>RRYU01020495.1_pt1 | contig 78646 bp, 70 predicted proteins | sample 2162651 | NCBI WGS metagenome assembly RRYU01 (sample SAMN10267283, study PRJNA491782) | microbial mat metagenome | isolation source: biomat in the production well | place: Japan: Minami-Kanto gas field, natural gas well KTG3 | collected 2017-06 | reverse complement strand
GTCTTATGTACCCAGCAGCGCTGGTGCTCTGCTTCAGGATAGACCTCACGAACGGCTTTCCAGAATCCGAGGGCACCATCACCGATGCAGAGGTTGGGAGACGCCATATTGCGTTCCTTGAGATCGCGCAGCACCTCAAGCCATGACTCGGTGCTTTCCCGGTACCCTCCGCAGACGGCGACGAGCTCCTTGTTGCCTTCAGGTGTGGCGCCGATCAGCACCAGGACGCAGAGCCGGCCTTCATCGAGCCGGAGATTGAAATGGATGCCATCGGCCCAGAGATATGCATACCGTGAAAGGCTCAGGTCCCTTTTGCTCCAGCTTTTATGCTCTTCGAGCCAGAGCTGTTTCATGCGAGTAACGGATGCCGATGAAAACCCTGCCGGCAATTCGCCGAACAGCTTTTCGAATGCCGGGACAAAGTCATTATTGGACAGTCCTCCGAGATAGAACAGCGGGAGGGCTTCTTCGATACTGAGTGATTTTCTCATGTATTTCGGGATCAATGCACTGACAAAAGGCTTCAGGTTTTTGACTGTTGATCTGCTTCGTGGAACCTTGACCGATATCGGACCTGCACTGGTCGTGATCGTCCGTTCCGGAAGGTAACCATTACGAATGACAGCGGCCTTGCCCTGAGCATTTTTGATACTGGAATACTGCTCAATAAATGCCTGTATTTCAGCCTCGAGGGCCATGGCAAGCATACGTTCTGCTCCAAGTCGGGCTATCTCTTCAAGTGTTGGATTGCTGGTACTCTGGAGAGTGTGCAACATGGATGATTCTCGGTTCATGAATGTGCTCCTTTTTTGTGTAAGGTAGCACTTACTTTTCACTTAGGGGCTCAGCCCTGAAACACAACATTTGAAGATAACTCCTTGCTGTGCCGAAATGTCTTTCGCCCAAAATACCTGGAAAGACAATCTCCTGTAATGTTTTGCTGGCACACTTTGGATATCCTATATGTAATATCAGTCTTGTCATTGACCGGATACTATTTGGGGTAAAACTCCCGAGATGGTAGAGTTTGTGATGATATGCGGTGTTTTGTTTTTTTTTCGTCTGCCTGTGCGGCATGGGTCATAACAGTACCTTCCCTTGATTTCTTCAGAATGCGGCAGCATTAATATTCCAATATGGTTCAACTGCTTCGTGTGGGTCAAAAATCGACTCCTGTTCATATAATTGGTTTCTTTTAATACAACTGTCTCTATTGAATCCACACATGAACCTATTTAACAATAGGGGATATTGCCGATCATTATTAAATGGTTCGATCTGATCATAGGGCCATTCATTCAGATTGTTTTGAGATATCCATTTACAGGCTTCATCAATTCGTCTCAATGGTTCGGAGTTTAACTGTCCGGGAGGGAAGTTATTTGCTTGTGCTAACTTGATGATGTTTAGCCACCCTTGCAGGTTAAAGAAACAATAGTGCTGGGTGATGGAGCGTATCATTTCCTCTGGCTGCTCGCCATCAGCTGTAAATTGCTGTGGAATGCGTGAAAGGGCACGAAATATGACATCGCGAAACTTCTCTTTTTCATCAAGATAAGCTGTGATTGCACCAACCTGAAGATCAAAGTAGGTTCCATGATTGTTCGTGGCAATCAGCTCTTTTTTTCCTTGCCTGCTTGTTTCCAGCCAGTTCAGATAATCATATAACCATGCCTTGAATGTGTCGATTTCAGATCCCGTTAGCGCGTTTGATCCTTCGAGCAGATGTAGAGCATCAAGAAAATAATACAGATCTTTGAATTCAATTATTCCTGTTTGTGCTCCTTCGTTATGGTTATGTCCCATTCTTACCTGGGCATAACGAAGATGGGGGTTCATCTTTGTTTCAGGTTCCAGAAACCAGCTTCGCACGAAATCTGACCCATGCCTGGCAAAATCTTCTCTTCCAGTGAGATACCAGGCAAGAGCCAATATGGTCGTACCATCGAGCATCCTTTGAAGCCGGGTCCGATCATACTTCGCACTTTCGGGTTCATACATTCGAGTTCCCGGTATGCGTTGGCCATCTTTACGAACGTAAGGCAAGCCGTCTCTCGAGTTCGGGTTTGGCCACCAGTAAGGTGCAGGATGCCAATAATCGTGTATATCTCCACCGGGAGGGAGCGTTGTTTTTTGCGTCACCGCGTAAGGCTCCTCAAGAAGTATCTGTTCAGCTTTCTCAATAAGGTTTTGGGCGAGCTTTTTGAGCGGAGTCTCTTCAGGGTCAGAAAGTGCTTGTCGCGCGTTTTTCAATCCTTGATCGCTGTAAAAGGTCAGTCCGGTCCGAAAGCAAGGATTTGCGTGTGCCCTGGCATCGATATGATCAATAGCGCTTCGAATTGCTTTCTGTCGCTTGAGCCCACGTTTTTTGAAGCCTTCTTTATCATTCGCCTCCAGGCTTTTGACGCCGGAATACATACGCGCAACCCACCCGGCAACGCCAAACTGACCATGTTCCACGGATTGCTCTCTGCGGGGCTGATCCCAGGGGTCATCTTTCCAGCGATCCCATGTGCCAGGAATACCAAGTCGCCAGAAGAGCTCTACTTTCGGTCTGCGGCCATAGGGGTATGCGTCGTTAAAAAACGCATCAGCATCACAACGGAAGAGCAATTGCGGTTCTTCGACTGGATTGGGCTGATAGTCATCCCGTAACAAATTGTCATTATCAGTAATGCGATCCATTGGAACGGCAAAATAGCGTAGGTGGGGCCGTTGGGTGACCGATCGAGCAATCTCTTCCCAGGCTGCTGCGGTAATAAAGCAGTTGCCATCCCATGGAAGCACCCACTTTGCCCTTTTCAAACCATCCCGGAGTGCAATGTTTCTGGCGCCGTTGTTATGCATGACGTAATTGTTTTTCAACCGGTATAGCGCTGTACGAACTCTCTCCTGTTGCTCTGGCTCCAGCTTTCTGAATTCCTGACTTGCCAAAAAACCGGGCGAAGGCAGCATCCCCAGATCCCAGCCAATCTGTTTGTATTCATTTGCATCAAATGGAATATGAAGATATGGTTGCCGGTTGGCTTCCAGTATGCCAATGATTTGCTGTTCCTCGTTCTGATCGAAAATTCGATTGACCACCCAGCGTTTTTCGCAGTTCGAAAGTGGTGGTTCGTTTTTCAGGACAAAGCGAAGATTTTCTCGCGCTTGTCCTTTTTTGTGACGAGGGACTAGATCATTGCCGATTATGCGATAGACCACGAAGGTATCGTTCATTTTCGCAATGTCACTGTTCAGGTATTGTTGCCTGAGTTTCTTCTCGCGAGGTATCCTGTGTGAGGTCAGTAATTGGAGTGGATCGGCGGTCTTTTTGTTTTTGGAGTTTTTTCTCGACTGCTTAATCGTCCTGAATGTTTTCAGCGGAAGCCGCAATGGACTGGTAAGGCGCCAACTGAAGCTTGATTTAATTCGCGTAATCTTTTTCTTTAAATCTTGATGTTCGGCCTTCAGTTTGTCATGTTCCTGCTTGAGTTTCGAATGTTCCTGATTGAGTTTGTCATGTTCTTTAATGCGTTTAGCCTGCTCCTGAACAAGTGTGTCCCGCGTGGTTGTGCTTGTTTTTGCAATTCTATGCATTGCCCGAAGTTGTATCCCCATATCAAGAATCTGTCCAAGGTCCTGCCACGGTGCAAAAGGCTTGGTATTGCTGTTTGATATCTTTGCAAGCAAGCTGCTTGCCCGGGTCGCTTTGAGTAACCAGTCGTGAGCAACCTGAAAATTGCGACCATCGCTTTGATTGTATTCCCAAAGCGAAATTCCTTCTTTTTCAGCGCTGCGGCTGATCAGGGCCATTGCAGTAAGGCTGAATGCGACATAATCGTGAGGGTAGGCTCGCATAAGCTCATGTGGCAGGCTTCCATCTTCAAGCACTCCCTTTTCAAGACGAGGCAAAATGCTTTCGCGAATGATTTGGTCGCATTCGATACCTCTCCCACAAAAATCGGCATAGACAAGACGCTGGAGGTCGTACCAGAAGCCAATATTGTTCCGGGCTTTTCGAGCCGACAAACCCTGCTCTGAATGCTGCATCCAGTCGAGGAGTTCGGAAAACCAGATACGGAGACTTGTCAGTTCGGTTTTATTGAAAGCATTACAGGTTTCAAGCAACCGGATAGCCTCGGTGACGTAAATAAGAAAACGGGCTTCGATAATCCCTTGCCAACGAAGTTTAATGCTGCCGGGAATGACCTGCGAGAATGAAAAATGAGGAGTCTGGCAAGTATCCGGATTCAAAAACCAGACTCTGCAAAGGTTGGATGCGGCCTCTGCATACGTGTGCTTTCCGGTCAGGTAGGCAGCAAGAGACAACAGGACTACGGTTTCGGAAAATCGTATCAGCCTCAGGTAATCAAAGTTATTTGAATAGCAATCGGGATTGATCTGGCCATCGCGAAGGATATATTGCCGTGCACTTTCGGGCGGGTTATCTTCAGGCCAGGCGTATTTCGCTAAGCTCTGGTAGTCGTGGGGATTGTCGCTGAAGCGGGACACAGGCTTATCGGTGACACTGAACGGGTCGGTTTTGCATGTTTCATCGGCTATTGTAACGAGTGCGTCGACGGCCTTGAACACTGTGGCGTGCTTTTTCTGATAAAGGTGTTTCATCAGAGCAAGTTGCTTGCCTCGGAAAAGATAGGTCTCTGGCCGATCATCAGGAGAAATTGTACTGTCTTCCGGATGAACCGGCAGATCAAACAGGATTTTTCCAAGTGGAATTCCCAGACAAACATCAGCAAGAATCGCTTTTTCGATAGATATCAGGGGTATTTGTTGTTCCGGTTTCATGATTGATGTCATCTTTGGCTTATAGAGCACAACCGTTGCAATGAAATCCGTTCAAGAATGCTCCATGTTCAGCAACAGGATCTTCTGCCGGGGGGCTTCTTATAAGCTGTAGCTGCCGGGCATTACGGCGTGATGTCATGTGCCGGACCTGCCTGGTTGTCATAAGGAGCACAGTTCGTCGATGCTGCCGGATACTTCGAATCCGCACACCGATTTTTTCAGGTGTTCTCAAGGACTGTTTTCCTGAGTAAAATAAATGTAGTCAGTTTTGGGGGAAATTGTCTTATATCTTATGGATAAAAGGACGGGAGTGGATATGAAATACAAACTGCTTGTTTTTGACTTTGACGGTACGTTGGCCGATAGCGAGGTGAGCATCATCGAGTCCCTGCATCTCGTGGCGCTCGATCTGGGGCTTCCGGGGGTTGACCGGTGCGGTGCGCGGCAGGGGATCGGTCTGCCGTTGCGGCGTACGATCGAGATGGGGCTTGGTCTCGAACCTGATGAGGCTCCGGAGGCAGTCGATTTATACAGAAAGCATTATAACGAGGTTGCTTTTGATTCGACGCGCCTCTTTTCGGGAGTGATGGAGACCCTGGACCTGTTGCAGCAGAAATACCTGCTTGCGGTCGCTTCCAGCAAGAGTCGGCAGGGGCTCGATGCCATGATGCAGCATCTCGGGATAATAGGGTGTTTCTCCTTAATCGTCGGAGCGCAGGATGTGCAGCAGGCGAAGCCGGCCCCCGATATGGTACTGCTTGCATTGGAGCGCCTCGATGTCCAGCCACGGGAGTGTCTTGTCGTGGGCGATACCGTTTATGATATCGAGATGGGCCAACGCGCAGATGCCGATACCTGCGGTGTGACCTATGGCAACAATTCAGCCGATGAGCTTCGCCGTCTTGATCCTACCTTTCTTATCGATTCGTTTTCTCATGTTCTGTCCTGTCTTGAATGATCGATTGGCAGATAACAGGCAATGCTCACAGGCCCAGACGTATGTGCGGGCAGGCACGGGGGCCTGCCCCTACGGGTTTGGGATGAAAAACGGCGGGATGTTTGCAGGTGATGGGAACTGGTGAAAAACGAACCGTATGCTGTGGTAGGGGTGAGGTGGTGTTTATTGCGGATTGCTTTGTGGTAGGGGTGGTCCGGGCCAGACGTATGTGCGGGCAGGCACAGGGGCCTGCCCCTACGGGTTGTTGCGGGCAGGGCCGATACCTCTGAACATTCAGGCTCGGTCAGCGGTTAAGATAGTTATCAGTGGACGGTGATTATGATTCGGGCGTCTTCAGCGGAAAACAGGGTATTACTATGTCAGATAACACAATCGGTCGTTTTTTTGAATATCTGAATTGGCTTTTCAATCCATTCCATGGATTGAAGACAACGGAAGTCTATGATCTGATCGGCACTTCGTCTCTCACTGCGAATGCGTTATATCTGAATCTTGGGTATTGGCGGGATGTTGAGACAATCGATGAAGCAAGTGAAGCGCTTGCTCTTCTGGTGGCGAAAAGAGGCGGGATGGGCGCAGGCGATACCGTCCTGGATTGCGGGTATGGTTTTGGCGACCAGGACATCCTCTGGATGAGGATCATGAACCCTGAAAAAATTATCGGGCTGAATATTACGCGTTCACAGGTTGAACGAGCCCGGATGAACGTTGCTGAAGCGGGACTCGAGAAATCAATAGATTTACGGGAAGGTTCTGCAACTGCGATGCCGATTGACAATGAATCCATTGATCTGGTTGTTTCCGTGGAAAGCGCGTTCCACTATCGAAGCCGCGAGGATTTTTTCAGGGAAGCGTTCCGCGTTCTTCGTCCGGGCGGGAGGCTTGTGACTGCTGATATTCTGCCGATGGAAGACTCCGAAAATCTCTTCAGGCGGATAGAGCAGTGGATTTCATGGAATATGGTGGCGGGCAAATTCAATATTCCACACGAAAACTACTATTTGATCCCATCCTACAGGGACAAACTCTCCATAGCCGGATTTGTCGATATCGATATCACATCGATACGTAACGATGTCTATACGCCTCTTCATGAGTATCTGTCAGGAGACCGGATATTTGTCGGCAAGCTGCACCCACTGGCAAAGACTCTTGCTCAATTGACATTCAACCGTTCTGCAGAGAGTGTGTACGCGGGCCTGGACTATCTTCTTGCTTATGCTGAAAAACCATAGTGTAAGGCAGCCTTCGATGTGAGACGGGATGGTTGTCAGCGTCAATACACAAGAACTTTTCCCATTTCACCATTTGCGCCCAGGACGATAACTTCTGAATGGCATGCCTGCACTTCGCCGGTTCTTTCTGATATGCTGACCAGACAGGAGATGCATCCGGAGGGTGGGGCGAGATGATCGGGTTCGATCGAGAGGCGGCTTTCGGGGTGCAGGGCAATCTGCAGAGAGCTCTTCGACGGGCCGGCAATGATGCGCTTTCTGCTTTGAGGATCACTGTAGGTCCGATCGAGAGATACCGGGATTTCTGCAGCACTGATCGAGCCTCGAAGAGATTGAAGCAGGAACTGCTCTCCTTGTCCCTGGACCGCAGTATAATCCACAAAAAAGCCAATGTCCAGATCAACCGAGCAGGGAAACTCCATCCATCCATCGGAACGGAAATATTCCCGGACGTAGCGCTGTCCGATCTCTGCATAATCAATTGTTACCATTCCTGCGCCTTCAGATGCAGCGAGCACGACTCCGGGCGGGATATCCTGGAATTCATACCACTCATCGGTATCGAATGCAGACCTGTACAGGCTTCGCCAATCGGTATCTGCGCCGTTAGCGAGATCGCCGAAGAAGTACGAGCATACCCGTGTACGCTCACGCGTCAGATCGGGCATCATCTCCTTCGCTGCAGCCAGACACTCGTCGAATGACATGGGTTCGAATCCTTCGGCTCCGCAGAGCAGGTCTTCGAGTTCATAATCGCCGGGAAAAATAGTTGAGCAATAGTGAAAGAGAAAAATCTCGGGTGTCAGGCGGTGCGGCTGGAGCTGAAGGGTGAGAGCGCCCCTGGCAGCAAGACGGTCATCAGCAATTTTCTCCACATCTCCCTCGACGAAAACGTCTCCGGCAAGTCCTGTCAGCCAGCGGTTGGCGGGAACGGGTTTGTCAAGAACGAGATATGTTGATCCGGATTGCGGAGGATATTCCCGGTAAATACCCTTTTCCGTGAGTTCAAGATCCCGTTCATATCGTTCTCTTCCGGATGCGGTATCGTTGACGATAAGACGATAGGGTCCGGGTTCGCCGAATGGTATGGTAAACCATCCGTTGTCATCCGAAGCACTTTCCCACATCGCTTCGTTGCGCTGGTCAACAATTTGCACTCTTGCGCGGCATACCGGTTGTTTTCCCTGCTTGTCGTAAACGAGATGCATTGCAAGCCCGTTAAGATGGATTGTATGCAGTTCGACAGCCTCATGGGTCCATGCGCTGTTACGGGAATGGCTCATGCGCTGCTGCAAGAGGTTCTGGAGATCGCCCTCCCAGTAACAACGATGCGTTTCGGAAGTTTCCAGGTCCGGATGCAGAAACAGTTTTGCATGGAGTTGCTCCTCGAGGGGCGCGGCAAAACGGCAGAACGCATGCGTTATTTTTGCTGAGCTTACGATATCGATGCCGACACCGTTAATTTCAAGAAGGCCTTCATTGAAGGTTATCGGCGCACTCAGCCTGTATCCAGCCAGCGGCTGGTCCGGATGGACATTGTTATATGCCTTGAGCGCAGCGGCAAAGGCGTTAATGACCCGGACCGGTTCACCGTCGTTTGTCGCTTCCTGCAGTTCGGCGGTTTCCCTGATCAGTCCCGCTGCCGCTTTGCCCGTCAATCCGGGATCGATAGAGAGCAGCAGGGCTGCCAGACCGGATACATGGGGAATGGCCAGCGAATTTCCCGTGCCGGAAGTGTATCCGGCGGGTGTTGCGGCGTCAAGCACTTCCTGTGCTGCTCCGGGAGCATAGATATCAACGTCATACTGTCCCCGGTAGCAAGGTTCCATGCCGCCGTTCCATAGTTCCGCGCATCGTCCTGTACTTCCGACAACGAGGATTCCCAATGGATCGTCGGCAACGTTTTTCACTGCCGAAGGGAAACAGTGAACCGCCTTGACCTGCTCTTCATTGGCGGTGCCAACGACTATCACTCCCCCTTGCCTGATAAATGCGTCTGCCGGTTCCTTGAGATAGCGTGTCGAAAGGCTTTTCGACATCGCTTCGCCAAATGCACCGGCTTTGCTGATATTGACCACCCGGCATTGCAGACGTGAATAGTCAGTTGACACCTTTGTTACCGCATTGCTGATACGATCGATCAATTGGTAAAAGGGGATGCCGAGCGCTATGAGATTGATGTCCAGGCAGGGCGCGGTATTGAAGGAGAGTATCGAGGCTCCGGGGCAGACCCCCGCCCGTCCGAGCCCGCTGTTGTGACGGGCTGCAATGATGCCGGCAACCTGAGTGCCGTGTCCGTTCTTATCCGTTGCATTGTCAAGCCTGACGTCGATATGGCCGGAAGCAGGGTTCAGATCCTGGTGGTTGGCGTTGAATCCCACATCGATAATGCTCACCCACTCTTTCGTTGATACCCGGGGAATAAGCCATGCGCCTGGAAGGTCGATCATTTCAAATGTCCATGCGCTATCGGAAATGCTTCTCAAGCCGGGTTTGCCTTTTTCCGGAGCAATTCGCGGATTGCGCGGATAACCATGCAGAATTGTTGCCATAGTGAAAAGAGGGCGATATGGTGAATGAATCTGACGAAATATCCTTCAGGCGACATTGGCAAAATACCATTTTGATCCTTGGGCCGGCCACGGATAACGGAAAACAATTCAGAAGCTGTTCTTTACGATATTTCGATATCATACTTGTCGAGCAGCCCGGTTAATCCGGGTATCGAGAACCTGGCTTTCCGGATGCGGTTGGTTTGCGGATCGATGGTGTAGTTGAAGGCGGAGCGGAAATCGGCTTTTTCGAGAATCGAACGTTCGAAGGTGGCCTGCATGAGATCGCAGTTCGCGAAAGTCGCGCCCGTGAGGTCTGCACCGGTAAAATCCGTTTCCTGCAGATTGCAGTCACTGAAGCTGGTCTTTCTGAGTCTGAGCTTCTGGAAGACCGAAAGTTTGAGCATGCAGCCTTCGAATTCGAATTCGAGCAACAGTTGCCGACAGTCGCAGAAGTGCAGTCCGAGCAGTTTGCAGTTGACGAAACGGACTTCCTGAAAACCGGTATTGTCGAGCTTCGCGAGGCTGAGATCGCAGGCGTTGAAGGTGCAGTTTCTGAAGGTTGCGCCGGAAAGATCGCTCTTCTGGAGGTTGCAACGGATAAACAGGCACTCCTCGCAGATGCCCGGGAGCGGGTTGTCCACTCCAAAGGAGATCGTGTCGAAAACCCTGTTTTCGATGAGTTCGTCGTTGGTGCGGTTCATGGTTCAACGTACTATTCTTATGCCTGAAAGGGAAATTTTCTACGATTCACATTGTTTCGGTTATATCTTTCTTTTCAGTTACGAACCGAAGGTTTTTCCATGACAACGATGCTCCTGTTTCGTATTCCTCTTGTTCTTCTGCTCCTGTTTTTCATCCCGGCGGTGTTGGTCGCGACGGGGCTGGTTCCTTTTGCCTTCCGGTTGCCGGTCCTTCTCCTGATTTTTTTTGCGGTTCTGGTCTACAGTTTTTTCAGGGGATTTACGCTTGCCGAGCTTGGCATTCGCAAGGACAATCTTGTTGCGTCTCTGAAGATCAATCTTGTCATATCGCTGGTCTGTTTCGCGCTTCTCGCCCTCTTGTTCCGCTATGGCTTGATTTCAGGGCCGCTCTATCCGGTGGTCAATGTGTTTGTTCCGTTTTATTTTCTTGTGTCGAGCCCGCTCCAGGAGTTTCTGTTCAGAGGCTTTCTTTTTGCGGAAATGCGGGCATCAGGCATTCGTCAGGCATGGCAGATGATCGTTGTTTCTGCCGTTTCGTTTTCCTTTATCCATATTATCTACGGCGATTTGATGACGGTGGCCTTGACCTTTGGAATCGGTCTCGTCTGGTCAGCAATCTATTACAGGGTTCCTAATCTTGCAGGCGTTTCGTTTTCTCACGCCATCATCGGTTTTCTTGCCCTTCTCTGGGGCATTGCCAGAAAGATGTGATTGGTGATTGGGTTCGGAAAGGATGTCCGTTTTTTTCTGAAAACGAATAACACATAACGGGTACCGCTCTACAGGAGAAGATTGAAGATATATCCGACAATGATGATGCCTGAGGCCACTATTGCGGCAAATGCGGCAATCAGGCGTGGTTTGAGGACCTTGCGCAGGATGATCATCTCAGGCGCTGAAAGTGCAATGACGCTCATCATGAATGCCATAACCGTGCCGATCGCTGCTCCTTTTCCGATCAGCGCTTCGGCGACAGGAAGAACGCCCACGATGTTTGTGTACATTGGCACTCCGAGCAGTACGGCAGCGGGGACGGACCACCAGGCATCTTCGCCCATGACGGCTGCCATAAAGGCTTCGGGGACATAACCGTGGATAATGGCTCCTGCTCCGACACCCAGTACGATATACAGCCAGACCTTGCCGACGATAGCGCTTACTGAGCCAAGCCCTTCTCCAATCCGTTCGTTCAGCGACAGAACGGGTTGGTCAGCCTGACCTGACGGGGTGTTTTTTTGAAGGTTCTGTACCCACTCTTCGAGGCTGCTTTCCATGTTGAGCCGTTCAATGAGCAGTCCGGCAACAAGAGCGATCAGGAATCCAAGGAGAACGTAGGTTAGCGCAATCTGCCAGCCGAACATGCCAAAGAGGAGGAACAGGGCAACGCCGTCAACCATCGGGGCAGCGATGAGAAAGGAAAAGGTGACGCCGAGCGGAACCCCGGCCTGCAGGAATCCGATAAACAGCGGGACTGCGGAGCATGAGCAGAACGGCGTGACCATGCCAAGCAGCGCGGCAAGTGCGTTGCCGCTGCCTGCCCGACGTTTTGCGAGCAGTTCCCTTGTGCGTTCCGGGGAGATAAACGTATGAATAACGCCCATGACGAAGACCACCGCTGTCAGAAGCATGAGAACCTTCGGGATTTCATAGAAAAAGAAATGCAGGCTTTCTCCTGAGCGGGTCTGACGCGATAACCCCGATATCCCGACGAGTAGATCAGCCAGATCCTCCAGATGGATATACATGATGATCCAGAGTGCTGCAGCTGCGGCGGTTCCGGCAGCGGCGGCTGTCTTTGCCGCTGTTGCTGCCTTGTCGTTGTTTGCCGGTAGATGGTTCATGATGCGAGCAGCTGCCTGATCTCGTCCAGAGATGGGAGCCTGCCGGAAACCTTGACCTCTTCATCGACAACAAGGGCCGGCGTTGCCATGACGTTGTAGGATATAATATCCTGGATGTCCTCAACCTTCTCGATCGAGGCATCGATCCTGATGTCTGCGACGGCCTGGCGTACGAGCTTTTCGAGCTGTTTGCAGGTGGCGCATCCTGTTCCCAGTACTTTAATGTTTTTCATGCGATATTTTTTGTGTTGTGTGGTTTAGCGTCGATAGACGATAGATAATGTCGCCCCGTCAGGTATCCGGGTTTCTGCATACCTGGCCGGAGTGAAAGGTGTTCGGATTTTTTCTGTATGTTGTGTTTTGATTATCATCTATCGCAAATATACGATTAATTAGCAGAATCGCAAATGCATGCATTGATCGATTCCTGTGTGCCGCGTTTGTTACAATGAGGAAAACCTGATCCGGATATTTTTCGGGAAACGATATTTTTAAAAAGGTATGTCTTATTTGAAGTGAAGTAACAAAGAGTCGTAGAGATGATGACAGAAAAAAAACAGAAAGTCCTTTTCCTTTGTACCGGAAACTCTGCCCGGAGCCAGATTGCTGAAGGGTTCCTGCGTGCGATGGCTGGCGACCGATTCGAGGTGCTCAGTGCCGGCACTGAACCTGCCGGGGAAATTAACCCTCTTGCAATACAGGTTATGCAGGAGGAGGGTATTGATATCACCGCGCAGAGCCCGAAAGATCTATCGGTTTACCTGGGAAGGGAGTATATCCAGTACCTGATTATTGTGTGCAGTAAAGCTCATGATACCTGTCCAAGAATATGGCCTGGTCTTGTCGTTCAGGAGAACCGCCTCTACTGGCCGGTTGATGATCCTGCGGCGGTCGAAGGTTCTGAAGAAGAAAAACTCCAGGCGTTCAGGCTTGCGCGCAATGAGATCAGGCAGAAGCTTGACGACTGGCTTCGGTCTCTCTGAAGGAAATGTCAGGGAAAAATGGTGCTTCGATGGTGCTCCGGCAGCATTTTTCCTCCACCCTTCCTGATGCCTGTTCTCCTGATCCTGAGCGCAGCAACGAGCGTTCTGCAGGGATGGCTGAATCTCATTCAGCACAGCAGTGACCCGGATTTTCTCTTCTATTCTGAATCTGTCGCTGAACTTTTGCAGACAGCTTCTTGTTAGCCTTCAGGAGTAGGGTTGCATGATGATTCTTTCCGGGAATAACCGCATCAATGGTGAAGATGACGTTTCTGTCGCTGAAGCATATAGCTGCTTTTTTCAGCTTCATTCTGCTGATACCTTCAGGCCTCAGGGGGGAAGGTCTGACGGAGAAGGCGTTTATTGCCCTGCTCGAGGCTTCGCATCCCGTTTTCCAGAAAGAACGATTGACATCTGCCATTCTTGACGCAGAGCGGAAAGGTCTTCGCGGAGTATCTGACTGGAATCTTTCTTCGAATCTGACTTTTTCGCGTCAGGAGCCGACACTGGCCACTATGGGGCCTGAACGCACCGATGCATGGTCGCTTCAGGCGGGTGTGACGAAACAGCTCTGGAGTAACGGAGGACAGCTTTCGGTTACAAATGCTTTCAGCCGATCTGCATCCACGATCCAGCCCTCCCTGTTTTTTTCCTATCCTGATGTTTTCTATGAAAACGTGCTTGAAGTCCAATATTCCTATCCTCTCCTGAAAAACCGCAGCGGATTTCTGACGAGGCTTCCGTTTACGCTGAAAACCTACGATGTCGATGTGGCGCGGCTTGAAGCTGAGGAGCATATCGAGGATTTTCTTGCCGATGCCCTGTTGCGGTATCTCGACTGGGTCTATCTCGAAGAGCAGCAGCGTATAGCACGTCAGCGACTCGAACTGAGCCGCAGGGAACTTGAGCGGACCCGACGGAAGTACGATGCCTATCTTGTCGATTCAACCGATGTCATGCGTTCCAGCGACGCGGTCAACATCTGGCAGCAGAACCTCGGGCTGATCGAGGTGAATCTCGAGGGTCTGAAGCGCGAGCTTTCGGTACTGGTCCAGCACATCGATCTTGTTGATCAGCAGCCGGATTGTAACCTTTATGCCCTTCATCCGCTGCCTTCGATTGTCGAAGCACGGCGTGACCTTGCTGAGCGCTCGCGGATTCTTGCAGTGCTGCAGTCAAGAAAAAAACAGCTTGATGTCAGCGGTGAGGGTGCCCGGAATGCGTTGCGCCCTGATCTGTCGCTTGTCGCGTCGGTTGCGGCGAAGAACGGCGACGAGGCAGCGGAGAACGCTTTTGACTGGACAAAAACCGATGCCGCGGTCGGCCTCCGGTTTCAGGTTCCTCTGCAGAATACATCGGCGAAAGCCGATATCGAGAAAAACCGTCTGCAGCAGCAGCAGCTCGAGTATGAAACGCGAGATGTTCATCTTTCGCTTGAGTCCTCTCTTGCCTCTTTTTACGAACAACTGAGGAGGCTTGTCGATGTCCTGGCGCTTAACAGGGAGCAGATTGCATCGGCAAAGCTGAGGACCCGGGAAGAAATCGCATTGTATGAACAGGGGCGGGGTGATCTGACATTTGTGATCATGAGCCGCGATAACGAAGAGGCTGCCCGCCTGACCTATGCGGAAAATGCGTTGAACTACCAGAAACTCCGGGTTCGTTATATGGCATTGCTTGACCGCCTGTATGAGGGTGGGCGGGGTGAATGGTGAATGGTGAATGGTGAATGGTGAATGGTGAATGGTGAATGGTGAATGGTGAGGGGGATGTTGGGCCTTGGGTCTGGAAAGGGTTTATAGGTAACTTACGAATAACAAATAACGAATCAATTCCTGGCTTGTGCAATCGCTGTTTCGCTATTTTGCTGAACGTCATACCCTGGCATATTTACTGACGATTATTGTTATGCTGTTCGGGTTGGCGACGATGCTGCAGATCAACAGGGCGCAGTATCCGAAGGTCGATCTGGGACAGATGGTGATTACTACCAATTACCCCGGAGCGGCTCCTGAGGATGTTGAGCTTAATGTGACGAACAGGATCGAGGATGAACTGAAAAGTGTGACCGATATCAGGAGGCTTGTGTCGATGTCGATGGAAAACCTGTCGATTATTATTGTCGATATCGAGCCTGATGCTTCGGATCCCGACGGGGTCAAACAGGAGGTCCGCGAAGCGGTTTTCCGGGTGACCGATCTGCCTGAAGAGGTGACTGAGTCGTCCCTGATTACCGATATTAAAACCTCGATTTTTCCCATTCTCGAAGTAGGCCTTACCGGCGATATGCCTTATCCGGAGCTGCGGGAACTTGCTCGCCGTTTCGAGAAGAAGCTCAAGGATATACCGGGAGTTGCCAGTGTTCAGCGATACGGGTATCGCGACAGGGAAGTGCAGGTAGAGGTTTCTCCCGACCGGATTCGGGAGCTCCAGCTGCCTATGCAGCAGATTATCACGGCTATCCGGCAGAGAAATATTCAGGCGACGGGCGGTTCCCTGGAATCCTTCACGAGTGAGAAGAATGTGGTGACGCTGGCCCAGTTTCGCGATCCACTCGATGTAGGAAAGGTGATCGTTCGTTCGAGTTTCGACGGCCCGCTTCTGACCGTGAGCGATATCGCGTCGGTTATCGACGGGTTCGAGGAAGAGCGCGTGCTGTCGCGCATCAACGGTCACCCTGCGATTTCGTTTCTGATCAATAAAAGCGAATCGGCCGATATTATCAGGACGGTGAATGCTATTCGCGAGCTGGTGGCCAGGGAGGAACAGCAGCTGCCGGAGGGGGTCCGTTTTATTGACGGCCTTGATTTTTCGCAGTATGTGCAGAACCAGCTCTCCATTGTGCTTACCAACGGGTTGATAGGTCTTGTTTTTGTACTCGTCACGTTAGCCCTGTTTCTGAACATCAGGGCTGCTTTCTGGGTCGCGCTCGGGATTCCGTTTACCCTTCTGGGAACGATTGCCCTGCTTCCTGTTTTTGATGTGGACCTTGACGGCATAACGCTGACATCGATGATTATCGTGATCGGCATCGTTGTGGACGATGCCATCATTATCTCGGAAAATATCTTTCAGCGAAGAGAGCAGGGCGAACCCCCTTTAGTGGCTGTTATTAACGGGACTTACCATGTGTACAAGCCTGTTGTTACGACTGTTCTGACCACTTTTCTTGCATTTGCACCGATGTTTTTCATGCCGGGCATGCTGGGCAAGTTTGTTTTCGTGATTCCGCTGACCATAACCCTTGCGCTGTTTGTTTCCCTTTTTGAGGCATTTTTCGTGCTTCCGGCTCACATTCTGCCGGGACTCGCCCGGCATGGCGCCGGAGGTTCCGATACGGTGGTGAGGAACTGGTTTCTTCCTGTACGGGCGTGGTTCGAGAGGCTTCTTCTTTCGTTGCTCAGGTTTCGTTATGTGCTTGTTTTTCTGGGTTTTGTGAGCCTGGGCGGTGCGTTGTACTATGGATTTAACTTTATCAGTTATATTCTGTTTCCCACCAAAGGCGCAGATGCGTTCAATATCTGGATGGAGCTGCCGGTAGGCAGTTCGCTCAATGCAACATCTGCCAAGGCTGCCGAGTTTGAAGCGTTGCTGGAAGAACTTCCTGACGATGAGGTTTCTGCCTATTTGACCAGAGTGGGCTCACAGGCGGATATCATTCCGATCGAGCAGGAGAATTTTGCGGAACTTGCCGTAAAGCTTACGCCCTACGGTAACCGTAAGCGTTCCGCAGACGATATCGTCGATGCTATCCGTCAGCGGGCGGCAGAAATCGGAGGCGTTGAAAATCTTACCTTTTTCGTGGTTTCAGGCGGACCGCCCGTCGGTAAGCCGGTGACGATCAGGATTGTGGGTGCCGATGACCCGGTACGCAAGGCCCTTGCTGATTCGGTCTATTCGTATCTTTCTGCTATTGAAGGCGTTACTGACGTCGACAGGGATGATAAGCCGGGTAAGGAGCAGATTGAGATCCAGGTTGTGGATGACAAGCTCTCGCGTCTCGGGTTGTCGGTTGCCGATATAGCCCAGAACGTCCGTATCGCCTATGACGGCCAGGTGGTGACAAGTGTGCGTTACGGCGAGGAGGATGTCGATTTCCGGGTGATGCTTCAGAAATATGCCCGTCAGAAGCTGGAGTATCTGAAGGAGCTCTCCATTCCGAACCCTTCGGGAAGACTTATTCCGCTCAGTGAGGTTGCCGGGTTCAGGTCCGGACCCGGACCGTCGACATTTCATCATTACGACGGAGAACGTTCCATTACGATTTCAGCCGAGGTTGACCAGCAGAGGCTTACGCCATTGGAGGCAATGCAGTCGGTAGAGCGCCATTTCGACCTTGACCAGGCCTATCCGGGGGCGAAGTTCGTGTTTGGAGGAGAGGCGCAGGAGTCGGCTGAATCACTCAAAGGATTGTTCATTGCCTTCGGTATTGCGGCTCTCGGTATTTACTTTCTTCTGATTCTGCTGTTTAATTCCGTGACACAGCCGCTGCTGGTGATGATGTCTATTCCATTTGCCGTTATCGGGGTGGTTATTGCGTTTGCCGTTCATGGCGAGGTGTTCAGTTTTCTGGGGCTTCTCGGCGTTGTGGGGATGGCAGGCGTGGTTGTCAACGATTCGCTGGTCCTGGTGAATTACCTTAACGAAAAACGTTCGGAAAAGAGCACCATTCCTTTAGACGTTCTTGTTGCAGGAGGTACCGCGGATCGTCTCCGGGCGATCATTCTGACGACGGTTTCGACCGCTGCCGGACTGCTGCCGTTAGCCTATGGCGTCGGCGGTACAGATGCTAACATGATGCCAATGGCGCTCGCTCTGGGCTGGGGTCTTCTGCTCGCAACACCGCTGACGCTCGTGCTGATTCCCTGTCTGTATATGATCGGAATGGATATCCGTTTCCTTTGGCAGCGCTTTCGTCATCAACAGGCCTCATAACCATGACAATTCCTCAAAGCTCTTTCCTCCCTGAGTCTGGAAATTTTTTTGGCGTCTATCCTCTGAATCGCAATATTGCGCAGATGCAGGATCTTTCGGTCCGTTACACTCTTTTTCACATTGTGTGGTTTACCAGGGAGTCCTCTTCGGAACATATGATCGATTTTGAGCGATATCCCGTCGAGGCCGATACGATCTATTGCCTCGGGCCCTGGCAGGTGCACAGGGTTTCCGGAGAGCCGGCCGAAGGGGTGCGTATCATTTTTTCAGGTGACATCTATGGAGATGTTGTCAATGACGATGTCCGCTGGCTGTTCAATCCTCTGGTCAATGACGGCGTCAAGGTTCGTAAGGAGATTCTCGAGCCCTTACGAATGCTTTCCCTTCTTATGTCGCAGGAGTGCTGCGGCGCATGCGAGACAGAAATGTTCAAGGCCTATCTTAAAGCGTTTCTTCTGCATCTGATCCGCTCCGGTCACGGCAAAAGGATTTCTTTCGGTGTCGATGCTGCGCGTCTTATGACTCTTTTTTCACTTGTCGATACGCACTACAGGAAGGAGCGGAAGGTAGCGTTTTACGCTTCGAGGATCGGACTGAGCCCGAAGCGTCTCAATGAGATTCTCAAAAGTGCTGTCGGGTTGACGCTGACCGCTATTCTTCATTACAGGCTGGTTATCGAGGCCCGTCGGCAGATCAGTTGCGGCAGCAGGAATTTCAAGGAGATCGCTTTTGAGCTGGGGTTCAGCGAACAGGCCTATTTCAGCAGGTTTTTTAAGAAGCATACAGGTCAGACTCCGGAAGGATTTCGTCAGCAAATGTTCAAATTGTCCAAACAAAGCGGATAATCGTATACGTCGAACGTTTTTTCATGCTGTAGATTATCTCCACAACGCAACAACGCTATCGGACAGGGTATCGTCGCTCCTGGAACGATTTTCTGCTCCGCATGAGTGCGATTCTGCAAACCGGTCGAAATCAGAGGGACAGGACTATGAAGGATATCAGAAAACGATTCAGCTCGTTATGCCTTGGCAGTTCGCTGCTGCTTATGACACTTTCAGGGTGTGACGGCAGGAATCCACAGCAGGCAGGCCATCAGCAGCAGGCTCCTTCGTTGCCTGTCATGAACGTTGTCCGCTCTTCCGTCAGTGTCAGTCAGCAGTATTCCGCTCTGCTTGAAGGTATAACGACGGTTGATATCAGGCCGCAGGTTGACGGGACGCTGAAGGAGATCGCTGCAGACGAGGGGGCTTATGTCGAAAAAGGACAGCTGTTGTTTACTATAGACAAAGGATGTATAAGGAAGAACTCAACACTGCGATCGCTGCCAGGAAGGCGGCTGAGGCGGCAGTGGCTCTCTCGTCTCTTGATGTTAAAAAACTCCGCCCACTTGTGCAGAACAAGGTGGTTTCTGCGGTGCAGCTGAAAGAGGCCGAAGCGCATGAACAAGCAGCAAAAGCCGGCCTTGAACAGTCTGCAGCTGCGCTGCAGATAGCCCGGATCAATCTCGACTATTGCCGCATAACGGCTCCGGTAAGCGGCTATATCGGTGCAATTCCTTTCCGGACAGGCAGCCTGGTCAGCAAGAACCAGCCGGATCAGCTGACGACTCTGTCCGATGTGCATCAGGTCAGAGCCTATTTCAGTATGAGCGAAGTTGATTTTGTGCGTTTCCGGCAGCGTTATCCTGCTTCTTCAATCAAGGAGCCGCTTGCGGCCGTGCCTCCGGTGGGCCTTATTCTTGCTGATGGCAGTACGTTTGGCAGCCAGGGGCGGCTCGATGCGATCAACGGGCAGTTCGACCGCTCGACGGGCTCCGTGACCCTCAGGGCGACTTTTCCCAATCCTGATGGCCTTCTCAGATCGGGCAATACCGGAAAAGTGGTGATTGAGTATACGTATGACGATGTGATTCTTGTTCCACAGTCGGCAACGGCGGACCTGCAGGACAGGATTTTTGTGTTCAGGGTTAACGAAGGCAATGTTGTCGCGCGCACACCGGTGACGGTGATCGGAAAAAGCGGGAACGATTATATCGTCACAGACGGCATTGAGGGAGGCGACATGATTATCCTCTCAGGCTTCAGCCGCCTGCAAGACGGAACCGTGGTCAGCCCCGTGCAGAAGGGCGGCGAAGAGAGTGCGTCGCCTGAAGGAGAGGGGAGAGTCAACGAAAACGGGAACAGCAACGAGGACGCATAAACTATGTTCGAACGATTTATCAACAGACCGGTTCTTGCAACCGTTATATCGGTTTTTCTTGTTCTGCTTGGCCTGATAGGGATCACCCAGCTTCCACTGACGCAGTTTCCCGATATTGCTCCGCCGAGTGTCGAAGTGTCGGCCAGCTATCCCGGCGCGAACGCTGAAACCATTGCCCGTTCGGTGGCCCCTGTGCTGGAAGAGGCGATCAACGGTGTTGACGACATGACCTACATGACCTCGACGTCGAGCAATGACGGGTCGCTGGCCATCAACGTGTTTTTCCGCCAGGGCACCGATCCCGATCAGGCTGCGGTGAACGTGCAGAACCGGGTGGCCCGGGCGACGAGCAAGCTGCCGGAGGATGTGACGAAGATCGGCGTATCGACGTCGAAGAAGCAGAACAGCATGATCATGCTGATTTCGCTTTTGAGCGACGATCCGGAGACCTACGATGCGACCTTCATGCAGAACTATGCAAAGATCAACCTCCTTCCGGAGATCCAGAGGGTTGACGGTGTCGGCCAGGCTATGGTGTTCGGTTCGAAAGATTATGCTATGAGAATCTGGTTGGAGCCGTCAACCATGGCGGCTTACGGTTTTTCGCCTCAGGAGGTGATAGCAGCAGTGCAGCGGCAGAATGTTGAGGCTGCTCCGGGCCGGTTCGGGGAGGGCTCGCAAAGTGCGCTCGAGCTGGTAATGCGCTACAAGGGCAAGCTGAAGACTCCCGAAGAGTATGGTGATATCATCATCCGGACCAACGATGACGGCTCCATTCTCCGCTTGAAGGATGTTGCACGCGTGGAACTGGGTTCCTACAGCTTTGCGGTCAATGCACTGGCCAATGGCAGGGAGTCTGTGACCATGGCGATCTACCAGGCCGCCGGTTCTAATTCAAACGATATCCAGGTGGCGTTGAAGGAGGTGCTCGAACAGGCATCGGGATCGTTTCCTGACGGTATCAGCTACATGATTCCATACAGCACGAAGGAGTCGCTCGACGCATCGATCGAGCAGGTGCTTCATACGCTGTTCGAGGCGTTTCTTCTGGTGTTTCTTGTGGTGTTCATCTTCCTGCAGGATTTCCGCTCGACCCTTATACCCACTATCGCTGTGCCGGTAGCACTTGTCGGGACCTTCTTTTTTATGACGCTGTTTGGTTTTTCCATCAATCTGCTGACGCTGTTCGCCCTGGTACTGGCTATCGGGATCGTGGTCGATGATGCGATCGTGATTGTCGAAGCGGTGCATGCGAAGATGGAGGCCACCCATCTGCCGGCGCGCAAGGCGACTCATCGGGTGATGAGCGAGATTACGAGTGCGATCGTGTCGATCACGCTGGTGATGTCATCGGTCTTTCTTCCGGTCGGCTTTCTCGAGGGATCGACGGGGATCTTTTTCCGGCAGTTTGCCTTTACTCTGGTGATCGCGATCCTGATTTCGGCGGTGAACGCCCTGACCCTGAGCCCGGCGCTGTGTGCGCTGTTTCTCACCAACAAGCACATTGATGAGGGAGGCGGGAAGATCGGTTGGCTGCGGGGTGCGGAACTGCGGCTATTCAAGGGGTTTAACGCGGGTTTTTCTTCACTTATCGAGCGTTACGGCAGTGTGGTCAGGCTCTTGATCAGGAGAAAATGGCTGAGTCTCGGGGGGCTTGGTGTCGTAAGCGGCCTTGCCTTCTGGATGTCAATGGCGACGCCGGTCGGATTCATTCCCAACGAGGATAATGGCTTTTTTATCATGAATGCCACCCTGCCGCCGGGGGCCTCACTCGACAGGACGAGCGAAACGCTCGACAAGGCGGGCGAGATGCTGCGCCAGGACGAGAGTGTTGAGACGGTGATTACCGTTGCAGGGATCGACCTGATTTCCAGCTCGAGTTCTCCTTCCGCCGGGCTGATGTTCGTCAGCCTGAAGGACCCTGAAGAGCGTGGTCCGGTGAGCGATATCGGTGCGATCATGGGGAAACTCACCGGGAGAATATCCTCCCTCAACGAGGCGGTCTTTTTCCCGATCCAGCCGCCGACCGTACCGGGGTTCAGCAATGTGGGTGGTCTGGAGATCGTACTGCAGGACCGCACAGCGGGTGACCTTTCGGAGTTGAGTGCGGTGTCGCAGGCGTTTATCGGGGGGCTGATGGAACGACCGGAAATTGCTTTCGCATTTACGATGTTCAATACAGGCTATCCCCAGTGGGAAATTGAGGTGAACGAGGAGCTGGCAAGCCAGCTGGGGGTGGATGTGCAGAACGTGCTGACGGTGATGCAGGCCTATTACGGCAGTCTTCAGGTGTCGGATTTTAATCGGTTCGGCAAGTATTATCGCGTGGTGATGCAGGCTGAACCTGATGCGAGAAAGGACCCGTCTTCGCTTGGGGAGGTGTTCGTGAAGAACGGTGCGGGAGAGATGGTGCCGATGAACTCCCTGGTGACGCTCAAGAGGGTCTATGGCCCACAGACGGTAGACCATTTCAACCTGTTCAATTCGCTCACGGTCAATGCCAGCGTTGCGCCTGGGTTCTCGACCGGCCAGGCGATCGGGGCAGTGCGCGACGTTGCGGCAGCTATCCTGCCGACAGGGTATTCCTATGACTGGGACGGTGTGAGCCGTGAGGAAGTGGAGTCCGGCGGGCAGGCGGTTTTCATCTTCATCCTGTCGCTGGTGTTTGTCTACCTGTTGCTGTCGGCGCAGTACGAAAGCTACCTGCTGCCACTTGCGGTCATCCTGTCTATCCCGACCGGTGTGATCGGGGTGTTCCTGGGGGTTGCTGCGGCAGGACTCGAAAACAATATTTATGTCCAGATCGCCATGATTATGCTCGTGGGGCTGCTGGCCAGAAATGCGATCCTGATCGTCGAGTTCGCCATTCAGCGGCGCAGGGCGGGGATGGGGCTTGTCGAATCGGCTATCGAGGGGGCAAAAGTCCGTTTCCGCCCCATCCTGATGACATCGCTGACGTTTGCGGCAGCTATCTTTCCGCTGTTATGGGCTTCCGGGCCTTCAGCGATAGGGAACCATTCCATCGGTGCGGCAGCAGTAGGCGGAATGCTGAGCGGGGTATTCCTCGGGGTTCTGATTATTCCGGTACTTTACATGGTATTTCAGGGGCTGCAGGAAAAGATCAGCGGGCCGGCACGCGGTTTTGATGAGGAGAGTGCAGCGGATTGAGCCCGGTGCGCCGTGATTCGGCAGAGAGGACTTGACAACGGACGAAACGAAACATTATGAACATATCGGTTACACAGCGGATTGCCCTGATTGCTTTGATGGCGTCGATCTCATCATGCAGCATGAGCGGCAAGTATACGCGGCCGGAGACTGGAATTCCGTCATCTTTCAGAGGAGAGCAGTCTGCAGAGAATCAGGCAGGCAGCTCCGGCACGGCAATCGGGCGTCTTTCCTACAGGACGTTTTTTAAGGATCCTGCCTTACTGGAGCTCATTGAATCGGCCATAGAGCACAATGGCGATCTTCAGGTGGCCATGAAGCATATCGAGTATGCCTCTCTTGCTTTCGGCCAGTCGAAGCTTGCCCTGCTGCCCGGTTTTAGTCTGCAGGGTAGCGCCGGTTCATCGCGAACTTCTGATTACGGGAGCAATCCGCTTCCGGACGGAGTCAACAGCGTCGAGAGTTTCAGCGCTTCAGGGTATGCTTCATGGGAACTCGATATCTGGGGCAAAATTCGCAGCAGCAGAAAATCGGCACGTGCGGGGTATCTTGAGTCGGTCGAGGCCGCAAAAGCGGTACAGACCGGGCTTCTGGCGTCAGTTGCTGAGGGATACTATACGCTTCAGATGCTTGATATCCAGCTCGGGATAACAAAAAAAAATCTGGAGCTTGCCGATGCGATGCTTTCCATGATGCGCCTGCAGTATGAAGCTGGACTGGTGACCTCTCTGGCAGTTGACCGTCAGGAGGCGTTGAAGTTCAGTGCCGAGGCGGGGATAGCCAATATCGAGCAACTGATCGCCCTTCAGGAAAATGCTCTCAGCGTTCTCTGCGGAAAGATGCCGGCTGCCGCTATTGAACGGGGTCCGGCAGAGGTTTTTCAGGATCGCTTTTCTGCCGGTATTCCGGCTGAACTGCTGTCCAACCGCCCGGATGTCAAGGCTGCCGAGATTGCATTGATGAAAGCGCATGCAGAGACCGGTGTGGCCGCGGCAAACCTTTATCCTTCTTTGACGATCACTGCTGAAGCAGGATCGGAAGCGCTCAAGGCAAGTGACTGGTTCACCTTTCCCGGATCATTGTTCAGTTTTGTCCAGGGAGCCGTTCTGCAGCCGATTTTTCAGCAGGGAAAACTCAGAACAGCCTACAGGCAGTCGCAGGTTGTTCGTGATCAGGAGGAAATTCGTTTCCGTCAGGCGGTTCTCGATGCGGTCAGAGAGGTTTCCGATGCGCTTGTGACGATCGAAAAACTCGATATTCAGCGCGCTGCAGCAGAAAAGCAGGTCGCTCTTCTTCAGCAGTCTGTCGATCATGCCGGTCTCCTGTTTCATGGAGGGATGGCTGATTACCTCGAGGTGATTTCAGCTCAGTCCGCCGCACTCGATGCCGGGCTCTCCCTTTCCGATATCCGTCGTCAGCAGCAGATTGCGGTAACGGAGCTCTACCGGGCTACGGGAGGAGGGTGGCAGTAGCCGCGCACGATGTTCGGTGGAAACAGGCCATTGGTTGTGTTGTTTAACCTTTGCTTTCTGAGTATTTTAAAAAGCAATCGGAAAACCGCCTGTTTGCGATTGCCGGCCGACAGGCCTCATGTGTGCCGTTTGCCTGTGTGAGTGCACAGCACAGCTATAGCGTCTCTCTTTTTCGATCACCAACACCCTATTCATGGAAGAGATCAGAACAGAAATTGTCATACCGGCCCCGCAGAAGACGGTCTGGAAGGTGTTGACGAATGTAGCCCGGTACAGGGACTGGAATCCGCTGATTTCCGATGTTTCCGGCGATCTGTCGGTTGGACGGACCCTTGATGTTCAGATCCGTTTTCCTCTGCTCCCGCCCCTCAGGATTGAAACCCTCGTTATGTCTGTCAGGCCCGGGGAGAGCTTTAGCTGGAAAGGGCATATGTTTTCAGGAAAATTTGTTGAAGGGGTCCATTTTTTTGAACTGAAGCCATCGGGTTCCGATGGGACCCTGTTTATCAACAGGGAGGTTTTTCACGGGGTTCTTTCCGGACCGGTTATACTGCCGCTTATGCCGATGCTGCAGGATGGTTATAACCGGATGAACCTTGCCCTCAGGGACTATATCGAATCCGAAATTCCTTATTGATCCTTGTCTCTTGTGCCGCGGTCCTGAAAATTTGAAACGATCAACTTTGATTGTATATTAATTATCAGGAATCCTATGGTTGATTCTGCCTTCCCCTGGCAGCCGAAAAAAGTATTCCTGTCCATGAGGCTTCTTGTTATCGCTGTCTTATACCGGCGAAGGTCTCTGGATCCGTTCATTATGAACAAGAAGTATTTCCTTTTACATAGCGATTCAGAATGCCAATTGTTTCTGGAGATGATCAATATGGATGATATTGTCAATAAAGCAGCGGGGGTTGCGACCCTTGCAGGTAGTGCCGTCATGTTTTCACCTTTAGGAATGCCGTTTTTATTTCACGGTCTTTCCGGGGTAGTGGTTGGCGGGTTGGGTCTCTATGCCGCAGGAAAAGTCGCCGGATCCATTCTGGACCAGAATGCCGCATCGTCTTTTGATAGTGCTTCTGCACCGGTTTCTGCAGACGATTCCGCCGATTTGTCAGAGGAGTCCTGAAAAGGACTCTTCAGGACTGTTTCCTGCCGGCAGCATGGGAGGATTGCCGCAGTAATGCCATCAACGCTTCGGGAGTCGCTACCGGTGGATGGCAGGTCCCCCCGGTACAGACGTAAGCGGTCGGGGTTTTTGTCTTGTTGTCTGTTTTTGCTGACTGATGCATTGCGCCTGCCGGGATTTTCTGTGAGGCATGCATGATCATCGTGTCGGGAAGGTAGAGCCTGTCGAGGCTTTTTCTTAATTCCTGCAATGCCGGGGATGATGGCGACCCGCTGATTGATACGGTATTGACCGGATAGAACAGGTGTGCGAATCCCGTCAGCATCATGGGCAGCTGCAGACCGTTCGAGGCAAGAATGCTGCTGAAGCAGTTCAGGGTTTTTTCTGCAACGTCGAGATATCGTCGATTTGCTGTCAGCACCCATAATCTGCTGTAATTCAGGACACTGACCGAGTTGGCCGATGGTTCGGCCCCGTCATAGTCCTCCTTGATACGCAATGGCACCGATGCCTCTTCTGATGAGGCATTGAAAAATCCCCCATGATCTTCATCATAGAAGCGCTTCAGCTGCAGTTCTGCGAGTTCGAGCGCGCTCCTGAGATATGAGGCGTTGAACGATGCTTCATAGAGGTCGAGAAGGGCTTGAATAAGAAATGCGTAATCCTCTCCCTGGCCGGCGATACCAGATTCCCCCTTGCAATATCTCCTCCACAGCGTGCCGTTTGCAGGGTCAAACAGCCTGGCGTGCAGAAAACCGGCCGCTTTTTCGGCAGCATCGAGATAGTGATTGTTCTGCAGTACCCGGCTTCCTTTAGCTAAAGCCGAAATCATCAGACCGTTCCATGAGGTAATGATTTTGTCGTCCCGGGCCGGTCGCGGACGTTTCAGGCGCGCATCGAAGAGTTTGTCGATCGCGGAGCGGGTCAGTCTGTGTATTGCATTCAGCGGCAGACCGAAACGGGCAGCGGCAGCCTCCTCATCAGCTTGCAGCGACAGAATGTTTTTGTGTTCAAAGGCCCCGTGAGGGTCTTCGATGACATTGCCCTCCTGTCCGATTCCGTAACGGAAAGAAAAAATCTGTTCCTCGAGAGGTTCAAGGAGCTCCGAGATCTCTTTTTTCGTCCATACATAGAATGCTCCTTCGACCTTTTTGCTGCTTCCGGCATGAGGAAAGCTGTCGGCATCTTCTGCCGAATAAAAGCCTCCTTCAGGAGCGGTCATATCGCACAGGATGTAGTTGAATATATCCCCGGCACCTGCAGCATAGAGCTTTTCTCCGGTCAGTTGAAATGCTTCCAGGAAGGCGAGTGCGAGCAGCGCATTGTCGTACAGCATTTTTTCAAAGTGGGGCACATGCCATAATGCATCGGTTGCATAACGGGCAAAGCCTCCTCCTCCTTTTCCAGTAACGCCAAGGTGGTCATGGATCCCTCCCCTGACAATATGCCCGAGGGTATAAAGTGCCATGGCCGAAGCTTCATCACGTCCGGTATGGTAGGCATAATTGAACAGGAATGCGAGATTGGAGGTTCTCGGGAATTTCGGAGCGCCGTTGAATCCTCCTGCAACGGGATCGAATTGATCCGAAAGACGTTCGAAAGCATCGTCAAGTATCGTTTCGCCAAGTGGTTGTGCCGCCGTTGTCGGCGTTGAGAACGATATGAGCTGGTTCTGTATGCCGTCAGCGACGTATTCCAGTTTTGTCCGCTCATCATTCCATGCAGCGGCAATGGAGCGGAGCAGTGAAAGAAAGCCGGGACGTCCAAAACGGTCGTCAGGGGGAAAATAGGTGCCGCCGTAAAAGGGCTTCAGGTCGGGTGTCAGCCAGACCGACATGGGCCACCCTCCCGAGCCTGTGGATGCCTGTACATAGGCCATATAGAGGCGGTCTATGTCAGGGCGTTCTTCCCGATCGATTTTTACCGGAACAAATCGGGAGTTGAGAAGCTGGGCAATCTCCTCGTTTTCAAACGATTCATGTTCCATGACATGGCACCAATGGCAGGTGGAATATCCTATCGAAAGAAAAACAGGCTTATCCTCCTCCACGGCTTTTTCAAATGCTTCAGGTCCCCAAGCCATCCATCGAACGGGGTTATAAGCGTGCTGGAGCAGGTACGGGCTTTTTTCGTTGATCAGGGTGTTCGGGGTCCGGTATTCTGTATTCATCATGATTCTGTATAACGGTTTGTACATCAATCTCAACAACAATGCCATGCCGTAAGTTCTGGGAAACGAGGGGCGCACGTTTAAAAAAAGATATAAATTGTCCGACTTAAGAAACCCTTGATGCTTTTCAGGAGTTATAGGTAAACAGTCTTGTTTCAAGGATGGAGAGAAAAACAGAAAAAAAAGGTACTCATGCGTATATGCAAAGTGGCGCAGCTCATGGCTGCCGGTATGCTTTTTTCTTTCCTCCTCATTTCCTGCGCAAAGGCAGGTGAAAACGATGATGGCGGAATACGAGAGTCACATAAAGACGTAAAGGAGAAGACAATGCAATACAGAGCGTTGACCCCTGAAGAAGAGCGGGTCATTATCGGCAAGGGTACTGAAATGCCCTTTATCGGAAAGTATGTTGAACACCATGAGGATGGCACCTACGTTTGCAGACGGTGCGATCAGCCGTTGTTTCGTTCAGCGGATAAATTTGATTCCGGAACAGGTTGGCCGAGTTTTGACGATGAAATTCCTGATGCAGTTTCAAGAAAAACAGATGCCGACGGGCGCAGGACGGAAATTCTCTGTGCCCGGTGCGGGGCACACCTTGGGCATGTGTTTCTCGATGAAGGATTGACGGAGAAGAATGTTCGCCATTGCGTCAATTCAATCAGTCTTGATTTCAAGCCTGCTGGCCGGGAGGCCCTGAAGCCCACGGGGGTTCATGAGAAGGCAATTTTTGCCGGAGGTTGCTTCTGGGGGATGGAGTATCACTTCGGTAAGGCGAAGGGGGTTATTGCGACAACAGTCGGCTATACCGGAGGCACCAGACCCAATCCGACCTATCGCGAGGTTTGTTCCGAGACAACCGGGCACGCAGAGGCCCTCGAGGTGGAATTCGATCCCTCTATCGTTTCCTATGAAGACCTTGCAAAGCTTTTTTTTGAGATTCACGATCCGACTCAGCTCGATCGTCAGGGTCCTGATATCGGCTCACAGTACCGCTCGGTGGTATACTATGCTGATGAGACGCAGAAAGCTGTTGCAGAGAAGCTTATCGGGCAATTGAAGCAAAAGGGGTATAATGTTGTCACCTCTCTCGAAAAAGCTTCTGCGTTCTATCCTGCTGAAGAGTATCACCAGGACTATTATGAGAAGACGGGCCATCAGCCTTATTGCCACATCTATCAGAAGCGGTTTGATCATTGATGCCGGTCATTGCCGCCATCGTCAATGGCGGCTTTTTTTCAAGCCGGCGTAGCGGTCGTCTTTTGATGAATTAACACAATTGTGAGTGAGGATGGATTGTCGCTTTACAGCGCAGCAAGAATGTCTTCTATGGAATTGCAGATGGTATAGAGTTTATGGTGGTCAGCTTTGACCATGTGCTGAGATGCGAGATTGTCGAAGAAATCGGTCAGCGGGTTCCAGAATCCGTTGATGTTGAACAGGAGTATAGGCTTGTCGTGATGACCCAGATGGCGCCATGTGATGATTTCCATAAGCTCGTCGAGTGTGCCGAAACCGCCGGGAAGGACGATGAATGCGTCGCCCCATTCGACGAGTTTCATCTTTCGTTCATGCATGGTTTCTACGACGTGCAGTTCCGTGATGCCGTAATGGGCGACTTCTTTTTCTTCGAGAAACCTCGGAATGATTCCTCGAACAGAGCCGCCGTTCTGCATCACGGCATTGGCAATAGAGCCCATCAGTCCGACATTGCCGCCACCGAAAACCAGTCCGATGCGGTGTTCTGCAAGTGCCTTGCCGAGTGCGGTTGCGGCAGCGAAAAACGCTTCTGAAACATGATTGCTGGAGCTGCAGTAGACGGTTACGGAGTGGGTCATGGGATGATGCTGTCCTGTTGTTGTGTGCCTTGGCGGTTAACGGTTCCGCGTAATACTGTCTTCTGCGCGCTGGTAGACATAGGTAGCCGGTTCAGTTATTTTTTTTGTCCGGAATCGTGACGATGCCCGCTCCCAAAATTCCGCATCTTCGGCATAGTCAAGCGGCTTGAAGCCTTCCAGCGCGAGAAAAATTTCTTTTTTTCCAAAAAAAGTGCCGCAGAGCGTGCATTCGGAAATATGGATAAGCCTGTCCGGATTATGCCGGTCAGGAACCGATATGTCGTTGTCGCCGCAGTATCCTCCCGCAAGCAGGTCTGTTGAGGGTTCCTTCTCCATGATCCTTTGGCGGGAAAGCAGGTGGTTTTCAAGATAGACGTCATCGCTGTCGAGAAAGGTGATGTAACGGCCCATCGAAGCCTGAATGCCGGCATTTCTCGACATGGCAGGAAGACGGTTGCTGTGCTTCATGTAACGGATTCTCTCATCCCGGGCTATATAGGCTGAAACGACGTCGAAGGTGTCGTCAGTGCTTCCATCGTCAACGATGATCAGTTCCCACGATGACAACGTCTGGGCGATCACACTGTCAATGGCAATGCTGACTTTTCCGGCCCTGTTGAATGTCGGGAGGATGACGGAAATATCAGGTTTGAAGGAAAACATCATAGGAGTTACAGTCTGATTGCCCGTATGGCGAATGCACAGATAAGCATTCCGGCCACAAGAAAGTTCTGCGCGACGGCATTGTAGCGGACATCCATGGTTTTCGGTGAACGTACAAGGCTGAACTGAAGCATAAACTGCGGAATGACAAGAAGGACGACGATGAGCCCGAGCATGGACTGGCCAAGCAAGTGCAGATAGGCTGCTGCAAGGATCTGACCGGTATTGATAAGGACAGCTGCAATGAGGGCGGCTTTGGATTCGCCGAACACGACCGGAAGCGTTCTGATGGCATTCTGACGATCGCCTTCGACTGATTTGAAGTCGTTGATTGTCATGGTGCCTGTGCTTGAGAGGGTGAAGAGGCCGGCAACGATGAGCGATGGCGCCAAAGCGTGCAGCGAAATATGGGGCGCGTAGGCGATTTCACCTGCAATCCAGGGTATGACGAGATAGGAGACGGCTACGATGATATTGCCGGCCCAGAGCCTTTTTTTCAGTTTTATCGGATTTGCGCTGTACAGGTGGGCATTGATAATCCCTATGATCACGTAGAGTCCGATAACCGGATGTATCAGGTAGCCGGTGGCAACTGAAAGAACAGACCAGACCGCTATCAGTATCGTCGCATTTTTCAGCGAGATCGCTCCTCCGGGGATCGGTCTGTAGGGTTCGTTGATCTCGTCGAGATCACGGTCGAAATAATCGTTGAGCATCTGGCATGTTCCGCTGGCAAGGGGACCTGTCAGCAGGATGGCAAGAAGAAATTTCCATCCGAACAGCTCGTTCCATCCGAACGATCCGCTTGCGACCGCTCCGCAGAGAAAGCTCCAGATGACCGGAATCCAGGTGACAGGTTTGAGAAAGCGGATGAGCAATGCGATTCTGGACATGGGTTCAGGAGGTCTTTTTTCCTGAGAAATCGTTTTTCTGACGTGTAACCGGGGAAACGCTGATCTGCTGCCGGTTTGGTTCCGTTTCGTGCTCTGTTGTTTTGAGAGGAAATCGCTCACCCGTACTGCTTTATGATTGACAAGGCCTCAAGGCCTGTGAATAATCCCTATACAAAAGACTACCGGCCGGATGATTTCAGCCGTTTTCTGCTCTTGGTAAGAAAGTGACCTAAAATACAGATTTTTTTGAAAATGAGAGCGGTGCATCTGCCTTGAATGACCAGCCGGTTCGATTGCTGACGGCAGGGGTGCTGAAGGGACGGATTGAAAAAATAAAAGCGGCCTGCTGCAGCAGACCGCTTTTATCTATGAGAGTACCGATAAAGGCTTAGCCCTGAACGATGCACTCTGCCGGGCAGACAGAAACACATGCCTGCTCGTCGAGGCCTGCGCATTCGTTGCAGGTGCCTGCGTCGATAACGTAAACGTCATCACCAGCAGAAATTGCGTTTACCGGACATTCTGGTTCACATGCGCCACAGTAGGTGCATTCTTCAGTAATGTAAAGTGCCATGTTACTTCTCTCTTAAGAGTTTCAAGAAATAAAAAAACGAATCAAAAGAACCCCTATGTACAAAATAGGATGATCAATATAAAACTTTTTTTTGCGCCGCAAAACAAGTTGATTCGTAATAAGAAAGCTCCCGTTGATGCACGATGCGGTTGCATGTGATCCGGGAGCTTCGCTGCGGCAAGAACAGCAGCCCTTCTTGTCATGGTTTTGACGGGAAGGGTTTACACTTTGATGATGCAGTCAACAGGGCATACAGCGACGCAGGCCGCTTCTTCGTAATACCCTTCACAGTCGGTGCAGACACTCTCGTCTATAATGTAAATATCATCTCCGGCGGAAATGGCGTTCACCGGGCATTCCGGTTCGCAGGCGCCGCAGTAGGTGCACTCTTCGGTAATTCGATGTGCCATGATTGTATGATTTTAATTGTAGAAGACATCGTGAAGACTGCGCGGGGCAACACAACGCACTCTAAGAGTAACCACGGTTTTGAAAAGAGAGTTCCTTCCGCACTCACGCTTCATCCTTCTCATATGCACTGATGATATCGCGGACAAGTTTATGGCGCACGACGTCTGATTTGTCGAGGAAAACGAAACTGATCCCTTTGATGCCCTGGAGGATATTTTTTGCGTTCATGAGGCCGGATTCAATTTCTTTGGGGAGATCGACCTGGGTGACGTCGCCGGTGATGATTGCTTTGGAGTTGATGCCGAGTCGGGTGAGGCACATTTTCATCTGCTTGTTCGAAGCGTTCTGCGCTTCGTCGAGGATGATGAATGAGTTGTTGAGGGTCCTGCCGCGCATGTATGCGAGAGGGACGATCTCTATGACGCGCTGTTCAGTCAGGGCCCGGAGTTTTTCTGCCGTGAGCATATCCTGCAGGGCATCGTAGAGCGGCCTGAGGTAGGGGTCTACTTTCTGCGCGAGGTCCCCCGGAAGAAATCCGAGGCTTTCTCCTGCTTCGACAGCAGGCCGGGCAAGGACGATGCGCTTGACCTGTTTGGCTTTCCATGCAGCAACGGCTATGGCTACAGCGGTATAGGTTTTGCCTGTTCCTGCGGGTCCGATGGCAAACAGAATGTCGTTGTGCCGGGCTTCGGCAACCATTTTTCGCTGTCCGTTTGTTTTTGCCCTGACAGCGTAATCCTTTGTCGCTACGATCAGGTCATTGTCTGCGGGTCTCGGGTGCTCATGCGTTGCAGCCGGGGTGAATGCGAGACTGAGCAGGGTGTTGATATCGTTGTCGAGGACCTCTCCGTGCTGATGGGCGAGATTGAGGATCTCGTTGAACATCTGTTCCAGAAGCCGGAGTTCCTCTTCTCCGCCTTTCAGCAGCAGTACGTTTCCTCTGGCAGTTATGGAGACATCGGGAAATTCCGCCCGGATTTTCTTGATATGTCGGTCGTGCGGTCCGAAGATGATGAGCGGTTCAATACCTTCAAATGCTATGGTTCGTTCCTGTATCACAGGGTATGCTTGTTTCTGGTTATGGATGCATGTTGTCAAGGTTCCGGCAATGATGCTGCAGATAGTTCGTGACATAATCCCTGACACCATCTTCGAGGGACGTTACCGGGCCTGTCCATCCATAGGCACGCAGCTTTTGTGTCCGGGCTTCGGTGAAATACTGGTATTTGTCTCTGAGCGTTTCCGGCATGGGAATGTACTCGATCGAGGGTGCTTTGCCCATGGCCTCAAACGTTGCGTTGACGAGATCGTTGAAGCTTCTGGCACGGCCTGTGCCGAGATTGAAAATCCCGTTGATCGACGGGTTCTGCAGGAACCAGAGCATGGCAGCGGTGCAGTCTTTGATATAGATGAAATCCCGCAATTGTTCGCCGTCGCGGTAGTCATTTCTGTGTGAGCGGAAAAGCTTGACCTGCCCGTTCTGCTCTATCTGATGAAATGCTTTGAAAACGACGCTGCTCATGTCGCCTTTGTGGTACTCGTTGGGGCCGTAGACATTGAAAAATTTCAGGCCTGCTGCCTTGTTGAGAAAGCCTGATTTCAGGGCCCATGTATCGAAAAGCTGCTTGGAATATCCGTACATGTTCAATGGGCGGAGGGCGTGGATGCCTTCCTCTTCATCGCTGTACCCGAGCGATCCATCGCCGTAGGTTGCGGCACTTGACGCATAGATGAATCTTATGGCAGCTTTGGCACAGCTGAGCGCGAGAGTTTTTGAATAGAGGTAGTTATTATGCAGCAGCAGGTCTGCATCTGTTTCGGTTGTTGCGCTGATCGCACCCATGTGGATGATTGCACTGATGGTGCCGAGGCGGTTGTGTTCGAGAAGGGAAGGAAAGTCGTCGATGCTTACAATGTCGCTGAATGAGAGACCCGACAGGTTTTTCCATTTGCCCGATGTTGTGTTTTCGAGGTTGTCGACAATGAGAACATCATCCATTCCGTTGCGGTTCAGTTCCCAGAGCATTGCGCTACCGATAAATCCTGCTCCGCCGGTAAGAATAATCATGACGTTTTTCTGTGGTGAGGCTGTTGCTACCGATATGAATATATATACCCTGCAAGGAAAAGCAAAAGGCCGTTTTTTCTGAAAAACGGCCTTCTGCTATTGAATGGAGAGTGAATTGTCGGTTATGCCGAGGCTTTGAGTTGTCCGTCATGGGCAAGAAATTTTCTTCCCCAGAACAGCCATAGCCTGATGGTCTCTACAGGTTTCCCGAAAATTTCAGCAATCTGTGCGTGATGCAATCCTGAAATTTCAGAGATGAGAACCGAAAGCTTCACATCCGCGGCTTTTTGCTTCATGGCCGTTATCAATGAACTCTTTGCTGCAGTATCCTCATCGGTCATATGCAGCGAGGCAGTCTGGCCGTAGGTATCGACATAGCACTCCCTGAACGTTTTGAGAAGTTCTTTTTCCTGTGCGTCGTGGTCGATAGTAACGTATGTTCTGTTGACCAGATCTGCAGAGCTTTCCTCGCTTCCGGTCATCCAGTACGCAAGACTGTATATATCATCAAGTAATTCGAGTGGTGTTTTTCTGATATGAATCATTTTTTCCTCCTTGAATGCCTGTTAATCAGGATAAATTTTATCCTGTTTTAAGTTATGAAAAAAAAATGAGAAGTCAACTATTTTTTCCCTGAAAATAGAAAAAATCACTCGGTTTGGCATGGTATGCCGCTGAAATACACTATCTTATCTTTTGCATTTTTTCCGGTCAGACCGGGTTATACAATCGATAAGGTTTTATGAAACATGACTTTACCGGATTACTGAATCCTTCCTTGCAACAGCTGAGCGCATATAGTGTCGAAGGAGGACAGCAGGCCGAGATAAAATTGAACCAGAACGAAAGTCCGTTTGATCTGCCTCTGTGGCTGAAAGACGCGATCATGGAGGAATTCAAGCAGGAAGCATGGAATCGCTATCCTGATATTCTGCCATTCAGGGGAATGAAGTCCTATGCTGATTTTCTCGGAATATCGCCTGAATCGGTCATGATGAGCAACGGCTCGAATGAAATGCTCTATACGATTTTTCTTGCATGTCTTTCGAAAGGCAGAAAAGTCGTTATACCCGAGCCATCGTTTTCGCTGTACGAAAAACTGGCGGTTCTTCTTCAGGCCGATATTGTCGATGTTCCGATGCACGATGATCTGACCTTCGACGTTGACGCGATTATTGCAAGGACCAATCAGGAGCGGGCAGGCTTTGTTGTGCTTTCGACGCCTAACAATCCAACCAGTCAGTCGTTGAGGCTTGAAGATGTGCGTCGTATTGTGTCCGGTGTTGAAGCCCTTGTCCTGGTCGACGAGGCTTATGTTGAGTTTTCCCGCGAAGAGTCGGCGCTGACATTGATCGATGAGTTTCCTAATCTCATTATTCTCCGCACCATGTCGAAGGCGCTTGCGCTTGCCGGCATGCGGATAGGTTTTGCCATTACCAATCCGCAGCTGCTCTCAGAGATAGCCAAGCCGAAAATCCCCTTTACATCGAGCCGGCTGGCCGAGATTACGCTGCAGCACGTTCTTCGAAACTACTCTCTTGTCGAAGATGCGGTTGCCTATATTCTTCGCGAGAGGAGCAGGCTACTGGAGGCATTATCCTCTGTCGATTCAATACATACATTTCCGAGTGATGCGAATTTTATCATTATCAGGGTCGCGGACGCAGGAAACGTTTTCCATGCGTTGCGGGATGAGGGGATTCTTGTTCGCAACGTGTCGGGTTACAGGCTGATGGAGAACTGTCTTCGTTTCAATATAGGTCTTGAGCAGGAAAATACGCTTCTGCTCGAAAAACTGCGTCTGTTGAAGTGATGAATGTTTTTTGCAAGCTTAACGGTGATGAAATAGGCCGTTTGAGCGTTGATGAATACAGGAATGCCGAAAAACATCCTGTCATGATTATGCTGCACAATATCCGGAGCATGTACAATGTCGGGTCGATTTTTCGGACGGCTGATGCGGCAGGTATTGAAAAGGTTATTATTACCGGCTATACGGCCACGCCTCCCCGAAAAGAGATTGATAAAACCGCTCTCGGTGCTCAGGAGACAATGGCGTGGGAGTATCATTCTCATCCGCTGGAGGTGATTCCTGCCATGAAGGAGAGCGGGGTTGTGGTCTGCGGGCTCGAGATAACCCGCAACAGTCGTCAGTATACGGATGTGGGTTCCTGTGATTTTCCTCTCTGTCTGATTCTGGGAAATGAAGTGCATGGTATTGACGACGATGTTCTCGAACAGTGCGATCATATTCTTGAAATCCCGCAGTATGGCACGAAGCATTCTCTCAATGTATCGGTCGCAGCAGGAGTCGCCTTATTTGAAATGGTTAGAATTTATCGGCAGAACGCGGGTCTTGATGCCGTAAAAAGGGGAAATTGAATACAACGATGCTTCATTACAGGACATACGAATTGACGGAGGAAGCCCCATGGGTGGTTTTCGTTCATGGCGCGGGCGGCAGTTCTTCCATCTGGTTTCTGCAGCTCAAGGATTTCAGACGGAATTTCAATGTCCTGATGGTCGATCTGCGCGGCCACGGCAAATCAAAATCGATGCCCGTTCACCATAAAGGGCAATATAATTTTGAGGATATCACGCTCGATATTCTGGAAGTTCTGGATCATCTCAGGATAGAGCGCGCTCATTTTATCGGGATTTCACTTGGGACGATCCTGATCCGTCAGATCGGCGAACTGGCGCCGGAGCGTGTGTGTTCGATGGTTATGGGAGGTGCTATTATCCGGCTTAATGTCAGGGCTAAAGTGCTTGTGACGGTGGGTAATATGTTCAAGCGGTTTGTGCCCTACATGTGGCTGTACAGTTTTTTCGCCTGGATTATCATGCCCCGTGCGAGACATCGCAAGGCGCGGACCCTGTTTGTGAACGAGGCGAAAAAAGTGGCGCAGAAGGAGTTCATGCGATGGTTTAACCTGACCTATCAGCTTAATCCTCTTCTGAGGTATTTTGAGGAAAAAGATACTGCTATTCCAACGCTGTATCTTATGGGCGAAGAAGATTACATGTTTCTTCCGTTCGTTGAATATATCGTTACCCGTCACACGAATTCCTATCTCGAAGTGATCAAAAACTCCGGTCATGTGTGTAACGTCGATCAGCCGCAGGATTTCAACGAACGCGCAATCCGGTTTATGCAGCGCTACTCCTTCTGTTCGCCTTTGCTGCAGACATCTGCGGGGTAGTCACGCGTTTTACCTGGTTTTTCCGGTATTATAGCGGTTCATGGCATGTTCGATGCCATGAAGCACGAAATCAAGCGCAGCTTCTGCGCTGAGCGAAACCATCCTGTCCGATATTATCCTTTCTTCCGCATTGAACTTTCCGAGCACAAACGATGAGTACGAACCTACGGGATGGTCTGGGGCGATACCGACTCTCAGGCGGGCAAAATCATCTCTTCCAAGACATTGTATGATGTGTTTCAGGCCGTTTTGTCCTCCTGCAGAGCCTTTCGCCCGCAGACGGATCGTTCCCAGAGGAATGTTGAGGTCGTCGCAGACAACCAGCAGGTCCCGGTAATCCATCTTGTAAAAGGTCAGGGCTGCAATGACGGCGTGGCCTGAAAGGTTCATGTAGGTCATTGGTTTGAGCAGGAGTACCGGTTCGTTGCGGCAGAGTATTTTCGAATACAGAAAATTGCCTTTACCTGACGAGAAGCTGCCCTGATGGATTCGGGCAAGCTCATCGATCACTTCAAAGCCGATATTGTGTCTGGTATTGTCATACTTTTTTTCCGGGTTGCCAAGGCCGGCGATAAGTTTCATGAGATTCGTTGTGTTGTTGATCAGGCGTACTTCATGGATGCTGAAAACATAATGTATTGCGGTTAAAGTCGAAAGGTGAAAATTGATCGGCTTTCGTTTATGAAGGGATGAAAACAAAAGGGCCCCGTTTTTTGCGGGACCCTTTGCTGGTTTGATGGTGAAGCAGCGATCAGATGAGCGGAGCGATAACCAGCGCTACGACAGCAATCAGCTTCATAAGGATATTCAGACTGGGACCGCTTGTATCCTTGAACGGGTCGCCGACAGTATCGCCGACAACAGCGGCTTTGTGAGCCTCGGTGCCCTTTCCGTAAAGAACGCCGTCGAATTCAATGCCACCTTCGATACGTTTTTTCGCGTTATCCCAGGCGCCGCCGGCATTGGACTGGAAGATAGCCATCAGGACACCGGAGGAGGTGACGCCTGCGAGCAGGCCGCCGAGCATGTCTTTCGATGTAAACCCGACGACGACAGGGACCAGGATGCCAAGCAGGCCGGGCAGGACCATTTCTCTCAGTGCCGCTTTTGTGGAGATGTCGACACAGTGAGCGAATTCTGCCGGTGCGGTGCCTTCGCGCAGGCCCGGGATTTCATTGAACTGACGACCGACTTCGGTGATCATATCCCTTGCAGCGCGTCCGACTGCTCCCATTGCCAGGGCGCTGAACACAAACGGAAGCATGGCGCCGAGCAGAAGTCCGGCCATAATGACCGGTTTGGAAATGTCGATCGATTCTATGCCTGCCTGCTGGCGAAATGCGGCAAAAAGAGCAAGCGCGGTCAGCGCGGCGCTGCCGATGGCAAAGCCTTTACCGATTGCGGCGGTCGTGTTGCCCACTGCATCGAGTTTATCGGTTCTTTCGCGCACTTCTGCCGGCAGTCCTGCCATTTCCGCGATGCCTCCGGCGTTATCGGAAATCGGGCCATAGGCGTCAACAGCGAGCTGAATGCCGGTTACCGAAAGCATGCCGAATGCGGCGATAGCGATACCGTACAGACCGGCAAACTGGAAGGAGAGAATAATAGCGGCTGACAGCACAATGATCGGAAGACCGGTTGACATCATTCCGGTTCCGAGGCCGGCGATGATGTTGGTTGCTGCACCGGTGACGCTCTGATAGGCTATGTTGACTACGGGCTTGTTGTGTGTCGAGCAGTAGTATTCTGTGATCAGACCGATAAGCACTCCCGAAGCAAGTCCGGTAATGACCGCAAAGAAGATATTCATGGCTGTATAGGTCGTGCCGTCAACGCTCCAGCTTGCAGGAAGCGTGTTGGAGATGATGAAATAGCTGAGGATCGCCATGATGAACGATGCCCCGAATTCTCCTGTGTTCAGACCTGTCTGTGGGTTGCCGCCTTCTTTGACTTTGACGAAGAACGATCCGAAAATTGAGACGATAATACCGACTGCTGCAAGGAGTAAGGGAAGGATGACCCCTGCGATGGGGTTGATGCCCATTTCGTTGAAGACTGGAACAAATGCAGCGCCGAGGACCATGGTGCCGATAATCGCACCGACATAACTTTCAAACAGGTCGGCGCCCATACCGGCAACGTCACCGACGTTATCACCGACGTTGTCCGCGATGGTTGCCGGGTTTCTGGGATCATCTTCAGGGATGCCTTCGTAAACTTTACCGGCAAGGTCGGCGCCAACGTCAGCCGCTTTTGTGTAGATGCCGCCACCGACACGGGCAAAGAGCGCGATTGATGAAGCGCCGAGAGAAAAACCGGAAATGACGTTGATGACCTGGCCGATGTCGCTGAACTGGTTCTGATAGATGATGAAGAGGCTTGAAAGACCGAGTACTCCGAGCCCGACAACGGACAGACCCATGACAAGTCCGCCGGAAAATGCGACGTTGAGCGCACTGCTCAGACCGGTTCTTGCCGCGTTTGTCGTTCTGACGTTGGCTTTTGTGGCAACGCGCATGCCGAAGTAGCCGGCAAGGCCGGAACAGATTGCGCCGATAATGAAACTGAGTGAGATGAGCGGTGATGAATCAGCCCGTCCGCTATTGGCGAAACCGAGAAGGACGGCAACGGATACGACAAAGAGAGCGAGTATTTTATACTCTCGTTTCAGGAATGCAACGGCTCCATCGGCAATATGGCCTGCTATGGTTGCCATCTTTTCGGTTCCGACATCCTGTTTCGATACCCAGGATGCTTTAAAGAGAGCATACAGTAATGCAAGAACACCAGAGAGCGGTACTGCGTACAAAATGATTTGTTGGTTGTCCATATGTGTTTTGCGTTAGAATTGCTTGAATGTTCGAACTAACCAGAAGTGTGATACGCTTTCAACGCGCGCTTGCGCGAACCATGCTTTTTAATGGTTTTTCGGAGTGCTTGCGGCAGGCCAGTCACGTGTATCCGTTAAAATAGGTGACTGAGTGTATGTTGAGTATAATGGCAAAGATCATGACGACCAAAATTACAACTTATTCGGTGTTCTTCAAAGAGCAGGGCGTCGATAACGGCATTGTTGCACGAAGTTTATTCTATTGCAATACGCAATAAAAGAGGGAAGTGATCTGAATATCCTCCATGGTAGCGGATGCCTTTCCAGGTCGGCGACGGAAGCCTGCTGCGACCTTCCTGCATGTGGTCGGGACGGAAACAGGTGAACGAGTTTTCGTCGATCATCAGTCCGCGGCTTCCTTCGAGAATCGCACGCGATACCATAATCTGGTCGAGACGGTTCCAGCGATTTCTGTAGTGGTAGCTTCCCGGAGCGTCTGTTTGCGCCCAGCAGTTGTAAAGACATGCGGGACACGTCGCGGGGATTTGCTCTCTGTTGTTGACTGATCGCAGCCTCTGGCGAACCGACCGGTCCTCCGGTTCATCATTAAAGTCTCCGGCTACGATGATATTTCCTGCCGGATCAAGAGCGAGAAGGCTGTCGACGACAGCTCGGGTTGCGGTGGCGGCTTGAAGCCGGAGGGGTTCTGACCATTGTCTGTCGAGTGATCGGGATGGCCAGTGGTTGAGGATCAGGAAAAACCGGGAGTTGCGGCAGGTGAATTCATGGAGGGATATGTCGCGGGTCGCTTTTCCCGGGAGAGGAACCTTCACCTGTTGAGAGGAAACGTGGCGAAGAGCTCGGCTGTTATATGCCAGAGCGATATCGATCCCTCTCGGGTCATGTGAGTTGTGGTAGACGATCCGGTAGTGGTGATCAGGCAGAAACGAGAGCAGGGTTCTGAAGACATGCTGGTTTTCGACTTCGGCAAGAGCAAGGATGTCGGGGTATCCTGACACGCTGTGTTCCGCGCCGGCAAGCTTGATAATGTGAGCAAGTCGAAGATATTTCAGCGCCAGCCGCTTTGATGTCCAGTGTCTGGATCCTTCAGGGGTGAACTCGTTGTCATTGGTCAAGGGGTCGTCAAGGGTATCGAAGAGGTTTTCCGCGTTCCACCACATTATCAGCACATGATTGTCGTCGGGAGATGCTGCGCTTTGCGCTTCAGCGGGGCCGAGCGTGCAGAGAAACAGTATGGCCAGCAGTCGCGGGGTGGGGAGCATGGGCCGGGTAACAAAATTTTTTCTTTACGGGAATGATTATGTAACTTATCCGGGGATTTTCAAATCCTTCATTAATATAACCATCCAGCGATAAACAGCAGTATGGCGAACAAATTTGATGTTAAGGAACGGGCCAAGGATATTCTCGAAGAGACTCTGGACAGGGAAGCGGTCAATGTTCTTGCTGCCATTTCCCATGAGATGCAGATGATTTTCAGGGAAAACCCTGAACCTTCCCGTGCAGACGTTGTCAGAATCGTTACCGACTATTTTACCGGTGACGGTAAATCCGGTCAGTTTATCGCCAACTGGATCAATACAGCAGAAGAGCACAGTCAGTCAAGGGGGCTTTCTGAGGCCGACCAGCCGAAAGCAATGCTGTCGGACCTCGGGGTTTTTCGTTTTATGAATTTTCTCAAAGAGCAGGGTCTGACGGATGACCAGATCACTATAGTGCTGCGAGGAGCTGTGCAACAGGCAACAGACCAGAACGGTTCACAGCCGGGCTGAAGCGTCCGTCGATTCGGCATGCCCTGATTTTTCTGCTTTCAGGGGACTTATTTACAATTGTTTTTACAGTGTTGCCGCCAGGTTCAGGGTCTCCTGAACGGGCGGTGGTGTTTTTTATTTTCAATAATCATACTTCTACCATGATGAATAAAGCGGCACTCCTCCATGAAGGAAAGGCAAAAAAGGTGTTTCTGACCGAAAACAGTGATCTTGTCATCCAGGAATTCAAGGATGATGCAACAGCTTTTAACGCCAAGAAAAAAGGCTCCATACTCAATAAGGGCGTTGCCAATAATGCGATTTCATGCACCCTGTTCACCTATCTTGGCGAAAACGGCATTCCAACGCATTTTGTCGAGCAGCTTTCCGACCGTGATATGCTGTGCAGGCATCTTGATATTATCAAGGTCGAGGTTGTCGTTCGCAATATTGCAGCTGGTTCTCTTGTCCGCCGGTATGCTTTCAAGGAGGGCACTGTTCTTGAAAATCCGATCATCGAACTCTATCTGAAAGACGATGATCTGGATGATCCCCTGATGAACGACAGTCATGCCGTCGCTCTTGGTCTTGCGTCTTATGAAGAGCTGGATCAGCTCAAAGACCTTGCTGCAAAGATCAACACGCTTCTCAAGTCGTTTTTTGCCGATCGCAAACTCAGTCTTGTCGACTTCAAGCTTGAGTTCGGGCGTCATCACGGTTCTATTCTGCTCGGCGATGAAATAAGCCCTGATACCTGCCGGTTCTGGGATCTCGATACCGGAGAGAAGATGGATAAAGATCGCTTCCGTTTCGATCTGGGCGGTGTTGAAGATGCCTATACAGAAGTTCAGCGCAGGGTTCTCGAACTGTAAGCTGCACGCCGGGCTATTGCTTTAATCACAGGGGCAGATGCTGGAATCAGTCATAGCATATTTGCAGACAGCCGATCCTTTGACAGTGTATCTGTTTCTGTTCTGCATATCGTTTCTTGAAAATGTCGTTCCGCCTGTCCCTGGCGATGTTCCTGTCGCTTTTATCGGATACATGATTGTGTATACCGATATCAGTTTTTCCTGGTCTGTCACCGTGGCTTCACTGGGTTCCACCCTTGGTTTTATGACCATGTTTCTGCTGAGCCGGAGTATCGGTCTGAGGATCTATTCCCGAGGCAGTGATCCGGTCAGAAACCGTCTGGTAAGGATGATCCACCGTTTCTTTCCTCCTGATGAAATGGAACAGGCCCGTTTGCGTTTTTCCACTCACGGATACCTTGCCGTTCTGGTCAACCGTTTTCTTTTCGGTTCCAGGGCGGTGATTTCCATTATGGCCGGCTTTATGCATCTCAACGCAGCCGGAGTGTTGACTGCCGCCCTTCTTAGTTCTGTTGTCTGGTATGTTCTGCTGCTTTCAGGTGGTTACCTGCTCGGAGACAACTGGGACCAGATCGGGACCTACATGGCGGCATACAGTATTCCGGTTACTCTTGTTATTGCCGTTGCGGTGTTCTATGCCGTATTTCGATATATCAGAAGCCGGAGGATGAAACAGGATGTCTAATTTGTTGCAATTTTTCCCTGATGCCTGTACCTTTAGGTTTTCATTGGAAGCTTTATTACTTCAAGAAGCATTTACCGCATAACCATGGCAAAAGATTTAAAACCTTATCCTTCGGGACGGAAAGGTGAGATTATTTCTCTCGACACTGTCGATGAACTCAAGGAGATGGCCTGTCAGGTTCGTCGTGATGTTGTCCGGATGCTGACCCGGGCGGCTTCCGGACATACCGGAGGTTCTCTCGGTATGGCGGATGTCTTTACGGCATTATACTTTAAAATCATGCGCCATGATCCTCATGGTTTCTGGGAAAACCCTGATCAGGATATGCTTTTTCTCTCCAACGGTCATATCGTTCCGGTCTGGTACAGCGTTCTTGCCCGTTCAGGGTATTTTCCGACTGAAGAGCTTGATTCTCTTCGCCAGTTAGACAGCTACCTGCAGGGACATCCTGCATCCGATGCACGGCTTCCCGGTATCAGAATCGCATCCGGTTCTCTTGGCCAGGGGCTTTCTGCTGCAGTCGGCGCGGCTCTTGGGATTAAAATGGATAAGCGTGATGCTGATGTCTTCTGTCTGATGGGTGATGGCGAATGCCAGGAGGGGCAGATATGGGAGGCGGCTATGAGTGCAACCCATTACGGTCTGGGTAATCTTATCGGGATAGTCGATTACAATAAACTCCAGATTGACGGAGAGGTGTGTGACGTTATGTGTGTCGAGCCGTTTGGTGACAAGTGGAGGGCTTTCGGATGGGATGTCTATCATTGTGACGGTCACGATATCGATGCCCTGATCGCAACTGTTGATGCAATCCGGACAAAGGAGGATGCAGAAAAGCCGTCGGTCATTCTTGCGTCTACGGTTATGGGGAAAGGCGTTCCGTTTTTTGAAGGTGTAATGCCTGATAAATCGAACTGGCACGGCAAACCGCCTTCTGAGGATCACTGCCGGAAGGCTCTGGCGATTCTCGGAGAAACCTCATTTGGCGATTACTGATCGCAACGTTCCCAGGTGCAGATTCAAACCGGTATCTATAAAGGACAGAAGCTGCTTCGCGCGTCAAGCCGCGCAATACGCCCCTGCAGCAGCAGGGTGAAAAAGTCGCTGTTCGATACCCTCGCTTTCCGTATGGATTTTGAGGGTATCGCTGTCCTCGATCTGTTTGCAGGCTTCGGTTCTCTGGGTTTCGAGGCGCTGAGCCTCGGGGCACGGAGCGTGTGCTTTGTCGATCAGAATGCCGATTCTCTGCGTTCTCTCCAGGCGACAACCGACAAGCTTGGCGTCGGGCGAGCGGTAAGAATTGCCAGACAGGATGTTCTTCGCTTTATCAGGTCGGACAAGGGAGCCTATGATCTGGTGTTTTGTGATCCCCCTTACAGCTGGGCTGATTATCCGGCACTGATTCTGTCGGTTTTTCAGCATGGATTGATTGCACCGCATGGCATGATGCTGATCGAACACAGTACCGATCATGATTTTTCAGGCATTGAGCAGTATGCTTTTCATAAGGATTACGGAATGACAAGGGTAACTTTTTTTATACCGGAGGAACAGCCATGACGCAGATTGCCATTTATCCGGGGACGTTCGACCCGTTCACGAACGGACATCTTGACGTTTTTGAACGTGCATCGAACATTTTTGACTCTGTTGTTGTTGTCATTGCCGAGAACAGCAGAAAAAATACGTTGTTCAGTGTTGAGGAACGACGGGAGATGATCGAGAAAATTATCTGCAGGTATCCCGGAGCGCGAGTCGAAGTGCTGCATGATGGACTGCTTGCGGATTATGCGCGGCAGGTCGGGGCGAAAGCTATTGTGAGGGGGGTCAGACAGGTTAAGGATTTTGAGTACGAGTTTCAGATGTCGCTGCTCAACCGTCAGCTTAATCCTGATGTGACAACGGTCTTTCTTATGCCTAATGTTAAATATACGTATGTGGCTTCATCGATTATTCGAGAAGTAGCCATGCTTGGCGGCGATGTACATAATTTTGTTCATCCGCACGTACTCGAGAAGCTTCATGAGAAATACCATGTATGCAAGGAGAAATCAACTACATAAACCAATCACGCTGTTATGAGCGCAACTATCTCTCCAGAAGAAAAATACCTGACCCGGCGGGTATTGAATATGCAGGAATCCCAGACAATGCGGATTACCGGACTTGCCAAGAAAATGAAAGCGGAAGGAAAGGATATTGTCAGCCTGTCTGCCGGAGAGCCGGATTTTCCGACACCTGATTTTGTGTCGCGCGCGGGAATTGCCGCTATTGAGTCGGGTTTTACGCGTTATACGGCGAATTCCGGTATCCCGGAACTTAAGGATGCGATTATCGCCAAGCTGAAGCGGGAGAACCAGCTCGATTATACCCCTGATGAGATCATTGTCAGCAACGGAGGAAAGCAGACCCTTGTCAATGCCATTCTTGCATTATGCCAGGAGGGAGACGAGGTGATTATTCCAGCACCGTACTGGGTAAGTTTTCCTGAAATGGTCAGGCTTGCCGGCGCATCTCCCGTGACGGTTCCCACGATGCTCGAGAACGGTTATAAAATGACGCCGAATGAACTGGAACAGGCAATCACGGATCAGACCAAGGTGCTTATTCTGAATTCGCCATCCAACCCGTCCGGTGCCGTCTACACCGAGCAGGAGGTGAAAGCTCTCATGCAGGTACTCGAGGGACGTGAAATATTTGTCATTTCCGACGAGATGTATGACCGGATCGTCTACGGCGATGTCAAGCCGTATTCTCCGGCCCGGGTTTCTGCAATGCGTGACCGGGTAATCGTCAGCAATGGCGTTTCGAAGACCTACTCGATGACCGGGTGGCGGATCGGATATCTGGCTGGACCGAAGTGGCTCATCAAAGCTTGCGACAAGATTCAGTCGCAGACGACATCCAATCCGAATTCTATTGCCCAGAAGGCGGCAGTTGCAGCATTGAACGGTGATCAGCAGGTGGTAGAGGATCGCAGGAAGGAATTTGAAAAGCGTCGCGATTTCATGTACAAGGCGCTGAACGAGATTCCCGGCATTACGGCGACTCTTCCTGATGGGGCATTCTATATTTTTCCTTCGCTGAAGGGCGTTCTGGGTAAGACGTTCAATGGTCGTTTTCTTGCCAATTCGAGCGATGTCGCGGAGTATCTGCTTCTCGACCACCATGTGGCTACCGTGCCGGGCGATGCTTTCGGCGCACCTGAAAATCTCAGGCTGTCCTATGCGGCTTCGATTGCCGAGCTTGAAGAGGCTGTTCGCAGAATTCGTAAAGCCTTTGAGTGACGGTTTATGCTGACTGTTCGCCGAAGCAGGCTCTACACCCGTTGGTTCAGCTGGTATGCAAGGCGGCAGTTCAGGCGGAACTTTCATTCTGTAAGGGTTGCCATGCCCGACGAGGTGATTGGAATGAAGCGCGAGGTTCCCGTGATATTTTACGGGAACCATGCCTATTGGTGGGACGGGTTCTGGTCCCAGCTTTGCACGGAGACCTATTTTAAACAGAACCTTTACATCATTATCGAGCTTCAGCAGCTGGTCAAGTATCGCTTCTTTACCCGTCTTGGTGCTTTTTCCATTGACCGTTCTCATCCCAGAAGCGCCATGCGCACCATCGAATATGCCTCTGATTGCCTCTCTTCAGTGAGCCGGAAGCAGAATGCGCTCTGGATCTTTCCTCAGGGAATGATTCAGCATGTCGACGAGCGTCCTCTACGTTTTTTCAGGGGGACTGCAGGTATTGTGTCGAGGGTTCTGGAACAATGTTCAGGGATATACCTTGTTTCAGTTGTCAGTCGGATTGAATATCTTGAGGAGCAGAAACCGGAGCTGTTTCTTTCGTTTCATCGTCCTTTGTTCGTTCGGCGGGAAGATGCTCATGATCGTACACAGCTGACCCGGGCAATGGAGATCGAGACAGAAGCGCATCTGGACGATGTTAAAACGGATATCGTTCACAGGGATCTTGATGCCTATAGTGTGCTGTTGCGAGGAAAAGAATCCGTCAACCGGATGTTCGATCGTTACCGGAAGTCGCTGAAGAAGGTTTGACGTGGGCTGATGAGGTGGCATGGTGTTCGGCTGGACGTGAAGAGTCAATGGATACTGACATTCTGAATAATCCAGAAAAAAGGGTAGTGGTTGTATGAGTAATGTAATATGCAGCTGTATGTTAGGCGATTATGCCAAAGTCCGATTGCGTCTGTCAAGGCTGCTTCACTCTGAAATAGAGCAGATATACGGCACGTCAGATGAGCATTCTTCACTCTGCGAGATTGAGTTGAAATGCTGTCGTCGCGATTTTTTTGATTTACCGTCCGGAGAGATGCCCCAGGTGGGCCAGTCGGTGATTGTTGAGGCAGACGGTGGTTATGATTACGGGGTCGTGTACTCGACGGGTGCTATAGCGGCAAAAAAATATTCTCTCAAAGGGCTCGACAGGAAAGAGTCGGAGCGCCTTGCCGTACTGAGAATCGCTTCTCCGCAGGATGAGGCGGATTACAAGGTTGTTGTGGAGCGGGAACCCGGGATAAGAGAGGTCTGTGTTTCGCGCATCAGGAAGCATAATCTTGATATGAAGCTTGTCGATATCGATCTTCGGCTCGATCAGCAGAAAGTGACGGTTTTTTATACTGCCTGCCACCGTGTTGATTTCCGTAATCTTGTCCGGGACCTTGCAAGCGAGTTCAAGGCGCGGATACAGATGGTTCAGATCACGACACGCGAAGAAGCCCGGAGGGCTAACAGTTTTGGCGCCTGCGGCTGTATTCTCTGCTGTTCGAGCTGGATGCAGAAAATTCACGCCAATCCGTTTGCGGAGAAGCAGGATGCTTCCGAGTGCGTCCAGGGTGAGCATCACTCCTATAATGTTATCGGTCAGTGTAATCGTCCCAAGTGCTGTCTTGGGTATTCGAAACCGGAAAAAGGACGCAAAAAAGGCAGACCGGAGAAGTATCCTCCGCTCGGCAGTAAAGTGATGACGCCTCAGGGTAACGCTATTATCGAAAGTATCGATCCGGCAAAAAAAGAGATATGGCTTCGGTATTCCGGAGATGATTCACTGCAGAGTATGCCTCTTGGAGAGTTCAGCACCATGTTTCTCAGGAAATAAGTTTTTCCCGACAGGCACAGGCGCCTATGCGCCCTGCCTGCCGCAATCATTATCAAGCAGTCCATCCCGTATGAATCAGAATTTTAAGAGAACCCTTGTTACAACAGCGCTTCCCTATGCAAACGGGCCGGTTCACCTTGGGCATCTGGCCGGTGTGTACCTTCCTGCCGATATCTATGTCAGGTACCGGAGGATGTGCGGAGACGACATTATTCATATAGGCGGTTCGGACGAGCATGGCGTTCCGATTACGATTACGGCAGACAGGGAGGGGGTCACTCCTCAGGATGTCGTCGATCGCTACCATGCCATGAACCTCGATGCTTTTTCACGGTGCGGTATTTCATTTGACTATTACGGGCGAACCTCCTCAGCGCTGCATCATGAGACGGCACGTGAGTTTTTCCGGGAGATCAACGGCAAGAATATTTTTGTCAAAAAGACGGAAAAGCAATTTTTCGATCCTTCGGCCGGACGTTTTCTTTCCGATAGATATGTGACCGGAACCTGCCCCATCTGCAGCAGCCCTGACGCTAACGGTGATCAATGCGAGCAGTGCGGAACACATCTCAGTCCCATGGAGCTTATTGATCCTAAAAGCAAGCTTTCCAACGAGGTTCCAGAGTTGCGCGAGACTCTGCACTGGTATTTTCCTTTAGGAATTTTTCAGGAGCAGCTTGAAAGGTATGTCAACAGTCATCAGGACGACTGGAGGTCGAATGTGCTCAACTATACAAGAACCTGGTTGAAACAGGGGCTTACTGATCGTGCGATCACCCGCGATCTGTCGTGGGGCGTATCTGTGCCGGTTGATGGCCCTGAAGCCCAGGGGAAGGTTCTCTATGTCTGGTTCGATGCTGTTCTTGGTTACATTTCCTTTACGCGTCAGTGGGCTGAGGATCGTGGCAATCCCGAAGAATGGCGGCGTTACTGGCAGGATCCGGATTGCAGGATCATCAATTTTATCGGCAAGGACAACGTTGTTTTTCATACACTGATGTTTCCTGCTCTTCTCATGGCCTGGAATCAGGGGAGAAGCGAGGAAGTCTATAACCTCGCCGATAATGTTCCTGCTTCCGAGTTCATGAACTTCGAAGGACGCAAATTTTCCAAGTCGAGGAATTATGCTGTCTATCTCGGGGAGTTTCTTGACAGCTTTCCTGCTGATACGCTGCGTTATTGCATTGCCATGAACTATCCTGAAAACAAGGATAGCGATTTCAGCTGGACTGATTTTCAGAACCGGACAAACGGGGAACTGGCCGATACGCTGGGAAACTTCATCAAGCGGTCGGTTGATTTTACGAATTCGCGGTTTGGCGGGGTTGTTCCTTGCGACTGCTCCATGGATGAATGGAATGCTCTCGGGATTGACTGGGAGGATTCATTTGCCCGTCTCGACGAGGCTTACCGGAACTTCCATTTCAGGGAGGTAGCATCTCTGTCGATGCAGATCGCCCGGTCGGCAAACCGTTTTCTTACCGAGTCTGAGCCCTGGAAAGTGATGAAGCACGATCCTGACAAAGCTGCGAAAACTATGGCGTTGTCGCTTAACCTCTGCTACACGCTTGCCGTTGCCTTTTATCCGGTTATTCCCTTCACGGCAGCAAGAATATATGCTATGCTTGGCTTTGATGAGAGTCTGGAGGCTGCTGTTGCTTCCGGTGCGCTTAGATGGAATATGGCTGCCACGCCTCAGTTGAAGCAGGGGCACCGGCTTCGTGAGCAGTCGGAAATTCTGTTTTCTAAAATCAGCGACAGCGATATAGCGCCTGAACTTGAAAAAATAGAAGCTCTTCTGGCCGGTGTGAAGTCTGATGAGGCGGTACAGCAGCTGCCGGAAAAGCCTCCTGTGAAGCCTGAGATCAGTTTTGATGATTTTCTCAAGGTTGACCTTCGTGTAGCCAGAGTCGAGAGCTGTGAAAAAGTCAAAAAAGCCGATAAACTGCTGAAGCTTACCGTTTCTCTTGGAAACCACACCCGACAGGTACTGGCAGGTATCGCCAGATCCTATGCTCCGGAGGATCTCGTCGGGAAGCATGTTGTCATGGTAGCTAATCTTGCGGAACGTACCATCCGGGGAGAACTCTCTCAGGGCATGATTCTCGCAGTTGAAGGTTCTGATGGTATGCTGCATGTGATGGAAACCTCGGGAGATGGGATTACCGGAATGCCTGTTCAATAATATTTGTTTTTTGTTGAATTTTTTGTAGATTGAATTACAAAACATCGTGGGGTGGAGCAATTGGTAGCTCGTCGGGCTCATAACCCGAAGGTTGCAGGTTCAAGTCCTGTCCCCACCACAAGAGAGAACCGCGCCACGCTGCGCGGTTTTTTTATATGGAGACGATTGAAGATAGGGGATAAAAAAAAGTTGGATTTTTTCTTCAATTGTGTATATTGATTTACAAACATCGTGGGGTGGAGCAATTGGTAGCTCGTCGGGCTCATAACCCGAAGGTTGCAGGTTCAAGTCCTGTCCCCACCACAAAAGAGAACCGCGCCACGCTGCGCGGTTTTTTTATGTATCAAAGATCGATAACATATCTGCAGGCGTAACGGTAGCCCTGGTGGTACATCTCATGCGAAGCAGGCACTTTCACAATTTCCCGCAGTTTCCCTCCATTCTTTTCGCTGCACTTTCTCGAAGCAATATTATCAGGCCTGCAACTTATCCAGAGTGATGTCCACCCGTGGTCTCTGGCAAACGGAAGAATAAGGCCGAGTGATCTTTCTGCGTAGCGTCGCCCTCGGTAAGCCCTTCGTACTCTGTAGCCGACCTGTCCAGGCAGGTACAGCTCCTTTTCAGGATTACCGATCCTCAGACCCAGAACACCGGCAACCGCCCGGTCAGGGAGATGAAGCATGAGGAAGGTATAGCTTGGTACATGTTTTTTTTCAGGATCAGCCTGGCTGGTTCTCGAAAGATAGAGCAGCAGTTCATTATCCCGAAGGAGAGGCGGCATCAGAAAGACTGCAGATCCGTCATGGCGGTGCATGGTGCTGGCAGGTAGTATCATTATGATACTGTTGATTGGTGGTGACTGGTCATAAATGCTACAGGTGTTGCATTTCCGAACATTCTGGTTTCATGCTTTTTTCATTCCGTTTTCGTTGTATTATTCTATAATTTACAGAATAATATCGGCTTACAATAGATTCCCCGTTGACTTCGTTGATTCTGGTGCGTTTTTTGCAGACATATCTATGTCGTGAAAAAGGTATTGTTATCAATAAAATGTCATAGTACCATGGTTCTGTTGCTATCATCGGTTATGGTCTATTGTCTGACGATGGGAGTCGTCAATTCCTGGCAGTCGGGACGATACGCAAAGCTTGCCGCGGGGTTTGATTACCTTGCAGCGGCAGGTGCTTTATGCTTTCTCTACTATAGAACGTTATAAGATTGCAGAGATCAGGTGTTGTACTGTTGTTCTGCCATTGTATTCTGAACAGGTAATTTCAGGAGACCGATTTGTTCATGAAATCTGCATCCGGGGCGATATTGGTCTGTTTGCTGTCGATGCTGGTGTTTTCTCCATCATACGCTGCCGCATTACGCTACGGGCTTGATATCCTCGAAAGGGAGGCCTGTGCTTCATTGAAGGGTTCCCGGGTGGGACTGATTACCAATAAAGCCGGTGTCAGCAGTTCCGGAGAGTCCAATTACCGTCTTTTTCTCCGTCACGGGGTTGATCTCAGGTTTCTCATGGCACCTGAACACGGTTTCAATGCTGATGTTGCTGCCGGCGCGGCAGTCAGGGATTCTCGTGCTTCTGATTCCCTGAAGGTGTATTCCCTTTACGGGGCAACGAAAAAGCCTGACCGGCATCTGCTCGAAACGATCGATGTGCTGGTTTTTGATCTGCAGGATATCGGTACCCGCTGCTATACCTATATTTCCACGATGTTCTATGCGATGAAGGCTGCAGAAGAGGCGCAGATTTCATTTATGGTTCTTGACCGCCCCAACCCTATCGCTCCTGTTCCGGCCGATGGTTTTCAGCTTGATCCTGCATACCGTTCGTTTGTCGGTATCGTTGAGGTGCCCTTTATTCACGGGATGACGGTAGGCGAACTTGCTTACTGGATGAAAAAGAATTTTTTCTCCTCCCTGTCTCTCGATGTCATCAGAATGGAGGGATACGATCGTCGTCGATTTGGCGATGAACTTCCGGGCTTTCGTTTTATATCGCCCTCACCCAATATCGGTAATGTTGAGACGGCGCTTGTGTATCCGGCAACGGTCTTGCTTGAAGCAACCAATATCAGCGAAGGGCGCGGCACCGATCTGCCGTTCCGGCAGTTTGGCGCTGTTTTTGTCGACCCTCAGGCGTTAAAGAGGGCTCTCGATGATTTCAAGCTTCCAGGAGTACAGTTTACTCCTGTTTCGTTTCGGCCTTCAGCCAGCAAATACAAGGGCCTGCAATGCGGTGGCGTGAGGCTGGAGGTGACGGATCGCCTGGTTTTCGAACCTTTTCGTACAGGGGTTGCCATTCTGGTCGCTCTTCATGATCTCTATCCCCGACTTCTCGATCTGGAATCGCATGGCGAATTTTTCGATAAACTTGCAGGTACGCCTCTGTTGCGGAGAATGTTGCTCTCAGCATGTTCTCTGGAAGAAATTCTGGCAGCTCCCCGACTTCAGGTCCATGAGTTCGAGATGGCCAATCCTGACCGGTTTATCTACCCCTGAGCTGATCCGTCAGGTTTCGTGCGGAACCCTGAAAGGCCCGACAATTCCTTTGCGGGACAGCAGAATCTGCCATAGCTGAAGATCTCTTGCGCGAAATGCTCCGGCGCAGCTTAGAAGATAGTAACGCCACATTCTGCAGAAGTTTGCCGGATAGTGTAGGGTCATCCGGCGGCAATGGTTCTCGAAGTTGTCATGCCATGATTTCAGCGTTAAATAGTAGTCGTGACTGAAAACGTGCCAGTCTTCAAGAATCAGCAGACCTTCAAAGGCTTTTGTTATCTGGTTTGCCGATGGAATCATCGAGTTTGGAAAGATGTATTTACTGATCCATGGATCGGTACTCGATACCGATTCATTGCCGCCTATGGTATGAAGCAGACATAATCCCTCATCGGTAAGCAGGCGGTTGATGATTTCGAAATAGTTCCTGTAGTTTTTATAGCCGACATGTTCGAACATGCCTATGGAATATATCCTGTCGAAGCTGCCTTGCAGATCTCTGTAGTCGATGAGCCGTATATGGACCGGTAGTCCTTTGCAGCGTTCCTGAGCGACTTTGACCTGTTGGCTTGAAACGGTTATTCCTGTGACGTCGACTCCGTACTGTTCGGCTGCAAATTTTGCCGCCCCGCCCCATCCGCATCCGATATCGAGAATCCGTTGTCCCTGCTTCAGCATCAGCTTGTTGAAAATCAGCCGGAGCTTTTTTTCCTGTGCTATAGAGAGTTCGTTTGTATTTTCCCAGTAGGCGCAGCTGTAGTGCATATTGCTGTCGAGCATACCCTGGAAAAGTTCATTGCCGATGTTGTAATGTCGTTCACCTACAGCAAAAGCTCTTGAGCGGATCTGGAGGTTGAAGATCTTTCCGACCAGTGCGCTGAGTATGAGCGACGGGGTGACAATGTTTTTGTGCGACCTGGAGCGCAGAACACGAAAAAAAAACTCGTCAAGGGCCTGGCAGTCCCACCATCCGTCCATGTAGGCTTCCCCAAGCCCGAGATTTCCCTGTGACAATATTCGGTGAAAGACCCGGTTATCGTGAACCTGCATGTCCCATGGATCGGATCCGTTGACATGAATTCCGCCCTGGTCGAGAATTTTTTCGATCTGCTTTTGAAAGTAGGCCTGAAGCATGATCGGAAATGTTGTCCTGTTGTGACGACGGATCAGTTGAGTTGTATCGGAAGTAAAACTAATGAAAAATGGCGGATTGAAAAAATGTGCTCCGCAGCTATCCTGAAGTCAGCTCCGGAATGGTCTTGTGAGCAGCGCCCTGATGGTCTGCTGATCGGGAGCGCTTTCTCCCCTGAGCCCGAGAGGAAGGGCTCTGATATCGTCTTTGAGCTGAAAGCTTTTGAACATTCGGTCCCAGATGGACAGCATACTGCCGTAATTGGAGTCGTGCTCTCTTCTGACAATGGAGTGATGGAGCCGGTGCATGAGGGGTGTGGGAATGATGGTGCGGAGTGCCCGGTCAAGAGTCGGGGGTATTGAGATATTGCTGTGGTGAAACTCGATGACCGGTGTCATGATAAGCGAGTAGATGATCAGATCATGAATTTCCGCGCCGATAAAAATCAGCACAGGATAGCGGAGCAATTCTGAAAAGATGATTTCAACAGTATGGAAACGCCAGGCACTTGTGACGTCAAGCGAGGGGTCGCTGTGATGGACTGCATGAAAACGCCAGAGAAAATTGATTTCATGATTCATCCTGTGCCAGATATACATCCAGAGGTCGATTGAAAGAAGGATAAGGATGGTCTGCAATGCATAGGGGAGATGTGTTCCCCTGAGTCCTGGCCACCAGATCTTTGCTTCATGCAGAATGAAAGCCATGAGCAGTCCGGAAGGGAGGAGTACGAGCAGATTCAGTCCGGCCAGCGAGAGGTTTGCCGACGCATGTCGGGTTCGCTGCGTACGGCCCCGGAAAAACGGTATCAGGCCTTCGGCGATCCAGAAAACAATTGCCAGAGCGATGATGGTCAGGTATGACGTGAACTGCAGTCTGTCCATGGCTGTGACGTTGTTGGTCTAAAGGTCAGCCGGGTTTTGTGAAGCCTGTTGTGCCGTCAGCATGTGTGCTGTCGGAATGGTCCCGGGTTGATTCCCGGCCGGTTTGCCGGCTCTTATTCGGCTTTTTTCGGACGGCCGCGTTTTTTTTTGGGTTTTACGTCTTCATCGTCGTTGTCGGTGTCGTCTGTCTGGCACGAGACATCATTGTCGAGGTTTTCGTCGTCACTGTCATCGATGATGTTTTCGTCTTCAAAATCCGCTGCTGCGATAAGATCGATATCGTCGATCTCGACCGGTTTGCCGACTTTTGTTTTCTGTTTTTTTCTCGAGCTTTTGCGGCTCTTTCCTGAAGGTTCGATCAGGGTCATCACTTCATTGAGGGAGGTGAATATATAGAGCTGTTTGTCGAGTCCTGCAAGTTTCAGAAGGTCTTTGATCTGCTGGCAGAGAGAGACAAAAATCGCCAGACCCTCCGACTGGTTGGCTTGTTGATGGGTCATGAGCATGGAACTGATACCGCCGGAGTCAATCGCTTTTACCTGTGAGAAATCGACAATAAGGTGTTTGTTATTGTCGTTGTTTAACATTTCCTCGATGATGGTCCTGAAATCTGCTGCATGGCGAACGTCAAAGACTGACTCTTCAATTTTCAGAATGGTGAGATCTTTGCGGCTGGATACTGAATGTTTCATAACTCTTGTGTCTGATGAACTACTGACAATCCGATGGCAGGCAGGTTTTCAGATCGGCCGCTGATGCGGCCCGGCTGATGTGAAGCTTTGATAAACTTCCTGATGATCTGTGCAGTTCGACGGACTCTTTAACGCATGTATCGAATGAGTTCACCGATAAGTCTCTCTGTACTGTCCCTGTCAGATGGAGCGGCCATCCAATCAACGTTAATTCTATTTTTGAAAAAAGTCAACTGGCGTTTCGCATAATTGCGTGTATGCTGCTTGATAAGGCTGACGGCTGTATCAAGCGGGATTTCCTCGTCAAAGTATTGAAAAAGTTCTTTATAGCCAACGGTTTCAAGGGCATTGATTGTGCTGTGATTCATGAATCGACGGTAGCGCTGGTATAATTTTTCGGCTTCCTGCAGCAGTCCGGCATTGATCATGTCATCGGTTCGCTGTTCAATACGCCGGTAGAGCTCCTGTCGCGTCATGTCGAGCGCGACGGGATGGAATCGGATGTGCTGCGGCGGACGGCGCCGGGTATGACAGAGTTCAGTGACCGTCTTTCCCGTGATCATGATGATTTCAAGGCTTCTGATCAGACGCTGGGTTTTCGTCTGGTCAAGGGTTGCAGCGTGTGTCGGGTCAATCGATGCAAGGCGTGCATAAAGTGCTTCCGGTCCGAGCGTTGCAAGTTCATCGGCAAGGCTTCGCCGAATATCCGGGTCCCTGCCGGGCAGATCGGAAAATCCTTCGAGCAGGCCTTGAATATAAAGTGTTGATCCCCCGGCAACAATGGCCTGAGCGCCGCTTTCGATGATCCTGCTGATCCTGGAGAGCGCATCGGCGGTAAACTCGCCTGCATTATACTCTTCATCGATGTTTTTTTCGTTGATAAAGTGATAGGTGACCTCGCTCTGCATGGCCTCAGATGGTTTAGCCGTGCCGATATCGAGTTCCCGGTAGATCTGACGGGAGTCGGCTGAGATGATTTCAGATCCTGTGCGTTGCGCAATCGCATGGGCCAGAGCGGATTTGCCTGATGCCGTCGGCCCGGTAATGATGAGGACCGGTTGTTGTGTGTCGCGATGCTTCATTTCATGCGGTTGCAGGGGTGAACATCTGACGGATCGCAGCATAGACAGCTGAAAGCGGCAGTCCGACGACATTGTAATAGCAGCCGTCTATCCTTTTGACGAAACATGACATGATCGGGTCCTGGATGCCATAGGCCCCTGCTTTATCGTATGGTCTCTGGGAGGTGATGTAACGGGTTATGTCCTGACGGCTCATCGGTGAAAATTCGACGGTTGTCGTGACGCATTGACGATGGTATCGATCGTTGTGGCGCAGCGCAAAGCCGGTCAGGACCTGGTGTTTTTTTCCCTGAAGCATCTCGAGCATTCCGAGGGCGTCTTTATAGCCTGATGGTTTGCCGAGCGGTGTATTGTCGAACAGAACGGTGGTGTCTGCGCTGATCAGAAGGGCATTGGCGGTTTTTTCAGGATAGAGACTGCATATCGCGTCAGCTTTTTCTGTCGCTATGCGTTTGAGGTTTTCTTCGATGCTTTCTTCCTGATGAAATGTTTCATCGATTGCCGTTGAGAGCGAGGAGAAAGGGTGCTGCATCAGCTCGAGCAGTTCTTTTCTCCTGGGCGATTGCGATGCGAGAATAATGGTGATGTCTGATGGTATCATAGTAAGGATTACTTCAGATTATTCCAGCCTCGTCGGTTCAGGTCATAGTAGATGAAGCTTCCCGATGCCAGAGCGACGGCAAAATAGATGACGGCCTGTTCGGGGGCTCCGAAAATGATTTTTCCCGTTCCGAACAGCACTGCGTAGACCAGGATGACACCTGCCGCCCAGTCGCCGAACAGTCTTGCAAAGCCGCTGTCCGATTCGATTCCGGGGAGCTGATCGGAAATTTTTTTCCAGAATATTCCGCCAACCCTCGTGGTTCTGTAGAACTGTTTCAGGTGCTCTTCTTCGGTTGCCGGAGTCAGCCATGTCACGATGAGTGTTACCGCTATGGTGACAAGAACGATGATGTAGATCGAGTATGGAAACGTGATGTCGGTAAATGCGTTGAGAACGGTGTAGACGATAAACGGCGTTATCATCGATACGATTTCAGACCATGCGTTCAGTCGCCACCAGAACCAGCGGAGTATGAGAACGAATCCGGTTCCTGCACCGCACTGGATGATGAACTCCCAGGCCCCGGTGATGGTTTCCAGAACAAAAAAGGTGATGTACAGGGCAAAAATGGCAACAATGAGCGTCAGAATGCGCGAGACGACAACGAAGTGGGCCTGTGAAGACTCAGGGCGGATGAACCGTTTATAGAGGTCATTGACCAGATAGCTTGTTCCCCAGTTCAAATGGGTTGAGAGCGTTGACATGTAGGCCGCCAGAAAAGCAGCGATGAGCAACCCTTTCAGTCCGGGAGGAAGCAGGGCCTGCATGACATGAACGAACCCGTCTTCTTTCTGGTCGGCAGGCAGGTCGGGAAACAGGATAATGCTCGTTAAGCCGACAATGATCCATGGCCATGGCCTGAGGCAGTAATGAGCGATAATGAACCAGAGTGTCGCCAGCAGGGAATGTTTTTCGTCTTTTGCACTCATCATTCGCTGTGCGATATATCCACCGCCGCCGGGTTCCGATCCGGGATACCACGATGCCCACCACTGAACGAATGCCAGAGCGGCAAAGGAGGCGAATGTCAGTTGCAGGGCTCCGTTGAGTTTTCCCGTGCCGGATCCGCTGGTGATTGACGGAAAAAAGTCGAACATCCATGCGGGCAGTGCCTCTGTCAGACCGCCTGCTGCTTGTACTTCAGGCGCGTTGACGGCCAGGACGGCGAGCACGATGCAGCCGGTCATGGAGATGAAAAACTGGATGGTGTCGGTTATGGTGACTCCCCAGAGCCCTCCCAGTCCGGAATAGAGGGTCGTCAGCAGCACGCAGAAGATAACCACCAGCTCAGGATTGAGTTCCGGCACCATGATGCTGACGATTTTATACATGGCAAGGTTGACCCAGCCGATAATGACCGCGTTGATGAACAGCCCGAAATAGATCGCCTTGAACCCCCGGAGAAATTTGGCGGCGCTGCCGCTGTAGCGCAGTTCTATGAATTCAAGGTCAGTCAGGATGTTTGCCCGTCTCCAGAGCCGGGCAAAGAAAAAAACCGTCAGCATACCGCCCGATACAAACGTCCACCAGAGCCAGTTTCCGGCAATACCATGCTTGGCAACCAGGCCTGTAACGGCAAGAGGGGTGTCTGCGGCAAAGGTGGTGGCGACCATGCCGGTGCCGGCAATCCACCAGGGCAGCTGTCTTCCTGAAAGAAAAAATTCAGCGACGTTGGAGGATGCTTTTTTTGAGAAAAAAAGGCCGATGAGCAGGGTCAGAACCAGGTAGCCGGCAATGATGCCGATATCGAGAGTGGAGAGTTGCTGCATATTCGTGAACCGTTATTCGTGATTCGTGAATCGGATGTTTTGTGCAGACCGGGAGGCCTTTTCCCGGCTATGGCGCCTGCATAGGCCTCCCGGTCTGCATAACGGCGGAGTCTTACTCGCTGATTTTTGAAAGATCGAGGAAGCTCTGGTAGCGGTCTTCGATTTCAAGCAGGTCAAGGTTGGCGATTTTTTCCGTGCCGAATTTTTCGACGCAGAAGCTGGCCATGGCACTGCCGTACAGTACCGCTTTACGCAGTTCGGTATCGTTGATCTCTTCGGTACGTGCGAGGTGCCCCAGGAAACCTCCTGCAAAGGTATCTCCGGCACCTGTCGGGTCGTAGATCGATTCCAGGGGAAAGGCAGGAGCTGCGAAAATGCCGTTATCGGTAAAGAGCAGCGCTCCATGTTCACCTTTTTTGATGATGAGCGTTTTCGGGCCCATGCTTCTGATGATTCTCGCGGATTTAACGAGGTTCGGATCGCCTGAAAGCAGGCGGGCTTCGCTGTCATTGAGAATGAAGACATCGACTCTTTCAAGGGTTTTTTTCAGCTCTTCAGGCTTGCCTTCTATCCAGAAGTTCATGGTGTCGCAGATGACCAGTCCGGGATTGCTGATCTGGTCTAACACTTTCAGCTGCAGTTCGGGGTCGATATTGCCGAGACAGACATAGTGAGATTCCCTGTACTGGGCGGGCACATGAGGATCAAAGTCGGCGAAGACATTCAACTGCGTGTCAAGGGTGTCACGGGTGTTCATGTCGTAATGGTAACGCCCGCTCCAGCGGAAGGTTTTGCCGTCTTCAATGATCTGGACGCCTTTGGTATCGATTCCTTTGTCGTGCAGCAGCCGGAAATGCTTGTCTTCGAAGTCTGATCCCACGACGCCTACCAGCTGGATGTCAGGAGAAAAGTAGCTTGTGGAAAGGGCAATGTAGGTTGATGATCCGCCCAGGGTGTTGTCTGAACGGCCAAAAGGGGTTTCAATGTCATCGAAAGCAAGAGAACCTACGACAAGAATAGACATGGTGCTTGTTGATTATGGGTTAAATAAGGCATTGGTTGATGGTATTGCAAAATACTGCTGCGCTTTATTCCGAGGGCAGATCCACGATAAGGCATTGCCCGGGTTGCAGCTCAAGATGAAGTATGTGGTCTGTTACCGTCAGTGTCTTTTCGCTGATCAGATCGGTGAGGGTGAAATGACGATTTTTGAATTCCATGGTTCCCGACGCACTTTCCTGCGGATTGCTGTTGCCGATGAATAACAGATTATGCCCGTCACCTTTTCGCATGACCGCAAGAATTTCAGGTCCTGTGACAAACGGTACGATCAGGGACCCTTTTTCTCCGCTGCTTACAATATCATGATAGCGCTGTCTGATTACAAGCAATTTCGTGATAAAACCGTTCAGCGGCTCGAGGTCGTTGGTATTGCTCCAGTCATAACTGCCGGCACTGAAGAGCGGAAGGGTTTCTGAAGGGAAATTCCGGCGGTCTTCATCGCTGAAGTTCAGGCCGAGGTTCACCGGATGCCATTCGCACAGTTCCATTCCCGAATGGATGAACGGCAGCGCGGGAAGCATGATGCCGAGGGCAAATATGAAGCGTGAACGGTTTCTCCCGGCTTCCTGCCGGGGGTAGTTATGACAGAGCCGCGGGGTATTGTGGTTTTCTCCGGTTGCGAAGAACGGAATCGCAGAGCCTGTTTTATTGAGAAAGTTTAACAGTCCCCGTATGTATATAGGGTCCTGGATGACAAATGGCAGTGAACCGAATACGGCGTTGAAGCCCTCTTTTTTGACCGCCGGCGACGGATCGAAATTTTCATCCCAGAATGCAAAGGCCGGGTTCTGTTTGCGGGCGTTCCCGACGATGCCTGCCTTCAGTTTCGACGGAAGAGCATGGCCCATGTCGATCATGGCTCCGTCTATTGCGAACGTACTCTGATAGAACGGAATAATGCTTTGCAGGGTTGACCACAGCTCATGGTTGATGACCTCTTCCCGTTCAAGAGCCGTATCGTACATTCGTATCGTATTGTATGCGATATAATTAAACGAGCTGTCCCTGTGCATTTTAAGATAGGTCACATCTGTCCATGGTGGCTGGCTGTCATCGGGTGGCCAGTCGGAAAATGCACTGGCTACACGGCACGTTCTGCCGTCGGCAGTTTCGCCGGTGATGCTGCCGTCCGCATTGATTCGTGTGGAGACAGGGGTTTCGGCAAACTGTTTGCGGTAGGCTTCGGATGGAGCCGGGAGTTGGCTGAATTCGTGTTTGTCGACCTGTTCGTAGATTGTCGTGAGCGTGTCGTGATCAAAATGCGGCGGGCCGAACGGTTGGTTGGAATCGCCGTTTTCAGATTTGTCGTATAACCAGTAGAACCAGTCCGGATGACTGGTGATCCAGTCGCTGTCGACCGATGCCGTTCTGAAAACATATTCCAGAATTACTCGTATGCCCATATGGTGAGCAGCTTCGATAAGCGCTTTAAGCTCGATTTCCGCCGTGAGTCCGAGGGCAGGCTCGCTGAGCATCGGATCGATGACAAAGGGATTTTTTATGGCGTAGGGCGAACCGAGTCCGCCTTTTTTTCCATAAATGCCGGGTTCTGTGACCGGCAGCAGATAGAGGGTATTGACTCCGATTTTTTTTATGTAGGGCAGAAGAGCGATTGATTTCAGCAAGGTACCTGTTTCACGAAAGCCGTCCGGCATGGGACCGGATGAGATCGATCCGTCGTTATCATGATCGAATGACGTCGTCAGGCGGGGAAACATGTTATAGACAACCGCACTCAGACTCCACTCGTCTGCAGGGGCGCCGTTGCGGTCGAAAGGACATTCGGGGCTTTGAGCAAGACGGTGAATGATATCGTGGTAGTACCGGGCTGGATTGACCTTCTGTCGGCCTTTTGCCGCTTCCTGCCAGATACGGGGGACGTGATACTTCGCGGGGATTTCCCGGAGTTCCGGTTGCTCCAGGGCTTTAAGCAGCTTTTCAAGATGTTGTTTTTTCAGGCTCATGTGTTTTTTTTCACGAAGATAAACAATAAATCGTAAATCGTGATTTGTGTTTGTTTCATTGTTCACTTGCAGAAGAAGAGAGGAGTGTATGAGAACCCTTAAGATGATCATCGAATACGATGGAACGGACTTTGCAGGGTGGCAGCGACAGAGCGGGGGTGTTCCGACCGTACAGGGAGAGATTGAAGCTGTTCTTCGTCGGATTCTCCGTGAGCCGGTCGCGATTGCCGGTGCAGGACGAACGGACAAGGGTGTTCATGCTATGGGTCAGGTCGCGTCGCTGATGACAGACAGCAGCATGGATACCGGACGCATGTGCCATTCGCTGAACTCCCTCCTGCCTCCATCGGTCAGGATCATTGATCTTGCCGATGCTGATGAGGGGTTTCATGCGCGGTTCAGTGCCTTTTCGAGACAGTACCGTTATGTGCTCATCGAGAGGGAATCTCCGGTTTTCCGTCGTTTTTGCGGTTATGATCGAGGTCCCCATGACCTTGAATTGCTGAATCACAGGGCGTCGGTATTGACAGGCAGCCATGATTTCAGGCCGTTTTCAAAAAACGGCTCTGATACCCTGACGACGCTCTGCACTGTTTCGGAAGCGGCATGGTATCGTGAGGGAGAGCGCCTTGTGTTCAGAATAACGGCAAACCGCTTTCTGCGTTCGATGGTGCGTTACCTGGTGAGCGCTACTCTCCGGCTTTCCCATACACAGCTAAACGATGCTCTTGTCAGCGGTCAGCTGCCTCAACGGCTGCTTCCGGCTGACCCGGCCGGACTGTTTTTGTGGAAGATAGATTATACGGATGTCCGGTGAATGACATGGTGCCTTCAGTTGTATTAATCAGGAACTCTGTTTATGTTCTTGGAACAGATGTCAGGCCGATCTTCCGGTAGCGCAGGCGCACCGATTTCTCAACTTTTTTCAGTCACCCGGTAACCTATGTCTCAACGACCCTGTTTTTCATTTTTTGCGATCTTTTTCGCCCTGCTGATCTCGACGGCTGCGCCGTCGGACGATGTTTGTGCGGCCAGCTACCGGGACGATGAGGCGGTTGCGGCTGTTCTTGACAGTCTGGTTGCTGCGACATATTTCGATGACAGTCATTTTCGGCAATGGAAAGATGACGCGCCTAACGGTTTTTCGCCGACGTTCATTCCCCAGTTTGATGATGAGACCTACGCTGAAAGGATCGCTGATATTAACCGCAGAACGCCCATAAAACTGACGTACAATGAGCATGTAAAAAGCTTTATCAAGCTCTATGCGGTTGATAAACGGGTTATGACTGCAAAAATACTGGGTTTGACCAGAATCTATTTTCCTCTTTTTGAGGAAAAGCTTCGCCAATACAACATCCCTGAGGAACTCAAATATCTCGCCATTGTTGAATCAGCTCTCAATCCTGTTGCAGTGTCGAGTGCCAGTGCCAAAGGTCTGTGGCAGTTTATCTACGGCACGGGTAAAATGTATGGTCTGAAGTCGACCTCGTTTGTCGAAGATCGTTTTGATCCTTATAAAGCCACCGTGGCGGCCTGCGAGCACATGAGAGATCTCTATGATATCTATGGCGACTGGTTTCTGGTGCTTGCTGCCTACAACGCCGGAGCAGGAAACGTCAACAAGGCGATCAGACGATCGGGTGGACGGCGTGATTACTGGCAGATCTGGTCGAATCTTCCCTCCGAGACCAGAAGTTATGTTCCTGCGTTCATTGCGGTGACCTATGTGATGAATTACTTCAGTGAGCACAACATCCGTCCTCTGGAGCCGGGGTACCTCTATGAGAATATAGCTACCGTCAATGTGTCCGATGTTCTGGCTTTCGATCAGATACATGAAGTGCTCGGTATTCCTGTCGAGGATCTTGAGTTTCTCAATCCGCAGTACAAACGGGGAGTTATTCCGGTCATCGGCTCCGTTCCCCAGACCCTGCGTCTTCCCCGGAATTATGTGGACGATTTTAAGCGTAAGGAAAAAGAGCTCTACGCGCACAAGTCACAATCCGGGATCGACCGGGTTCAGCTTCTGGCCGCGGTTAAAGAGGGCGGTCAGGAACGAAAAATTCATGTGGTGCGCCGTGGTGAAACGCTTGCTTCGATAGCCAGAATGCACCGTTGTTATGTAAGCCAGCTGATCAGGTGGAACAATCTGCGCAACTCACGGATCTATCCCGGCCAGAAACTGTCTGTCTTCGGTGCTCCCGAATCGGTCCGGAGAGCCTCGAAACCTTCTGCTGCACCTTCGACAGTGTACCACAAGGTTCGAAAGGGGGAGTCGCTTATCAGGATCGCCAACCGATACAAGGTTAGCGTCAGCGATATTGCGTCATGGAACAATCTTGGCAGCCGCCGGACGATCTATGCGGGGCAGAGGCTTAAAATTTACGGACGGGGTTCCGTTTCGTCGTCATCGTCATCGTCATCTTTCTCATCCTCGAACGCTTCGCAAACCCATATTGTCCGACGAGGAGAGACGCTTGGCGCGATCGCCAGCCGATACAAGGTTAGCGTCAGCAATATTGCGTCATGGAACAATCTCGGCAGCCGTCGGACCATCTATCCCGGCCAGAAGCTGAAAATACACGGCGGCAGCCAGGCTTCGTCGTCAGGCGCTGCAAGGACTCATATCGTCAAACGGGGTGATACGCTGGGGGCTATCAGCAAACGATACGGCGTAAGCGTCAAGGCTCTTGTGCAATGGAACGATCTTGGACGTCGTCGGACTATCTATCCGGGACAGAAGCTGCGAGTTTCCTCGCGCTGAGCCGGAGGCATCGAGGCTTCATGTCGTTGTCGTTTGATCATCGTGACGAAGTCGTATGAGGTCCTTGGGATTTGTCCGATCGGTTTTGTTCTTATAAAATATTATTTGTTATCTTAAGCCTTTTAATAAACAGGACGCTCGGGGACATGGAGAGCTTTAAGGGTCTTCTGTTCTGCTTTTTCAACTTCCATTAAATGAGAATCATTACAACGTATGCGCAATATCATTTTTACGGGTAAGGGAGGCGTTGGAAAAACCTCTGTTGCAGCCGCAACAGCATTGAAAGCTGCTGATATGGGGTATAAAACCCTGATTATGTCAACTGATCCCGCCCACAGTCTCGGTGATTCGCTCGATGTCCAGCTTGGCCCTTCCCCGGTCAAGGTTGCTGAAAACCTCTGGGGCCAGGAGGTCAGCGTTTTCGGCGATCTGAACCTGAACTGGGATGTTGTCCGGGAACACTTTGCTCAGTTAATGGAATCAAGAGGCGTCGAGGGTATCTATGCTGAGGAGATGGGTGTTCTTCCCGGTATGGAAGAGCTCTTTTCTCTTTCCTACATCAAGCGTTACAACGAAGAGCAGAGCGACTTCGATCTTCTTGTCGTCGACTGCGCTCCTACCGGTGAAACACTTCGCCTGCTTTCACTTCCGGAGACATTCGGCTGGTTTATCAAGCTGATCCGCAATGTCGAGAAATATATGGTCAAACCGATGATCAGGCCGCTGTCCAAAAAGGTCAAAAAAATTGACTCTATGGTGGCTCCTGAAGAAGTGTATGAAAAAGTTGACAACCTGTTTGCTTCAACAGAAGGGATTATCGAGCTGCTTGCCGATGGTTCAAAATCGACCGTCCGTCTTGTCATGAACCCTGAAAAAATGGTCATCAAGGAGTCGATGAGAGCGCTTACCTACCTCAATCTGTACGGTATCACTGTCGACAGCATCACCATCAACAGGGTTATGCCTGCGCATACCGAGGATCCCTATTTCAAAAAATGGAGAGATATCCAGCAGAACTATATCAAGCAGATCGAAGGTGCGTTTGCTCCTATCCCGATCGGACAGGTTCCTTTGTTTGATCAGGAGGTCGTCGGTCTCGATATGCTTCGTCAGGTTGGCGCAAAAGTCTATGCAGACAAGAACCCTGTCGATATTTTCTTTAAGGAGGATCCGATCGCTATCCAGAAAGTTCACGATGGTCATTACAAGGTTCGCGTCAAACTGCCATTTATGGAAACGATGGGACAGGAACCCAAGATTCTTAAACTCGGCGACGATCTTACCATCAGAATCGGCGACTACCAGAAAGTTGTCGCTCTTCCGATTTTTATCGCCGGACTCGAGTCTTCCGGAGCAAGTTTCGACAATGGCTGGCTCAGCATCGATTTTACCAAGGACGGCGAGTAAGGGTTTCCGTTCCGGTATTACATTGTTCATCTTTACGAAAACCTGCCAGGAAAAGGCAGGTTTTCGTGTTTCCGGCCCGCAGGAATTAATTACATCGATACCTCATTATTTATAATTGATTTTTTTATCTTCCATCCTATTACGAATTACTGACGATTTTATTTCTGAAACGAATGCAGCAATTACAGGATTTACGTGTTTCTAACATTACTCGACTGACCGCGCCTCAAACCTTCAAGCAGCGATTGCCGGTGACGGAAGATATTGCCGCTACGGTTATTGAGGGACGCCGGGAAGTTGAAAATATTTTATCCGGAAAAGATTCCAGGATGCTTGTCATCGTCGGACCATGTTCGATTCATGATATCAAAGCGGCAATGGAATATGCGGAACGCCTCAAGGCGCTGCGCGATGAGTTGAAGGATGACCTTTGCATCGTCATGCGAGTCTATTTCGAAAAGCCGAGAACAACGATAGGCTGGAAAGGATTTATCAATGATCCGCACCTCGATGGTTCGTTCGATATCGAGCACGGTCTGTATTATGCCCGCAAGCTTCTTCTTGATATCAATGCATTGGGGCTTCCTGCTGCTACCGAGTTTCTTGATCCGTTTACGCCACAGTATGTGTCGGATCTTGTTAGCTGGGCGGCTATCGGTGCAAGAACAATAGAATCGCAGACGCATCGTCAGATGGCCAGCGGTCTTTCTATGCCGGTAGGCTTCAAGAACTCTACCGACGGTCGCCTGCAGGTTGCCATCGATGCTTTGCGATCCGCCATGCACTCGCACAGTTTTCTGGGTATCGATCAGGAGGGACACAGCAGTGTCATTACGACCACGGGCAACCCCTTTGGCCATATAGTCCTGCGGGGCGGTTCACAGCGTCCGAACTACGACGCTGAAAATATTGCCGATGCTGAGCGCAGGCTGCGGGATGCAAAGCTTCCTCTGACGATCATGGTTGACTGCAGTCATGCCAATTCGGGGAAAAAGCATGAGCAGCAGTCGAAAGTATGGAGCAGTATTGTCGAACAGCGGGTCAATGGCGCTTCAAGTATCATCGGCGTGATGATTGAAAGCAACCTGTTCTGCGGGAGCCAGCCTTTTCCCGATGATCCGTCTTCGCTGCAATACGGGGTGTCGATTACCGATGCATGCATTTCATGGGATGAGACCGAGGCGCTGCTGAGAAAAGGCGCTGTAACGCTTCATGAAGCGGTGCGTCAATCAGGGGTTTGCTGATATGGTTTTGAAACAATAATAATGGAGAACAACGTATGAATATAGATCGTCTTGTTTTTGCCGTGGGGGGTTTTTTTGTCTTTGCAAGTGTTTTACTCTCCGTCTATCATAACCAGAACTGGCTGTGGTTTACCGGTTTTGTTGGTTTAAACCTTTTTCAGTCAGCATTTACCGGTTTCTGTCCTCTGGTGAAGATTCTCAAGGCTGTCGGTGCGGAACCCGGAAGTGCGTTTAAATAGTCCCCGTTGCCAATGCGATCAAAGACCCCCTTTTTTTCAGGGGGTCTTTGTCTTGAACCATGTGATGGTTGAAGCATTACCGTTAACGAATCACTACCCGTATGTCCATTGAAATCAGGCGGGCGGAAAGCTCGCGGGAAAGGAAGCAATTTATCCGCTTTGCATGGAACATCTATCGCAAAGGTTCCGGGCTTGAACGCTACTGGGTGCCGCCTGTCGTTTCCGATTACATGAAAACATTGGATACGGCCCATTATCCGCTGTACGACCATGCTGATCTGGCGCTTTTTACAGCCTGGAAAGACGGTCGCATGGCAGGCACTATCGCTGCGATTGAAAACCGTCGGCATAATGAGGTGCATCAGGACAAGGTGGGATTCTGGGGCTTTTTCGAGTGCATCGACGACCAGGAGGTTGCTAACGCTCTTTTCGATGCAGCTTCGGCATGGCTGAAAACCAAAGGTCTCAACACCATGAGAGGACCTGTCAGCCCTTCCATGAACGATCAGTGCGGTATGCTGGTCAGAGGCTTTGACAGTTCTCCGGTTTTTCTCATGCTATACAATCCCGAGTACTACAACCGGCTTGTCCTCAATTACGGTCACTCGATAGGGCAGGAGCTGCTTGCCTGGTATATCGATCAGGACAAGATCGATATCGAGCGTCTTCGCAGAATAGCGGCTCATGTTCAGAAGCGCGAACAACTGACGATCAGGACGATCAGGATGAATGATTTCGAGAGCGAGGTCGAAAAGATTCGCGATATCTACAACAAAGCCTGGGAAAAGAACTGGGGTTTTGTGCCGATGACGGATAAAGAGTTTGACTATATGGCCAAAAGCCTCAAGCCCATCGCCAGGGAGCATTTTATCTATTTCGTCGAAGACCGCAACGGACGGACTATCGGATTTTCGCTGACCTTGCCCGATATGAATGTTCCGCTCAAGCATGTTAACGGTAATCCGTTCACGCCATGGGGGTTGCTGAAGTTCTGGTGGTATGGCAGAAATATTTCCGCTTTCAGAACGATTACCATGGGGGTTCTTCCCGAATATCGCAATAAGGGAATCGACAGTATGCTCAATGTCCATATTGCCGATTACGGAGGCAGGTTCGGGCTGTACTCGAGCGAGATGAGCTGGGTTCTGAAGTCGAATGAGGCGATGAGCAAGCTGGCAAAGGTGATCGGAGGTATTCCTTACAAGGAGTATGTGATCTACGAGAAGAATTTCTGAGACGCTCTGCCCCGGAGCATGAACTTCCTGTCGTGGACACATTCCTGTTCTTCGGGATGACCGCCTCCCTTTACCCCCTGACGTTATCTGACAGTACCTGTTCCACCCGTTCGAACCGGCTTTTTTCAAGGCGATAGCTGCTGCTGCATGTCGCCTCAAGAAAACTGCGGTCATGGGAGGAGATGACGACCGTGCCTTCAAATGATCCGATGTATTCTGCTATCGCGCTGACTACCCGATCATCGGCGCCGGCTGTGGGTTCGTCGAGTAGCAGCAGGTCGGGCTTTGTAATCAGGATACCTGCGAGCGAAACGAGACGTTTCTGACCCCATGAAAGGTGAAAAGGAACTCGTTTTCTCAGATGCGTTATTCCGAACGTTTCGCAGATGGCTGCGACTTTTCTCAGTGCATCATCTTTCGCGGCACCCCGGTTCAGAAGCGCAAAGGCGATATCTTCTTCAACACTGGGGCAGAACAGCTGATCGTCGGGATCCTGGAACAGAAAACCTGTTTTCAGACGTGCTTTTTTGAAGTCATGCTCCGTTTTCATAGGGCGGTTCCAGAGTGAAATCGTTCCGGATCGGGGTTTGAGAAGGCCCATCAAAAGGAGAAACAAGGTGCTTTTGCCTGTTCCGTTCGAACCCGTCATACCGGCTTTTTCCCCTTCCTGAATCTGCAGGTCAAGGCCGCTAAAGACATCGACAGGGCCGGGATAGGCGAAGTGAAGGGCGTTGATAGTGATCGCGTTCATAGCCGGATAATCATGACGATAGAGATGCTGGCAGCAGTGGCGAATAGCAGGTCTGCCGGGGTCAGGCTGAAATGCGTCAGGAGGGGAAACATGCCATTGAATCCTCTTGACAGCAGTGCATGATAGACCCGTTCAGCACGTTCATAACTTTTTATGAAAAGCATTCCTGAGAAATAGGCATAGGTTTTCAGGGTGTGCATGCCGGTTGAGGGACTGAACCCTCTTGCCTGAAGCATTCGGTTCATTCTTTCAAATTCCGATGCAATGACACCTGTATAGCGGTAGAGAAGATAAAACATGGTGACGAGCTTTGAGGGAAGACCCAGATGGAGCATTGCATGAGCGAGCTCTATAACAGAAGATGTGCCTAACAGTGAGATGGTCATTATCGCTATGGCATTGGCTTTGATCGAAATCAGGACTGCAAGTTCGACCCCTTCCCGGGAAATCGAAAGCATGCCGGTTTGGAAAAGCACCGCACCGGAAAGTGAAAAGGGCAGTGTCAGCCAGACAAACACCATGAATGTGTTGACGGCTGCCAGTCTTTGCAGAAGACGTGTACTCCAGAGTTTCCCGATCGAGAGCAGGACTGTTCCGGCCGCAAGAACAGCGATGGTTTGCAGTATATTGGTTGTCAATGCCGTGAGTACGATGAACGGCAGGTATATGAGAATCCTGATGCGCGGATCGAGCCGGTGTATCAGGCTTGTGCCATTGGAAAAGAGCTCAAGTTGCATGGCGTCGTTTCCAGAGATAGAGTAGCCCGAAGAGTCCGGCGATGATGACAGGACCGGCAGCAACTGCGGCCGGCGATGCCTTTCCTGGCGCTGCACCCGGGCCAGGTTGCAGGTTTTCCTGATTTGCCGTTTCTGAAAACCAGGTCGCGCGGTGTCCCTGTCCTGCGTCGAGGATTACTTGTATCTGCTGCTGCTCATCGACGGCGACGCTGAAGGTGCCTTCCCGCGAGGTAACGGTTTCAGCGAGCAGCCGTTTGTTTTCGGGGTTGACGACGGAGATTTTGCTGTTTATTACCGGATCGCTGTTACTGAAGTATCCTTCTCCCTGAAGGGTTCCGTTTTCAAACCAGCAGAAAACGGTGATGTTATGGGCGAGCGCGTCATGAGAAGGCAGCATCGCCATGAACACGAGAAAAAATATCACATTGATCAGGTTCATAAACCAAGCATTTCAGGTTTTACCGTGCTGATAAACTGCAGGGCAGCAGCGGTCAGAAGTCCGTCGATGATCATAAGCGGAGTATTGGAGAAAAAAACAAGGTGTGCCGTGGGGATAAAAGCATCCCCGGCAGTGATCAACGAGAGACTCAGCATTGCTGCGCTCAAAAAAACAGACAGCATCCCGCAGAAGAATCCTGTTACAACAGGGGAAAGCTTCCGCTGTGCAAGGAGAGGAGAAAAAATCAGAAAACAGCACAGCGCAGGCAGAGCCATATTGAGCGTATTGATCCCGAGCGTCGTGATGCCTCCAAACTGGAACAGGATTGCCTGAAGAAGCAGCGCCAGACCGATAGCAATGAATACGGACCAGCCGCAAAGGAGTCCCACAAGGCCGTTGAGCACAAGATGGATATTTGCGGGGCCAACGGGAATATGGATGAACGACGCCAGAAAAAATGCACAGGACAGGATCGCCGTTTTAACCATTTCATCGTCTTTTATTCTTCGCAGACCGATGGCGACTCCTCCCGTACTTGCCGCATAGCCTCCTGCCAATGTGACAAGCGGCAGAACACCTTCTGAAATATGCATGTTTTTAAGTGCTAAGTGCTAAGTGCTAAGTGCTAAGTGCTAAGTGCTGATTTAGCAATGAGCAATGGGTTGTGGGGAGTAGGTGTTTGCATGATTTTTTGTCTGTTTATCCATGATGAGTTTCTTTTCCCTAATCCCTGAATTCCTCCGCTTTTATCCAGATGACTGCGCCGATTTCTACGGGTTTGGGTTCTCCTTCGTGCAGGATTGTTCTACTGTCGGTGGAGAGGGCTGCAAAGCCCCACCAGCCGGCTTTGGGTACTGCATAGGTGAAGACTCCGTTTGCATCGGTTTTGACGACTTGTGTGATGTAGGGAGCCGCAGGCGCCTTGCTTTGGCCGCCGCGATTGAAATATTCAATCTCCACTTCGGTAAACGGGGCAGGTTTTCCCTCTACCTTGACGATCCCCTGAAAGACATTGCCTGCATAGATGCCGTACGGGCGCGTCAGGGGGATGATTTCTGTTTTCAGCCCCACTTCGTCGTCCCATCCGCTTTCCTTGCCGAATCCGTTGACGACGACCTTGGTATAATGGATGATATAGGAGTCTTCAGCGGGCTCCCAGTATGGCTGAGGCTCCATGTAAAAGATATAGTCCCCAGGGCGATCGATGGGGTAGTACGCCCTCCAGGCCCTCGATGGATTGGTATCGGCATACATGGTGAGATCGATCGCTTTGAGGCTGTCGGTCAGCAGATGATTCTTCCCGTCGACATGTACTCCGGCCCTGGCCGGCTTTTTCATGTTCATGGATTGTCCTTCGAAAGGATGTGCGAACATGAGATTCACGTTGAGCGGCCCCGGGAGTTTTTCCTCGACGATGTTCTCCGTCGGTATCATCATGCCGAAATGTGCGAACCCCTTTGACGGGAAGGATAACAGGACGAGAAGAAGAGTTGCGGCAACGGTCGTCGTTTGTTTCATATCGATTTTTTTTGTTCCCGGTAGGTTATTCAGGCTTATTCGATCACGCTCATGATGAGTTCGCCGTGGATGATGCCTTTGACCGCTATGAGCCGGTCTGAAAGTTTCCTGATCGCTTCCGCTTTTCCCAGGAGTGTGATGTTTTCCATACAGTTTTTATGGTTCAGGTGGACGTGCTGGCTGCAGAGCACCAGGTCGTGATCGTCATGCTGTATGGATGTGAGCTGTTTTTGTATATCCGGTTTGTGGTGGTCGTAAACAAGCACGAGACATCCCGCAACGACCCTGTCGCTCTGCCAGCATTCTTCGGCGCTGTAACGGCTGATGAGAAAGCGGATGGCCTGTGAACGGTTGGGGAATTGTTTCTGCTTGACGAAGCGGTCGAGTTTTTCAAGTGTCTGATCTTCAAGGGAGACGCCAAATCGTTTCATGTCGTGCTACTTTTTTTGATAAGATAACACTTTGTTAGCAATTGTTACTCCTTCACAAACGAAATAACGGGCGTGATGCCCGTTATTTCGTTTGTGCCGATATTTCCAGCCTGCCTTGCGTGCATGATGGTTCCCGAAGCAACACAGTATTTCCCAGCAGAGCGTCTGGCAGGCCGGGATTGAGGCGTTCTTTACGGCTGCAGCGTGACGCCTACGACGAAGAAGGATCTTTCCTGATCAGGATTGACGATGTAGGATGCCGTGAAGATGTCTTTTGAAACACTTACCCCGACGTTGACAATGTCGAAGTCAGCATCGGTCGTGTAAGCACCATCACCACCTCCGACGAACAGCGATGCGCTGTAGTCATCCTTGTCGTAGAAGTTGTATCCGGCTTCGAAATATTTCGAATTGTCATCATCATTGGTGATGTTGACTGCTGCCAGAAGACTGATTTTTTCGTACTCATATCCGGCACTTAGCTCAAGGACATGAGCGCTGCCGTCGTCGTAGTTGAAGAAATCCGTATCAGCTCCTGCGAGAGTCGGAAAATAATAGTCTGTCAGGGTAAAGCTGAAGTTGCCCGCTGGAAGCGTGATATAGAGATCGATTTCTTCACTCTCGTCGTTATCGATTTCAAACGAACCCCAGGCGCCGACTTCAACACCTATGCCGGGAAATGTGTATGAGAGCCAGGGCTGCGCGGCGATTCCGTCCCCGAACTGTGTGCCTCTCCAGACATAGCGGCTGACGACATCAGCACCGATATCGAACCCTTCAGCATGAGCTGCCGGGCTGAAGGACAGGCCGAGAATGGCGGCGAGGGACAAAAGTTTTGCGGTTTTTTTCATTGTAGTACTTCTCCTTGATTTTCAGGTATTAGGTTATGTGTTGCTGATAACGTTATCCGATTGCGTCATTACCAGTTTCTTCTGTACGGATGCGGATACACTTCGGCAGATCAAAGATGAAGATCTTGCCGTCGCCGATTTCACCCGTTTTTGCGCCCTTGATGATAGCTTCTACAGTCTTCTTTTCAAAATCATCATTCACGCCGATTTCAATTTTCAGTTTTTTGAGCAGGTTGATTTCGCTTGGTACCCCCCTGTAGATTTCGGTGTACCCGCCCTGGGCACCGCAGCCCAGAACGTTGGTAACCGTCATTTTGTATACCCCTGCCTCAGCAAGTGCCGCTTTGACGTCCGGCAGTTTGTGGGGCTGGATCATGGCAACGATATATTTCATTGTGGTAGCTCCGGTTAATAGGTTACTGTGTTGAGAAGATCTGGAAGCCATGGTATGCTTCTTCCTCGTGCTCGGAAATATCGAGACCTTTCATTTCGTCTTCTCTCGATACTCTCAGAATGCCCATCATTTTCAGGATCAGGAAAAGTACAAGCATGGTGACGAATCCCCAAACGGGTATTGCGATCGAGCCGATAATCTGTGCCACCATCGGGTGACCGCCGAAAATGCCTGTCGCCAGACCGCCCCAGATGCCGTTCAGACCGTGGACAGGCCATGCACCGACAGGGTCGTCGATTTTGAGCATGTCAAGCAGTTTGACACCGAGCACGACCAGGATACCGGCAACAGCGCCGATAATGAGTGCTTCGTTATAGGTAACCGAGTCGCAGTTTGCCGTGATGCCGACCAGACCGCCAAGCAGGCCGTTCATAGCCATGGTCAGGTCAGGTTTCTTGAAGAGGATCCATGCGAAAATCATGGCCAGAACAGAACCTGCAGCTGCCGCAAGCAGCGTGTTGGTTGCAATGATCATCACGATATCGGTATTAGCTGCTCCTGCGATGGCAAGCTGGCTTCCGGGGTTGAACCCGAACCATCCGATAAGAAGGATGAAGACGCCAAGGGTACTCAGGGCAAGGTTGTGGCCCGGCATCGCGTTTGGTGAACCGTTAGGATTGAAGCGGCCGATGCGCGGTCCGAGGACGATCGCTGCGGCAAGAGCGGCAAAACCGCCGAGTGCATGGACAACGAGGGAGCCGGCAAAATCGTAGAAGCCGAGTTCATTCAGCCAGCCTCCGCCCCATTTCCAGAAACCGCTGATAGGATAGACAAAGGCGGTGATGACGGCAGAGTAGATCAGATAGGCTTCGAACTTCATTCTTCCTGCAACAGCGCCCGAAACGATGGTTGCGGCGGTTGCTGCAAATGCTACCTGAAAGAGGAAGTCGACAGCCGGGTGCAGATTGCCTCCGACAGGCTCAGGCGATTCGACACCGATGCCGAATCCGCCGAATCCAAACCATCCGCCTGTAAACGCATCGCCCGGGTACATCAGACCGTAGCCGAGGATAAAGAACAGGATGACGCCGAGACCAAGGTCCATCATGTTTTTGAACAGGATATTGACCGTGTTTTTGGCTGCGTTGAGTCCTGACTCAACAAGAGCGAATCCAGCCTGCATAAACAGGACAAGAACCGCGCAGAGAAAAAGAAACATGTTGTCAATGGCATAGGCATTGACACTGGCTGCATCAGTGGCTTCGGCGGCAAAAAGCGGTGGTCCGGAAATGACCCCGGCCAGAAGCAAGCCGAGCGAGAGCAGTGCAGGTACTTTGACGTGTCGTTTCATGCTCCAGAAGTTTAATGGTGATTAAATGATTTAGTTCAAATTGTCTGTGATGATAAATTTCTTACAAGAAATTCTGTGTTCAATATAATTATTTAGGATAATAATACAAATTTGTAAGAAATATTTATCCGGAGACGATGGGGCCTTAATAATTAAGGTCGCCTCTTAGGCTGACACATGTTGCGTTCGAACTGGTTTCGTTGTAACTTTTCAGGGCAATTAATCTCTGCTTGTTGTCGTGATAAACGGCGGTCCGGAAGCCTTTCAATTCTTTAACACGGAGCAGGATGAACCGCTACGAGCTGGTGCTTTCAAGCAGTATCGAGGAGTGTCGGAAGCTGCATGATTTTCTTGCTGTGATGTCGGATATCGAGGGCTTCAGCGAACCATTTGCTTCGGAGCTGGAGCTGGTAATCAAAGAGGCGTTCGTCAATGCGGTCAGGCATGGTAATTCGCACACCCCCGATGCTGTTGTCCGGATCAATTTCCATCTCGTGATTGAATTTGGAGCTCGTGTTCTTTTTGCCGAGATCTGCGATTCCGGCAAGGGATTTTCTGTCTATGAGATTGCTGATCCCACATTGCCGGAAATGCTTATGAAAGCATCCGGCAGAGGTGTGTTTTTTATCCGTTCATATGCAGAGATTGTCCGTCAGCAGTGTGATGAGGAGGGCTGCAGGCTTCTCTTGCGGATGATGCCTTATTGAGGGGTTTTTTACTAACATTTCAGATTAATGTGTTTATGAGTTTACAGCATACGCCTGCATGGCGCGCTTTGACATCGCACCGAAAAACGATGGATTCCATTGTGATGCGGGATCTCTTTGCCGCTGATGCCGAACGGTTCAGCAGGTTTTCCATCCGATCAGGCGATCTGCTTCTTGATTATTCCAAGAACAGGGTGACGGCAGAAACCATGGCGCTTCTTGCCGATCTGGCCCGGGAGGCCGGCGTGGAAGCATACCGCGACGAGATGTTTGCGGGCAGAAAAATCAACTTTACCGAAAAGAGAGCGGTGCTGCATACCGCGCTGCGTCAGCCGCTGGGATTCAGCCTGGAGCTGGAAGACGGTCAGGATGCCGGGAAGGATATCGCTGCTGTCTTATGGCAGATGAAAGGGTTTGTCGAGCAGGTTCTCTGCGGACAGTGGAAAGGATACAGCGGCAAGGCCATTACCGATGTCGTCAATATCGGAATAGGCGGTTCCGACCTCGGACCGTATATGGTTACCGAAGCGCTCAGACCGTTTGCGCATGGTGCCGTCAATGTCCACTTTGTGTCGAACATCGACGGGACCCATATCATCGAGACCCTGAAGCGCGTCGATGCGGAGACGACCTTGTTTATCATAGCATCAAAGACCTTTACGACCCAGGAAACCCTGACCAATGCGCATACCGCCAGATCGTGGTTTCTTGAGAGGGCTGTTGACGAATCGTTTATCGCCCGCCATTTTGCGGCAGTTTCCACGAATAAGAAGGCCGTTGAGGCATTTGGTATCGATACCGGCAACATGTTCGGTTTCTGGGACTGGGTCGGCGGACGGTACTCGCTCTGGTCATCTATCGGCCTTTCAATTGCCTTGTATCTGGGCTTTGATCGCTTTCTCGAACTGCTGGCAGGAGCGCACTCGATGGATGAACATTTTCGTTCCGCTCCGCTTGACGCAAACATTCCGGTTGTGCTTGCGCTGCTGGGCATCTGGTACAACAACTTTTTCGATTTCCCTTCTCATGCAGTCATTCCCTATGATCAGTATCTGCACCGGCTGCCGGCCTACCTTCAGCAGCTCGATATGGAGAGTAACGGCAAGCGGGTCGATCGCGACGGCAATGTGGTCGATTATGCGACCGGTCCGGTCATCTGGGGCGAGCCCGGCACGAATTCACAGCATGCGTTTTTTCAGCTGATGCATCAGGGGCCGTCATGTGTGCCGGCTGATTTTATTCTGCCTCTGAAGACGCAGAACCCGGCAGGGGAGCACCACGATATTCTCGCCGCGAACTGTTTTGCCCAGACTGAAGCGCTGATGAAAGGTAAAACTGCAGAAGAGGCGCGAGCGGAACTTGGTTCGGCAGGAATGAGCGAAGAGGAGATCGATGCACTCGTGCCGCACAAGGTTTTTCCCGGCAACCGCCCGACCAATACCCTGATTTTCAATGAGATCAATCCGTTCAATCTCGGCGCTCTTATTGCGATGTATGAACACAAAGTGTTTGTGCAGGGCGTGATCTGGAGAATCAACTCATTTGACCAGTGGGGGGTCGAGCTTGGCAAGCAGCTGGCAAAAGCCATACTGCCTGAACTTGGTTCCGCCGATGATGTCGCAACCCACGACG
>RRYU01004307.1_pt1 | contig 79264 bp, 74 predicted proteins | sample 2162651 | NCBI WGS metagenome assembly RRYU01 (sample SAMN10267283, study PRJNA491782) | microbial mat metagenome | isolation source: biomat in the production well | place: Japan: Minami-Kanto gas field, natural gas well KTG3 | collected 2017-06 | reverse complement strand
GGCCGCACTGTCGGCGCCGGCGTGGTTACCAAGATTCACGAATAAGGTTTAAGGGGCCAGCATTGCTGGCCCTTCGTTCGACAGGTGAGCAGAGCCCTTCAATCAAGGGCATGCTGGAGTAGCCGACCGACAGAGAGGTAGAAATGTACACTGGCCAGAAGATAAAAATCAGGCTCAAGGCCTACGAGAGCGCGACGCTGGATCGGTCCGCCTTCGAGATCGTGCGCACAGCCAAGCGCACGGGCGCGGAGATCGCTGGACCCATCCCGCTTCCGACGCAGCGCACCCTGTACACCGTGTTGCGCTCGCCTCACGTAAATAAGAAAAGCCGCGAGCAGTTCGAGATGCGCATTCACAAGCGCCTCATCGAAATCACGAAATCATCCCCCCAGACCCTGGACGCGCTGACGAAGCTAGATCTTCCCGCCGGCGTGGACATCGAGATCAAGGTCTGAGGCCAGTGCCCGGACAAGGAAAGACTGGAGTCGAAATGGCGAACGCAACGCTTTACGACGCGAGCGGCAAGAGCAAAGGAAGCTGTGATCTCCCGGCGGAAATATTCGCCACGGAAGTCAACGGTCACCTGCTCTATGAGGCCGTGAAAAACTATCTGGCGAATCAGCGCTCCGGTAACGCCCATACCAAGGATCGCTCTGAGATCACGGGTTCCACCGCGAAACTGTATCGTCAGAAGGGCACGGGTCGGGCCCGCGCCGGTTCGGCCAAGTCGCCCACCCGTTACGGCGGTGGTACGGCTTTCGGACCCAAGACTCGGGACCACTCTTATAAGATGCCCAAGAAGGCCCGGCGCAGGGCGCTCTTTTCCGCGCTCACGGACCGTGCCTCCGAAGGAAACATCCTCGTGGTGGAAGACCTGAGTATGGATGAGCCCAAGACCCAGGCCTTCGTTGGCCTGCTGAAGGAAATGGGCCTGGCCAAGGACAAGGTTCTCTTGGTCATGGACAACTACGACATCAACGTGAGCAAGTCCGCTCGCAACGTGCGCGATCTCGACTTCATCGTCGGTCGCGAGCTCAACGCCTATCAGGTGCTTTGGGCGGACAAGATCGTCATGACCTCCTCCGCATTGGAGCAGGTCAAGGAGGTGTTCGGATCGTGAGCGACCTGCACCAGATCGTTCGCCGCATTCTTCAGACAGAGCGCAGCAGTGCTCTCATGGCGGAGAACAAATACGTTTTCGAAGTGGACCGCCGGGCCGACAAGCCGCAGATCAAGCGTGCAGTCGAAACCATGTTCAAGGTCACCGTGGCCGACGTTCGTACGATGAACTACCGCGGGAAGATCAAGACCATGGGCCGCTTCAGTGGCAAGCGTCCAGATTGGAAAAAGGCAGTTGTCACGCTGGCCGAGGGCAGCACCATCGACATGGTCGGTGAGATCTAGTCCCGAGCCGCGAGGAGAACGGTAATGGGTATCAAGAAATTTAAGCCGAAGACACCGACACTGCGTTATCGCACCGTCTCGGACTTCGCAGAGATTACGACGAGCAAGCCTGAGAAGTCCCTCATGGAGCCCCTCAAGAAGAGCGGCGGCCGGAATAACAAGGGACGGATCACCATGCGCCGCCGTGGTGGCGGGCACAAGCGCCAGTATCGTCGTATCGACTTCAAGCGCCATGACAAGGCTGGTATTCCCTCGACGGTGAAGACCATCGAGTACGATCCCAACCGCTCGGCGCGTATCGCCCTGCTGCTTTATGCGGATGGCGAAAAGCGTTACATCCTCGCGCCCAACGGTCTGCAGGTGGGCGACAGCCTCCTGGCCGGCCCCGAGGCCGAGATTCGCTCCGGCAACGCGCTGCCCCTACGGAACATTCCCACGGGTAGCCTGGTGCACAACATTGAGCTTCGCATCAGCAAGGGCGGACAGATGGCCCGCGGTGCCGGCGCCTACGCCCAGCTCATGGCGAAAGACGGCGAATACGCCCACATGCGCCTGCCCAGTGGTGAAGTTCGTCTGGTGCATCAGAACTGCTACGCGACCATGGGCCAGGTGGGCAACCTGGATCACGAGAACGTGGTTTCCGGTAAGGCCGGCCGTTCGCGCTGGCTGGGCAAGCGTCCCAAGGTGCGCGGTGTTGCCATGAACCCGGTGGACCACCCCATGGGCGGCGGTGAAGGTAAGACTTCGGGCGGCGGACATCCCGTCTCTCCCTGGGGCCAGCCCTCAAAGGGCTTCAGGACTCGCAGAAACAAGGCCACGGACAAGTTCATCGTCCGTCGCCGCTACGGTAAGTAAACCAGGAGGAAGGGACTTTTGGCACGTTCCCTCAAGAAGGGCCCCTTCATTGACGAGCGCCTTCTGGGCAGGCTCGAGAAGATGAACGATTCGGGCAAGAAGACCGTTGTGAAAACGTGGGCTCGTCGGAGTGCGATCTCTCCGGAGTTCGTCGGCCACACCGTCGCGATTCACAACGGCAACAAGTTCATCCCCGTCTATGTGACTGAAAACATGGTGGGGCACAAGCTGGGTGAGTTTGCGCCGACGCGGACTTTCCGGGGCCACAGGAAAAAGGACTAAAGAGCGGGCCTGGCGCGCGTAAGCGTTCGCCGGCTCTTGGAGGTTTGTCATGCCTGGAAAGGCCAGCGCCACATTCATTCGCATCTCGCCGAGTAAGGCGCGTCAGGTTATTAACCTGGTTCGTGGACATAACGTAAGTGAGTCCATGGAGATGCTGAAGCACATGAACAAGAAGGCCGCGCAGCCGGTTTACAAGCTGCTGCAGTCGGCCGCCGCCAACGCTGTGCACCTGTCCGACGAGGAAAATCCCGTCGACGTGGACAAGTTGATGGTTAAGGAAATCTACGCGAACGAAGGTCCGACTATGAAGCGGATCCGACCTCGCGCCCAGGGACGCGCTTTTCGCATCCGTAAGCGGACAACCCACATCCACGTGGTAGTCGGCGAATAAGGAGGACCGTTTTGGGTCAGAAGACTCATCCCACAGGCTTTAGACTCGGGATCATCAAGACCTGGAATTCTCGTTGGTACGGCGGGAAGAAGTACGCGGATTGGTTGAATGAGGACATCACCATTCGCCGCTTCATCACGCGTCGTCTTTCCAGGGCCGGTATCGCCCGTGTGGCCATCGAGCGCCAGAAGGGCAAAGTCACGGTGAATATCCACACCGCCCGGCCGGGCATTGTTATCGGCCGCAAGGGCGCTGAAGTGGATCTGCTCCGCGATCAGCTCAAGCACCTGACGGGCAAGCAGGTCTTCCTTAACATCAAGGAAGTTAAGCGCCCCGAAACCAACGCCAAGTTGGTAGCCGAGCACATCGCCGATCAGCTGGTGGGACGCGTAAGCTTCAAGCGCGCCATGAAGAAAGCTCTGACTTCTGCCATGCGCATGGGCGCCAAGGGCATCAAGATTCAGTGCTCCGGTCGCCTGAACGGCGCTGAGATCGCGCGCACCGAGCTCTATCGCGAGGGTGAAGTTCCCCTTCACACTCTGCGCGCCGATATCGATTACAACACCGCGACGGCCATTACCACCTTCGGTACGGTCGGCGTGAAGGTCTGGATCAATCACGGGGAGATCTTCCCCAAGGAGTTCAAGAAGGAACTCCGGAGCCAGGTTCAGGAGGCCATCTAAGTCATGTTGATGCCCAAGCGAGTAAAGCACCGTAAGGTCCAAAAGGGTAAAAGGCGCGGCTTCGCCTATCGTGGCTCCACGATCTCTTTCGGCCAGTTCGGACTCCAGGCTCAGGAAGTATGTTGGATCACCAGCCGGCAGATTGAAGCCGCTCGTGTTGCCATCACTCGCCACGTGAAGCGTGGCGGAAAGCTCTGGATCCGCATTTTTCCGGATAAGCCCATCACCATCAAGCCTGCCGAAACCCGCATGGGTAAAGGTAAGGGAAGCCCGGAGTACTGGGTTGCCGTGGTGAAGCCCGGACGCATCATGTTCGAGCTGGAGGGGGTGCCCGAAGATATCGCCCGAGAAGCGATGCGTCGTGGCGCGGCCAAGCTTCCGGCCAAAGTTAAGTTCGTCACCCGCTAAAGGGGAGAAGTCATGAAGGTCAATGAGCTGAGGGATCTAAATCTCCAGGAACTCCGGGAGAAGGAAGGCGAGCTGAAAGAGGAGCTCTTCAATTTGAAGATGCGCCATTCGCTCAACCAGCTCGATAATCCCATCCAGATCCGGAACCTTCGCCGGGATTTGGCCAGGCTTAAAACCCTGATCGAAGAAAACCAGGCCAAGCTTAGCTAAGCCGGGCGAGGACAGGAGAAGATCATGGAAGAGAAGAGCCGGAACCTGAGGAAGTCCCTCCTAGGAACGGTAGTAAGCGACAAGATGGACAAGAGCGTGGTTGTGGCCGTCGAACGGCGTGTCGCCCACCCTCGTTACAAGCGCTACTACAAGCGGACGACCCGCGTGGTGGCCCACGATGCTGAAAACAGCTGCAGGTTGGGCGACCAGGTTCGCGTTATGTCCACGCGCCCGATCAGCAAGAGTAAGCGCTGGCGTGTTTCTGAGATCATCAAGCGTGCCGAATAAGGGGAGAGACCGATGATACAGCAGGAAAGCATGGTCATCATCGCGGATAACTCCGGAGCCAAAAAGGCCCAGTGCATCAAAGTGCTTGGCGGCTCCAAGAGGAAGTACGCGTCCGTGGGTGATATCATTACAGTCGCCGTTAAGCAGGCCCTCCCCAACGGTACCGTTAAGAAGGGCCAGGTCGCCAGAGCAGTTGTGGTGAGAACGCGGAAGGAAGTCCGTCGTCGCGACGGAAGCTACATCCGCTTCGATCAGAACGCTGCGGTGATCATCAATCTGACCAATGAGCCGGTGGGCACCCGTATTTTCGGTCCCGTGGCGCGCGAGCTTCGTGAGAAGAAATTCATGAAAATCGTGTCGCTCGCCCCGGAAGTTCTTTAGGGAGAATGAGCCGTGAAGATCGCAAAGAACGATACCGTTGAAGTGATCAGCGGAGCCCACAAGGGGCGCAAGGGTAAGGTCCTGAAGGTCCTGCCTGATGTGAGCCGTGTGGTGGTTGAAGGCATAAACCTGCAGAAGCGCCATACAAAGCCGCGCAGTCAGCAGGACCCGGGCGGGATCATCGAGAAGGAAGGTCCCATCCACGTCTCCAACGTGAAACTGATCGAACAGGGCAGCAGAGGCTAGTGAGTCGACCCGGTTCCCCACCCGAGGGGCCCGGACAGGATGGCTCGAGGAAAGGAAATCCATGGCCAGGCTGAAAGAGTACTACAAAGAGAATGTCGCACCCGCGATGAACGACAAGTTCAAGTACGGCAACCCGAACCAGATCCCCCGTATGGTGAAGATCGTGGTGAACATGGGTGTCGGCGAGGGTTCCAGAACCCCCGAGCTTATCAAGTCGGCCCACAAAGAGTTGGGCACTATCACGGGGCAGTTGCCGAAGATCACCAAGGCGCGGAAGTCGGTTGCGAACTTCAAACTGCGCGAAGGTATGGATGTGGGCACCAAGGTGACATTGCGCGGCAACATGATGTGGGAATTCCTGGATCGCCTGGTAAACGTGGCCCTGCCGCGTATCCGAGATTTTCGTGGCGTATCCGAGAAGGGCTTCGACGGTCGGGGTAATTACAACCTGGGCGTCAAAGAGCAGATCATTTTCCCGGAGATCGATTACGACAAGATCGCCCGGATTATGGGGATGGATATCAGCATCGTAACCACCGCCGAAACGGATGAGGAAGCGGCCGAAATGCTTCGCCTTCTCAATATGCCCTTCCGGCGCAGCAACTGACCAGCGAGAGGTAATCGTGGCCAAGAAATGTCTCATCGCCAAACAGAAGCGCACGTCGAAGTTCGGTGTGCGCGAGTACTCCCGGTGCCGCCGTTGCGGTCGTCCCCGGGCATACATGCGCCAGTTTGGGATATGTAGAATTTGTTTCCGCGAACTGGCACTTAAAGGCGAGATTCCCGGCGTGGTGAAGGCCAGCTGGTAAGATTCAAGACTTTGGATCGACACAAGGGGTAGGAACACATGTCGATGACCGATCCCATTGCGGATTTCTTGACAAGAATAAGGAACGCGGCCCGTGCTAAGCACAACAGGGTCGAAATCCCGGCTTCCCGAGTGAAGGGTGAAATCGCCAAGATTTTGCTCCACCAGGGATACGTCAAGGCCGTCAAGCTAGTGGATGACGAGAAGCAGGGTCTGCTTCGCGTCTACCTTAAGTATGACAAAGAAAACGCTCCCGCTATCGAGGGCCTGAAGCGAGTCAGCAAGCCTGGCCGCCGGGTCTACGTCAAGCGTGAGGATATTCCCAGGGTCATGGGTGGATACGGCATCGCCGTCCTCTCGACCAGCCGGGGTATTCTCACCGGAACCGAAGCCCGTAAAGAGGGCGTTGGCGGAGAATTCCTCTGCCAAATCTGGTAGGGGGGGAGGAGAGAAATGTCTCGTATTGGACTAAATCCGATCCCGATCCCATCAGACGTGACCGTGGATATCGGCGAAGGCTCCCTGGTTTCCGTGAAGGGACCCAAGGGTGAGTTGAGCCGCAAGGTCAACCCGGAGTTGGAGCTCAAGATCGAGGATGGCGAATTCAAGGTCGCCCGTCCCACGGAGAGCAAGTATCACAAGGCCCAGCACGGACTCACCCGCACGCTCATCGCCAACATGGTGATCGGCGTCTCGGATGGCTTCATGAAGGAACTTGTGATCGAGGGTGTCGGCTATCGTGCCGAGCTCAAGGGCAAGAACCTGGAAATGGCTCTCGGCTTCTCGCATCCTGTGGTGATTGAACCCTTCGAGGGAATCAGCTTCGAAGTGGCTTCTCCCACCGAGATCAAAGTTCTCGGTACGGATAAGGAGAAGGTGGGCCAGATGGCTGCCAACATCCGTGGCTGGCGTCCGCCCGAACCTTACAAGGGTAAAGGCGTCCGCTACAAGGGCGAGCATATCATCCGCAAGGCCGGTAAGGCCTCTGCGAAGGAGGGGGCGTAAACCATGGCTATCAAGCCCTTTGACCGTAAAGGTCAGCGCATCAAGCGCCATCGTAGGATTCGCAAGCATGTCGGCGGCAGCGCCGAGCGTCCGCGCCTCGCCGTTTATCGGAGCCTGACCAACATTTACGCGCAGGTGATCGATGATCGGTCCCGCGTAACCATGGCCAGCGCCAATAGCCTCAAGCTTACCGTTGAGCCCGGTGAGGGTGAAACGCGCAAGGTGGCCCAGGCACGGGCCGTGGGCAAGGCTATCGCCGAGGCGGCCATCGCCAAGGGAATCAAGGAAGTGGCTTTTGACCGAGGCGGATTCCTCTATCACGGCCGAGTGAAAGCTCTGGCCGAGGCTGCCCGCGAAGCGGGACTGGAATTCTAGGTACCTAAGGGGGACCGAACGTGTTCAGAGATAATGACAGGGGAGGGCAGCGTGGAGGCGGACCCGGCGGCGGACCCGGTGGCGGCCGTGGTGGCGGACCCGGTGGCGGCCGTGGTGGCGGACCCGGCCGTGGTGGCCGCGGAGGCCGTGATCGTCGTCGCGAGCAGGAAGAAGAACGCTCGAACCTGATCGAAAACGTTGTTGCCATCAATCGCGTGTCCAAGACCGTGAAGGGCGGCAAGAACTTCAGCTTCACCGCTCTGGTCGCCGTGGGCGACGGAAATGGCAAAGTCGGAACGGGCCTGGGCAAGGCTCGCGAAATCGCCGACGCCATCCGCAAGGGCACCGAAGCCGCCCGTCGCAACATGGTGGACATTTCCCGCTTCCAGAATCGGACCATCGCCTATCAGGTGACGGGCCGTTGGGGCGCGGGCAAGGTCTTGATGAAGCCTGCATCTCCCGGTACCGGCGTGATCGCCGGTGGGCCGGTACGTGCGGTCCTCGAGGCTGCCGGTATTTCCGACATCCTGACCAAGTCCCTGGGGACCAACAACCCCCACAACATGGTCCGAGCGACCATGGAGGGACTGACGCGGATTAAGACCTCCAGCCAAGTGGCTAAGCGCCGCGGCCTGTCCATCCGTAAGATGTACGGCTTGAACGAGGAGGCTTAGGTCATGGCAGGGAAGCTTAAGATCACGCAGACCCGGTCCATCATTGGAAACAAGGTCAAAGCCAAGAGAACTATTGAGGCCCTGGGCCTCAAGCGTATGCACCAGACGGTGATTCACGAGGATAATCCCCAGATCCGCGGCATGGCCTTCGTCGTAAGGCACATGGTTCGGGTCGAGGAAGTGGAGGAGTAACTCCATGAAGCTCAATGAACTCAAGCCCGCTGCGGGCGCGACACATAAGACCAAGCGTCTCGGCCGCGGCCGCGGTAGCGGCCTTGGTAAGACTTCCGGTCGCGGACATGGCGGCCAGGGATCGCGTTCCGGGTCCAAGACCCGTGCCTGGTTCGAGGGTGGACAGATGCCCATCCAGCGCCGGGTACCCAAGCGCGGATTCGTCAACATTTTCCGAGTCGAGTATCAGATCGTCAACGTCGGTCAGCTTGAGCGTCTTCCCGAGAGCGTGACGGAGATTACTCCGGAAGTTCTTTTCGAGAACGGACTCGTGGGTAAGCGCAAGCTGCCGGTGAAACTGCTGGGCGAAGGCACGGTGGGTCGTGCTTTCAAAATCCAGGTCGAGAAGTGCAGCGGGAAAGCCCGTGAGCTCGTCGAGGCCGCCGGCGGCTCAGTTGAGTCCGTCGCCTAGTGAATCTCTTGCGGCTGGTGCCGCGGAAATTGGAGAATTAGGGTGATCAGCAGTTTCCAGAGCATGTTCAAGATTCCCGACCTGCGTCGGCGCCTTGGTTTCACGGCGCTCATGCTGGTTGTGTATCGCTTGGGCGGCCACGTGACGCTACCCGGCGTGAATCGGCTTGCGATTTTAGAATTCTTCCAGAACCAGGGTGGTGGAGTGCTTCAGCTCTACGATCTGTTTGCTGGAGGAAATCTCAGTAAGGCGACCATCTTTGCCCTGGGCATCATGCCCTACATTAGTGCCTCAATTATTATGCAGCTTCTTCAAGCGGTTATTCCGTACTTCGAGAAGCTGGCTAAGGAAGGCGACGAGGGGCGAAAGAAAATTACCCAGATTACCCGCTACGGCACTGTGCTGCTTGCGGCTATGCAGGGTATCGGTGTGAGCTTCTTCCTGGAGTCCATGGGACCCCAGGTCGTTGCCCACCCAGGTCTACCTTTCAAACTTCTAACGATCCTCACCCTTACCACGGGAACGATTTTCGTGATGTGGTTAGGCGAGCAGATCACGGAACGGGGAATCGGTAACGGGATCAGCCTCATCATTACCATAGGCATCATCGCGCGTTATCCCACCGACCTGTTCAATACGATTAAGGCTCTGCAGACCAAGCAGATGAGCTACATGGGCGGCCTGGTAATGCTGGCCATGATGGTCCTGGTGATCGCGGGTATCATCTTCATGACTCAGGGGCAGCGCCGAATACCGGTGCAGTACCCAAAACGAGTGGTGGGGCGTAAGGTCTACGGCGGGCAGAACACGCATATTCCGCTGAAGATCAATACGGCGGGCGTGATTCCCATCATCTTCGCTCAGGCCTTTGTGATGTTCCCGGCGACGATATCGGCCTTCTTCCAAGGCAATGCCTTTATGGATGCCGTAACGAGGTTGCTATCACCGGGTACGACGGTCTACGTGGCCGTCTATGCACTGATCATCATCTTCTTCGCCTACTTCTATACGGCCATCGTGCTCAATCCGGTGGACATGGCGGAGAACATGAAGAAATTCGGCGGGTTTATTCCAGGTATTCGCCCCGGCAAGAACACGGCGAACTACATCGATAAGTCTCTTAGCCGCATCACGCTGCCGGGGGCCATCTTCTTGGCCTTCATCGCCGTGCTGCCGGATATTCTTATCGCGAAGTTCCGGGTGCCCTTCTACTTCGGAGGCACGGGACTGCTCATTGTGGTCGGTGTGGTTTTGGACACCCTTCAGCAGATCGAAAGCCACCTCTTCATGCGCCACTACGATGGCTTCATGAAGAAGGGCAAGCTGAGAGGGCGGAGGTAAGCCTTGAATCTGGTATTTCTGGGAGCGCCCGGTTCCGGTAAAGGCACGCAGGCGGCCAAGATCAAGGACCGCTACGAGCTGGCTCACATTTCCACGGGGGACATCCTCCGCGCAGAAATCGCCGCCGGTTCGGAGTTGGGCCAGGCCGCCAGCAAGATCATGGAGACCGGCGCGCTGGTCAGCGACGAGATCATCCTGGGCATGATGGATCATCGCCTGCGCCAGGACGATTGTGCCAAGGGTTGGATCCTCGATGGATTCCCCCGCACCCTCGCTCAGGCCGAGGGCCTCGAAGCTCTCATGGCCGGCATGGAGGGCGACCTCGATCTGGGTGTGCTCATCCAGGTGGACGCCGAAGAAGTTGTGAAGCGCTTGTCGAGCCGCCGCACCTGTAAGGATTGTGGCGCCATCCTCAGCCCGGCCGAGCTGGGCGAGGATATTCCCGAGGAAGGCGATTGCCCCAAGTGCGAGGGCAAATACTTCCTACGAGACGACGATCGCCCCGAGACCATCCGGCGTCGGCTGGAGGTCTTCGAAAAGGAAACAGCGCCCGTCATCGGCTTCTTCCGCGATCGGGACAAGCTGGTGGAGATCGACGGATCACAGTCACCCGATACGGTGACCGATGCGATCTTCTCGATCCTGCGTGATCAGTTCGGCGAGAAGCAGTCCGCGTGATCACGCTTAAGAGCAAGGGCCAGATTGATAAAATGGACGAGTCGGGGAGAATTCTCCGCAGAGCCTTGGATGCCGCCGGTGAGGCCGTGCGTCCGGGAGCGTCCACGAAAGAGTTGGATGAGATAATTCGGGAGACCATCGAGGGCGAGAGCGCCCGCCCGGCCTTTAAGGGCTACATGGGTTTCCCGGCCAACAGCTGCATCTCCGTGAATGATGAGGTGGTGCACGGCATCCCCGACGGGCGCATTCTGAATGAAGGCGACCTGGTGAGTATCGACGTGGGTGTCGAAAAAGATGGCTGGATGGCAGACTCGGCCATGACCTACACGGTGGGCATGGTGAGTGAGGAAGCGGCCCGACTCATGGATGTAACGCTCAGGTCTTTGGAAAAGGGCATTGAGCAGTGCGTTCCCGGGAAGCATCTGAGCGATATTTCACACGCTATCCAGGTGCATGTGGAAGCCAACGGCTTCTCCGTGGTGAAAGACCTGGTCGGCCACGGAATCGGCTCCAAGTTGCATGAAGAGCCACAGATTCCAAACTTCGGACCTCCAGGAAGGGGGCCCGTGCTCAAACCCGGAATGGTTTTCGCCATCGAACCAATGGTGAACGTCGGGAGCGAGAAGGTAAAGACTCTCGAAGACGAGTGGACCGTCGTGACCGCTGACGGCAAGTTGTCGGCTCACTTCGAGCACACGGTCGCAGTAACGGAGCAGGGACCGAGAATCCTGACGCTCCTAGACTGACGATCGGGAGGAGAATGGCAAAGCAAGGAGCCATATCGGTAGAGGGTACTGTGGTTGAAGCCCTGTCCAACGCGATGTTTCGCGTTGAACTGGAGAACAATCACACAGTGTTGGCCCATGTGGCCGGCAAAATGAGGATGCACTTAATCCGCATCCTTCCCGGGGACAAGGTCACGGTCGAGCTTTCGCCCTACGATCTTACCCGGGGACGCATCGTCTACCGTTACAAGTAGAGCAACCGGGTCCACCCGGACCGATAATGTGAGGTAATGATGAAAGTCCGAGCCTCGGTAAAACCGATGTGCGATCACTGCAAGGTTATCCGCCGCCATGGCGTCGTGCGGGTTATTTGCAAAAAGAATCCCCGGCACAAGCAGCGCCAGGGTTGATGGACCTCTAGGAGGATAGGTTTTGGCTCGAATTCAAGGCGTAGACCTTCCGGCCAACAAGCGCATCGTCGTGGCGTTGACCTATATTTTCGGCGTCGGCCGCACAACCAGCGAAAAAATCCTGGGCGCGACCGGCATCGATACTGACATCCGCGTGAAGGATCTCACCGAAGAGCAGAACGCTCTGCTTCGCGATGAGCTCAACAAGGCGGACTACAAGACGGAAGGTACACTTCGTACCGAGGTATCCATGAACATCAAACGTCTCATGGATATCGGCTGCTATCGCGGCCTCCGCCACCGTAAAGGCCTGCCCGCTCGCGGACAGCGCACGAAAACCAATGCCCGTACACGGAAGGGCCCCAAGGCTCGTCCCGGCGGGAAGAAGAAGTAAGACATCGATTTCAGGGTTTAGGGCTTCGGCCCGTTTGAAATTCTGAGGAGGAATATGGCTGGTCCCAAAAGGACAACTAGGAAAAAGTCGAAGAAGATGGATTCGATGGGCGTGGTGCACATCAAATCCAGCTTCAACAATACCATCATCACCGTTACGAACACCCAGGGTGAAGTTTTCGCCTGGGGCAGCGCCGGCACTTCCGGTTTCAAGGGAAGCCGTAAGAGCACTCCCTTTGCCGCGCAGCTCGCCGCCGAGAAGGTTGTTCGTGACGCCATGAACGCGGGTTTGCGCCGCTGCGAGATCCATCTGAAGGGTCCGGGGCCCGGCCGCGAAGCCGCGATCCGTTCCATCCATGGTACCGGCATTGAAGTGTCCGGCATCAAGGACAAGACCAGCGTTCCTCACAACGGCTGCCGCCCCACCAAGCGGCGCCGAAACTAGGTTATCAGGAGGTCTAGGCCAAATGGCCCGATACACCGACGCGAAATGCAAGCTATGCCGTCGTGAGGGGGACAAACTCTTCCTGAAGGGCGAACGTTGCTTCAGTGATCGTTGCGCGATTGAAAAGCGCCCCTATCCTCCCGGACAGCATGGACGAGGCCGGCGCCGTAAGGCGTCCGAGTTCGGACTCCAGCTCCGCGAGAAACAGAAGCTCCGTCGTATCTATGGCGTGCTCGAAAAACCTTTCCGCAATTACTTCGCGGAAGCCGCCCGTCGCACGGGCGTGACCGGTACCAACCTGCTCCAGCTCCTGGAAGGGCGCTTGGACAACATGGTCTACCGTATGGGCTTCGCGCCCAGTCGCAGTGCGGCAAGGCAGTTGGTCGCCCATCGTCACTTCCAGGTCAACGGAGGGCTCGTGAACGTGCCCAGTTACCAGGTGAAGCCCGGCGATGTGGTGACGCTCAGAGACAAGAGCCGCAAGAATCCCTTCATCGTTGATGCTCTGAAGGGCGCGACCGGCCGCGGACGCGTTTCCTACATCAGCACCGACGACGCGAAGTTCGAGGGCTCCTACATCAGTGTTCCGGAACGGGCCGAAATTCCGACCATGGTTCAGGAACAGCTGATCGTCGAGCTCTACTCGAAGTAGATCTGACAGGATACGACTGAGAGGGAGGAATTCCGCATGAAGTGGAAGAACGTTCTTATGCCGAAGCAGGTCGAAGTCCAGAAGGAAGGCGAGACCCGCAATTTTACGCGGTTCGTCGTCGAGCCTCTGGAACGCGGCTTCGGCCAGACGCTGGGTACGGCCCTGCGTCGCACCCTGCTCAGCAGCCTGCAGGGAGCTGCCGTTACGGCTGTGAAATTTGAAGATGCTCTTCACGAGTTCACCAACATTCCGGGCGTCCTGGAGGACGTTACAGATGTGGTGCTCAACCTGAAGTCCATCGTGGTGCGCCTGCACGCCGATAGCTGGCACAAGCTTTACCTCGAGGCCAAGGGCCCGGGGCCGGTTACTGCTGGGGACATCACTCAGGATCCGGCTGTGGAGATCGTCAACAAGGATCAGGTGCTTTGTCACTTGAACGAGGGTGCGACCATCAAGGCCGAGATCCTCATCGGTGACGGCCGGGGTTTCGTACTCGCCGAGAATCACGATCTGCCCGATAGCAGCATCGGCGTGGTTCCCGTGGACAGTATCTTCTGTCCGGTGAGCAAGGTGAACTTCCGCGTGGAGGACACCCGAGTCGGCCAGCGCACGGACTACGATCGTCTCATCCTCGAGATCGAGACCAATGGCGCCATCACGCCCGAGGAAGCCCTGGGCTTCGCCTCGAAAATCGTGAAGGACCACCTCTACCTCTTCATCAACTTCGACGAGGAACCCCTCGATGAAGCCGACGAGGAAGTGGACGAGGAGATCGAACGTCTGCGCGACACCTTGGACCGCAGCGTGGACGAGCTGGAGCTCAGCGTTCGCAGCGCCAACTGCCTGAAAGCCGCGAACATTCGCAGCATCGGCGAGCTGGTGATCAAGAGCGAAAACGAAATGCTCCAGTACCGCAACTTCGGCCGCAAGAGCCTCAAGGAAATCACCGAGATCCTCGAGGGGATGAGTTTGCACTGGGGCATGGACCTCAGCGCCGTCCTCTCGGGCTCGGAAGAGACTGCTGAGAAACCCATGGAGATCGAGGGCGTCACCAACTAGACGCCGACGACGAAGAGAGTGGTATCATGCGACATCGAGTCAGGGGAAATCGACTGAATCGCGGCAAGGCCGCCCGACGCGCAATGCTTCGGAACATGGTGACTAGCTTGCTGGATGGCGAGCGCATCACCACCACCGAAACGCGCGCCAAGGAAGCCCGTCGCTTCACCGACCGGATGATCACCTTCGCCAAGAAGGGCGATCTGGGTTCGCGTCGTCAGGCCGCGCGCTTCATCAACGATCCGAAGGTGCTCCAGAAGCTCTTCGGTGAGATCGGTCCCCGCTACGCCGAACGTAATGGCGGCTATACGCGGGTCATGAAGCTCGGCACCCGCCGCAAGGGCGACGACGCGCCTCAGGCCATCCTCGAGCTGGTGGAAGCGGACTTCACGCCCAAGCCCAGCCGCGAGAAGAAGCCTTTGGAAGCCCGCATTGGCGGCGCTCCCAAGCAGGCGGCCACCAAGCCCGAGCCCGAAACCGAGGAAGCCCCGGCTGAAGAGCCCGCGGCCACCGAGGAAGAGGAAAAGACAGAATAAGCGGATCCTTATCACCGCTTTGAAACCGCCCTTCGGGGCGGTTTTTTTGTGCCATCTCCGGCAGAATAACATAGATTGTGGGAGTGACGTTCACCTGGCGACGGGAGCCCCCTTGATCGACTTCCTGCTGAAAGTGCCGCGCGAGTTCTGGTTCCTCATGGAAGAGATGTCCATCTATCTCATCCTGGGTTTCGCCGTGGCTGGCGTTCTCTCGGCCTTCATTTCTCCCGAGATCATCGAGCGCCACCTGGGCGGCCGCGGGCAGAAGCCCATCTGGAAGGCCACTCTCTTCGGCATTCCCCTTCCCCTCTGTTCCTGCGGCGTCATTCCCGTGGCGGCTTCCCTGCGTCAGCACGGAGCAAGCAAGGGCGCGACTACCAGCTTCCTACTATCCACGCCCCAGACAGGGGTGGACAGTATTCTGGTTACCTGGGGCCTGCTGGGGCCGATCTTCGCCGTGTTCAGGCCGCTGGCCGCGCTTGTCACGGGACTCGTGGGCGGCACAACGGTTTCGGCCTTCGAGGGTGATGCGAACGGTGTCGTTTCCGCGCCCGTCGATGCCTGCAACGATGGCTGCGGGGAAATGCCCACAGAAGGTGGACGCCTGCGCCGGGCCCTGGTTTACGGCTTCTACACCCTGCCCCGCGATATCGCCAAGGCCCTCATCGTCGGCATGGCCGTGGCGGCGGTGATCAGCGCGGCTATCCCGGCCAACTACTTTGCCGACTCACTGGGTGCGGGATATCTGGGACTTATCGTCATGATGCTGGTGGGCATTCCCGTCTACGTCTGCGCCACGGGCTCGGTACCCCTGGCCTTGGCCATGATCCACATGGGCATTTCGCCGGGCGCAGCCCTGGTCTTCTTGATCACCGGACCCGCCACCAACACGGCCACCCTTGCCACGGTTTGGAAGATCCTCGGCAAGCGCTCGGCCATCGTCTACCTCTTGGTCGTGGCCGTCTTCGCCCTGCTCTCGGGTTTATTGCTCGACTTCCTATTCACACAAAACTGGGTGCAGCCCGAGTGGATGCCCGCCATGGATCACAGTCACGAAACCGTGCCCGGCTGGCTCAAGCTCTGGGGTGCCTGGGCTCTGGTCGTGATGATGCTTGTGGCCCTTATCTGGCCGCGTCTGCCAAAGCCCGCGAAGAAGGAGACATTCATGGAAAATGCCATCACTTTGAAAGTGGGGGGCATGACCTGCGAGCACTGTTCGGGCAGCGTCAGGCGCGCCGTGAGTGAGAGCGCCGGTGTGAGTGAGGTTGAGATCAGCCTGGAAAAAGGGCAGGCGACCTTCACCGGCCAAGGTTACGATCTGGCACAGATCCGAGCATCCATCGAAGCTCTCGGCTTCTCGGTGGGCGACTAGACTTTCCTGCCCACACTGATTAGATTCGTGGGCAGACAATTGACCGTCAGGAGGGTCCGATGTTGAGTCCCAAGCTGGAAGCCGCGCTGAACAAACAGCTGAACGCGGAAATGTATTCGTCCTATCTCTATCTGGCCATGTCGGCATATCTACATGCCAGTGACGTGGATGGCCTGGCCCATTGGATGTACGTCCAGTCCCAGGAAGAGATGGCCCACACCATGAAGTTCTTCAACTTCATCAACGATCGCGACGGACGCGTGGTGCTCGACGAATTGCCCGCGCCGCCCAGCGAGTGGAAGGGCATCACCGACGTTTTCGAGGCCACCCTTACTCACGAGCAGGAAGTGACGGCGCTGATCAATGACCTCGCCGATGTGGCCGACGCCGAAAACGATCGTGCTGCGAAGGTATTCCTGCAGTGGTTCGTGTCCGAGCAGGTGGAAGAGGAAGCCACGGTGAAGAGCATCATCCAGAAACTCAAGATGGTGGGCGATTCCGGTAGCGGCCTCTACATGATCGACAAGGAACTCGGCGCCCGCGCGGATGTGGATATCAACGCGGTGGCGGCAGAGGAATAATCTGCTCACATTTATATCTTTTTAGCTCGCTCACTGTTTCGGCAGTGAGCGAGTTTCTTTTGGGCGCTAACCTATTGCCATTAATAGAGTTATCTTTCGGTGGCGGCTATTTCGAGCACACCAGGCCCCGGCTAATTGCAACTGTCTTTGACATCTGGCCCGCCTGATGCTAAGTATGGTTTATGAAAAGACGAGACTACTGGGTTAATCAGATTCAAGCAATTTGGGAACGGCGCAGTATCGCTTGGCTTTCGGGGGTACGCCGCGTCGGAAAAACCGTACTTGGCAAACAGATTCCCGATGCTGACTACATAAACTGCGACCTGGGCTCAAATCGGCGTAGGCTGGAGGATCCGGAATTCCTTCTCTCACGACAGGATCCGAATAGGCCACTAATTCTCGATGAGATTCATCGGCTTGATGATCCCAGTTCAGTCCTGAAAATCGCAGCGGATGAGTATCCGAGCGTCCGGGTTTTGGCCACCGGATCTTCGACCCTGCAGGCAACTCGGAAATTCAAAGATTCACTTACGGGCCGCAAATTTTCTCTTCATCTATCACCAATTCTCTGGCGCGAGAGTGCCAAAGATTTCGGCGTGATGGATTTTGACCGACGTCTGTTGCACGGTGGATTTCCAGAAATGCTTCTCGCGGATGAACCGGATCCATCATTTTTCGAGGAATGGTTGGACAGTTTTTTTGCTCGGGATATCCAGGAACTATTTAGTGTTCGCAATCGAGTCGGCTTCTTGAAATTGTTACGCTTGGTTTGCCTGAGAAGTGGCGGTCAACTTGATATCAGCGATCTATCAAAGGAAAGCGGTCTAAGTCGCCCCAGCGTAATGGCTCACCTGGATGCTATGGAGATCGCCCATGCGGTTACACGAATTCCCCCCTTCCATGGCGGAGGGCATCGCGAGATCATAAGACAGCCACGCGTTTTTGCTTTTGACTCTGGTTTGATCGCTCATGTAAGGGGTTGGGAAAGCATTCGGGAAACAGATCGTGGGCAGCTATGGGAACATCTCGTTCTTGATGAGCTTCGTGCGCTACATCCGCAACATGCCATCCATTACTGGCGAGATAAAAGCAAGAGGGAGATTGATTTCATTGTTAAAGGTAAAAATGAAGCTGTCGATGCGATCGAGGCGAAAATCAATCCGGATGCCTTTGATGCAGGGGCCTTGCGAGTCTTTCGGGAAGCTTACCCCAAGGGTGAGAATTTCCTAGTTTGTCCTTACATCGATACACCTTATAGCATTCGAAAATCAGGTCACACAATCCGAGTTGTGAACACCAAGCATTTCTAGGGGAGAAGTTGTTGCTAATCGCTGATTCAGCCATCGAAACGGTATCCCGCACCATGAACGGTTTTAATCAGAGTTGGGTGTTTAGGGTCCAGTTCGATGCGTTTCCGCAATTGTGATATGTGCTGATCGAGAGTGCGACTATTGGGAATGTGCTCAAGTCCCCAGGCTCGCTGAAAAAGCAGATCGCGGTCTACAACCTGACCTCTCTTCTCATGCAAAATCCGAAGGATCTCTAAATCTCTGGGGTTTAGATCGATGGCGCGGCCTTCGCGGTAGGCACGTAATTCATCGGGAACAATTTCCAAGGATGCCATCCAGAAGGAAGCCTTTAGATCAATTTCGGGTTGCCCAGATTTGTAGCGCCTACTCACGGCCCTGATTCGTGCAACTATTTCTCTTAGGCCAAATGGTTTGACGATAAAATCATCCGCACCTAATTCCAGACCGAGTACTTTGTCGATTTCCTCCGATTTGGCGCTAATGAAAATAACAGGAATACTCAAACCTTGTTTTCGAATTTCCCGACAAACATCGTAGCCATTCATCCGAGGCATCATGATATCCAAGCAAACTAGATCAGGGGATTTCGATTTGAGAAGATCGAGAGCTTCAATGCCATCCGCCGCAAGAATCGTTTCATAACCCTCTGCTTCGAGAACATCTGAAATACCTCTGCGGATATTCCGATCATCCTCGGCGATGAGGATTCTCATGACAAATTCTCCTCGTCTATGCTGGGTGTAAGAAGAGTGATCTCGAATGACGCACCCAGTGTGGAGGGGAGCAGCTGTAAATCTCCTCCATGCAGACGCGCAAGATCTCGCGCTATCGATAAGCCGATACCTGTACCGCTTATACCCTCGCTCAAGCGATTGTCGATTCGATAGAAGGGTTCAAAGATGTTTTCTGTTTCTGATTGAGGAACTCCTGGACCCTTATCTGAGACGCTTATCGTTGTGATTTCCCCAACCCTTCGGCTTTCGATTCGCAGATAGCTTCCGGAAACAGCGTACTTCTCGACATTGCTCAAGAGGTTTCCGAGAACTTGCCCGATGACATCCCCGTCGAGTAATACAAGATGGTCGGCGTTTAGATCGACATCAAGTTCAATTCCCGTGGCCACTAATGCGGGTTTGTAGCTTTCAAGAACGTTTACAATTTGCTCATCGACCTGGCCTTGTGTGCGATTCAAAATCAGTTTGTCCCGCTCTTTTCTGCCGAAACTGAGTACGTTTCCAATCAATCGGCTCAATCGCTGATTCTCGGAAACGATAATCTCCGCATACTCAGCTGCCTTGCTGTCTCCCACGTTCAATCGTTTCGATAAAAGCTCAGTATACAAACGGATGTTCGTTAGGGGCGTCTTGAGTTCATGGGACACTTGATTGACAAAGCTGACTCTTTGAGAAGCCTCGTTGATATCGCGTGAGTACTCCCGATAGAAATAAACACCTAAGCCGGCAAGTACTAATCCCAATGCTAGTGTGCTTACAATAATCGTTAGCAGGATGCTAGTGCCGACGCTTTCCAGAGGATCTGTGTTTTGGAAAAGTTGCAAGCTCCATGCGCTCAATGGACTGGAAAGCGAGCGTGTGCTGATTGGCGAGGAACCTTCGGGGACTTCGTAGGATCCCCATTGGTAGATTACCTCGAGCCGAGAATTTACCAGCCGGATGCGAGTATCCACATTATTCTCCGAGCTGAGATCAAGCTCGGATTGAGTATGGGGTAGAGAGTTGATGATATCCGAGGTCAATATCACCTTGTCCACTTCCCCTCCAATAGTTCTTCCCTCGGCATCAAGCATCCAAAACAGCAACCTGATGTCACTTCCCCAAAACCAGGAAAGCCAACTATGTGTTTTTGGGGATTCACCCCCTTCCGATTGCATTACAAAATCTTTTCGCAATAGAACCTCATTAACCCTCTCTAGGAAATCTAGTTCGGTAGAGGTCGATTGATTATTGTAAGTGGGGTAGAGAAGTTGACCTTCGGCGTCGAGAGCAAAGGTTTGTTCTAGAAGAGGCGATGTGATTGCAATCCTCTTCAATTGACTCGAGGAATTGTCCGGAAGTTCAAACAAGCGTAGCAGCCTAGTTTCCCAGTTATCGAGAACTTGGGCGATGCCTTGGTCGACATCGCCCAATCGATCGTTCAGTAAACTTTCAAATCGCTCACGTGTATTCACTTGCTCGTGACCTGCGAGCCGAATCCCAAAGCCGATGAGAAGCGCAGTCGGTACGAGAACAATCAAGACAAGAATGATCGAAAGTTTAGGTCTCATAGGCTTCCCAATGAATGTCGTTTCGGCGATTCAGCTTAGTATAGTGACTTCACATTGCCGTATCGCATTTCCTTTCTCTGCTGGTTCCAGTCTTCATCCTCAAGGTTTTCCGCATCGATTCGTTGCTGCGCAGCATAGTCATCGAGATCTTGTGAATTGAACATGCGTGCATTGGATGTCAGGAAGGCGGCATTCTGAAACAACACTTCCAAAGCTTCTGCAATTCTACCTTGGTCGCGAAGGTGAGAGGCATACATGTTCTGTTCCACGGCGAGAAGCTTGATGACATCAATCATAACCTGCACATCGGTACTGTCATTCGCACGAGTAACTGAGTTGGTCAAGCCCACACCTAGGTCCCGTTTCAGATGTTCTCTTGATTGTGTTAGCAGATTGTCGTAATCCACGCTTATGGTGGCTACATCGATCAAGGACTCGATATCCGCTTCAGGAGATAGCTCAACCTCGAGAATTACCTTTCGCTCCTTGTCACTGAAGAGGTTGTTGAGTGATATCGTCGCGGTGTTTCCATCGATATAGGCTTCTTTCCCCAGGAAGCGAACGGGATTAACGCCCGAAGCACATTTTACTTGAATATCAATTCCCTGCGCGACCACGGAAAGCGCTTGCCCAAACTCTTGGTCGAACATCTGCGTAAGATCCGCCAATCCTTCTGCAAAGTAGTGGAAGCCATCACTCTTCACAGCCAGGGCGCTTAGAAGATCCTCATTGTAGCCGAGGCCCAGGCCGATGGTTGTGACCGAGATGCCTTCATGAGCGAGGAGGGTTCCTAGGGAGGCGAGATCTTCAGGGGAGCTTGGTCCTACGTTTGCCTTACCATCTGAAATTAAAACGATGCGATTAACCCGATCTTTGTCCAAGAACTTGCGAACCTCTGCTGCACCCTTACTTACTCCTGCAAAAAGAGCCGTGCTGCCATTGGCTCGAATTCCGTGAATAGCTCTACTTATAGTTTCCAGGTCTGAAACTTTCGTCGCCGGAACCACGACCTCCACTGTCGAATCATAGGTGACCACTGATACGATATCACGGGAATCGAGTCGCCTGAGAGCCATGATGGCCGCCTCTTTGGCCCGCTCAATTTTTGCACCTTGCATGGAACTCGATTTATCGAGAACGATTGCGACATTGAGGGGGCTGCGATCCTGCTCATCTTCGATGGAAAATCCGGTAAGACCAATTCGCAGGTAGGCTGTCTGCTTTTCTTGGAGTAGGAACAAATGTTTGTTGATGCCTACATCTAGCCCGATCTTGGCCGCACTCGCGACTCCGCCCGTCGAGAGAAGCACTAGCATTCCGAAGATCAGAATTGGTGTTCTAGTAATTCTAAGTGACTTCATTGAGACTCTCTCCTGTCCGGATGAGGGGTTCCTCTGAAACATCCTGACAAGAGTGTAAATCTGAAAGAGAATTGAGTGGTCAGATCCATGTAAGAAGAGTGTAAGAAAACTATATTGGTTCACGCACTAGATATTTAACTCGAATGCAAAAAGAAACCCAGGTCCCGAAGGACCTGGGTTTTTTCAAGCGGGAAGTTCTGGCCGGAATCATCCCCACTTGAGCAGAAGCGTTTTCGGATCGAGTTCGAGGTGCAGGTCGGCCATGTCCTTGTTCTCGTGATCCTTCACGATGCGCAACTTCACGTGATCGGCCATGGGTTCCAGGCGAACAATCACGGACAGATAGTCATCGTGGCGCGCGACCTCAACCGGTACGTCGCGCTCGTCGCGTTCCTGTCCCTCACGGTGACGGAGCGCAGTAATCCAAATTTCCACCTGCAGGTCTTCGGCGAGCTTCTTGAGCCCCGCCAAATCTTCTTCGGTGACGGTTCCGAAGTCGGGCCATCCGTCGAGGATGAGCGCATAGGGCTCGAAGGCCGCATGCTCGGCCAGGAAGCCCAGGCTCTTACGGATGCGTTCCACGGAGAAATCGCCGTCGCGGTAAGCGAGCAGGTGACGATTGCTGACCATGGTCAGACGCGTTTCGGCCACGTCCTCGATCTTGCTGCTGGCTGCCAAGTCGCGGAAAATCTCTTCGTAGAAACGGGAAAGGTTGTCTATCGATCCACCTACGGTCACATGCAGCACCTTGCGATCCTGGAGCAGATCGTCCAGCGACACGCCGATGAGCATGGCCGTTTTGCCCACACCCTTGCGGCTGGTCACAACGCCGATATTGCCCTTGCCGAGCCCCCCGTGAATGGAGCGCTCGAAGACGCGCAGGGGACTACGCTTATTCAGTTCCTTGCCATAAACCATGAGCCCAAACCCCCGGTTAGTGACCCTGTTTGACTTTTTCCTGGTACTCTTTTTTCAGCTCGTCGGCAACGGCCACCGGAGCCGGCGCATAGCGCTTGAACTCCATGGTGAAGCCGGCCTTGCCCTGTGTTACCGAACGCAGAACGGTAGCGTATCCAAACATTTCCGACAAGGGCACCTCGGCGTCGATGCGCACGAAGCCCGCATCTTCCGTGGTACCCAGCACGATGGCCCGGCGCTGCATCAACGTTCCCATGGCCTCGCCCTGGAATTCCCTGGGCGTCTCCACCGAAACCAGCATAAGCGGCTCGAGCACCTTGGGTCCACCCTTGGGATAGAACTGACGGAAGGCGTCGCGGGCACAGGTCATGAAGGCATTGTCCGAGGAGTCCACCGCGTGACTGTTACCGTCCTGCAGCACAACCTTGATGCCGACCACATGGGCGCCGATGGTGGGGCCCTTGTCCAGTGCGGCCTTGAAGCCCTTTTCCACCGCGGAGATGAACTCGCTGGGAATGTTGCCGCCCTTGACCTCGTTGACGAATTCGAACTCGCCTTCGGCCAGGGGTTCCAAAATACCCTGCATCTTGGCGTACTGTCCCGATCCGCCGGTCTGCTTCTTATGCGTGTAGTCGAAGGCCACGGCCTTGCCCAGCGCCTCGCGGTAGCTGACCTGGGGCGGGCTCACCTCGACCTCGGCCTTGTACTCGCGCTTCATGCGCTCGATGTAAACATCCAGATGAAGCTCACCCATGCCCTGAATCACGGTGTCGCCGGATTCATCGTCCACGGAAACGCGGAAGGTGGGATCTTCACGGGTGAAGCGCCCGAGTGCCTTGGACATGTTGTCCTGGGCTTTCTTGTCGATGGGCTTCACCGAAAGGCTGATCACCGGATCGGGCACGTGCATGGAGGCCATGGAGGCGTCCAGGTCGAGGGATGTGAAAGTGTCGCCCGAGGCACAGTCGATGCCGAAGAGGGCCACGATGTCGCCGGCCTCGGCCCGTTCGATGTCCTGCATCTTGTCCGAGTGCATGCGAACCAATCGCCCAACCTTCACCCTTTGACCGGTGCGGTTGTTCTTGATGGTGTCGCCCTTGGACATGGCGCCCTGATAGATGCGAATGTAGGTGAGCTGCCCGTACTGCCCATCTTCCAGCTTGAAGGCCAGTGCGATGGTGGGATCTTCCGGATCGTTGCTCACCACGAAGGTTTCGTCTTCCTTGCCCTTCGAAAGACTGATGGCCTCGTTCTCCACCTCGCGGGGCTCGGGGAGATAGGCCAGCACGGCGTTGAGCAAAGGCTGCACACCGCGGTTCTTGTAGGCCGAGCCCATGAAGACGGGGGTGAGGTCGCGGGAGAGTGTTCCGGCGCGCACGGCTGCGTGAATCATTTCTTCGGTGACCGCGTCCTCGATCATGGCTTCCATGAGTTCATCGCTGAACATGGAAACGGCATCGAGCATCATCTCGCGGCGGGTCTCCGCTTCGGGCATGAGGCTGCTGGGAATCTCTTCCTCGCGCATGATCTCGCCATTGTCGCCATCGAAGTAGATGGCCTTCATGGTGACCAGGTCCACCAGGCCCTCGTGATCGGCTTCCAGGCCGATGGGCAGCTGCATCATCACGGCGTTGTGGCCGAGTTTCTCGATGAGCCCATCGGTCACGCGGTAGGGATTGGCACCCGAACGGTCGCACTTGTTCACGAAGGCGATGCGCGGAACCTTGTAGCGCTTCATCTGACGGTCCACGGTGATGGACTGGCTCTGCACACCGGCCACCGCACAAAGAATCAGCACGGCGCCATCGAGCACGCGCAGGCTGCGCTCCACCTCAATGGTGAAGTCCACGTGGCCCGGGGTGTCGATGATGTTGATGTGGTAATCCTTCCACTCAACATGCGTGGCCGCCGAGGCAATGGTGATGCCCCGCTCGCGCTCGAGTTCCATGGAGTCCATGGTGGCTCCGACGCCATCCTTTCCACGAACTTCGTGGATGGCGTGGATCCGGTCGGTATAAAAGAGGACCCGCTCGGTCAGGGTTGTCTTCCCCGAATCGATATGCGCACTAATGCCTATGTTGCGGACCTTACTCAGGTCGGTACTCATGCCGCTCTCCTGAATGTCTGGGAGTGGGGTCGGGCCGGTTGGCCCGGCGGGAGGGCGATACTGCCCTCAAGCGCCACAAAATAAGGTGTTTGGGCGACTCGGCAAGAGGAAGATCATGAAAATACGGCAAATAGGGGAATCGGAGCCCCTACTCCTCTTCGGCTTATTTGTCTTTGGGAAGGGCAAAAGCCAGGGGTAGGGCCAGAAATCCTATGATGGCGCTGATCAAAAGGGCGTTATGCAGGCCCAGCCAGTCGGCCAGGGCGCCCACCAGCAACACCACCACCGAACGTAAGGCGAAGCCCGTGGCCGTGAAGAGCCCGTGAGCCGTGCCGGGATGCGCATGGGCGTTTTCCTGGATCAGGGCGATCATTACCGAGGTGGTGGACAGGGCGAAAAATCCCAGGGCGAAAAGCAGGGGCAGGCGCATGGCGCCGTCTGCGAAAAGGAAGAGCAGCAACAAGATAGGAGATATCACCACGGCCAGCAGGATGGTCCGGCGACGGCCCCAGCGGTCGCTGAGGCTGCCCAATATGATGGCTCCCGCAGCGCCGGCTCCCTGGTAGAGGGCGTAGGCACCGCCGGCGGCGGTAATGGAGAAGCCCTGGCCGGTCATGAAGACGGGCAGGAATGTGGCCAGGGATCCCACCAGGAAACTGCGCACCACCACCACGCTGAGCACGGGCATCATCACGCTACGCATCTCCCGCCAGCTTTCGGCGAAGCTCACTCGCGGGCCGCCCGATTCCACGCGGGCGGGAATGCGGCGAATCTGGATCCAGAGCAGCAGGCTGGTGGCCAGGCCCACCGGCGCCAGACGCCAAATGCCGGCCAGGCCCCACCAGCTCACCGCCGCCACGGCCAGCAGTGGCCCCACGGTGCGCGCCAGTTCGCCGCCCAGCTGATAGATGCTCACGCCCCGGCCCTTGGCCTGGCCCGACTCCGCAGCCACTACCACGGCAGAGGGCACGTGGAAGACCGCGCTGGAAAATCCCGATACGAAGAGCAGGGCGGCCAGCATGCCGAATCCGGGCGCGATGCCCATGAGGCACATGGCGATGGTGGTCACACCCGGCGCCAAGATGATGGCCCAGCGAAGGTCGCGGCGGTCGGCCGCGAGACCAATCCATGGGCTGGCTGCAGCGGGCGCGCGCTGGAAAACGGTGAGGGATGCGCTGAGAGTCAGCGAGAGACCGAGCTTTTCGATGATGAGCGGCAAGAGCGGCGCCAGGAAAACCGAGAAGGTATCGTGGACGAAGTGGCCGAAGGATACGGCGAAGACTCGCCCTTTTTGGAAGGGACGGTCCTGGATGCTGTCTTCGGGTAGGGCGGGCATTTGTCTCCTGGCCAGATACATGATAAAATCTGCAGGAATTCCTATTCCGCAAGCCCTTTCGAGGAGTGCTGATGCATCTTTCGCGCTTGATCATCCTGGCAATGCTGCTTTCTGCCGCCTCGGTCCTGGCCCACAGCGAAGCGCCCAGCGAGCTACCCTGGGAAAACAGCGACCGTTACGACAACACATTTGCCAAAGACTTCATCATGGACGCGCCCTGGCGGGTGATCGATGCGAATACTCCCATACCTCTGAGCATCGTGCTGAAAGATTGCGACGACGACGACATCCGCGAGCTGCACTGGATTCGCTGCACCGACCGCGACACGGGCGCGCAGGTTTGGCGTCACGATTTCGGCGACGAGGAAATAGGCGACGACGCCAGCGAGGACAACTACTGGGCCTGGATCACCACCGTCACCGAAAACCACAGCTGGTTGCCGGGCGGCACTTTGCTTACGCCGGCGAACCTCGGCTATGCCGCCGGGCAGGACATCAACTGGTTCGTGGAAATCTATTACAAGGACGATTGGTTCAACTACACCGAAGAGCGCGCCCTGCGCATCCACGTGGGCAGCGGCGGTTTCCCTTGGCCGGAAGATTGGTACGGCGGCGACGTTCATTATCACAGCATGTACACCAACAACATCGCGGAATTCGGCATGCCGCTGCCGGCGGTGGCAGAGGCCGCCAAGGCCATGGGCCTGCACTGGCTGGTGGCCACCGATCACAGCTGCGACCTGGACGAGACCGGCGACGGATCCTTCAGCTACGCCACCCACTGGTGGGAGTGGACCACGCAGACGCCCGCAGGCATCACGCCGCATTATCGCGATGTATTCGCGCATGGCTCATCCTGGGGCGGGCTCGGCGCGGACGTGGCCGAGCTGGATTCCCCCGACTTCCGCCTTTACCGCGGCGTGGAGATCAACCTGGCCTCGGTGGATTCGGACAGCTACGACAAAACCCTGCACTGCCTCTTTTACAATCCTGACTACATTCACTCGCCCAATAGCGGCGCCATCGGCGAGCGTCCCGTGGGCCTGAGCGTGACCGAGGGCATGGCCGCCCTGGCGCCCGAGGGATTCGCCTACGCCGCCCATCCCGTGAGCGATCTTTCCGCCGAGTGGGGCGGGCTGGACTGGGGCGTGAACGGCGCGCGTTGGGGCGATCAGGATATCGCGGCGGCGCTGGGCTACCCGGCCTTTCGCGGCCTGCAGGCCTTCAACACCCGCGAGACGCTCTACTCTTCCGACCAGTTCGATCCTTGGAGCGACTTCGACGCGGGCGTGCCGGCGGACAATGCCTATCCCGGCGAGCTGCTCGAAGGCGTGTCGCTCTGGGATGACTTGCTCGTGGCCGATCTGGCCGCGGGATTCACGCGGAAGATCTTCCTGGCCGGCGGCAGCGACGCCCACGGCGATCTGAACTTCGCCTCCTACATCAGCCTGGACAACTACGCCACCGACAATGCCATGGGCAAGGTGCAGACCGTGGTGCATGTGCCCGGCGAGTGGGGGCCGGGCAACCTGCCGCCCATGAGCGAGATTCTCGCGGCCTATCGCGAAGGCCGCTCGGTGGCCACCGACGGTCCCTTCCTGGAAATCGGCGTGGACGGCGATGACGATGGTAGCTGGTATGGCGCGGCGGATCTGTCCATCGGCGAGGATGGGGCCATGCCGGCCTCCGCCTATCTGCCCCTGCGCTTCCGCTGGAAAACCCTCGCCGAGTTCGGCCATGCGGTGTCGGTGAAGCTCATTGCCGGCGACGCCTTCGGCAGTGAAATCCTGCTCGATTACAACCCGGCTCAAAACGGCGCGCCCTACGAGGGTGAGTCATCCTTGAACCTGGGCAACCTGGGCTTGGACGGCTGGCACTTCATTCGCGCCGAGCTGCTTACCTCCGATGGCCATGCCGGGCATCGCGCCTTTACCAATCCCATTTGGGTCTTTTTCGATTCGGCCAGCGACGTGGAATCGGCGGCGGCGGCAACCGGGCTTGGCAACTGGCCCAATCCCTTCAATCCGAGCACGAGTATTCGTTTCGGGCTGGAGCAGGCCGCGTCGGTGGAACTGGCCATCTTTGATAGCACCGGTCGCCGTGTTCGCGAACTGTACCCGGGTACAGTTTTGAAGGCAGGCGCCCACGAGATCGCCTGGGACGGCCGCGACTCGGCTGGTGAGGATCTTCCTTCAGGGGTTTATCTGGCCAAGCTCAGAGCCGGTGAACTTGAACAGGCCCACAAGCTCTTGCTGCTCAAGTAGTGGGAAACCCTCTGAGAATCAAGCATATTTGCTTGATATTGATAATAACAGGGAAATAAGCCTGATATCTAGAGAGTTTCAGGACACAAGTCCCCAAGTTACAGAAAAGCCCCCGGCAATCGCCGGGGGCCATCATCCAACAGATAAATTGCTAAGCCCTAGAACAGGGACTTCACGTTGCTCCAGCTGGTGCTTTCGGCAGCAACCGGCGGGAAGCACTCGCAGGGCGGTGCCGTGCAATTGAGGGTGAACAGGCCGCCGATGGCGTCGTGCACCTCAAAGGCGGAGTCCACCAGGACCAGGCAATCGCAGTCGTCGCCAGGGGAAACGAGAACTTCCTGGTCCGCGTCCACCCAAATCACATCGAACATGAGCATTTCGATGCTGCAAACGGTGAACTGACCCGCACCCACACCCTGGGGTTCCGACCATGCGGCGGAATAGTCATGCCAGAGGTCGCCGATGACCAGATCCGTGGAGTGAGTGACCGTAACGGTTCCCATGGGATAGCCTTCGCTCAAAGGCAGACCATCCAACTTGAATTCGGCGGCGGTGATACCATCATCCAGAGGACCCGCATCCCAGTAGGCAACCACGTACAGAATGGTCGGGACGTAAGGAATCAGGGCAGCATCGCAAGAATTCATGCCTTCATCGGCGAAGACACCGATGACGGTGTCGGCCTGGACCATGCCGGCCAGGCTGAGGATCGTTAAGATTAGCAGTAATTTACGCATTTACTTCCTCCATTGGTTCAGCGTGCCGCTGGAGGAACTGCAAGAAACCTACCGGAACGACAAGAAACACCTCATTGAATGAAAAAACCCTCCGGCAGGCGGAGGGTTTTTAGAATCCGATTTCACATACATCAATTGAAATCTAGATCAAAGTGATAAACCTCGCCATCGAGCTGACTTTTCACCTTCAGCCCACTGGTATTGAAAACCGACTGCATGGCGCGATTCTGCTTGAGCACCTCGGCGGTGAAGCCGCCTATTCCATTTCGCCGTGCAATGGTCGTGAGGTTCTTCAGCAGATAAGCGCCGATGCCTCGATTCTGCCACTCGTCCCGCACCACGAAGGCCACTTCCGCGCGGTTGGTCGTGGGATCGAGAAAGTACCTGCCGATGGCCACGAATTGCTCGCCATGCACCTCGGGCAAAGTACCCACGATGGCCACGTCACTGCGGTGATCAATGAAGACAAAATCCTGCACCTGCTTCAGCGGAATGCTTTTCAGATTCTGCATAAAGCGGTAGTAGATGGTCTCCTTACTGAGTGCGTAGTAGAGATCCTTCATGTTGTGCTCATCGGTGGGATGGATGGGCCGGAAACTTATGGGCGTGCCATCATCCAAGATGTAACTGCTGCGTAGTTCCTGGGGCCCCACAACCATGCGCCCTTCCATGCCCATCTTGTCGGGGCTCACGTACTTGGCTTCGATGGCTTCAGTTAAAAGCTCGGCGCGGAAATCGGGGTGAGCGATGCTGATGAGCGCCAGGGCACGATCCTGCACACTTTTACCATGCAGGTAGGCCACACCATATTCGGTCACCACGTAATGCACATCGCCACGGGTCGTCACCACGCCGGCGCCCGGCGCGAGCTGACTTACGATGCGGCTCTTCTCTCCGGACAGTGCCGTGGCCGGCAGGGCGATGATGGCCTTCCCACCTTCGGAGCGGGCCGCACCGCGGTTGAAGTCTACCTGGCCGCCGATACCCGAGAAAAATTTCGAGCCGATGGAGTCGGAACAAACCTGTCCGGTGAGATCCACTTCCAGGGCCACGTTGATGGCCACCATCTTGTTCTGCTGGCTGATCACGAAGGGATCGTTCACATACTCGGTGGGGTGGAATGCGATATTCGGATTTCCGTCGATGTAGTCGTAAAGCTTCTTCGTGCCCAGGCAGAAGCTGGCCACGACTTTGCCGCGGTCCAGGCTCTTTCGGCTGCCGTTGATCACGCCGGATTCCATCATGGGAATGATGGCGTCGGTGAGCATTTCGGTGTGGATGCCCAGATCTTTCTTCTCGCCGAGATATTCCAACACAGCATGGGGGATGCGTCCGATACCCAGCTCGAGTGTACTGCCGTCGTCCACCAGGGAAGCTACGTACTCACCGATCTTGCGGGTGAGTTCGTCGGGCTCCCGCGGCGGGCGCTCGAGCACGGGTTCATCCACGGGAACGAGAATATCCAGATCCCATGCGTCCACGAAGCTATCACCCATGACCCGCGGCATCTGCGAATTCACTTCGGCGATGACCAGCGAAGCGTTGGCCATGGCACTTTTCACGATGTCCACCGATACGCCCAAGCTGCAACGCCCGCGTTCGTCCGGTGGCGTTACCTGCACCAGGGCCACGTCGAGAGGAAGCTGACCCGAACTGAAAAGGCGAGGAATGTCGGATAGGAAGATGGGTGTGTAGTCGCCCATGCCTTCCTGAATGATGCTGCGCACATTGTCGGCGATGAAGAAACTGTTCACACGAAACTGCGCGGCCAGCTCTTTCTTGGCGTAGGGAGCGTCGCCGAAGGTGAGCAGGTGCACGATTTCCGTGTCGGCCAATTCGCCGGCCCGATCGACCAGTGCCGTCACAAGACTCTGAGGCTGCGCGCAACCCGTGCCGATAAAGACGCGCTGCCCGGGACGAATTCCTTCCAGCGCTTTATTGGGGCTCATAATCAGGTCGGCGTACTTTTCCTGCCACATGGGATCGATGGTTTTCTTTTCTTCAATCATCCTCGTCCCCTTTCATGGAAAGGGTAATGCGTGCGTCGGCCACGGCGGGCTGGGTGCCCACAGGTCCGACGATGAGCGGGTTGATATCCAGTTCCGCAATCTGCGGGAAATCGGTCACCAGCTGACTGATGCGCTGAATGCAGGTGGCGATGGCACCGATATCCACTCGGCCTTGACCCCGTGCGCCTTCGAGCAGCGCGTAGGAGCGCGTGCCCATGAGCATCTGCATGGCTTCATCTTTGGTGATGGGGGCCAGGTGGAAGGTCACGTCCTTCATCACTTCCACGAAGATGCCGCCCAGACCGAACATGAGCATGGGACCGAATTGCGCGTCGCGCGTCATGCCCAAGATGACCTCGCGGCCGCGAGCCGCCATCTGCTCGACATAGACGCCGTCGATGTTCGCCTCGGGCATGAGCCGGCCCACGCGAAGGGTCATGAGATCGAAGGCGTCGCGCACTTCTTCCGCCGAGCCCAGGCCAATCTTCACACCGCCCATATCGGATTTGTGAATGATCTCGGCCGAAACGATTTTCATGGCCAGGGGGTAGCCCAGACGCTCACCGATATCCACGGCTTCGTCCGCCGTGGTGGCCAACTGTCCGCCGGGCACGTTGAAGTCGTAGGCTCTCAAGATTTCCTTGGCCTGCACTTCGCCCACCTGCCTGCGTCCCGAACGAACCTGCCGGGCGAGAATGCGCTCCACCCTGCGTCGGTTCACCGGAAAACGCGACACGATACGTGTGGGGCGCTGCCGCCACAGCGCGTAACTGCGCATGGCCTTGAGCGCCGCCACCGCCCGTTCGGGGGATGTGTAGTCCGGCAACTTGGCTTCCACCAATTCCTCGCGCCCGGGCATGACATCGCGTCCGCCCATGAACACGGCCAGCACCGGCTTCTCGCCCCGCACGCGCGCAGTGATGGCGCGGGCCGTTTCAGCGGCGCGGGTCATGGCCTGCGGCGTGAGAATGATGATGATGGCATCCACCGTTTCATCATCCTGCGCGATATCCAGCGCCATGGCGTAGCGCTCGGGATCCGCGTCGCCCAGTACGTCGATGGGATTGGCCACACTGGCCGCTTCGGGAAGCTTGTCCAGGAGGGCCTGTGCGCTCTCACCCGATAGCTTCGAAACCGTCATGCCCGCGTTCTCCACCGCATCGGCAGCCATGATTCCCGGTCCGCCCGCGTTGGTGATGATGGCCACGCGATCGCCCTTGGGTAGGGGCTGCATGGCCAGGGCCGTAGCCACGTCGAAGAGGTGCTCGAAGTTTTCCGCGCGAATCACGCCGGCCCGCTTGAAGGCGGCGCCATAGGCCACGTCGGCTCCGGCCAGGGAACCCGTGTGCGAGCTGGCGGCCTTACCTCCGGCTTCGGTGGTTCCCACCTTGAGCAGCACCACGGGCTTCTGGGATGCCACGGCCTCGGCCGTGCGAATGAAATCATCGCCGTCATTGATGCTTTCCAGATAACCCACGATCACGCGGGTGGCATCATCTTCTGCGAAGGCGCTGAGGAAGTGCCGCTCGTCCAGATCGGCCTTGTTGCCCATGCTCACCAGCTTGGCCAGGCCAAGGTGACGTCCGGCGGCCCAGTCCAGGATGGCCGTGCACAGCGCACCCGATTGGGAGATTACCGAAATGTCGCCCTCTTCGGGCATGTGGCTGGCGAAGGATGCATTCATGGCATGCTGGGTGTTCACGAGACCCAGACAATTGGGTCCCATGAGCGCAACGCCCTTCGCGCGGCACATGCGCGAGATATCCGCTTCGAGCTTGGCACCCTCGGGGCTCGTTTCCTTGAACCCCGCCGTGATCACGATGATCGCTCCCACACCCTTGGCAAGGCTGGCTTCCACCGCAGGCTTCACCGCAGGAGTGGGTACCGCGATGACCGCCAGGTCGGGGCTTTCGGGAAGGAAGGAGATGTCGGGGTAACAGGCATGGCCCAAGATGGCATCCGCTTTGGGATTAACGGGGAAGAGCTTCCCCTGAAAACCACCATCGACCAGATTTGCGAAGATTTCGTAGCCCACTTTGCCGGGCGACTGGGATGCGCCGATCACGCAGATGGACTTTGGGGAAAGTAGTGACTCGTACATGGCCGCTCCTCTCGGAGCGGCCAGCTTCCAGTCCCCAGCCTCCAGCTCACCCCATGCAGTTCTTATTAGGGTGCATGGATCTTCTCATGCTGGAGACTGGCGGCTGGCGGCTGGCAGCTCTTATGATTCTACTGTTTCGGATTCCTTTTCCGTGGAGAAATCCATATCCGCCAGGCGCTTGTACTGACGGTAGTGGGCGTCGGCTTCTTTCTGAGCGAGCTTGAAGTGCATTTCGGCTTCTTCAGGATGGCTCTTGGCAAGCTGCGAGAAACGCGTCTCGCTCATGAGATAGTCGCGCAAGGGCATGCTGGGTTCCTTGGAATCCAGGTTCATGGGATTCTTGCCCTGGTCGATCAGATCCGGATTGTAGCGATACAAGGGCCAGTGTCCGGACTGAACCGCCATCTTCATGTGATTGCTCACCTTGCTCATGTCGATTCCATGGGCGATGCAAGGACTGTAGGCGATGACAATACTGGGGCCGTGGAATGCCTCGGCCTCCATCAATGTCTTCACCGTCTGGGTGTCGTTGGCACCCATGGACACCTGACCCACGTAAACGTTGCCGTAACGCATGGCCATCATGCCCAGATCCTTCTTGCGCGAGGGGCGTCCCGCCGCGGCGAACTTGGCCACCGCGCCACGAGGCGTGGCCTTGCTCATCTGACCGCCGGTGTTGGAATAGACCTCGGTGTCGAGCACCAGGATGTTCACATCCATGCCCGAGCCGAGCACGTGATCCAAACCGCCGAAGCCGATGTCGTAGGCCCAGCCGTCGCCACCCATGATCCAGACGCTGCGGCGCACCAGATGATCGACCATGTCCAAAAGGCGCAGGCCGTCGTCGTCGTCCGCGTCGCGCTTGAGGATGCGCTTCAGTTCGGCCACTCGCTCGCGTTGGGCGAAGATGCTTTCTTCGTCGCGCTGCTCCTCGTTCAAGATGGCGTCGGCGAGTTCTTCACCGATCTCGCTGCGATGCTTCCGCACCAGCTCCTCTGCCATTTCCTTCTGCTTGTTGAAACTCATGCGGAATCCCATACCGAATTCGGCATTGTCTTCGAAGAGGCTGTTGGACCAGGCGGGTCCGCGGCCTTCGTCGTTCACGGCCCAAGGCGTGGTGGGCAGGTTTCCGCCGTAGATGGACGAGCAACCCGTGGCGTTGGCCACGACCATGCGATCGCCGAAGAGCTGGCTGACCAGCTTCACGTAAGGCGTTTCGCCGCAGCCGGGGCAGGCGCCGCTGAACTCGAAGAGGGGGCGCAGGAACTGGCTTCCCTTTACCTGGTTGTGCTTCACCGTGCTGCGATCCAGATCGGGGAGGCGCAGGAAGAAATCCCAGTTCTCCGCTTCCTGAGCGCGCAGAGGCGGCTGCTCTTCCATGTTGATGGCCTTGAGCTCGGGGTTCTGCTTGTTGGGCGCCGGGCAGTATTCCACGCAAAGTTTGCAACCGGTGCAGTCCTCGGCGGCCACCTGCAGGCTATACTTCATGCCCTTGAATTCCTTGCCCTTGGCGTCCACGTGCTTGAAAGCCGCGGGAGCATCGCCCAGCAGGCTCTCATCGTAGATCTTCGGACGGATGGCCGCGTGGGGACAGATGAGCGCGCACTTGTTGCACTGGATGCAGGTTTCCGTATCCCAGACAGGAATCTCCAGCGCGATGCTGCGCTTCTCCCAACGAGCGGTGTCGGTGGGGAAGGTGCCATCCAGAGGCATGGCACTGACGGGCAGCTTGTCGCCGCGACCGGCGATGATTTCGGCGGTGACGTTCTGCACGAATTCCGGCGCCTTGTCGCTCATGGACGAGCCAATCTTCACCGTACTGCCGGTGGTCTTGGGAATCTTCACCTCGTAGAGGGCCGCCAGGGTGTTGTCCACCGCGGCGAAGTTCTGCTGCACCACCTTTTCGCCACGCTTACCATAGGTCTTTTCGATGCTCTTCTTGATCTGCGCGATGGCCTCGTCCTTGGGCAGCACGCCGCTGATGGCGAAGAAGCAGGTCTGCATGATGGTGTTGATGCGCCGGCCCATGCCGGTATCACCCGCCACCGTGTAGGCATCGATGGCGTAGAGCTTGATCTTCTTGGCGATGATGTCCTTCTGCGCCTTCTCTGACAGAGTCGCCCAGACGCCCTTTTCGCCGGCCTGGCTGTTGAGCAGCAGGATTCCGCCGGGCTTGACCACCTCGGTCATGTCGAACTTCTCGACGAAGTTCGCCTGATGACCGGCCACGAAGTCGGCCTGCTTGATCAGATAGGTGGAGTGGATGGGCTTCTTGCCGAAGCGCAGGTGCGAGGTGGTGGTGGAGCCGGACTTCTTCGAGTCGTAAACGAAGTAACCCTGGGCCCAGTTGTCCGTTTCCTCGCCGATGATCTTGATGCTGTTCTTGTTGGCGCCCACGGTTCCGTCGGAACCCAGTCCGTAGAACACGCAACTGATGGTGCCCTCTTCGTCGAGCAGCCAGTTCTCATCGTACTTGAGGTAGTTGCCCGTGATATCGTCGACGATGCCCACCACGAAGTGATTCTTGGGCTTCTTCTCCAGCAGCTCGTCGAGCACGCTCTTGACCATGGTCGGCGTGAATTCCTTGCTGGAGAGACCGTAGCGTCCGCCGATGACCTTGGGCATGGCGCCGGAAGGAAGAGTACCCTCGCTCATGGCCTCGGCCAGGGTGCCGATGACGTCGTGATAGAGGGGTTCGCCCTGAGCACCGGGCTCCTTGCTGCGATCGAGCACCGCGATTTGCTTCACGGTTTCCGGCAAGGCTGCCAGCAGATGCTTGCCGGAGAAGGGGCGATACAGGCGCACCTTGATCAGGCCCACCTTTTCGCCGGCGGCGCCCAGAGCTTCCACCGTTTCATGAGCGGCTTCCGCGCCGGAACCCATCATGATAATGACGCGCTCGGCTTCGGGATCGCCCACATAGTCAAAGAGCCTGTACTGGCGGCCCGTGCGCTCGGCGAATTCATCCATGGCCTTCTGCACGGTTTCCGGGCAGGCCTCATAGATGGGGTTGATGGCTTCGCGAGCCTGGAAGAAAACGTCGGGGTTCTGCGCCGTTCCACGCAGCACGGGACGGTCGGGGTTCAGACCGCGGCGACGATGCGCTTCGATGTTATCGAAGTTGAGCAGATCGTGGATGTCCGAGTCGTTCAGCTGTTCCACTTTCTGAACTTCCGAGGAGGTGCGGAAGCCGTCGAAGAAGTGGATAAAGGGCAGCCGCGTATTGAAGGTGGACATGTTGGCGATGAGCGCGTGGTCCATGCACTCCTGCACATTATTGCTGGCCAGCATTCCCCAACCGCACTGGCGCACGCTCATGACGTCGCTGTGGTCGCCGAAGATGGACAGGGCGTGAGTGGCCAGAGTTCGCGCGGAAACATGGAAGACCGTGGAGGTCAGCTCGCCGGCGATCTTGTACATGTTCGGAATCATGAGCAAGAGGCCCTGGGAGGCCGTGAAGGTGCTGGTCAGCGCGCCGGTCTGCAGAGCACCGTGCACAGCGCCACTGGCGCCGCCTTCGGACTGCATTTCCACGACGCGGGGCACCGTGCCCCAGATATTTTTAGCGCCGGCCGCGCTCCAGGCATCCGTTAATTCGCCCATGGACGTAGAGGGCGTGATAGGATAAATGGCAAGAACTTCATTGATCTTGTGAGCGATATAAGCGGCGGCTTCGTTACCGTCGATGGTGACCATCTTGCGGCTCATGGCGATCCTCCTGAGGCCTGAATTCCCGTTTAATCTATGCATATCGACCGGGAAATCCACAACTCCGTGGCGATTTTTATGCCTTCTTTTAAGTGCAATAATCCTGGGATCTTGGAGCCTTCGGCAGCTTGATGCCGGAGGATGCTTAGCGTAGTATCTGGGAAGGCTTTCCGGCGATAGGCCAGCAAGGAGAATCATGAGAGCGGTCAGTGTCACATTTCGATGCCGCCATTTCACCAAGATGAAGCGATTTTACACCAAGATCCTCGGCTGGGACCTCACCGACGAAGGAAAAGGCTATTGCTATATCGATGCAGGCGGGCTGCTTATCGGGCTGCAGGAAACCAAGAATGGTGACTGGGATGCGCCCACGGGTCAGGGTACCTACCTGGACGTGGAGGTGGACGATCCCATTACCCTGCGCAGCCTTTTGGTGGAACGCGGGGTGGAGATCCTTCGCGAAGAGGTGACCCGCGAGGCTATATTCATCAATGTGGCCGATCCGGAAGGCAATCTGGTCGGATTTTTCAAGAGCACGGAACCCAGCCCTGGAGGATGATATCCATGCGCGCCGCCCTCACCTTTGTCCTACTCACTTTGGCCCTGTCGGCCCTGGCTCTGGACCCATCCGCCCTGCATCTGGCTTCGGGCAGCTACAGCGCGGCGGATCTGTCGCGCATGGCGCCGCCGACGGCCGACGACGGGCTCTGGGCCCTGCACTTCACGGGGCGCATCGGCCAGTCCGAACGAAGTGCCCTCGAGGACGCGGGCCTGGAGATCCTGGGATATCTGCCGGTAAACGGTCTATTGGTGCGGGGGGATGATCCCGCGCGCGCGACATCGCTAGGCGCGGTGGACTTTGCCCATCCCTACCGGCCCGAGTGGCGCCACGATCTGAGCCTTGCCGGTCGCGGCGGCGAAATGATGGATCTGCGCCTCGAGCTACTGCCGGGTGAAAATGCCGCGCGCTTCGCCGATCGTGCCGCCGCCCGCGGCGCGCAGGTCATTCGCGTCATCGAAAACGACGAGAGCCCGCGGGTCTACCTGCGTGCGAGCTCAGGCAGAATTGAAGACCTCGCCGCGCTTCCCGGCCTGCGCTGGATGAGCGAGCCCGGCGAAATCACCGAGCGCCTTGCCTACGTGCGCTGGATCACCCAGTCGGCCCTGCCCGATTCCATGCCCATGTGGGACGCGGGGCTCAACGGCCAGGGGCAGATTCTGGGGCACATCGATTCAGGCATGCAGCTGGAAACCTGCCACTTCCATGATCCCGACGGTTATCCCGTGGGGCCGGATCACCGCAAGGTGGTCTATATGGATCCGCAAACAGTATACAGTTCCCATGGCCTCCACACGGCCAGCATTTTGGCCGGCGACATCCAACCTGTATATGATTGGTGGGAGGACAATCGAGGCTTGGCCTACTTAGCCCGTTTCGCTACCTCGCGTTACAACGTGGGCGCTTTCGATCTATATACGACCCTTTCCCTGCACCACGACCATGGTGCGCGCGTGCACACCAATTCCTGGGGGCAGGATGCTTACACGCATTACACCCAGTATTGCCGGGACATCGACAAATACAGCTACGATTTCGAGTACGACATGGTGGCCTTTGCCTGCACCAATCAGTACGCGCTCAAGTCGCCGGAAAATGCCAAGAACGTTTTGGCCGTGGGCGCCACGCGCAACGCTATAGAAGATGATCTGCTGCTCTACGAACTTCACGGTTATGGCGGAATCGGTCCCACCTGGGACGGGCGTCGCAAGCCCGAGATTTACGCGCCGGGTCGCTCGGTCTGGGCTGCCGCTCAGGCCTATACTACAGATCCCAGTGACAGGCCTAACTTCTGCCGCGGTACGGGCAAGGGTGGAACCTCCATGGCCTGTCCCAGCATCGTTGCCGCAGGTGGCTTGGTGCGCCAGTACTTCATGGAGGGTTGGTATCCCGAAGGTCTGCCCACTGTGGAAAACGCCTTCACGCCCACGGGCGCTTTACTTCGTGCTGCGCTCATCAACTCGACCCACGACCTGTTGGGCGTCGAGGGTTATCCCAGCGATCTCGAAGGTTGGGGCCGCATACAGATGAACCTGGGGCTGAAGGTCGAGCCGGCCTCGCCGATTGATCTTTACGTTCAGGATTTCCCACACAGTCAGGGCCTGGAAACTGGCCAGGAGCGCGTCTACAACTTCGCCGTGGATGACGATTCTCTCGACCTCAAGGTCACCCTGGCCTTTACCGATTATCCGGCCGAGGTTTCGGCAACGGAAGCGCCCATCAACGATCTGGATCTGGTGCTCAGTTCTCCCTCGGGCCAGACCTACTACGGCAACCACTTCCTGGACGGATACAGCGCGCCGGGTGGATCCGCCGATGCCATCAACTGTATCGAGCGTGTGGTTGTGGAAAGTCCCCACACGGGAACCTGGACTCTTCGCGTGCTTGGCAGCAACGTTCCCATGGGTCCCCAAGGATTCGCCTTCATCGTGAGCGGGCAATTGGCCGACGCCGATCTGATTCCGCCGGAGCTGGACCTTGAGCTCAACGTCGTGGAAAACGCACTGCACCTACTGCTCACATCTTCCGAGTTGCTGGACGATGAACTTGTGTCCATCACCCTGAACGATGGCGAATCGGGCATCACCTTGGATGCGACCGTCGTTCACGGCAGTGAAGGTCTTCAGTATGAAGCGAGTTATGTTCCCGCGCTTATGGCGGAGCTGACCGTACAAGCCTGCGCCAGCGACCTATCGGGAAATCAGGCTTGCGTGTTCGATGAGATCGGGGTCTATCCCCTGGCGGCAGGTCAAAGTGCCTACCTACAGCTTGACGACGGACGCTTCGGCCTGGATCTCCCCCCGGGCGGACTCGCCGAGGCCACGCTACTTAGCATACGCCCTGTGGACGCGGAGCCTTATCTTGGACGCTACGAAATTCAGCCCATGATCAATCTGCTTGAGCCCGCCGCCTTCGAGTGGGACTACAGCGATGTGGTCTTTCCCAACGGTCAGGGCCCCGAAAATCTTGAGGTCCTGGTGGGCGAAAGAGGCGTGGTGGAAAGCTTCTTCGACGAAGATGCCCAGAAGCTGATCGCAGCCATCGAAGATCTGAACACCCTCGGTGTGAGTCTGGGAACAGCCGGTTCTAGCGGCGCTCTCGACGCGACTTTCGCAGAGTTGGGCGAGGCCTTCCCCAATCCCTATCGCCCACTAAGTCATGGCGACATTCGTTTCTCCCTGGAACTTCGCGACACGCAGCGCCTCAAGATTTCCGTCTTCGATGTCAGTGGCCGGCGCATGGCAACGATCTTCGACGACCTCGTTTTGCCGGGCACCCGCGAAATCGCCTGGGATGGACGCGACAGTGATGGTAGTGATCTGGCCAGCGGCATCTACTTCCTACGCCTTGAGGCGGCCGGCGAAGTGATGACACGTAAAATGGTGATGCTGCGATAAGAGCAAAGAACATGAACTTGAACGTGAAATGAACTCCCCGCCCGGACTTGGCCGCGGCGGGGTTTTCCGTTTCTTGGACTTCTCGGGAAATCAAGCGTATCGCCTTGATTTCCTGACAGTTTTAGGAAGCAATTGTGGCTTGCGCTCCGGTCAGTGTACCCGGGTACAAACTCATTCGAAGAAGGGGAGCAGGCCGAGCAGACGGGGATCCGCCGGAAGGCTGATCTCCCGCTCGAGGGCCGCGGTTTCAGCCTCGGCCATCATCTGGCAAGCGGCTTCGGTGTTGCCGGAACCCGGCAAGGCCATGCCTGCGAGTCGCGCGGCCAAGGCATCCATGTTAGGCCAGGGACCCGCCGGCTCGCCATAGCTTCCCTCGCTGAGCAAGTGATAGAGGAAGGGGTCGAGCAATTTGGACTCAGGCGCCGCCGCCTCTCCAAGGAATTCACGCAGTGCGGGTTGGGGCCCATCGTCCAGCAGGTCGAAAGTGAAACCCTTGCCGGCCCAAAATGCCCGTGCGCCGCATATCACAGGCTTGCCGTAGAGTAAGGCTTCCAGGCCAACGGTGGAGTTGAGGCAGGCGACCAGGTCGGCGGCATCCAGGGCGTCGTGCACGTTTAGATCGGGCAGCCATGCGCCGCGCCCTTTGAGCAAATCTGCGAGATGACCTTCGTCGCGGCTTTCCTTGGGATGCGGTTTGGCGACCACGAAAAGATCAAGCCCCTCGCTGGCCGCAAGCAGATGTCGCAGAAAGCTTTCGTTGTTCGGATAGCAAGGTGAATAGAGAACGGTGTTGGCGTCGTGGCGTACCTGACCCGGCACGAAGAGAATGCGCTGATTCGCATCGAGGCCGAGTCGTGCGCGAAGGTCGTCTCCACCCTCCGGCTGTTCCCAGGCTGATGCGCCTTGGGCTCGGAAGCGACTGCGAAATGCATCGAGGCCAGCCTGCGCTTCGGTCGTCAATTCTCGGCTCGCGTTTTCCCAGCGCTGCTCGTCGCCATAGAGGCTCAGGGGTCCCACGCCTTTCTCATCCACGAGAACAGTGGAAGGGAAGGCGCCCTTCTCCAAGAACAACAGCGGAATGCCCCTCTCGCGGGCAAGATCGGCCAGGGCGCCTTCGACCAGGCGGATACCGCTCTGTACCAGCATGGCCGCCGGCTGCATGAGATCGAGCAGCTCCATGGCTTGCTCGCGGATGAGCATTCCCCACCTGGCGATGAGGATCAGGCCCTCACAGCCAATTCGAGCTTCGGGCGAAGCGCCCTGTTCAAAGGCTCGGTAGAACTGCATGCGCGGATGCTCCGGCGAATAGCCCTGCTCGGGAAGTTCATCGAGGAAGTGAAGAATCTGGTGGTCGCGAAGCGGTGTGTAGGCCCGAAGACCTTCCGCACGCAGCAGTTCCAGACCGCCATCGCCGCCGCCCATGGCCCAGACGAGAGAATCGAATCCACGCCGCTGCAGTCCGCCATCGAGTTCACGCAACAGCGGCGCGAGGCCTCCATGACCCATGGCTACGACGAGTATGTTGGGACGATCTGGCATATGAGATAGCCTCGTGGGTGACTTCGTTCCGACCGACTTTCGAAGCGGAGGGAGGAATGAAGGTCACCCACGAGGCTAACATAGAGGCTAGGTCGTTGCGACAGTCTCCTTGAAGCAAATGTCCAGTGTTTCCAGTTCCTCAAGCACTGGCTCGTAGATAACTGGCTCCACAGGAATGTGCACGCCGGTCTCGGTGATCTTGCCTTCGAGGATCATCCGCGTGGCGATGGCCGCAGGCAGGCTCACGGTGCGAGCCATGGCCGAATCGCCTCCGGGAATACCCATGGCAACCAGCGAGGAAGTGATGTGCTCCTTGCGCCCGTCGGGGTACTCGGCGTCGAAATCGTGCTGCAAGACGATCATGTCGCGCTCGTCCTTTTCATAGGGCAACTTCTCAAGCAGCAGGTCGGCGAGAACATCGAGCACCGTGGTGTCGGCCTTGCCGGGCACGGTGGCGGCGCTGAGCAGACCGAGCCATTCCATGCGCTCGATGGGATCGGCGCCCACATCCATTTTCAGGAATGTGGCGAGTGCTTCGGGCAGATTTCCATCGCATCCGATGAGGCCGGCGAAGACGTCTTCGTAGGTCTTGCCTTCCACGTTCACTTCGGTCAGCTCGAACCAACCGCAGTCGGCCAGGGCTTTCCAGGTGGCGCAGTGGCCCAGGTTGCGGATGGTGCCGCGCTTGAGGGTTTCAACGCCCTGCAGACCGTAGATCTCCTGATAACCCAGGGAATCGCGATTGGGATAAACCTCGAAGGCGCCCAGCTCGTCCACTTCGAGAGCCTGCACGTCGGCGAAAAGCTCGGGGCCGGGCACGCTGACTTTCTTGCCCTTCCAGAGGTACTTGGCCGTATTGCGGGCCGCCAGCACCACACCGCGGGGGCTCCAGCTAAACTTGTAACCCCAGGGATTCGTGTTGGCTTCGGGCGCGGGCAGTCCGCCGCAGTTGGACAGGAAGCCCTTCACCACGCCGCCGTCCTTCTGAACCTGATGGATGATCTTCATGGCGCTCATGTGATCGATGCCGGGATCCAGACCGATCTCGTTGAGGATGATGATCCCCGCCTCGCGCGCGGCCGCGTCCAGCTCGCTCATTTCCGGGCTCACGTAGCTGGTGGTCACCATCTGTTTCTTCAGTTCGATGGCCAGCTTCGCCACGGTGAGGTGATAGATCCAGGGAACCAGGCTGATGACCAGGTCGCAGTTCTCGATGAGCTCGCGCGTGGCGCTTTCGCTCTCGATGTCCAAGGTCACGGCCTTGCCCTGGGGATGTCCCGCGATCATGTTTTCGGCCTTGCTCACCGTGCGGGTGGCGACCGTCAACTCAAGGCCCGGAATTTTGAGCAGGTATTGAATCAGAGGATTTGTCACCAGCCCAGCGCCTAAGACCAGCACACGATTGCCATGTTCCATTGCATAACCTCCAGATGGTGAAATACCCGCTGTCTCAGGCTTTCTTCAGGAATTCCTCGAGATAGCGATAGTCGGGCGCCAGTTCGCCCTTGTGTGTAATGATGGCCCCCGCCAATTCAGGCGGCAGACCCAATTCGTCCAAAGGACGCGAGAAGTCGGTGTCCGCAAGCTGCGAAATGTAACCCTTGAGGGCCGTGCTGAATGCCGCCGAAGCGTCGCGCGGCAGTTCACAGGGTAGATTGTCCACAGACATGACGGCGATGCCATCACCCTCGACGCCATCCACAAAGCTATCCTGCACCGCGTCGTAGACGAAGCTGGGCTCGTCGGGCTCGGTGGCCTTGTAGGTGAACTCCACGGATCCATCGATGTCGCAGCTCACATCGCCCACAACGCGCAGGCGGGAAGTACCCGATTTCTGCAGGCGAAGGGCGTCGGCCTTGGTGATGAGGCGCGGATAATCTTCGGTCCAGTAGATGCAATTGACGAAGGCCGTCATGTGCGGCTGGTAGCGATTGAAGATGCCGCGGTAGCGCGCAGGGTTCTTGTAGTAATCCTGCAACTCGAAGGCCTGGCCTTCGGCGGGCTCCACAAGATGCTCTTCCTTGAAAACCACTTTGTAGAAACGATCACTGGGCGCGTCGGCCTTGGCCATGAAAGCTTCCAGGTCGCCGGGAGCGATTTCCTCATGGGGAAGCAGGTCGAAGATTTCCTGCGCGCCTTGGCTCACATTGCCGTAGCCCGCGAATCCGATAACGAGGGGCGCCAGGCCTTCATTGATGCCTCCGGCCACAGCGTCGGCCAGTGCTGCGATCTTGCTTTTGGCATCGGCCAGATCTTCATAGTGATAGGCGGGTTCGACTTCGGCCAGGGGTGTTTCGAAGCCCTCGGATTCCAGACGGCGACCCAGGGCGTGGAAGGTTTCGATCATGCCGGCCTGCCCGGCTTGGCGACCGAAGAAGACCAGGCGACGATCCGCATCATCGAGAATGCGCTCGTAGTCGATCATGGTGATGTTTTTGTCCAGGAGCGCCTGCAGGAGCGGCATGTTGTAATCCTGGCCCTTGATCACGTGGGAGAAGAAAAGGTAGGCGCGATCCTCGAGCAGTTTCTCGATGGGCACTTCCTTCACCGCTAAGATGACGCCGGCTTCGCCGAGGTCATCGCTAAGGTGGGCGCCGGCGGCCACATAATCTTCGTCGGAAAAGGTGCGGAGAGCGGAGGGCTGAACGATGAAGGAAAGTGCCTTTTCGCGAGCGAGCTTCGCCAGATCTTCGGGGACCAAGGGCACGCGCCGTTCCCAGCGATTCTTGTCTTCCAGGCGAATTCCGATGGGCTTGCTCATAGTTGCCCTCCTAGTCTTGAATATGCTGGACTAAGATAGTGAGCGGGGAGCTAAGGTCAATAGGGACATGGGGAATGACTGCCCAAGCGGCGGGACGGGACCGGCGCTCTTGAACGCCGGTCCTCGCCCTTTGCCTCCCCTCCCGGATCACCGGGCCGCGGTTAGATCTCACCCTCCGGCGGCTGGCGATCGTCTTCCTCTCCAGGGTCTTCAGGCGCGTAAGACGACCCAGGCTGCGACAGGTAGCAGCGCTGAATGAGGTCTTCGAGGAAGGGAACCATCTCCCGCGTAGAAGGCGGCAGATGGGTAGAGGGATCCCGGTCGGATTCGGGTCCCTCAAGTCGCTCCCGGTAGGGAGCAGAGAGCTGGGCGAGTACAATTCCGCCCAGCAACAGCAGATGCAGAAGAAAGGGGTCGGTGTCGCGGATTTCGCCGCTACTGTGACCTGCGGTCAGAGTGCTGCGGAGCAGGGATAGGCTACGTCGCGCGCTCTCGGCCGCCCCCCCATCGAGGCGTTCACCGCCGGCCAGGATTTCCCGCAGAAAGATGGCAGCGAAGTCGGGCTTCTCCTCCATGATTTCGCCCAGGGCCGAGGCCCATGCCCGCAATTGCTCCTTCGGAGCGACTTCGCCGCCGAGACGGCTTTCCAACTCCACAGCCACTTCCCGGAAGATTTCCTCGAGAACGGCCCGATAGAGCCCCTCTTTCCCGCGGAAGTGATAGCTGATCAAGGCTTTATTGACGCCTGCCAGATCTGCGAGACGATCAACCCGAGTGCCCTCCAGGCCATCACGAGCGAAGAGTTCGCGGCCGGCTTCAATGAGCTTTCCGCGAGTGGCTTCGCTGCTGGTGTTGATGATGGGGGCCAAGGCGAACCTGTTTCGGGTTTAAATGATCATTTTAATTAACTGGATGGACAATACTAGAACAGGGCAGCAAAGTCAAGAGGCGATTCAAGATGAGGCTTACAGGATTTCAGGGTCCAGAGTTGACATTCAAGGCCTGCGACTTAGTATGTAATCGCGACTCACCGGAAAAAATTCAAGAAGATGAAATCGCGAGGACTCCATGTTTTCGAAGTTCACTCCTTTTTACGCCCTGCTCATCCTCCTCTTTGCCGGATCGACCCTGGCTCAAAGCAACGAGGATTGCTTCGACTGCCATGACGATCCCGAGCAGACCAATGCCGCCGGTGAGATTATTCACATGACCGCCGAGATTCTAGTGGGGTCCATGCATGAGGATCTGGACTGCATCGACTGCCACGAGGGTGGAGACTTCGAAGACGAGCCGCACTGGGCAGATCCTCCTGTCGTGGATTGTGGAAGTTGCCACGACGACCAGGCCGAGCAATATCGAAACAGCTGGCATGCGCAAAGACACCCCGGGGATACGCGTACCTATCCCACGTGCACGACCTGTCACAACGCGCATGAGGTCGGCAAGCACGCTCCGGCGGGATCCACGGAGTTCAAACAGGAGATCGTACTCATCTGCTCGCAGTGCCATCAGAAGGACATCGAAACCTACGTGCACTCGACGCACTATCGGCACCTTGAAGAGAATGACGATAATCGCGCGCCGGCCTGCACCGACTGCCATGACAGCCATGCCATCTACAAGCCCACCGATCCGAACTCGCGGGTGCATCCCAACAATGTCTCGGAAACCTGCGACGCCTGTCACACGGGCCATCGGGCGAGTCTGCACAAAGAGACCGGTGAGGCGGAGTCGGGAGTGAGCTGCGTGTTCTGCCACACCGGCCACCAGACCGACATGACTTCCATCGCGCATCGGATTTACAAAGAGGAAGGCATCTTCAACAAGTGCAACTATTGCCACGAGAAGAGCCAACACGAGGGTGAGGAGTTCGCCCACGGTTCGATTATGGACGCGGAAGTCATGGGGCGGGAAGTTAACTGCACCGAATGCCATCAGTATCATTGGAAGGTCGAAGACGGCGAAGTCACGCCGCATTGGACGCATCGGGATTGCGGTAAGTGCCATGAAGAGCAGGACGAGGCATGGCGAATGTCCGCCCACGGACGTTCACAGGAAGTGGGCAATAAGGAACCTGCCACCTGCATCGACTGTCATGGCGAGAATCAAATTCTGCGACCTGATCTTCAGTTCGATTCTGAAACCATCGTCGCCACTTGTTCAAAGTGCCACGGCGATCGGGATCTCATGCTTTCCTACGGCGTGAATCCTTACGTGGTCCAAGGCTACAAGGACACCTATCACGGCAAGCTCTATGCCGTGCACGAAGAAGGACTCCACTTCGCTACCTGCACGAATTGTCATGGCTACCACAATATTCTCGAGCCGGAAGATCCCATGTCTTCGGTGAATCGCACGAATATCTTGGAGACCTGCAAGCAGTGTCACGACACGGCGAGCGAAAACTTCGTGACCTATCTGGTTCACCCGGTTCAGCCAAGCGCGGACGACCTGGAAGAAGGTTTGGCCAATTCCGGTCGACATGCACACAAGCTGGCGCGTGAAGAATCATTGGCCTTGATCGAAGATCCCGATAGGGCCGAGCACAAGGCTTTCCTGCAGGCCTTCGCCACGGCCGACAAGCTCATGAAGCTGCTCTTTGTGGCCGTGCTCAGCTTCTTCGGCCTGCATACCATCCTCTGGTTCCAACGGGGAATTCAGCCGCGACTTCATCACTTCGACAAACGTTACTATCGAAGGTTCTCGGGCTACGACCGAATGCTTCACGTCCTGGTGAACATGAGTTTCCTCATGCTCGCATTCACGGGATTGCCCCAGTCCTACTCGCATACGGTTCCCGGTAGCTGGTTCTTCGAAAACGTGATGAGTTTGAGAATGGCGCAGAAGGTTCACTACATCGCGGCTCTTATCACGGCTCTTTACTTCTTCCTGCATCTGATGCAGTTGGGTTGGAAGCTGCGCAAACACGGCTGGCGAAAAATTCTTGTGGGACCCGATTCCATGGCGCCACGTAAGAAGGATTTCGTGGACTTCTGGCAGCACCTGCTATGGTTCCTTGGCCGCTCGGTCAAACCCAGTTTCGATCGCTGGACCTATTGGGAGAAGTTCGACTACTTCGCCGTGTTCTGGGGTGTGGCCGTCATCGGCATCTCCGGACTCATTCGCTGGAATGAGGAATTCTTCGGCAACTTGCTGGGTGGAGGAGTGGTGTCGCTGGCCGATACCATTCACAAGGAAGAAGCCCTCATGGCCACGGCCTTCATCTTCATCGTCCACTTCTTCAACACGCATTTCCGAAGCGAAAAATTCCCCATGGATGTGAGCATCTACACGGGATTGATTACTGAAGAGGAATTGAGAGAAGAGCGTCCCGAACAGTACGAACGTATGAAATCCCAGGATCAACTTGAGTCGAGTTTCCAGGGTCCGCGTTCGGCCTGGCATCAGATTCTAGCATACGCCTGGGGTACTTTCGCCCTGGGTACTGGCTTGGTGCTGCTGGTTCTGATCATTTGGGGCATGATTGCGGGAGGACATTGAGTCGCCAGTCGGCAGTCCCCAGTCCCCAGTAAGAACAATCCCTCCTCCGATATCGGGGGAGGGTCTTTTTCTGGAGACTGGCGACTGGAGACCCTAGGGAAACAACTCTTTCATAATCGCCGGGTCATGTTCTTCCCAGGCGAGAATGCTGTGACAGGTTTCGCAATCCTGGCTGATGGTGGCGCCATCCTCCGAGCTATGCTCATCGTCGTGACAGCGGAAGCATCCCGGGAAGAACTCATGTCCGATATGATTGGGATAGGTTCCCCACTGGATGCCCATCTCCGGGAAGATGTTGCGCATGTAGATTTCGCGGGCCTTGCTAACGGCGAAGGCTAGTTCCTCGCTGCCATTCCACTCGCTCTCGGCATAAAAGGCTTCCAGCGAAGCCGCGATTGCCACATCAGCTTCTTCACGCGTTGCGTAGTCGGCTTGAATGGCACGCATGACTTCGCGCTTGATATAAGGAAGATCCACGGAGATCGCATTGCCGGCGATGGCTTTGTCCACCGCGTAGCCGGGCTCTTCGAAGGTGTGCGTGGGGCGATTGTGGCAATCCATGCAGTCCATCTGACGGATCTCGTGCTCAGCGAAGAAGGCTTCATCCGCTTCGAAGCCATCCTTGACGAACTCCGTGACCTCACCGTCGGCGCCGGCAGATCGCACCCAGTAAATTTCTTCCCGCTTCTCGTCGGCGATGTACTCAACCTTCGTGTCGGGGCTCATGTGCCAGTGGATGCCCTCGGCGAATCCCGACTCGGTGCTGCCGCCGCCTACCTTGAGCAGAAGCAGGTTCACCAGTTCGGTGTTCTCTTCATCTTCCTGATAGTGGCGCTTGAGCATGAGCCGGTCGCCGTGGAATTTCTCGGGCCAATGACACTGCTCACAGGTTTCCCGAGCGGGACGCAGGTTGTGGATGGGCGTTTCGATGGGCCGGCTGAAGGTGTTGCCCAAAACCGCGAAAACCTGGCGAATGCCCGAGATCTTCGACTTCACGAACCAGCCGGCTCCCGGTCCGATATGGCAATCGACGCAACCAACATTGGAGTGGGGGGAGTTGCTGTAGGCCACATGCTCGGGCTGCATCACGGTGTGGCAGGTTTTGCCGCAGAAGGTTTCCGACTCCATGAATTCGACGCCTCGATAGGAAACCATGGCGGTGAGGGTGAGAAGCCCGATGACGGTAAACAACATGACTGCGAATTTGCGACGATGTGCGTGATCGTTCAGATCCCAGTTGGGGAATGCGTAAAGGGGTTTGCTACCGTCAGGAGTTCCTCTTCTTCGCCCTAGAACGCGTCCGATGAATACCAGACCAAGGCCGGCCACCATACATGTGGGCAAGGCCATAAAGGTGACGATGCCCATATAGGGCGACTGGTGAAAGCCCAGGGATTCCAGGGATAGGAAGATCACAATGAGGAGAATGCTGATATAGAAAGCCAGCAGGCCCAGCAGGCCCAAGGGGTGGGTCGTGTTCCTCAACGTGAAGACCCTAAAATAAATCAGGAGGCGATTTTTCATCACCTCCTGACTGTAATCACTTGCCGCTCAATTCACAAGTGCTCAGTTAACGTTGTTACTGATGACAGATCGCGCAGGCCGGTGGGGGTTCGGGTCCGTCATGGCACATGATGCAGGACTGGACATCGGCACGAGCCGCGTCGGTGTGCCCACCCGCGCCGCCGAAACCACTCTCGAAATGGCTGGCTGGTTTCACACCTTCTGCCAAGTGACAGGCGTTACAGTAGTCCTGGGAGCCGTGACAGCTGTAGCAGCTTTCGGTGCCCTTCATGGCATCCAGCGCGTGGGTGTAGCGGTGGTTGCGATCGTGGGACAGGAAATCCACGTTCTCGCCATGGTGGCAGTAGGTGCAGTCCTCGGACTCATTGTGACACAGTGTGCACTCACCGCTGCTCATGCGAGCGTGGAACTGATGCTCGAAACGGTAGTCGCCGAAATGGCTTCCGGGGATCTCGCCGAAGCTGGCTCCAATTTCCTCGTCGTGGCAATCCAGGCAAGCCGACAGATTCGGCATGGCCGCTCCGCGAGTAATGGCCGGATGGCACTCCACGCATCCCATTTCATTTTCGACCACGTGAAGTTCATGCGAGAAATCCATGGCCAGAACGGGAACCGCGAGAAGAAGAGCGATGAAGGTGATGCTCAGGTTCTTTTTCATGGCTAGTCCTCCTCCCCGTGGGAAGTTCCGAAGCGATAGGCGATCATCCCTATGAAGCGGTTTTCATATTCCGCTCTTGGATTGGTCAGGCTTTCGAAGATCAGTCGCAGCTCCAGCGGGAACTTGCTGCAGTAGTGATCGATGCCCACACGGCTGGCCATGCTGTAGTCGTCGCTCACAGCCTGTTCGCTGATGCTTTCATCGCCGTACTTGTAGGCCATGCGATTCAGGTCGATCCAAAGCCAGGTGTCCTCGAGAACGGCGTGGCGATAACTGCCGAAGAAGCCGGTGCGATCGCCGCGATAACCACGCTGCATGCGGAAGCCCGCATTGAGACCCTTGCCGGCCAGGCTCAGCTCGAATCCATCGCCGCGGTCGCCCACCTCGGGGAAAATTTCAACCACGGCCGCGGTCCAGCGGAAGCCATCGATGGCTCTGCAGGGGAAACCGGCCTGAATCCGAAGCTCCTGACGCTTACTCAGGGCGCCGTCGGCGAACCATTCTTCGTCGCGCACCAACTGGGTGATCCAGGAGTCGGTATAGTTTGGAAGGTAACCTTCCTTCATGTTCCAGGTGACGCCGTAGTCATAGACGTCTTTCTTCCCTGAAAGGCGAAGGTGGGAGAAGTAGAGCATTTCCGATTCGGTTTCGTAGCGCATCTCGTAGGCAAGCGAGCCCAGAGGGAAGTCGCCGAACCAGAGTGATGCGCCCACGCGCTGCTCCAGGAGTTCTTCTTCCTCGGTGTATCGGGCGGCGCTAAGGCCGAGCATGCCCTTCATGGGAAGCCCGTAGTAACGATAGTGGGCGCCCATGACTCCGTCGATGTCTTCGAAGTTGGGGAAGGTGTCGCCGTCTTCGTCACTGAGCTTGCGGCTTCCCGTGAAGAGGGTCAACGCTCCGAGTTTGCCGCCGTTCAAATCCAGGCGGGCGCCGTCGAGCAGTGAGCTTCCCACACCGCCGTAGATCCATTGGCGTCCCACCGACAGCTTGAAGAGCTTCGAGGGCGCGAACTTCAGGTATCCACGGTAGAAGTTCATTTCGGGGTCATCCGAGTCCTCATGAAGCATCTCGCCACGGAATGTTCCGAGGAGATGCAGCGAAAGTGACTCGTGTCCGAGGCCTTTAGCGTCGAAGGCCAGGCGATTGATCAGATCGAGCTCGCTGTGGGCATCCTCTCCATAGGTCTCGTAGACATAGGAGGTGCTGGACAGCCGACCTTGAATATCGGTGGCTCCGGCAAAAAAGGCTGTAGACAGCAGGAGAACAAGTGCGAGAACTCCTGTAAGTCGTGACATTCTTTGAGTTTGGCGTCGCATTGAGCACTCCTTGGCTTTGATTGGGAGCGATGCAAAGCCAAGTAAACCAACGTTTACGGGGTTGGGCAAGGGCAAATGCACCTATCGTCACAAACTCTTCACGATTATTGTTGACTTAAAGGTCTGAAAGATGGCAGTAATCTTGCGTTAGGGGTTAACAGCGTTGTTTACGAAACTGGAAACAACAAGTACTCAGACATAGCGCAGGGCGTGGCCGGGCTGAAGAACGAAGAGCGCTAAATTACGAATGAAAGGTGTTTGGAGATGAAACGAGTCCTTTTCGCACTGTTCGGACTTCTCCTGCTTTCGACATGGATGCTCGTTGGCTGCTCGAGCTCGAGCGATCCGGACGAGGAGCAGCCGCCGGCTCTCGCTTTCGTGGGATCTGAGACCTGCGCGGATTGCCACGCGGGCACCCGCGAGCTTGCGGATGTGTACACGCCCTGGCAGGAGTCCGGCCATCCCTACAAGGTGGTCAAGGTAGATGGCGCACCGCCCACAGACGTCTATCCCGGGCACTCCGAATTCCCCAACGACTTCATGATGGACCTTCCGGGTGATTACACCTGGGACGACATCAGCTACGTGATCGGTGGCTTCGGCTGGAAGATGCGTTGGATGGCCGAAGATGGGTTCATCATCACGGATATGGAAAACAGCCAGTACAACTTCGAGGACGATTCCCAGGTGATCTACGAGTCCGGCGTGCCCAACGGCACGAAGCCCTATGACTGTGGCCGCTGCCACACGACCGGCTGGGTTGCGGATGAAGATTACGGAACCGCCAACGACGATGGTGACCTCACCGACAACCAGGACGGCCTTCCCGGCATCGCCGGCACCTTCTTTGCCGGTGGCATCCACTGCGAAGAGTGCCACGGCATGGGCAGTCAGCACGTCTACAGCCGCGACTACGAGATGACGGTGGACTCAAGCGCCGAGCTCTGCGGCCGCTGCCACATGCGCAACGCAGACCACTCCATCGCCGCCTCCAGCGGTTTCATCAAGCATCACGAGCAGTACGACGAGTGGCTACACTCGCCGCACAACGTTTCCTACGGTCCCGACTGCATCACCTGTCACGATCCCCACGCATCGGTGATCTTCGACGGCGAGGCGGCGGGCTACGGCAACAAACCCGATGCGGATTGCGAAAGCTGTCACGTCTACGGCGATCACGCAGACATCGCGTCCACGAACCATCCGGTTACGACCTGCACGGTCTGCCACATGCCCAAGGCCTCCAAGAGCGCCATTAAATTGCACGAGTACGAAGGCGACGTGGCCACGCACATCTGGACGATCAACAGCGATCCGGTGGGCAAAACCGATGGCATGTTCAATGCCGAGGGCAATTTGGTCCTGGAGGACGGCGAGGGCATGGCCGCCGTCACGCTGGACTTTGCCTGCTACAGTTGCCACATCTCCCCGGACGGTCTCGGTCCGCTCGACGGGAACACGGAGCTGAGCTTGCAGCAGCTCTCGGACAAGGCGAACGGTGTCGGTTACACGCCGATCCACACTTACAATCCCTAGATTCGCTTTACTCCTTTGTTAGGGATCGCGCTTCGGCGCGGTCCCTTTTTTGTGGCTGAAACTTGCCCGGACAGGCATGGTAGTAGCCGAAAACCTCGGGAGGCTCCATGAAGCGACTGATGATCCTGTCTTGCCTGATCCTGCCCTTGTTGGCCTTGGCGGAAGATTCCGCACCGGACGATTTGCTTGAAACTGCCTTCGCGCGCATCGACAACGACCTCGACAATTTCATTCCCTACACCTTCCTCTACGATGTGCACACCTGGGTTCGCGACGGTGACGACGAACTCGAGGAAGAGTATCTCGAGCGCGGGCGCATCAAAGGCTTCACGCCTGATTCAACTTCGACCGAGGTGATTGCCGAAGAGACGATCTTCTCCAAGGACGAGGAAAAACCTGAGGATGAATCGAAGCACGAGGGCCGTCCTGAGGATGAAGGCGAAGAGGAAAAAGTCGGCGGTGAAGTGCCCGATCTCGATGCGGAGTTTCGCGAGAAGCACGAGTTCCGTTTCGACGAGTGGACCGAACTACAAGGCAAGCGCGCGGCCAAGTTCAAGATACGCCCGCTAAAAAAGAAGAAGAATGAATACTGGAAGGGCCAGGTTTGGTTCGGCGTGGAGGCCGGCGAACTCATGGCCTTGGAGCTTGAGCCCGCCAAACGACAGTTCGGTCTCAAGGCCATGAATCTCGAGGCGGAGTACGAATCCATCGGCGATCGCGATCTACCGACTACTATGGACATGACTGTGGAAGTGAAGATTCCCATCATCGTGCACAAGAAGATTCGCGTGGAGATGCGTTTCACGGAATTTGCGATCTTGCCATAAAAAAAACGGGGGAGCAGCCGCTCCCCCCTACCTCTTCAGGATAAAGCTTTGCGTTAAGCCTTCGCCGCCTTGGGCGGTTTGAGGGAAACGGCGATGACCGAGGCCACCAAGCAGGCCACGCCCGCGATGGTGAAGGCCAACGGGAAGTTGTTCAAGTCTCCCAATTTTCCACCCATGATGGGGCCGAAGATTCCGCCCACACCGTAGGCCAGGAAGACCCAGCCGTAGTTCCGTCCCACGAACTTGGCCCCGAAGGTGTCGGCCGTGGTGGTGGGGAAGAGCGCGAAGTTGCCGCCGAAGTTGAATCCTACCAGTGTGGCGCCGAGATAGAGCAGCGCCGTCTTGCCGGCCATGTAGGGAAAGAGAATCACGAGGATGCCCTGGGTGGCCGTCATGATGACCACCGACTTCTTGCGGCCCAGCTTGTCGCTCATGGCGCCCCAGGCGATGCGTCCGATGCCGTTGGCCAGGCTGAAGAACACCGCCATGGCGGTGCCCGCGGTGGCCGATGCGGTGACCGGGTCCATGCCGTTTTCGATCAGGGCCTGACTGGGGAAGAGCTTCATGAGGCCGATGCTCATGAGCCCGGCGCCGGCGCTGAACAGGAAGGTGAGGACAATCATGTAGTACTGGGGCGTGCGGAGCATGGCCCCAGAATCCATTTCCACGGTGCCCGCAGCCGATCCGCCAGCGGTACTGGCTTCGGGGGGAGTGTAGCCGGCAGGGAGCCAGTCTTTCGGCGGGAAGACCATGACCAATCCACCCAGGACCACCGTTACGGCAAAGGCGATTCCATAGATGATAAAGGTTGTGGAGAGCCCCACATTTTCAATGAGATGTCCCCAGGCACCGGCCAGCTTCACCCAGATGGTGGCGCCGAAGCCGAAACCGGCCACGGCCAGACCCGTGATGAGACCTTTCTTGTCGGGGAACCAGCGCATGCCCACGGCGATGGGAACCACGTAGGCCAGGCCGATGCCCGTGCCGCCCACCAGCCCCACGAAGATGAAGATGGCCCAGAAGGAGGTGCCGCCGAAGAGTCCGGCCAGCAGGTAGCCCGTGCCGAGCACGATGCCGCCGAGGATGGCCAGCTTACGCGGTCCATACTTGGGCATCATCCGGCCGGCGACCACCGTGAAGATGGCGAAGAGAGCCAGGCCTGCCGAGAAGACCATCTGGGTTTCCGTCTTGGTCCAGCCGGCCTCGACGAGCGGCTTGGTGAAGACGCTCCAGGCGTAGATGGCGCCCAGGCAGAGCTGAACGAGGATGGCGCCGACCACCACGAGCCAGCGGTTCATCACTTTAGTGTCGGTCATCGGGGACCTCCGTTTTGCGGCCATTGTGAAATTCGGAACGTGGACCAAGGTAGTGCCGGTATTTCAGATCCGCAAGACAAAATAGCCCTTCCCCGGGCGGGGGAAGGGCTTGAATTTGAAGGATATACGGCAAGCCCCTCAGGCTACTCGGCGGCCTTCTTCAGCACGAGCCGTGTGGCGACTGGATCCAAGGCCTTCTGCATGGCCAAACGGAAACCGGGCCAGTCCATTGCGTTGATCGCCTCTTCACTCCCGTCGAGACGATAGGACAGGACGGCTCGCCGGTTATCGAGTTTGGTCGATAGCGAGAAGGATCCGTTCGCACCGGCTGCCTCGAAACTGCTCGGAAGCTGAATCTCCCAGCCTTCAGGAATCAAAATCTCCCAAGTGCAATCGTAGATCAGCGAATTGTCCGGCAGCCATGCGATCTCGCGCTCGGCCTGCTCGATGCCCGCAGGCGCGAAGTCGTCGGGAGTAAGTGGCGGCAAGGGAAGCGGTAGGATCAGGTAGCCATCTTCATCGGCCTCGGGCATGGGGGCCTTGATGTTCAGGCTTCCCTGCAGGATCGCCGGCGTGAGATTGGTGATCACCACATTCGAGGCCTCGGCGCCTTCGCTCCAACCGGCGCCCCAATCCGATAGCAGGTCCTGCGGCTGCTCCAGACCAAGCTTCTGCGCGGCCGGCCCGAAGAGCGAGATGTCGGCCTTGCCCTCGCCTGTCTCGAGATTCCAGAAGGCGTTCATCTCGACACGATCATCCATCTTCCAGAGCTTGTGCCAACGCGCGGCGGCGGGATCATCCGGCGAAAACTGCAGGCGCGGCTCGGGGCGGGGATCGCGCCGCCAGGTGTGTCCATCGATGAACATGGGTTTGCCCTTGCGCGATTGCAGATAGAGGCCGGGCGACTCAAGCGCGTCGACGGCCAGGGGACCTTCGGCCAGTGATCGCCACTGCGCCGGCAAGTAGAGCTCGGCGGGAAGATCCTGCGACTGCAGGCATGCCAGCAGCATCAAGGTTCGCTCGAATTCACTGGCGATGGCCGTGTCTAACACGTCGGCAATAGTTCGTGGCGCACGCGACCATGGCAGCACTCCGTGGCGCACAAGGGTGACGCGGGAAGCGATCCAATCCATCCACATATCCAGGCGATCTTCCGCACCCAAAGGGTGATGCTCCTCCTCCAGCGCATCCAGTTCGCTTTGAAGCTCGCCAAGATCGGAGAGCGACTTGGAACTCGCCCTGGCCAGAGCGACGGCGAGGGCCTTCCAGTCATTCGTTTCATAAACAGCGATCCATGGCAGCTGGTCACCGGTTCGCGCATTCAGATCGTGGGGACGAGACGGAAGATTTTCCGCGCGCCAGATTAACCCGCCATCTTCAACAGGGTCATCTAGTGCGGCGAAAGCATGGGGGGGATTTACCGTTTTCCCCTTCAGCCCGCGCAGCACTAGCTCGCGCTCGGCTACGGGAAATTCTCCGTGGAAGAAGAAGTGGCGCCCGTAGGGCAGCCAGTTCGTTTCAAAATCGAAGACCGTGTAGTCCAGCCACACAGTCACACCGCGTTCCAGGCCCACACGGGTGACCACCATCTCGCGGATGTCGATGAAGTCTACCGCGCGATCAAATCCGCCGAAAGGCGTGACCTCGTTGTGTGCGTTGCCGGGCGCATCCTGCACGGAGCCGTCATTCAGAAAGGTTCGGTTGGCGTGGATCTCGAGCTTCTGGCGACTTGCGTCCCAGGCCAGTCGCGGATCGCCCAAGTGATCGATGGCGTATTCGCTGTACAGGCGAATCAATTCCTGATGCCGCCACACGGTCCTGCCATCGGCATAGTCGATGTAATCGCCCTCGAAAAGCACCAGCGCTTCTTCCTCGCCCGCATTTTTCAGCGAAGGCGATGCCGCGATTCTGGCGCGAATGGCGTCCTCATCCAGAGGCCCGGCGGGGGAGGCCATCGCCGGCAGAAGAAGCAAATGCGAAAACAGTGCGAGAACCAATAGTGTCTTTTTCATCACTTGCTCCCTTCGCCGCGCAGGAGAATTTCCGTCTCCGCGCCGTCGGCGAACATGCTTCTAGCCTTGTAGACTTCGTGCCAGTCCTTCGCTTCCACGAGCCTGCGCCCGAGAGTGGCCGAAGCACTCAGGCTCAACTTACGGCCGTCCAGCTTCCAGTCCAGGCTAGCTGACGCGGCTTGGCCGGGGCTCTCCTCGTCGCTGGGAGTCTCGGCCTCATATTTCTTGGGCAAGGTCAGTTCCTCGTCGATCACCACAGTTTGCGGAGCCCAAAGAAATGCGGGATGTGTCCGCTCCTCCGAATCCGGCGCGGTGGCCAGGCGATTGAGAGTGCCGAACTCGGCCACCAGCAACATGGCCGGCGAGACAAAGCGCATGTCCGCGCCCAGGTCCGTGGCGAAATTCGGTACGCGATACTCGAGCTGAATTTCGGTGTCGATGGTGAAGTCCCGATGGTCGCTGATCTTGAAATCCAGCAACTCGGCACGGGGTGAGAGTCGGCGCATCCATCCTTCCAGATAGCGGCGCATATCTTTGGCCGGACGATTGGCTCGCACGCCGCGTAGCGATCCGTCGCCGATGCCCTTGCCGGTGAGCGTGAAGCTGCCTTCCAAATTTCCGTCGGCAGATAGCTTGGCGCGGGAGACCACATCCATCTGATTCTCTTCCGGACCGAAGGCGGGAATCATCATGCGCGTTTCGCCCCAGGGCGTGCCGATGACGAAGTGTTGCTCGCCTTCCCAGCGGCTCCACAGCGGATTGTTCCAGGGCGCCCAGGTGGGATCGAGCATGAGGTAGTCGCCGTCGTCTTTCTTGAGCGCGACCACGCAGTGGTTGAATTGGTCGGCGGGCACAGCTTCCACCCGCGCGCCGGCCATGGTCATGGCGGCGTAGGTTTCAAAGCCCGCAACGCGCAGCATGGTCACCAAAATTCCGGCGATGTCCTTGCACACGCCGCAACGGTCTTCGAAGGTCATGGACGATGGGTGAATCGTGTAGCCCTCGCCTTCGCCCATGGTCAAACCGCTGTAGCGGATGTTCTGCGCCACCCAGTGCAGCAGGGCGGCGATGGCCTCGTCTTCGGAAAGGCCGCGGGTGATTTCGCGCACCTTGGCGTCGATATCCTCATTGCTCTCGAAGACCCACTCGTTGGTTTCATAGAACCAGCGGCTCTTGGCCTCCCAATCCTCGGCCGTGGCCATGACCACCTTGGGCGCAATGTCGGTGAGGTCGGGCATGCGCGGCTCGCGCTCGATGGCGGGCATGTCCTCGCGCCAAAATCGATAGACGAAATGCTCCTCGTCGAAGCTCAGGCTGCTGGCCACCTCTCCATTATAGACGGTGTACTGCAGCGGCTTGTCCTTGGGCAGACGCAGCTCGTAGCTCTTCTCCACAAAGGGCTGATTGCCCTGGAAGGTGACCACGTCGTAGAAGTGTCCGCGCATGGGGGGGATGAATCGCTCCTCGTCATCCGCATAAAGATAGGCGATGAGGAAGCCCTTGGTGTAGGCCAGGGATTCCAGCGCGTCGCCGGGGGCCAGGGCGGGAATGCCCAGCACCTTCATGCGCGCACCCCAGTAGATCATGCTGGCGGGGGCGGTGGTGTCGACCATGTCGGCCGGGTCCACGTCCACCGTAGTGGAGTCCGCCCGGTGGATGCGCACGCCCAGCACCTGCACGTCATTGGACGTGGGATCGTAGTCGAAGCGAAGGGCTCTCAAGGCCCGGGCCCCGCCGGGCTCGAGCACCTTGATCAAACGATGCTCGAAGCGGTGGGACAGGCCGCTGTCCTCGACTTCGACCACGCTGCGGTCAAAGAGGATGAGCCGATCCGCGCCTTTGTAGGCCGATTCGTCGGCGCTCGCGACCAGCTCGCGCGCTTCATCAGGATCGAGTAGTTGGGGCTGGGCCAGTGTGGCGCTTGCCATGAGCAGCGCCGCCAGGATGATCATCGCTCGGGGCATGGGGCCTCCTCGCAGGGATTTCAGATGAAGGTGGCATCTTAGCCTGGGTCCTGCTCGGGGTCTAGTGGGGCTCTTGGATTGAGCAAGAATCAAGCCTGCGGGGGCTAGCTAACTCTATATGAATAAATAAGTTAGGCCTTGCATTCACCGTGCTTCTTTGCTATCTTTCAAGCCTCCCCGACATCCTCCCACGACTCTGTTCTGGAGGCTGGGATGTCCGCTTCGAAGCTTCATCATCAACTGCTTGGTGCGCTCACTGAACTCGCCCGTGTGGAGAAACGCGCGGTCTTGCTTTTTGCCGAGATCCTTGAAGGACGGCTCTATCGCGAGTTGGGTTACTCATCGATGCTGCAGTATGCACGCGAGGCCCTCGGCTTCTCCGACGCCAAGTTCTACCAGTTTCAAAGACTCGCCGAGTCGTTCAAGATCCTGCCTGAGGTGAAGAGCGCGGTGGCATCAGGGGACTTGTCCTGGACCAAGGCACGCGTGGTCGCGCGAGTGGCCAAACCCGAAACGCAAAAGGCCTGGATCGAAGAGGCGAAGAAGTCGGGCCGGCGCGAGCTTGAACGCAAGGCGAAGGCGGCAAGGATGAACAAGGGAAAAGCGCGGGTTCCGGATCTCTTTTTGGAAGAGAGATCCGAACCGGGCGCGCGGCAGGATTTGACTCTGACGCTTAAGCTATCACCCGAACAGCTGGCCCAGCTCGAAGTACTGATGGAAGCCCTTCGCAAACAAGGTCTAAAAGGATCGCGTGAAGAGGTGTTGCTGCAGGCCCTAGCCGCCCAAGGCGACTGTACCCGGGTACAGTCGCGACCCAAGCAGGTCGTGATTTACCGGTGCGAAGATTGCGGTGGGTCGAAGGTGCAAACCAGCCGCAGTCTGATCGAGACGAATGCGCCGACCGAGGACGCGAAGGTACTTGGAAAAGACGGCGTCAATCGTAGCTCGATTCCCCCGAAAACACGCAATCAGGTGCTGGCCCGGGATGGGCACCAGTGCCAATCGCCAGGCTGCGGGAACACACATTTCCTGGAAGTGCATCACATCAGGCCACGCAGCGAGGGCGGCGGCAATCAAGCAGGCAACCTGATCACCTTGTGCTCGGCCTGCCACCGACTTGCACACGATTGTACCCGGGTATAATCCTCTGGCGGTCAGCGGTCAGCGGTTTTTGCCTCATTCTGCTCCTTGAGACTGTCCCTACATGTGGTTACACTGCCGGGGATCAATCCTGAGAGGAATTCATGAACAAGAAATTACTCCTGCTTGCACCGGCCCTAATTCTGATTGCCGGCTGCGCGGGCGACAATGCCGAGTCCATTGATGAAATCACCTGGCAGGCCTTTGCCGTGAGTCGCCAGGATATCGTGGTAACCGTGAGCGCCACAGGCATGCTTGAGCCGCTGCGCTCGGTGGAGATCAAGAGCAAGGCCTCCGGCGAGATCCTGAACATGCCCATCGAACTGGGCGATAAGATCCACGAAGGCCAGCTTCTCGTACGCGTGGAGCCACGCAATGTGCGCAACGATCACGCCCAGGCCGAAGCAGGTCTTGTGGTGGCGAAAACTCGCCTGCGAATCGCGGAGAAACAGAAAGAGCGAAGCCAGACTCTTTACGAGGAAGGTTACCTCTCCGAGGAAGCGCTGGAGTCGAGCCTCTTGGAGCACGCCAATGCCATCAGCGCCGAAGTTTCCGCGCGCACAGCTTTGGACAATGCCGAGGAGCGCTTGGAAGACACCGAGATTCTCGCGCCCATGGACGGCACGGTCATTGTGAAGGACGTGGAAAAGGGCCAGATCATTTCCAGCGCCACCAGCCAGGTAACCGGTGGTACGACCCTGCTCACCATGGCCAAGCTCGACACCCTTCAGGTGCGCGCCATGGTCGACGAAACCGACATCGGCAAGATCAAGTCGGGCCTTTCTGCCGAGATCACGGTGGACGCCTATCCCCGCGAACTTTTCCAGGGCATGGTGCTCAAGGTTGAACCCCAGGCCATCACCGTGCAAAACGTGACCACCTTTCCCGTGCTCGTGCGCATCGTCAATGAGCGCGGTCTGCTGCTTCCCGGCATGAACGTGGAAGTGGAAATTCAGACGAACTATAAAGAGGATGTTCTCGCCATCCCGCTGGAAGCCCTGCGCACCCAGCGTGATTATCTCGTGGCCGCTGGGGCCATGGGCCTTGAGGCCGAAGAGGCCGTCCAGAAATTTGAAGATGCGCCTGTGGATACCGATGATCCGAAAGAGCAGGCCCGCGCCAGCATCGCATTTCGCGTGAGCGGCGGCGGACCTTCACCCATTCCCGTGGGAGTGGGCATATCCAATTGGGATTACGCGGAGGTGCTCTGGGGCCTGGCCGAAGGCGACTCGGTGGCGCTTACGCTCTCAAGCGGTTTGCTCATGCAGCAGGAACGCTGGCAGAGTCGCATGCAGAGCTGGAGCAACATGGGTGGCTTCAAGAAGACCGACGACAAGAAGCCAAGCACGGGCAGCAAACCCAGCAACGGGAAACCGGATGCGGGAACGAAGAAGCCCGATGGCGCGAGCAAGAAACCCGATGGTGCGAAGCCGGAGGGCGAGCAAGGAAAGCGACCCGCGAAAACTGAAGGTGGACATTAGATGAAGCAGGTTCTCGTTCTCGGTGCGGGGCAGAGTGCTCCCTACCTCATCGCCACTCTGCTTGAGATGGCCGATAAGCACGACTGGTTCGTTACGGTAGGCGATCTGGATCAGGATCTGGCCCGCGCGCGAGTGAACGGCCACCCGCGTGGCAACGCGGTGCGCTTCGATGTGAACGATTCGCACCTTCGCGATCAACTCATCGGCAAGGCCGATCTGGTCGTGAACATGCTGTCCCCGCGCTTCCAGGATCTCATCGCCTGGGACTGCGTTCAGCACGGCAAGCACATGCTCTCGGTGTCCTATCGCAGCCAGGGTCTTCGCGATCTTGAAATGGACGCCCAGCGCGAAGGCGTGCTGCTGCTGTCCGAACTCGGACTGGACCCGGGCATCGATCACATGAGCGCCATGCAGATCATCCGCCGCATCAAAGGTGAGGGCGGACGCATCACCGGGTTCTCTTCCTACGGTAGTGGCATTCCCTCCCATGAGCAGGAACACAATCCCCTGCGTTATGCGGTCACCTGGAATCCGCGCAATGTGGTCATGAGCGCCGAGGCTGGTGCGCAGTACATGGAGGCTGGGCAGATCAAGATCGTGCCCTATCACCATGTTTTCCATCACACCTGGGCCGTAGATGTGGAAGGCGTGGGCCCGCTTGAAGCCTATCCCAACCGCGACTCCCTGCGCTACATGAAGACCTTCGGCCTGGACCACGTTCACACCATGATCCGCGGCACCCTTCGCTATCCGGGCTGGTGCGAAACCTGGGCGCGCATCGTGCAGCTTGGCCTTCCCAATGAATCGGTGAGCATTCCCGATCTGGTCAATCGAAGCTATCGCGAAGTGGTTGAGATGTTCCTGCCCATGAACGTGTCGGGACCGAAAATCGAAACCCGCGTGGCGCGGTTCCTGGGCATCAGTCCCACCGGCGGCATCATGGACAAGTTGCGCTGGCTCGGACTCTTCAGCGAAGAGAAAACCGGCTGCAAGGGCGAGAGCTCGGCGGCCATGATGATCGAACTGCTGCAGCGCAAACTGCCTCTGGGAGATGACGAGCGCGACATGGTGGTGCTCGTCCACGAGATGGATGTGGAGTATCCGGACAGTGATCGTCCGGACGAAAAGGTTACATCCACCTTCGTGGTGCAAGGCGAGCCGGGTGGCTTCACCGCCATGTCAAAAACCGTGGGTCTTCCCGCGGCCCTGGCGGCGGAACTCTTGCTCACCGATCGCTTGCACCTCAAGGGCGCGCAGTTGCCCACGCATCCCTCCATCTATGAGCCCATTCTCGAAAGCCTGAGGGAGCGCGGCATGGAATTCACCGAGCGCGTTGAAGTGCTGGAGAAATCCTGATGATTTTGCGCGAACTGATCCGCATGGCGCTCAAAGCCGTTTTATCTAACAAGATTCGAGGCTTCCTGACGGCCCTGGGGATCATCATCGGTGTGGCCGCGGTCATCGCCATGCTCGCCCTGGGCGAGGGTGCGAAGAGCACCATCGAGGAGCGCATCCAGTCCATGGGCACCGATGTGCTCACGGTTAGCCAGGGCGGGCGTCACAGCCGTGGTGCGACCAAGGGTGGCAAGCCGCTCACTGTGGACGATGCCAATGCCATCGCCGAACGTTGCAGCACGGTCATCGCCGTGGCACCGCAAATGAGCGGCAATGCGCAGGCGGAATTCGCCGGACGGAACACCAGCACGAATATTTTGGCTACCACAGCCGAAGCTGCCCAGGTAGATCGCTACAAGGTGTCCCACGGTCGTTTTCTCGACGCCCGCGATCATGCTTCACGGGCACGCGTGGCGGTGCTCGGAACAGTGGTGGTCGAGAACCTGGGAAGCTCACCCGAGAACTTGCTGGGCCGCGATGTGACCATTCGCGATATTCGCTTCGAGGTGGTGGGCATCCTCGAGAGCAAGGGTCAGCAGGGATGGCGCAACCCCGACGATCAGGTGATCATTCCCTTGAGCACCGGGCAGTTCCGCGTTTTCGGTTCGGAGAACCTGCGCACGATTTCCTGTCAAGTTGCGCCCGGCGCTTCGCAGACCATCGCCATGATGGACATCGAAAAAATCATGCGGCGCGAGCACCGATTGCGCCCGGATCAAAACAACGACTTCCTCATTCGCAACTGGTCGGAGATGCTCAGCACATTCGAGGAAACCCAGAAGACCTTCAATTTCCTGCTCGCGGGAATCGCGGCCATCAGTTTGCTGGTGGGCGGTATCGGCATCATGAACATCATGCTGGTGTCGGTGACCGAACGCACCCGTGAGATTGGTGTGCGCAAAGCCGTGGGTGCGACACGATGGAATGTGTTGATTCAATTCCTGGTGGAGAGCATGGCGCTCTGTCTGGCGGGTGGTGTGGCCGGAATAATTCTGGGTATTGCAGGCGCGGCCATGCTCAGTCGACTTGCGGGTTGGAATACGCAGGTGAATGTGCAGGCCGTGGCACTGGCCTTTCTCTTCAGTGCGGCAGTTGGATTGTTCTTCGGGGCCTATCCCGCGGCACGCGCTTCACGTCTGGATCCCATCGATGCGTTGAGGCATGAGTAGGCCGCCCATTCCCAAGGAACACGGCGCCTGGGTGATGCTAGGCTGGCCTTTCGTCACGGCAATCTTGCTGCGCCTGCGTCAGCCATGGGTGCCCGCCGATGCCAATTGGATGGACTGGCTTCAGCTTATCCTTGCCGCCGCTCTTGCCTACGCCGCCTTCGATTCTCTTCGCCGTGCCATGCGTCAAGCACGCGCACGCGGCGCCGGATGGTTCGCCGCTTTCACTGCAAATGAAAGCTTTCGTTGGGGCTTGGCCTACGGATTCATCGCCCTGCTCATGGGCTACCGGCTATTCCTCGCTCCCGAACATCGCGCACTGTGTTGGTTGGCCGCGGTGGGCTCCGTGTCCATGTTGCTCAATCTCGCCATCGTACGCGGCCGCGCCGAGCGCAGCCTCATGGGTGAACTCTTCGGCGCATTGACTTTGAGCCTGGTCATGCCCGCCGCACTCATTCTTTCCTTCGGTGGATGGCAAATCGGCTTCACTGGTCTTTGGACCTTGGCTTTCATTTTCAATGCTTCCGGAATTCTCTACGCGCGCATGTGCCGTGAGGCGGTGGTGCTGGGCGTCGAATCGGAGGCGCTTCCCGGCAAGGTGCGGCAGCTCGCCAGCTTCATGCTCGCAAGTTTCGTGATCCTGGCCGTGCAGATTGCCGGCGGCAAAGTCGGCTGGGCGGGCGCCCTCTCGCTGCTACCCATGTGGCTGATGATGCGCGCGGGGATTCAGAATCCCTTGATTCATAGCTCGATACAGGCACTTGGCTTCACACTGCTGGGGCAGGCCCTGGTGTTTGCCGTATTGATGGGAATCACCAGCTAAGAGCAATCCTCCACTTTCTAAAGATTTCACTTCCACAATTTCAGGTCTTAATTATGCTGATCCCAAACCAGCATCGGTTCACGGGAGGTGGAAAGTGAGTAAGAGTTCAATACTCAGGTCAGTCATGGCAGTTCTCATCAGCGTTGGCTTCGCTGCTCTCATGAGTTGCGGTGGCGGCGATGACGGTCCCTCCGGTCCGTCGGATCCGACCCTAGTCAGAGTGATTGTCGACCCGGAGCCTGACAGCATCAATGCTCCCTGGACAATTACCTACTCGGGACGAACTGTTCACACCGGTACGGGTGACACGACTTTGAACGATCTACCCGCGGGTGAATACAGTATCGTCTGGGGAGATGTGTCGGGTTGGAGCGAGCCCGGCGGCAGCACAGAAACGGTCGCCGCGGGCGGCACCCTCACTTTCACAGGCACCTATATTGAACTCGGAGGCAATCTGGGGACGGTGATCGTTGATCCCGAACCCGATAGTATCAATGCACCCTGGACTTTGACCTACCCGGGACGATTCATCTACACGGGCAATGGCGACTCGACCATTGTCGATCATCCTGCGGGCTTCTATCGGATCACCTGGGAAGAAGTGGCGGGTTGGGCGACTCCCGCCGAAGTCATCGAGGGCCTCGAAGGAGGCGCAACCTTGACGATCACCGGCACCTACGAGGAACTCGGTACGATCCACATCGATCTCAATCCCAATGGTATCGAGGGTAGCTGGACGCTGACCGGCCCGGATCGCTTCGAGCTCAGCGGCAGATCGGACAGCACCGTGACCGATCGTCCCGCTGGCGAATACACGGTGACCTGGGGGGCTGCGGTGGATTATCAGGCGCCTGCTTATCCAGAAACGCAGACGCTCACCGAGGGTTCGTCGATCACCTTCACGGGAACCTATACCGAGAATGCCTACCCCACGGGCTTTGCAAACATAGACGTAGGCATCTTTACCATGGGTTCGCCCGATAGCGAGCTCGGACGGATTCTTCACGAGTGGGAACACCAGGTGGAGCTTACCCACAACTTCCAGATCCAAAAGACGGAAGTCACCAACGGTCAGTATCGGGACGCTTTGCAATGGGCCTATGACCATGGATACATCACGGCGAATCCGGACAGCGTGTTCGACAACGACGGCTCAAACGAAGTGCTACTGAGAATGAATTCGTCGGACTGCGATATCGACTTTGCCGACGGTGTTTTCACTTGCCGGTGGCCGGCGCATCCGGTGCGTATGGTGTCCTGGTATGGTGCGGTATCCTATTGTGACTGGCTCAGCATTCAGGCGAGCCTGACGCCAGCTTACGATCACACAACCTGGGTTTGCAACAATCACAACCCCTACGGAGCCCAAGGATTTCGACTTCCCACCGAAGCCGAATGGGAATTCGCGTGCCGGTCCGGATCGACCACGGCCTTCTCCAATGGTCCGATAACCGTTCTCGGTTGCGATGGGGATCCCGTACTGGATCAAATCGGCTGGTACTGCGGCAATTCGGGGCCGACTCCCAATACTGTGGGAGGGCTGAATCCCAACGCATGGGGACTTTACGACATGCACGGGAATGTCTTTGAGTGGGTCAACGATCAATGGGCGGACAACTACTACGTGAATGGTCCCGACGCGAATTTCAATCCGGTGGGACCTACCGAGGAAGTGCATTCCTACACGTCCTTTGTCATTCGCAGCGGAGGAATCCAAAACGGAGCGGCGGCACATCGTTCCGCGAGCCGGGGTGCCGCACAGCTCTATGGCACCTTCTACAGCTGGGGATTCCGCGTGGCGCGGACGGCGCAGTGAGGTGGAGTTTCAGATTGATCGATAGTATCGTTTACTAGGAATCTTCTTGTGGGTTCTTTCTGATGGCTCCTATGATGCCGCAGTTTTCAGAACGGTGGCATCATAGGAGGAACCAAGATGAGTTCTCACTTTCGACCTTTGCTGGCCGCACTGCTTCTATCCGGTCTTTTCCTTGTCTTGCTCAGTTGCGGTGGAAGTGAATCTACGCAACCAGCGGAAGATGAGTTGGGGACAATTCACCTCGATCCCAATCCCGACGGCATCGATGCCCCTTGGACTGTGACCAGTTCCAGCAGGTTCAGCCAATCCGGGAACGGTGATCACACACTCAACGATTTGGTTGCGGGGGAATACACGGTCGACTGGGAAGATGTATCAGGCTACTACAGCCCGGATGTCGAAACCCAGACCTTGGCCGCCGGCGGATACCTGACCTTCGAATGTACATATCTGCAACCTGGCAGCATCCAGATCGATGTGGAGCCAGACTATGTCGGCGCCACCTGGATCGTGACGGGTCCCGATGGATATAGTGAGTCAGGTTTCAACGACGACAGCCTGGCCGATCTCGCCGCCGGTGACTATTTCATCGAGTGGGGTGATGTTGCTGGTTGGCAGAGCCCTGAGAACGAAGACGGCACGCTCGTCGAAGGCGGCACGCTGGTTTTCCATGGCATCTACACGGAATATGGGGAGATCGAGATCGATCCCGATCCCGATGAACTCGATGCTCCTTGGGTGTTGAGCGGTCCCCAGGAATACAGCGCCGCCGGCCAGGGGGACAGTACCCTGAGCGATCTCCTACCCGGCGAGTACAACATCGCCTGGGGCGAGGTGGCCGGATGGACTTCGCCCTCCAGCGAGACGGAAATCCTGGCGGCGGGCGACGATCTCACTTTCCAGGCGACTTACCAGGAACAGGGTATCGTGCCCACGTACTTCGTCCAAATTCTCGCCGGCACCTTCATGATGGGAGCGCCGGAGGATGAGCTATGCGGCGCAACCGGAGAGCGCCCCTATCACGAGGTGACGCTGACTCATGGCTTCTTCCTGCAATCGACCGAGGTCACGAATCAGCATTACAAGGAAATGGTCCAGTGGGCCTACGACCAGGGCTACGTGACGGCCACGAGCAGTCAGCTGCTCGACAATCTGGACGGCTCGACCGAGCCGCTGCTCTACATGGAAAGCAGCTACTGTGAGATCGATTTCAATGACGGTGTCTTCACCTGCGTGAATCCCGACTTTCCCATCAATGAATTGACCTGGTACGGAGCCGTGGCCTATTGCGACTGGCTGAGTCTTCAGGCGGGCTTGCCGCGAGCCTACAACCACTCGAACTGGCAGTGCAATGCGGGCAATCCCTACACCGCCCAGGGTTTCCGTCTGCCCACGGAGGCGGAGTGGGAGTACGCCTGCCGCGCGGGGACCGTGACGGCCTTTTCCAACGGGCCGATCACGGATTGGAATTGCGAGGATCCGGTTCTCGACGAGATCGGCTGGTACTGCGGAAACTCGTGGTATGAGGGCGGCGGCAACATCCATAAGCATGCCGCAAGGGGTTTGATCCCCAACGCCTGGGGGCTTTACGACATGCACGCGAATGTCCAAGAGTGGTGCAACGATTGGTGGGTGGACGAATACTACCAGACCAGTCCCGGCATCGATCCCGTGGGGCCCGGCAACGGAACCTTCCGCGTGACGCGTGGGGGCTACTGGAGCCACTACGCGCAGTGGTGCCGTTCCGCAACTCGTGGCCGGTTGAAGCCCGGCACCGAAGAGATATTCCTTGAGATGGTAGGGTTCCGTCCCGCGAGGACCGACGACTAATTTCGATCGGTTCGTGACAAGGGTCTGCAAAGGTGTGCAGTTGAATGCCGTCTGGAAATCAAGCGTATGGACTTGATTTCCAGATAGGTTCCAGAACGGTTCACCGGACATCGGCCTGTACCCGGGTACAAAAACGGGGAGCGCAGCCGCGCGCTCCCCATTGCATTGTCGATCGAATCGCTTACACCAGCTTCAATTCCTTGGCAGTAGCCTCGAACTGATTGACGTAGTCTTCGAAGACTTCCAGGCCACCCAGCCAGAAGGCGGGATCGGCCCAGTCGACGCCCAGCGCTCCGAGCAACTCCTCGGGAGTCTGGCTGCCACCGGCGGCGAGCATCTTCTCGTACTTCACCAGGAAGCCCTTGCCCTCGTCCAGGTAACGCTTGTAGAGCGCGAGCACCACAAGGTAGCTGGCGCAGTAGGCGTAGACATAACCCGGCACGTTGACGAAGTGCTGCACGTACATCCAGAAGTTCTCGGCACCCTTGTGAGGTGTCATGGCGTTGCCGAAGAACTCTTTCTCGGCGCCGCGGAAGTGATCGCAGATCTGCGCTGTGCTCAACTCGCCCGACTCGCGACGCGCGTTGTGCACACGATCCTCGAAGCGGTTGAACTGAAGCTGACGGAAGGTGGTGGCGATACCATCTTCGATGATCTGGCGCAGTAGGGTCAGGCGCTCCTTGGGATTCTTCGCCGCGTTCAGCAGCTTGTTGTATAGCAGCGTTTCCATGAACACGCTGGCCACCTCGGCCATGACCAGGCTCTCGGTGCCGCCCATGGGTCCGCGCTTGCGACTGAGTTCCATGTGCACCGCGTGGCCAAACTCGTGAGCCAAGGTGGCGGTGTCGCGCATCTTGCCGGTCCAATTGAGAAGCACGTAGGGTGTGCCGCTCATGTTGGGCATGCAGAAAGCGCCGCCGCGTTTGCCTTTATAGGGAGGCACGTCCACGTGCTTCTTGGCGAACATGTCGTCGGCGATTTTGCCGAAGCTCGGACGGGTTTCGTGGAAGACTTCGCTGACCATTTCCACGGCCGTCTCGAACTTCATCTTGCCGGCCTTGTCGGTGGGCAGCGGCGCGAAGGTGTCGTAGCTCATGAGCTTGCTCACGCCGAGCAGCTTCTTCTTCATGCGATAGTAGCGCTGCATGATGTCTTTGCGCTCCTGCATGGCCGAGACCAGCGCGTCGACAACGCTGTCGGGAATCTCGTTGCTCTTGTTCCGGCTCTGCACCCAGTGCTCGTAGCTGCGGATGTCGTCGCCCACCATCTTGCCGGCGAGCACCATGTTGAAGGCAAAGGTAAGGGGCTTGGCGTTGGCCGTAAGACCTTTGATGCGCGCGCTGCTGGCGTCGCGGCGCTTGCTGCGATCGGGATCGGTGATGAAGCCGGTGATTTCGCTCTCGGTGACGGTTTTGCCGCGGAACTTGTATTCCACATCCGACAGAACCGTACCGTAGTAACGCGACCAGGCGCCCTGTCCAACCTGTCCCATTTTGCTGGCGATGATTTCTTCGCCCTCGGCCAGCGTGTGCTTCTTGTAGCTGTGCGCATGCTCGAGGAAGTGGCGATAGCGGGCCAGCTTGGGATCGGCGGCGAGCTTCTTCGCCTTGGCGGCGGCTACGCGCGTCCACTCGACCTTGAAGAATTCCAGCTCACTGCTGGCCTGGGTCAAACGTTCCTGAACGCCCTGCATGAAAGCGCCCCACTCGGGATCATTGGCCTTAGTGGAGAATTCCAACTGGGCGAAGACCATGATGTCCCAGGCCTTCAGGTCGATGCGCTCGAGTTCTTTCAGGGCGGTAAGCATGGCGGCGGGGCCCAGCTTGGAGACCTTGCCGCGGTACTTTGCCGAGAAGGCCTTCGCGCCTTTTTCGAAAGCCTTGAAGTTCCGGTCGATCTTGGGATCGTCCTTGCCCTTGGCAAGTTCGCTCAGATCCCAGAGCGTCTTTTTAGGGTCAATCTTCGCGGTCTTCTTCGAAGCCATGGTCGCCTCCATTAGGGGATAAAATCGCAAGAGCTTACAATTAAAACAAATGGGAGATTCAAGCAAGCGGCTCCGTTAATTATGACCAAAGGGCTCGTCCCAGGATTTGCCAAATAGGGTCGTCGCCAGGGGACGCCGGCTGCGGGGCTGCTGGTCGCGGGCGCGGATGCTCTCGTCGAGCTCGGCATTTTCGCCCGGATAGCCCAGGGCCAGTGCGGTCACCGCTTCGAAGCTTTCGGGGATGCCATAGAGTTCACGCGCCCTGTCCGCCATAATACCCGCCATCTGATGCACCTGCACGCCGCGAGCTGCCGCCTCGGCGCAAAGTTGTCCGGAGGCAAGGCCCAGATCGTGGAGGGCGTAGGCGTTGGGTTTGCCGTTACGCTCGAAGGTGTTCGCGACTACGCCGAGAGCCACGGCGCCCGCGTGCACTGCCCAGGCCCGATTGGCATCCACCAAGCAGGACAATAGGGTCTCGAAGGCCTCGCCGTCTTCACGGCTTGCCACGATGTAACGCCAGGGCTGTTCGTTGAAGGCCGAGGGCGCCCAGCGCGCGGCTTCAAAAATGGAAAGCAATTCGGCGCGGTCGATGGCGCGCCCGTCGAAGGACACCGGGCTCCAGCGCTTGGCCACAAAATCTTGCACGGGGTTTTCCAGGTCGGGCTTCTTTGCTTTGCTCATCCTTCACCTCATCTAGTTCAGATCGAATAACAGGAACTCGGATTCGTCGGCGAGGCCCTCGATCTCCAGTTTCGACTCACCGCTGACGGCGGCACCATCGCCTTTGAAAAGCTCGATGCCATTCAATTGCAAACGTCCTCGCGCCACCTGCAGCCAGGCGTGACGATCATCTGCGAGAGTGTGCTCCAAGCGCACTTCCTCTTCAAGGATGCTGGCGTAGATCTTCGCATTCTGGTGGATGCGCAATGATCCCTCTTCGGCTTCGGGCGAAACGATGAGGCAGAGCCGGTTCAACTTACTTTCTCGATGGAAATCGCCCTCTTCGTAAGAGGGCTCGATGTTTTTTATCGCGGGGAAAATCCAAATTTGGAGCAGGCGCAATGACTCTTCGCTGGAGGCATTGTGCTCACTGTGGAAGATGCCGGTGCCCGCGCTCATGCGCTGTACCTGACCTGCGCGCAGCACCGAACGATTTCCCGCGCTGTCTTCGTGGGCGATGGCGCCGCTGATGGGATAGGTAATGATCTCCATGTTGTCGTGGGGGTGCATGCTGAATCCGCCGCCGGGGGCGATGACGTCGTCGTTGAGCACGCGCATTTTTCGGAAGCGCGTATGGGCCGGGTCTTGGTAGCCGGCAAAGGAAAAACTGAACTTGGTTTGGAGCCAGCCGTGGTCGGCCTGGCCACGCTCGTCGGATTTCCGGATCTTGATCATGGGCACTCCTGTCGCTGGCGGGCGGCTATCTGCCCGATTTAGCTTCGATTCCTGTTACAGGCAAATGGATTCAGAGAAAGCTCCATCATTCACACCGACCCAGAAGGGTGAGAGCGATGGTCCCGCGACTTCTTTCCCACCAATGGCGGCCAGAGTTTCGGCTACACGGTTCGCGCAACTGCTGACGGGGCATGCGTTTTCACCGGACACACCAACGAGGGCGAGGGCGGCAATCTGGACCTCTTCATCGTGAAAGTAGATCCCCCGGATTGATCCTCAAGGTTTCCGTGCCCTGGCCGATGCCCTCACGGCGGGGGGATTGACAGGGCCCAGGCGCTACCCTATCTTCTTTTCCGCCATAGTCCTCGGTAGCTCAATGGCAGAGCATGCGGCTGTTAACCGCAGGGTTGTAGGTTCAAGTCCTACCCGGGGAGCCCAAATAGACACAGCGGAATAACCGTGTCCGTTTTGTTAACGGAGAACCCTGAGAGCGAGAGCCCTCGGGGTTTCTTCGTATTCGCCCACAGGCAAAGGAATTGGGAGGAGGTCAGAATTGCCGTAAAATGGATGTCAGGCCGGTACTCTCCGGGGTCTTCACGTGTATGAACCCGAATGTCTGATCAGTCCCGAATACTGTCCGAATCCTTGGATCGTGGACGCGTATACTCGCTGAGATCCGTGACGAGGACCTCCTCAAGCTCCTCCTCCTGACCTCGCTCCACCTCGACAAAGGCGAAGGCGAAGACGGGCTGCCGACGATCCTCCACCCGCCGTAATTCAAGCAGGCGCGAGAAGCGTGAGGCGAATCGCTCGAAGTCGATGTCCACTCGCTCACGGTCCACGCCAGCGGGGAGGTCGGCAACCACAAGTGCGTAAACTCGGTCGCGACGCGAAGCGAAGATGGTTTTCCAGTCCGGTCTACGATCTTCGAGATAGGCGCGATAGGGATCGAATCCCCAAGCGTGGAAGGCCATGTCCGCGGCGCACCAGCCGCCGAAGCGGAGAGGGTTAGCCTCGATCGGGCGGATGACTCCATCCTCGTTCACGCGCAACTCAATGTGCATAGGGAAGTCTCGCAAGCCGAAGCGCGCGCCGAGCACCTGCAGGTAGTCCTCAAAGTTCGCATGGTGCCGCTCGAAGATCTCGGCCGAGGTGCGGTAAACACGATCACTCACGTCGGCGCCGTGGGCGAAAGGATGTTCGAGGATTCCAAGCACGACCGCCTCTCCGTCTGCACGGTAGTACACATCCACGGCGAACTCGTCGCCCTCGATGATCTGCTCGGCCACCCACCGGTCGAGGTCGAGTACCCGCGAGGGATAGAGGTCGGCGAAGCGAACCCGGTCCCTCGCGATGCGCTCACGCACCGCGCTCCAGTCCTTCGGGTCGGACACTATGTGAACCCCCAGACTGAAGAAGCCCGCCGCCGGCTTGATGACAAAGGGCGCCGGCAGCGATCTGGGATCGAAGTCGTTTAGAGCGTCCGCCGAGACCTCCGCGAAAGAGTAATCCGGGTCGAGATCAGCCAGCAGCTCGCGGAAACGTACCTTGTCCTTGAGCGCGGCGATTGCCTCGGCGATGGCTTGGTCACCCAGGTGCATGTGCACCCAGTCCAGAGCATTTTCCGAGTTGGAGTAGAGGCGCGCTCCAGCTCGTCGTGCCGCCGCCGCAAATTGCGTCTCGTCGGTGAGTGAGTCGACGTGGAAGTGGCGACGCGCCATGGGAGTGTCCAGAATTCGGAGCTGTGATTGACGGGCGCTATCGGCGAGGAGTTCGGACACGAATGGGTCTTCAAGGAGATACATAACACATCCACAGATGGTAGAATTGCTGAGCAGTGGCGATGCCGTAGTGAGTGAGGTAATTGCCGATCAAGGGTAGGCTCCGGGGAAGAATTTCAGAGTGTCTGGTGCAGCGTGGGAGAACGGTGAGTAGAGGATACCCCGAGACGGTCTGAATCCGCTAGGGAGAGTTAAGATTGGGGAGGTCAGTGTTGGACAAAGTCGCAGCTGAGTTGTTCGAAACCTTGAACGAGATCCACAATTGTCCCGAGCCCTTCGCGGTCGACACGGTCCGCGAACTCTGGGACGACGACCATATCTCGGAGCAGATGCTCGCCTTCCATCTGAACCCTGAAGCCGCTCTTGCATCTCGTCCCCACGAGTTTATCCAACGCTCGACCGACTGGATTGCCGACCGATTCGAACTTGGCCCCGGCATTCGTGTCGCCGATTTCGGCTGCGGGCCTGGGCTCTATACGTCGCGCTTCGCAGCTACGGGAGCCTCCGTGACAGGAATCGACTTTTCACGGCGTTCGATCGCCCATGCACGTGCTGAAGCCAAGCAGCGTGGCCAGGCCATCGAGTATAAACTGGGCGACTATCTCGATTCATCGCCAGGCGGTCCCTTCGATCTGATCACCATGATTTACTGTGATTTCTGCGCCTTGAGTCCGGACCGGCGTCGCCGGCTGCTGACAATCTTCCGCGATCACCTATCGGATAGCGGAATGGTCATATTGGATGTGCTCACGCTGAAAGCTTTCAAGGCAATTGAAGAGGTTCGAGAGTATGGCTTTAGATATATGGATGGCTTCTGGGCGGCTGGAGACTATTGGGGCTTCAAGACAGCCATGAAGTACGACGAAGAAAAGCTCGTCCTCGACCGATACACCATCGTCGAGCAGCACCGAATCCGACAAATCTACAATTGGATGCAATACTACTCTTTGCAGACCTTGAGGGATGAGTTTCTTGAGGCTGGGCTCAAGATCGTGGAGCAATATGCTGACGTGAGCGGTACGCCAAGTGGCGATGATGATGTGATGGCAGTTGTTGCTTGTAAGCGTTGAATCAAGAGCCATTGTCAGTGACATGTATGAGTTTGATCCAACCCATGTTATAATATTCAAGGTATCGATACTCTTTGTGCTGCCAATGACATCAGGAGGTCGTCATGACGCGCCTGCGCCCAACTTTTATCTGCCTGCTCCTTCTATCCAGCATGATTGTCATGTTGCCGCTGGCCCCATGCTGGGCAGATGGGATTGAAAATAATCCGGCCTATGTTCACAACGAGGTACCGGACGATCCCTACATCGCTTCTCCGCGTGCCGACCACCCGAGGTCGCCTGCCATGCGATTCACAAGGGATTCCTTTTTCGCGGTCCAGGTGAACGTCGACGCCCTTGGTCAGAACATCGTCGGCGACGCGGCCAATGAGCCCTCCATTGGAGTGGACTGGACCGATCCCAGCAAAATGGTGATCGGCTGGCGACAGTTCGACACGATTAACAACAATTTCCGCCAGGCTGGCTATGGATACACCACCAACGACGGCCTTAGCTGGACCTTCCCCGGCGTAATCGATCCGGGGGTTTTCCGCTCCGACCCTGTGCTGGATTCTGATTCCAGTGGAAAGCTCTACTACAACAGTCTCACCTATGACGGCGATTTCTTCTGCGACGTCTACGGTTCCAGCACGGGCGGGATGTCCTGGGATTCGGGAACCCCGGCCTGGGGAGGCGACAAGCAGTGGATGGCCATCGACAGGTCGGGCGGAATTGGCGACGGGCACATCTATTCCAACTGGAACAGCTACTACACAAGCTGCTCTCCCGGTTTCTTCACCCGCTCCAGCGACGGCAATAACTCCTACGACAATTGCACTCAGATTCCCGACAGTCCCTATTGGGGCACTCTCATCGTGGCGCCGGACGGTCGTCTTTTCTCAATGGGATCGGGCGGCAGCAATTTCGTCGTGGCGCGCTCATCCAATGCACAGATCTCAGGGCAGACAGTTTCTTGGGACTTCTCCAGTTACCTCAGTCTGAACGGATCCATCCAGTCAGGCACCGGCCCCAATCCCGGCGGATTGTTGGGTCAGGCCTGCATCGCAACCATTCCCTATGCAAATCCCGATGGCTATGCGGTCAGTGTGCTCTGCTCCGTGAACCCACCTGGGGGTGATCCCCTTGATGTGTCTTTCGCGAGAAGCATCGATGGAGGACTCACCTGGAGCAGTCCTGTGCGTGTGAACGATGATGTGGGTGACAACTGGCAGTGGTTCGGGACCATGTCGGCCAGCCCCTCGGGGCGCATCGACGTGGTCTGGCTCGACACACGCGACAATCCGGGCACATATCTGTCCTCGCTCTATTATTCCTACTCGGAAGATGGCGGATTGACCTGGTCGGCGAATGAGCGTCTGTCGGATGCTTTCGATCCGCATCTGGGCTGGCCGAACCAGAATAAAATGGGCGATTACTTCGACATGGTCTCCGACGATTCGGGCTTCCGCCTGGCCTGGGCGGCCACTTTCAACGGTGAGCAGGACGTCTACTACGGACGCAAAACTTTGGGAAGCACGGCGGTCGGCGATGGATCAGCAATTTCGGTCAGCCTCTTGAGTGCCGACTCGAATCCCTTCGCCCAGAGCACCACGATTCGTTACATCGTTCCCCAAGACGTCTTCGTGACCCTGAATGCCTACGATGTCCTCGGTCGAAAAGTGGCCACATTAGTTTCGGACTCACACATGGCAGGAACTTTCCAGGCGCAGTTCGATGGACGGAACCTTCCCGCCGGCGTCTACTTCCTTCGCCTGAACGCGGGCGACTTTGTAGATTCGAAGAAGATGCTGCTCTTGAAGTAGGCTCGGAGATTTGCAGATCCGATAAGAGCCGAGTCCACCCGGGTGGATTCGGCTTTATATTGCGGCCTGGCGGAGAAGTAAACCTCAACTCATTGACTATCGGAACCCATTCCCTTCGCCGATTTCATCGTCTGCAAAAGGATGGTGCCGGGGCCGGTGAGTTTCGTCAGGAAGAAGCCTTCCTTGCTGAAGAGAGTCTTCTTCAATGAACCCACCGACTCTATGTTGTAATCGACGTCATCGGAAAAGGCCGCCACGTTTCCGGTGCTCACTCGGTACACCTCGCCCTCGACGAGATTCAGCTCTCTAAAATCTCCACGACCATGAATCAGAACTTTGCCGCGCCCTTCTATGCGCTGAAGGAAAAGTCCCGCTCCGCCAAAAAACGCGGCGCCTGCTCGGCGAGCAACCGACACGGTTATGTTGATGTCATCGCCCCATGCAGCAAGAAAAGCTCCTCGTGTGGTGAGCACTGGGCCATTGGTTTCTAAATCCCATTCCACGATGTGCCCGGCGGAATTCGCGCCAAGCGTTAGTGACTGGCCATCGCCCGTCGATTCAATATGGGTCAGGGATATTCCCTCACCCGACATGGAACGACGCACCGCTCCGCCCAAACCACCGGGGACTCTGACGTCCCACTTCAATCCCATTGCGTAGGCAATGATCGACCCTTTGGATGCCCAAACCGACTCACCCGAATCGAGTGTCAGCTCGGCCGATTGTGCCACTGTTCCATCTATTGTGAGTTTCATCCTCGCCTCGTAAATAGGAATAGGGTTGTCATTCTCCGGGGTAGTCCATCGACTTCAAGTATAGGATAAGCCAGGAAGTTGATGGGGCCCGATTTGGGACCGGGATCAAGCACCAGATCACGTCCATGACTCATCTCGATGCGATTGGCTGGGTGGTGGCCGAAGAAGTACATACTTAGCGCGCTAAATTTGTCAGCCTCGCTGATATCTACGGGCCACCATTTTCCGTCGGCGTAGAACTCTGCCCAGCAGTGGTAGCCGTCGGTGCCTCCCTCATTTCGTGTGGAGGGAATCGACGCACCGATGGCGAAACGTGCCGGGATGTTCACAGCCCTCGCAAGACCGATGAAATATGCGTGGTAGTCAGTGCAGTTTCCATAGAGCGCGTTGCAAGCAAACACCGCATCGCCCTGACCCCAGCCCTCGCCGAACTTTTTGTACTGCATTTGATCTATCACAAAATCGTAAAGGGCGCGAGCTTTCATCAGGTCGGTTTCGCGACCGGCGATCACCTTTGTTGCATCTGCGATAATTGTGGAATCGGACGGAACCATGCGCTCGGGCCTCAAGGCCTCAAGCGCTTCAGCCGGATCGCCCAAGTACGCGCTTTTCTCAAGGCGAACTACATCATAGACGATCTCAAGCTCACGCTCGCTCTCGTAAGGCTCAAGCTCGAGATAGATGACCCTGTTTCCATGGACTTCATCAACGAGTGTGCGCCAGCTGCCGGGAACATTGATGGAGCGAAGGGTCACCGTTTGAAATGCGTCCGAGCTGATCAAGGGCAACCAGCAGCGCGCCGAGCTATCAAGCGGCGGGACCGTAGCCTTGTACTTGAATTCGAATTCATCCGAGCCGGACACAACTCCGAGCAACTTGTTGTCGGCATTCTCCACCGGGCTTCTTATCCAGCTCTCCGACTCGTCCTGCTCCCAAAGATAATAGGGGCGGCCATTGAGCTTGTGAACAGTGGTCTCGGTAACGGTCATCGCTCCCGGATCGCCTTCCAGAAAAAAGTCGACATCGTAAAACTGACCATCGCTGCTGGCCATGTCTACGCATGCGAAATGACTGCGCGGACCGAGGGTTGCCAGATATTCCAGATGCACACGTACGAGTTCCAGCTTAAGCGTTTCCCCTTCGAATTCAACGGTGAAGTAACCGTTTCCCCGAGCGACCTGCTCATCGATGTGCTTCTCGATACCCGCCGCGATGTCCCCTGTGACCACAGGCGGCAGTTCCTCCGCCCGAGGTTCGGCCACGAGCGCGAGCATCGCAAAGGAGAATACGAGTAACAGGGCCATCTGCTTCTTCAGTAAACCTGACATTGATAACTCCTACCGTGTTTAGTGACCTGGGTGATCTTTGGGTTTGGAGTTTTCGGGATGCTCAGGATGATCGGAATCCTCACTTGGCTCAGTCACAAAAAGAACTGT
>RRYU01022431.1_pt1 | contig 80091 bp, 74 predicted proteins | sample 2162651 | NCBI WGS metagenome assembly RRYU01 (sample SAMN10267283, study PRJNA491782) | microbial mat metagenome | isolation source: biomat in the production well | place: Japan: Minami-Kanto gas field, natural gas well KTG3 | collected 2017-06 | reverse complement strand
GGGGGGCAGCGCCCGTACTCTGGCATGGCAGCTTCACTCTTCCGGGTCGGACTGAACCTGATCGAAACTCCGGACGCGGCTTTGCAGATAAAACAAAGCGGCAGACAAAACAAAGGGGCCGAAGCCCCGTTTGTTCTCGTTCCTTCGCTCAGGGACGATTACTCGCCGGGCTCGACGGCCTTCATGCTGAGGCGAATGCGGCCTTGCTTGTCGACCTCCAAGACCTTGACGCGGACCTGATCGCCCTCGGAGAGCTTGTCGCTGACGCTCTGGACGCGCTCCTCGCAGATCTGGGAGATGTGCACCAACCCGTCTCGTCCGGGAAGAATGGTGACGAAGGCACCGAAATCCATCAGGCGCGCGACCCTGCCCTCATAGATCTTGCCCACCTCGACATCGGCGGTGATGAGACGAATCCGCCGCTTGGCCTCCTCGCCCGCGGCCTTCTCGACCGAGAAGATCTTGACCACGCCGTCGTCGTTGATGTCGATGGTTGCGCCCGTCTCTTCCGTGATCGCGCGAATCACCGAGCCACCCTTACCGATGACGTCACGGATCTTCTCGGGATGGATCTTGAGCTCGATGATCCGCGGCGCATGCTCGGACATCTCGGAACGATGGGCATCGATCACCTTGTTCATCTCACCGAGGATATGCAGCCGACCCGCCTTGGCCTGGGCCAGCGCGGTCTCCATGATCTCGGCGGTGATGCCTTCAATCTTGATGTCCATCTGAAGGGCATTGATGCCCTCATCCGTCCCGGCCACCTTGAAGTCCATATCGCCGAGATGATCCTCGTCACCCATGATGTCGGTCAGCACGGCGAATTGATCACCTTCCTTGATCAGGCCCATCGCGACGCCGGCAACCGCACCTTTCACCGGAACGCCTGCGTCCATCAGGGAGAGGCTGGTGCCGCAGACACTGGCCATCGAGCTGGAGCCGTTGGACTCGGTGATCTCGGAGACGACACGCACCGAATAGGGAAACTCGTCGATACTCGGCATCACGGCGAGGACGCCACGCTTGGCCAGCCGGCCATGACCGACCTCACGTCGCTTGGGCGTACCGACCCGACCGGTCTCGCCGACGCAGAAGGGCGGGAAGTTATAGTGGAGCATGAAGTGCTCGCGCCGCTCGCCTTCCAGTGCATCGATGATCTGGGAATCGCGCTCGGTACCGAGGGTGGTGATCACCAGGGCCTGAGTCTCGCCGCGGGTGAAGAGTGCCGAGCCGTGGGTCCGGGGCAGGACGCCAGTGCGGATGGTGATCGGGCGAACAGTCACGTTGTCGCGGCCATCGATGCGGGGGTTACCGGCAATGATCGAGCCACGAACGGTCGTCTTCTCGAACTTCTCGATCGCGCCCATGACCTGTTGCTCGGTCCAGGTCGGCGTCTCGCCCTCGCAGAGCGCGGCGACCACCGAGGAGCGGACCGCATCCAGAGCAGCATAACGCTCCTGCTTCTCTTTGATGCGATAGGCATCCGCAATGCGGTCTCCGCACGCGGTTGCCACGGCCTCGGCCAGCGCGGCGTCGGCTTGGGCCGGTGTCCAGGGTAGCGGTGGCTTACTCACCTCGGCTGCCAACTCGCGGATCGCCTGAATCGCGACCTGCATTTGCTCATGTCCAAACAGGACCGCGCCGAGCATGATCTCTTCGGAGAGACCACGCGCCTCCGACTCGACCATCAGGACGGCCTTCTCGGTGCCGGCAACGATCAGATCCAGATCCGAGTCCGGACCCAGACCGATGATCGCTGGATTCAGAAGATATTCGCCGTTCTTGTACCCCACGCGGACCGCACCGATCGGACCGTTGAAGGGCACGCCCGAGACCGCGAGGGCGGCCGAGACCCCGAGCATCGCCGGAACCTCCGGATTGACGGCGGGGTTCAGCGACTTGACCGTCGCGATCACCTGGATCTCTTGCGTGAAACCCTTGGCAAAGAGCGGGCGAATCGGCCGGTCGATCAGACGCGACGTCAGGACCTCGACCTCACTCGGACGGCCTTCGCGGCGAAAGAAGCCACCGGGGATGCGGCCGGCCGCATAGGTCTTTTCCTGATAATCGACGGTCAAAGGCAGGAAGTCGCGCACCGCGCCGGGACGCTTATCGACGACCACCGTGACCAAGACGACCGTGTCGTCCACATTGACCAAGACCGCGCCGTCGGCTTGGCGCGCGATCTCTCCGGTCTCGAGGGTGACCGTCTGGTCACCGAGCTTGAATTGCTTAACGATAGCTTTGGGAATCACAAGTAGATCCTCGGGGTATTTGGTCCGTCGAAGCGCCGGGCCATGGACCCCTGCAACCCTAAGGCGCCCGTAGGCGCTGCGGTGGCAGGGCTGTGCGTCGCTGCCGCCGGCGGCGTCCCCAGCACTTTGATCTGACGGGTCGGGCCGATGCCGACCGTCCGATCGCTGCGCTGGGCCGCGCGTGTCAGCGGCGCAGGCCGAGACGGCCGATCAGCTCGCGATATCGATCGAGATCCTTCCGCTTGAGGTAGTCGAGCAGCTTGCGTCGCGAATTGACCATGCGCACCAGGCCGCGGCGTGAGTGGTGGTCGTGCTTGTGCTCCTTGAAATGCTCGGTGAGCTGCAGGATGCGCGCGGTCAAGAGCGCGACCTGCACCTCCGGGGACCCGGTATCGGCATCTGCGCGACGATAGTCTTCGACGATCTTCTTTTTCTCGGCTGCGGTCATTGTCATTGGTGGTCTCCTGATTCGGTTTGGGGAGATAAGAAAAAGATCCATACCCGACTCCGCGATGGAGCCGGATCGATCACCCCGACAATGACTTCAGGGGATTCGGATCAGGTGAATCATTCTAGATCAAACGCTTTGGCTGCACCCGGCCATCGTCGAGGATGCTGCCCACACCGACGAAAAGGTTCGACGGGTCATAGAGACGCACGAGTCCCTCGGTCGGGGCCTGCGGGATCAAGACCGCCTGCCCCTGACCCAGATAGAAGGCCGCATCTGCAGACAGACGCACCGACGGCCAGTGGCCCAACGCACTGTCGAGCGGGAGCAGTAAGGCATCGAGCCCTGCCAGATCGCCCTGTGCTGCCAGCGCATCGACCTCATCGAGCGTCACGAAAGGCCCGGCCATCTCCGAGTAAGGTCCAACCGCGGTGCGGCGCAATCCACTGACGTGTGCACCGCATCCGAGCTCCCGGCCGATATCCTCTGCCAGAGTACGCACATAAGTCCCCTTGGAGCAGTGCACATCCAGCTCGATCTGCGGCTCCTGGTCGCAGAGCGGATCCTCGGAAAGCAGATCCAATGCGAAGATCCGGATCTGACGCGGGGTCCGCTCGACCTCCAGACCTTGTCGAGCCAGCTTGTAAAGGCGCTGTCCCTGGTGCTTCACTGCAGAATGCATCGGGGGCAATTGCTCGATCGTCCCGACGAATCCGCACAGGACGTCCCGGACGCGTGCCATGTCGATGCCCACCACCGGCTCGGTCGCAAGCACCTCACCCTCGGCGTCGGCGGTCGTCGTGGTGACCCCTAAACGAACCTTGACGCGATAGCGCTTGTCGGCATCCAGCAGATAGGCCGAGAACTTGGTCGCATCCCCCAAACAGCAGGGCAAAAGCCCTGTGGCCAAGGGATCGAGACTGCCGGTGTGGCCGGCCTTGGCGGCCTGGTAGGAACGCTTGACGCGCTGGAGCGCGTCATTCGACGTCAGACCGAGCGGCTTATCCAACAAGAGGATGCCCGTGACATCCCGACCCGCGTTACGACGACGTCCCATCGACCTGCAACTCCTGATCGGCATCCTGGTGCTTCGGTTGGTCGGCCGCTCCGACCGCCTGCGAGATGAGTGCGGAAAGGCGTTCACCATGACCGATCGACTCATCGAAGACGAAGTGCAGCTCAGGGATCGTCCGCAGGCGGACCCGCTGGGCGAGGGCATGACGGAGAAAGCCTGAAAGCCGCCCGTTGAGCAGCCGAACCTGCTCCGCGGAATCCTCATCCGTCGGAAAACAGGTGAAAAAGACCTTTGCATGGGCCAGATCGCGTGTCACACGAACCTCATGGACCGTGATGTTGGCGAGACGCGGATCCCTGACTTCATCACGCACCAGAGTTGCCAGGACACGCTTCAACTCGGCTCCGATGCGTTCGGTGCGGTCAAACTCCTTCATGAGTCGAGCCCTTTCACGATCAGAGCTCGCGTGCCCGCACGGTACGCTCGAAGACCTCGATCTGGTCTCCCGGCTGAACGTCGTTATAGTTCTTGACCCCGATGCCGCACTCGACACCGGCCTTGACTTCGTTCACATCATCCTTGAATCGACGGAGTGATTCGAGCGCGCCTTCGTAGACCACCACGTTATTGCGCAGCACTCGGATTGGACTGTTCCGCTTGATCGCCCCCTCGGTGACCATACAGCCCGCAATGGCACCGAACTTGGAGGAGCGGAAGACGTCGCGCACCTGGGCAAGACCGATGATCTCTTCGGTCACGAGCGGGCTCAGCAGGCCGGAGAGGGCCTTCTTCACGTCGTCGATCAGCTCGTAGATGATGCTGTAATAGCGCAGGTCGAGTCCCTTTTCCTCGATGACCCGACGGGCGGCAGCATCGGCGCGGACGTTGAATCCGAGCAGGATCGCATTGGACGTCACTGCCAGATTCGCATCGGATTCGGTGATGCCCCCGACCCCGACGGCGACGAGCGCGACCTTGACCTCTTCATTCCCGAGCTTCAGGAGACTGTCCTTGAGCGCCTCTAGACTGCCCTGTACGTCCGCCTTCACGATCAGGTTGACATTCTTCTGCTCGCCGTCCTTGAGCTGGGAGAAGAGCTGATCCAGGCTGACACCGCGCTGCTCGTCGAAACGGCTCTGACGTGAGCGTGCCGAACGGAGATCGGCAACTTCACGCGCCCGCCGCTCGTCGGCGACCGCCATCACATCGTCGCCGGCATAGGGCGTTCCGGAGAGACCGAGCACCTGGACCGGGATGGAGGGACCAGCCTCGTCGACCTGGGCGCCGGCCTCGTCGAACATGGCGCGGACGCGCCCGTATTCGCCGCCACTGACGATGATGTCGCCGCGGCGCAAGGTTCCTGACTGCACCAGGACCGTGGCGACCGGCCCGCGTCCTTTGTCGAGACTGGACTCCACGATCGTGCCGCGTGCCGGTCCGTCGACCGGGGACTTGAGCTCGAGGACCTCGGCCTGGAGCAGGATGGCATCCAGCAGATCGTCGATGCCTTCACCGGTTTTCGCCGAGACGCGAACCATCATGGTGTCGCCGCCCCACTCCTCGGCCACCAGTTGGTGCTGCGTGAGCTCTTGCATGACCTTGTCCGAATTTGCATCCGGCTTGTCGATCTTGTTGATGGCTACGATCACGGGGACACCCGACGCCCGGGCGTGGTGAATGGCCTCGACCGTCTGGGGCATCACCCCGTCGTCGGCTGCGACCACCAGGATCACGATGTCCGTGACCTTCGCGCCGCGGGCACGCATCGCCGAGAAGGCGGCATGGCCAGGGGTATCAAGGAATGAGACCGTACCCTTCGCGGTCTCGACGTGATACGCGCCGATGTGCTGAGTGATCCCGCCGGCCTCACCGGAGGCAACGCGGGTGCGGCGAATATGGTCGAGCAGCGAGGTCTTGCCGTGATCGACGTGACCCATGATGGTCACCACAGGAGGACGCGGCATCATCTCAGCCAGCTCGACCTGCTCCTGGACCTCCTCCATCAGCATGCCTTCGGCATCACGCTCGTCTGCGACGATCGCCCGATGGCCCAGCTCTTCGACGACGATGGTCGCCGTGTCGCGATCGAGCGTCTGGTTGATGGTCACCATGACACCCTGCTTGAAGAGCTCGCGGATGACCTCGGACGCCTTGACGGACATCCGATTGGCGAGATCGGCGACGGAAATGACTTCCGGGACCTCGACCTCGCGAACGATCGGCGCGGTCGGTCGCTGAAACACGTGCTTGTCCTGGAGCTGCGGCTTGGTCTTCTTTCTCCGACGCAAGCCACGTCCTGCGATGCCGCCGCCGGCATCGACCTCCTCATACTCGGTGCGCGGCGCGACCTCGATATCTCGAGAGCGTAAGGTGTCTTTCCGGCCAGCCTTTTTGATCGAGCGCTCTTTCTCGGAGACCTCAGCCGGCTTCTTCAATGGCTTCTTCGGTTTGGCTGCCTCGGCCCGGCGCGCCGCAGCAGCAATCGGCTCGATCTCCTCGGAATCGATCTCGATCTCGGAGATCTTCAGCTCATCAAGGGCCGGCCTCGAGGCGGCCTCCGCAGCCAGACGGATGGCTTCTTGCCTAGCACGCTCCGCCTCGGCGAGCCGACGGGCCTGCTCCTCCAGACGACGCGCCTCCTCCAGCTCGCGAGCCCGGCGCTCCTGAGCCTCTTGCTCCTCCTGCTCGGCAAGCCTTCGGGCCTCCTGCTCGGCACGCATCGCCTCGAGCTCGATCCGACGCCGCGCGCCGTCATGCGTAGGCGTGCTCGCCGTGATTCGCTCGCGTGGCGGCGGCCGGGACCGCTCTGTCGCCGGTCGCTGTGAAGCCGTGGATGCCGGGGTTGGCGCCAGGACCGGCTCGTCGGGACGCTTGACGTAGGTCCTCTTGCGCCGAACCTCGACGCTGATGGTCTTTGCCCGAGCGGCCGCAGTGGGCCGAGCGGTCCCGCCCCCGCGGGGTGCCACCGCAGGTTGACGCAGCTCGCTCACCGACTTTCGCTTGAGCGTGACCTGGCCCGGCGTCGCGCCCTCATCCCCGTCGGACTTGCCATGACTGCGACGCAGATAGCCGAGGAGCTGGAGTTTCTCCTGCTCCGTCAGCGTCGCATCCGCACCGTCCGCGCTGATGCCCGCCTCGCTCAACTGTGTCAGTAGACGCTCAACCGGAATGCCGACCGTAGAGGCGAGTTGCTTGACCGTGACTTCACTCATGAACTGACCTTTTATCCGCTAGTCCTGCTGGGCATCCGCGAACCAGGGCTCGCGGGCCTTCATAATCAAGCTGGCCGCCCGTTCAGGGTCCATTCCGTCGATGTCCATCAGGTCATCGACCGACTGCTCGGCCAGATCTTCGACGGTCGCGACGCCGCGAGCAGCAAGGGTGTAGGCGAGGGATTCATCCATGCCCTCCATCTCGAGCAGATCCTGTGCCGGATCGCGAGCCCCGCCCTCCTCCGTCGCAATGGCGCGCGTCAGCAGGACGTCCTTCGCGCGCTCGCGCAACAAATCGATGGTCTCATCATCAAGCTCGTCGATGGCCCGCATCTCTGCGAGCGGGACATAGGCGACCTCGTCGACCGTGCTGAACCCCTCCTCGACAAGGATGGCGGCCAGGTTCTCGTCGACCCCGAGCTGATCCATAAATGCCTGCACCGAGCGACGTGCCTCCTGCTCACCTTTGGTGGCGGCATCCTCTTCGTTCATGACGTTCAGTTCCCACCCCGTCAGCTGGCTGGCAAGCCTCACGTTCTGCCCATTTCGCCCGATCGCCTGAGCGAGATTCTCTTCCTTCACCGCGACATCCATGCTTCTCGCCTCCTCGTCGATGACGATCGAGACGACGTCTGCTGGGGACATGGCGTTGATCACGTACTGGGCCGGATTCTCATCCCAAAGGATGATGTCGACACGCTCGCCGTTGAGCTCATTGGACACGGCCTGGACACGCGAGCCGCGCATTCCGACACAGGCTCCCACGGGATCGATACGCGAATCGGTCGTCCGCACGGCGATTTTGGCCCGTGAGCCCGGATCGCGGGCAGCGCCCAGGATCTGGATGAGGCCCTCGCCAACCTCCGGGACTTCGAGCTTAAAGAGCTCGATCAGCAGCTCGGGCGCGGTACGACTGACGAACAATTGCGGACCCTTGAGCTCGGAGCGTACATCATAGAGGTAGCCACGCAGACGATCGCCCGGCCGCACGGATTCGCGCGGGATCACCTGATCGCGCGGGACCAGCGCCTCGGCATTGTTCCCAAGGTCTACAATGATGGTGCCGCGATCGGCTTTCTTCACGATGCCGGTGACCAACTGTCCCTTGCGCTCGCCAAAGGTCGAAACGATCTTGGCGCGCTCGGCCTCGCGGACCTTTTGGACGATGACTTGCTTGGCCGTCTGCGCCGCGATCCGACCGAAGAGCTCGGACTCGATCTCCTCCTCGATGTAATCGCCGACGCCCAATGCAGGCTCCAGGATCTCTGCCGCGGATTGGGTGATCTGACGCGACGGGGCGTCCAGGACAACCTCCTGCGGATCCGGGACGATCTCCCAGCGCCGAAAGGTACGGTAATCGCCCGTTTTGCGGTCGATGACCACACGCACGTCGATCTCCCCGCCATACTTCTTGCGGGTGGCCGACGCCAACGCGGCCTCGATGGCCTCGAAGATGACGTCCTCAGGCACGTCTTTCTCGTTCGAGACGGCCTCCACCACCAGTAAGATCTCTTTGCTCATTCCACCTAATCCGACTGAAAAGATCCGGCGTGCGAATCGGTCACCGGGCAGACCAGCTTGCGATCGGGTCCGGACGCTCCCGAAGGGTCAAAACACCGGGACGAGCCGCGCAATCTCGACTTGATTCAGCGGGATCGTCCACCGGCGGCCGTCCGCTTCGAGGTCGACCACCCCATCCGAGCACCCCAGCAGAACTCCCTCGAGGTTGCGACGTCCGTCGAGCTTCTCGCTCAACTTGATCTTCACCCGCGAGCCCGCGAAGCGCAGGAAATGCTCGGGGAAGACCAGAGGTCGATCCAACCCGGGGGAGGAGACCTCGAGGTCATAGTGTCCGGGCAGCGGGTCCTCGACATCCAGGACCGCACTCAACTGATCACTCACCGAGGCGCAGTCCTCGAGCCCGACCCCATCCTCATGATCGATATAGACGCGCAACGTGGCTCCGCTGGTACCGCGTTGGAAAAACTCGACGCCGACAAGCTCAAAGCCCATGGGCTCCACCACACCACGGACCAGAAGATTCAGACGACTGCCTGGAGGCTCCATCGCACGCCCTTTACAAACAAAAATTGGGCCATTGGCCCAACCACTGAAAACAGATTCCACTCGGCCAATCGTACCCGGTCCGCCGACATCGAATCCACGATGACAGCACCGACACGACCGAGGCATCGCAGGCGAAACGCCCGAGATAAAAAAACCCCAATGAAGGGGTTCTATGGAAGGCTAACCTTCGAGGTTCCCGTGGATCACCCGATCACCAAGCCCTTGGAGTTTATCCGGTCCGCATATCTTCCGCAAGACCGCGGCAGCTGATCGGCTCGAGCGCCATATCGGGTCGAGCGCCATTGCCAAAACTCACCAGACTGATGCACCCTCTTACAGGGAACCGAAATCACAAGGGATCTGCCCCGGCGTATGCGGGGGCTCGAGCCGGTTGTGAAGACCGGATACGAGACGATACTGAACCATACCAAGACCGGATCCATCAGATCATGAGCAGCTTTACGGACCCAGCGACGCCGATGGAGCAGGCGATCCTCCGTACCAGGCGGCTGCTGAGCGATGCGGAGGAGTGGCTTCGCGTGAGGATGCCCGCTACCGAGATCCGTTTCGATCTGCGCGGAACAACCGCTGGCCAGGCCAGGCTCAGGTCACCGAACGGCGCGCTCATTCGCTACAATCCGGCCCTCTTGTGCCGTCATCCGATCGAATTCATCAAACAGACGGTCGCGCAGGAGGTCGCCCATATCGTTGCCTTCGTGCGACATGGTTCGGGAATCCGGCCACATGGCCCTGAGTGGCAGGTGATCATGCGGCATTTCGGCATCGAGCCATCGCGCTGTCATAACTATGACATCTCGAGGCTGCGCACCCGTGAGCTGCGGCGTTTCGCGTATCTGTGCGGTTGCAGCAGGCACGAGCTGACCAGCATTCGGCACAAGCGTGCGCAAGGGGGCGGTATCGTCTATCTGTGTCGCCGCTGTCGCCAGCCCTTACGCCCGGAGCCTGGCCAACAGCCCTAATTCCGGCCCGATCCAGATGACGGCCGGAGGATTCGTGGAACCAAAGTCAGGGATTGGCTAGGTATATGCCTTGGATAAAGCCGCCGGATCACCGACGGCCCTACCCGGGGCTTGAGGATCAACGAGGGTAGCCGTAGGGTCCTGGTCCGTAGCCGTGGCCATAAGCCGGCCCGCCATAGGCTGGCCCATAGCCGGGATAGGCGACGCCTGGTGGCACTGGGGCCTGCATTCTCTCCCGATACTCACGAGCCCGCTGGTCCGCGGCACGACGCATCGCCTCGTGCTCCGCCTGCATCCGGGCCCGATACTGCGCCATGGCCTCTGGTTGCTGATCGAACGTCCGAAGGCGCGGCGACGGAACACCAGGACCAGGCATCAGGTCGTCCCGAAAGACCGGCTGGGGAGCCAAAGGCAGGAGTGGTGGCTCGCTCACCGCCGCCGTCTCCTGCGCAACAGGCGGCTCTTGCGCAACAGGTGGTGCTTCGGCAGCAGGAGCAGGAGCAGCCGGGGATTCCTCACGCATCAGTGACTCGGCAAAGGCCGTGGCCTCGACCTGACTCACCGGGACTGGATCGACGATCGCCTCTTCCACGAGCGGGGCTGCGGTTTCCTCGGCCTTCTGGCCCGCGCCGCGCGCAGTTGCCGTGCCGAATGCTGGAGCCGGCAAAGGCGCGTTATGACGCTCGAACCCCGACACTGGCTGTGTGATCCTCACCGCAGCGACCGGCGCCTCAGGCTCGACATCGCCCGCCGGGGCCGTGTCGGCAAGAGCTTGGCCGGTGTCGGCGGGCGCCTCGGTCTTCAATGACTCGACGGTCCCGGCATCAACGGCTGCGGTTTCGACAGTCGTCGTCTCGGAGGACGTCAGATCTTTGATCTTGTCTGTGACCTGTTTCACACCGTTCGCGCCGGCAGTGGTCGCATCGGAGATGAAAGACTCTGCAGTCTCGGTCAGATCGGAGAGCGTGCGGACAATCTGCATGAAGCGGCTTTCGTCTTCGGAGGTGTCTGCGATCCCGCTTTCCTGGGTAGCGCTCGCCTGCACTGCATCCTTGGCCGAATCGCGATCGAGCGAGCTGAGGTAGAGATACCCGAAGGCGATCACAACCGCCCAGAGTGAGAGCTTGGGGATCCAACCAAGACCTGAACGCTTGGGTGCTTTCGCTTTTTCCGTATCTGTGTCTTTGTCTGCGGTGGCCATTTCAGCTGCTCCTGAAAGAGACGTAAGGTGGTGAGGCAATGATATCAGAATTTCCTGATGTACTTGAATAAGGCGACTACCGGCGAGTCAGGTGCCTGATTGGCAGGTATTTTGGTTCGCCTCTCATAAGGAGGGCCGCAGCAGCACGCAGGCGCAGTGACTCCGGCGCGATGCCGAAAGCGGGCCGATCGCTTTTGACGAACCTGTGTCTCTGCGCCGCCCGATCGTCTTAAAGATACTCAACCCGGACCCGTTCAACCGGCGACGGCCAAGATCCTGAGGGCCCGCTCGACACGACCGACACAGGCGAGGAGATTGGCCTCGATCTCCTCCATTCTGATCACGTCAGCTCCCTTTCCCGCCGCCCAATTCACGACGAACGCGAGACTGGCGTAACAGAGACCCAGCTCCCGCGCGATCGCAGCCTCGGGCATCCCGGTCATCCCGACCAGGTCGCAGCCATCGCGCTCGAGGCGGGCGATTTCTGCGGTCGTCTCCAAGCGTGGGCCCTGAGTTGCGCCGTAGACACCGCCGGCAATAGCAGACTCACCGCTTGCGGAGCAGGCAGAGATCAGCGCCAGGCGCAGATCCTCGCAGTAGGGCGAGGTCATATCCACGTGCTCCACCCCGCCGCCATCGCCGTCGTAGAGGGTATGGGCTCGACTATGCGTGTAGTCGATGATGTCGTGCGGAACGGCAAGTGCCAGAGGGCCGAACCGAGCGCCGATTCCCCCAACGGCCGCGAGGCCCACGACACGCTGCGCACCTGCCGCCTCCAGCGCCCAGAGATTGGCCCGATAATTGATGCGATGGGGCGGCAGATCATGCCCGACGCCGTGGCGGGGAAGGAACAGCACCTCTGCGCCATCCAGCCGCCCGCGTATCAGCGGCGCCGAGGTCTCCCCGAAGGGCGTCTCGATGCGTTGTGACTCCCCGCCTTCCAACCCGGCAAGGTCCGAAAAACCCGATCCACCAATAATCGCCAAGAGCGTCATGCGGGCACCGATATGAAAGTAAGAAACTGGCCAACCGAGACGAGCCGGGGCTCGGAAGGAAAGCGCTGATCAAATCAGCGTTTCCCGCGACACATGCACCGGATCGGCGCACAAGTTTAACCAAAAAAAAAGCGCCTCGCGGCGCCAGATCGGCTCACACAGCACGACCGAACCGGGGAAATGCTGATCGAATCAGCATTTCCCGCAACCCGTGAATGTCCGCTGATTCTTGTCAGGGATGGCAGATCATCAGCTTCTCGACCGCCTCGGCGTCCTAGGTGCCGAGCGTGCTCGCCCAGCGCGTCTTTGAGGCATCTTGAAACATCCCGATCTCGACCAGCTTGGGAAACAACACTTGCTCTTCGCGGTCGATCCGCTTGTCGACCATCTCGAAGACTTCATAAGTCTCTGCAAGAAATTCATTCGTGAAATTAAAATCGCAATTCTTCAACCAACGCCTGTGATAGTCGTCGAAGGTCTTGCGCAAGGGCTTCTCGCCACTGATGAAGCCCCAAGCGATCGATTTGACCTTCGGATCCTCATGGATCAGGAGGCTCGGATAAAGACTCCGATCTTCTTCTGCGAGGTGACGGCGCACCATGGTACCAAGGTCACACAGCAGCTCGTAGGCCGTCCTGGCGTTCGGCCGAATGCGCAACTGCTCAGGCGCGAGCAGCAGCCTGAGATCCTCAATCATCTGACGAAGCTCCGCATGGGTGTGTCGGTAGCTTTCTAGGGTCGGCATGGACATCCTCCTAAGGTTCTGTATGCGGCCATGACAAGCGATCAGCAGTTGCTTCGCCTGTCACCGTCGAGCAAGCCGACGCCGGATCGGGACCGGCGTCGATTCACTGGAGCAACGCTCGGCTACAGGATGTATACCAAACCGCAAAAGGTGTCAAAATGCGTTTAATTATATGGTGTTTTTAACAAATACCCATCAACCGAGCCGGGCTGGTGAATCGGATCCAGAGAACCGAGGCGGAAATCATCAGCGTGTCCCTAGACGTCCTCATCCGCGACCGCGTAGATGCCCCGCGCGTTGCGGAAGTAGTTCTTGTAGTCGAGGCCATAGCCGTACAGATAGCGGTCTGGCACCTCGACCCCGACGATATCGGCCTCACACTCATGCGGGCGATCCTTTGAGACCAGCACCGCGGTCTGAACACTGGAGGCACCATCCGCATAGCAGGCGTCGACGACATGCCTCAGGGTTGTGCCTTCGTCCAGCACATCGTCGAGCACCAGGATATGCTCCCCTCGGATAGCATCCGACGGACGGTAGCGCCAAGCGATCTCGCCACCGCTGGTCGCACCCTGGTAGCGACTGGCGTGGATGTAGTCGACCCGTAGCTGGAAATTGAGACGTGGCAGCAGAAGACCCGCGACGAAGACGGCGCCGGTCATCACGCAAAGGACCAGGGGATCCTTCCCGGCAAGACGCTCGGTCACGGCCTCGGCCATGCGGTCGATCGCCGCCTCGACCGCCTCGGCCTCTACGAGACACTCGGCGCGTGCGGCAACACCCTCATATTGATCTGCGTCAAGCTTCATCCAATTCCCTCCGGGTCGGTCGGGTCAGAGAGCCCGAGGTCAAGCGTCTCGAGGTCCTCGAGCTGGGCGACGTGGCGCACGGCGCGCTGCCACTCAGGCAGCTCGTGCAGGCGGGTGCGATCCGGATGACCTCGACCATGCATCCTCAAGAGACGCAGCTCGCCCGCGGGATCCCGATGGTCGGCGAACGCCTCGATGACCTCGAGCGCTGCCGGTCGATTGTTGCAGACGAGGATCATATCGCATCCTGCGCTCGAGGCCGCGCGGGCACGCTCCACATAGCCACCGCCCGCCGCCGCCGCCGCCATGTTGAGATCGTCGCTGAAGATGACGCCTTGGAATGCGAGGCGACCGCGCAGGATGTCGCGCAGCCAGACCGCAGAGAACCCCGCCGGTTGGTCATCGATCTGCGGATAGCACACATGTGCCGGCATGATGGCCTCCAAGGCATGCGCGATCAGCCGCTCGAATGGGACGAGATCCTCCAGCTCGAGATCCGCGTAGGTTCTCGGATCGACCGGCAGCTCAAGATGCGAGTCGGCGTTCACCCCGCCATGTCCCGGAAAATGTTTGCCTACAGCCGGCATGCCGGCCTGCCGAACCCCCTCGAGCCAGACCAACCCAAGGTCGCTCACCTCGCAGGCCTGCGTTCCGAGTGCGCGGTCACCGACGACGACGTTCATGCCTCGATCCAGGTCGAGCACAGGGGCAAAACTGAAGTCGACGCCCACCGACCGCAGCTCCGCGGCCAGCAGCCAGGCTACCGATTGGCAGGTGACGCGTGCCCGCTGTGGGTTGCGTCGATACAGATCGGCGAAGCGGCCCGCCGGCGGCAGGCGGGTGAAACCCTCGCGAAAGCGTTGCACCCGCCCACCTTCCTGATCGACCCCGATCAGGAGATGCGGCTCGCGCAAGGCATGAATCGCAGATGTGAGCTCAAGGAGTTGCGCAGGCGACTCGAAGTTTCGCGCAAACAGGATCACACCGCCGACTGCCGGGTGCCGCAACACCTCCCGGTCCTCGGAGTCGAGCGCCGGCCCTGCAATGTCGAGCATGACGCAACCCAAAGACATGGCCGATACCCCCCACCAAAAACAGCCTGGAATCTTACATTAATCTCACATCGAGACGATCGCCCAAGGCGTCTCCGAAGCGGTTGACGGCGAGGACGACGAGCAGGAGCGCGACCCCGGGGGCCAGAGCGCCAGGTGCGGCGCGACCAGCATGAAAGACACCCCAACGCGCAGCCTATTGCCCCAAGAGGCATCGGGCGGTTGCACACCCAAGCCGAGAAACGACAGACCAGCCTCGGCGATCACGGCGGCGGCCAGACCGAAGGTGGCCTCGACGACGAGCGGGGCCAAGGCGAGCGGGATGAGATGGCGGAACAGAATGCGATAGGAACCGCAGTCAAGTGCCCGAGCTGCAACGACATGATCGAGCTGCGCAAGCGACGGCACCCGGGCTCGCGCCAGGCGCGCGTAACCCACCCAACCGACGGCCACCAAAGCTAAGGATGAGGTTATTGAGCCCGGGCCCCGGGGTCCCGCCAAGGCGATCGCGAGCAGAATGCCCGATTCCTGCAGGATAGGCTGATGGTTTGCCATCGGGGAATCCCTGAATCGGGCGTGCGTCGCCTCCCCGGTACTGCGCGTGAGCGATCCGGTCCGCTATGATAGCGCCATCCGGCATGCGCTCTCTGAAACAGCGAGCCTGATTCGGTCCGTCCACGTCGCCAGTTAAACCAGTCGAGGTCCCATTCCGATGCCTGCCCGCCTCTTTCTGCGCCTGCTCGCTGCCGTATCGATCCTCATCCTTGCGAGCTGTGCCTCGGAGCCGAGGACGACGCGCACGGCAACGCTGACCCCACCTGCAGCGCCGCTATCGGAGCCTGCCGTGAGGCGGGCCCCAAGCTCGGATGAAATCTACACCGGACCACCCGCTGCAGCCATCCTCCCGGTCATCGAGGGCCGCCCGTCGGCATCTCCCGATGTCTCGCGCTGGTGGATCCAGAAAGTCATGGCCGAAGAGCTCGATCGCGCCGATGTCTTCGCAGGGGTCATCCCGCTCGAGACGCGCGAAGAGGCCCACGAGGCGGATCTCGTCATTCAACCCGCACTGACGGCCTTGACCTGGACACGCCCGGATCAACGCAGCGGCAACATTGCAATGCGAGTCCGGGCGACCGACACGGTGTCGGGACAAGTGCGGCTCGATCGGGTCTATACGGCTTCCTGCAACAATTGCCGCACGACCCCCGGACAACCGGCGGTTGCCGGCCCCGTGGCGGCCATGATGCAGGACGTCATCAAGGACCTGGCACGGTTCGCCGCCCGTTAGCGAAACGCTGGCTCCAATCAGCGCCTCGTGTCGATGATTGCCCGGGATGGCAAAGGATCAGCTCCTCCTCAGGGCAACGGCTCGACCCGCGCGGAGTCGAGCGTGACACCGAGCGGCCCGCGCGGGATCCATGCCTCGATCAGTCTCGTCCCGCGGCGCACGCGCACCGGCACCAGCTCCCCGTACTCCCCTTCTGTCGTCTTGCGACGCAGCTCCGAGTATCGGAACAATCGCTCATCGGCATAGGACTCGATCAGGTCCCCGGCCTGCAGGCCGGCCGCCTCGGCCGCCGAGCCGGGGATGACGGAGGCAACCGCGACCCGATTGTCTTCACCGGTGGCATAAAGGTAGCGATCGTAGATGCCATCTCCGATCTCTTCGCGCAGCGAGCGAGCGTCCGCGTTGACCCGGCCGAGCTCCTCCCGGTACTGCTCGGTACCGATCCATCCCTCACGGGTCGCTTGGTCACGTAATGCAAGCCGCTCGAGTGACTGTTGGGCCTCTCGAAACATGAGATCCTCCGCCAAGCCTAGATCGACGCCTGCGGCCAGCAAGGCGACGCGACGCTCGTCCTGAGTACGCGGCGCCAGCGGACGGTCGGAATCCGCCGTGCTCGCCGCCTTGGCCGAGGCGCTCAGGACACGCTCCAGTGTCTGCTCAACGCTGGCCAGTCGGACCTGAAGATCCGCGAGCTGCGACTGCAGCCGACCCAGCGACTCCGCATCCGCGTCGGCCGTCGGGAGAGGCACGCCGGGCTCCGAGACATCGGCTTGCGCCGCATCCGGTCGGGTCTCGACGAGAAGTGCCCGGCCAGACGAGGTCGGGGCGCTCGCTGTCTCCCCTGAGCCCTGAGGGATGGCCTGCTCCCCCGCGACCTGCAGCACCGGCTCGCTCATCATGGTCAGACCGCCCACGGCCGCCGCCCCGAAGAAGAGACCGGCCGCAAAACCGGCGGACAAGAGTGGAACAGCGGGTTTCATCAAGGATGCCTCATGCGTTGGGAATGGTGAGCCTGCGACCGCGAGCCGACCCTTTGCGTTCCCGACGGGAGCACTCCAGGCCAAGAAGGGTCCTAAGGGTTACAAGCCTCCTGAAGGTGAAGCTCATGAGGTGCCATCCCGGGCAGACATCAGCACGCGATTCGAGATCGCGGTTTCCGACTCGCTCCACGCGCGATTCATGACGCGCCTGAGCATGGCGGTACATCCAGATGCCGCGGGAAACGCTGATTTGGTCAGCGCTTCCACAAAACTGTTAAGCTCATGCCCGCGGGGACCGGTCGGCACATTGGTTTTTCCAGCCCTGCCCCGACCTTTCCGCCAAAGCGGCTCGGCGACAGTGAAACGAAGGCGCCGCGACCTGGTTAACGAGGACTGATCCGAATGAATGCAAAGACCGTAAACCTGCTGCTCTGGATCGCTGCCACCATCTGGCTGGTGATGATGTTCAACAGCATGACAACAACCGACCAGATCGAGTCGCGCACCCTGAGCTACAGTCAGTTCCTGCAAGAGCTGTCCGACGGGTCCATTCGAGAGGTCACCATCCAGGATCAGCGCGTCAAAGGGGTGCGCACGGATGGATCGCGTTTCGAAACCTTCGACCCGGGTGACCCGGCACTCGTCGGAGACCTGCTCGAGAACGCCGTGACCATTCGAGCCGAGCCGCCGGAGCGTCCAAGTGTGCTCGCACAGATTCTCATCGCGTGGCTGCCCTTCATCCTCCTCATCGGCATCTGGTTCTGGTTCATGCGTCGCAACATGGGCGGCGGTGGCGGTGGCGGGATCTTCAATTTCGGCAAGAGCCGCGCTCGTCAGCATGCGGAGGGCGACGTCAAGGTCACCCTGCGCGACGTCGCGGGCGTCGAAGAGGCGAAAGAGGAGGTGGGGGAGCTGGTCGATTTCCTGCGGAATCCGCAGAAGTTCTCCAACCTCGGCGGACGGATCCCGCGCGGTGTTCTCATGGTCGGTCCGCCGGGAACAGGCAAGACGCTGTTGGCGCGCGCCATCGCCGGCGAGGCCAAAGTTCCCTTCTACAGCATCTCGGGCTCGGACTTCGTGGAGATGTTCGTCGGTGTCGGCGCCTCGCGTGTCCGCGATCTCTTCGAGCAGGCCAAAAAGGCAGCGCCTTGCATCATCTTCATCGACGAGATCGATGCCGTCGGTCGAAAGCGCGGCGCCGGGCTCGGTGGTGGTCACGACGAGCGCGAGCAGACCTTGAACCAACTGCTCGTGGAGATGGATGGCTTCGCGGGCAACGAGGGAATCATCGTCATCGCAGCGACCAACCGCGCCGACGTTCTCGACCCTGCCCTGCTGCGTCCGGGTCGCTTCGACCGCCAGGTGGTCGTCGGGCTTCCTGATCTCGCCGGTCGGGCCGCGATCCTCGAGGTCCACATGCGAAAAGTGCCGATCGCCGATGACGTCGAGGCACGGACCATCGCGCGCGGAACCCCCGGCTTTTCCGGGGCGGATCTCGCCAACCTGGTCAACGAGGCGGCCTTGTTTGCGGCTCGCGCCGGTCACACCGAGGTCTCGATGGCGATGTTCGAGCGAGCCAAGGACAAGATTATGATGGGCGCGGAGCGGCGCAGCATCGTCATGTCGGAGTCCGAGCGGAAGCTGACGGCCTATCACGAGGCCGGACATGCGATCGTAGGACGTCTGGTGCCTGAGCACGATCCGGTCCACAAGGTCAGCATCATCCCTCGCGGACGTGCGCTCGGGGTCACCCTCTTCCTGCCGGAGCGTGATCGCTACAGCATGAGCAAGCGACAGCTAGAGAGCCAGCTCTCGACCCTGTTCGGCGGGCGCCTCGCCGAAGAGATGATCTTCGGTCCCGAGCATGTGACCACGGGTGCGTCGAACGACATCGAGCGCGCAACGGATATCGCACGCAACATGGTGACGCGGTTCGGTTTATCCGACAACTTGGGGCCACTCGCCTATGCCGAGGACGAAGGCGAAGTCTTCCTGGGCCGTTCGGTGACCCAGCAACGCCAAGTCTCTCCCGAGACCGCTCAGGCCATCGACAAGGAGGTTCGGCAGATCATCGATCGCAACTACCGCCGGGCCAGGGAGATGCTGTCGGAGAACATGGACAAGCTACACACGATGGCGGATGCGCTGATGAAGTTCGAGACGATCGGTAAGGATCAGATCGACGACATCATGACTGGTCGTCCGATGCGAGAGCCCGATGACGACTCCGGAAATGCAAAGCCCAAGACGGGTACGGGGGGCGGCGACGTCCCGGATGTCGGCGCACCGAGGAAGGACCCACCTGTCGTCGGCGGCGCCGTCGGCGGCATCTGAAGGCAGAGGCTGATCGTTTACCATCCCTGCTGGTAACGATCGGCACCTCCATGTTTAGCGAGAGACCCGGCTTAAGCGTTTGATTCTGAAAATTCCCGCCAAAAAATCACATGGACGAGCGACTCTGACGAGGATCCCTAAGCGCGTGGCTCCACCAAACCTGGTTCTCGCCTCGTCATCACCTTATCGACGCGCTTTGCTCGAGCGGCTCGGGTTGCCCTTCTCGACCGCTTCACCCGACGTGGACGAGACGCCTCGACCCAACGAGGCAACCCAGGTCCTGGTGCTGCGCCTCGCGGAGGCCAAGGCCAGGGCGATTGCATGCGATCACCCCAACGCCTTGATCATCGGCTCCGATCAGGTCGCCTGTATCGACGATGAGATCCTGGGAAAGCCGGGCGATCGCGCCCGGGCCATCGCCCAGCTGCAAAGGGCGTCCGGGCGGACCCTCGTCTTTCAGACAGGTCTCTGTCTCCTCAACACGTCCAGCGCGCAGGCCCAAACACTCGTCGAGCCGTTTCGGGTTCATTTCAGGATGCTGAGTCCGCGGCAGATCGAAGGCTATGTCGATCGAGAGCGGCCGTTCGACTGCGCCGGCAGCTTCAAGTCCGAGGGGCTCGGCATTGCCCTATTCGAGCGGCTCGAAGGGGATGATCCGAATACGCTGATCGGATTGCCTCTGATCCGATTGATTGCGATGCTCGAGTCGCAAGGTCTGTTCCCGTTGGGGGGCTGACTCTCCGGCTAAAGCAGCCATCGATGCTCGTTGCGGTTCGTTCGCTACGACGGGTGCTGGTGAGACATTCATCAGCAGATCCAACGGATTGAATGATAATCCAATCGGGCTCGACTCCTCATTGCGCTTTCAAAAAAGACGCGACAACCTGCATTGGCATTCAGTGCGGACAATTGCGCATTGCAAAAGTCATCTTCCTGCGCGACTATTCGTCAGTCGTTACGCGCACTGGCCCGGCCCCGCATTGGAAGGGGCGACGACGTCGGCATGCCTCGATACCGCTTCGCGATCAATGACACGAAGGGTGGTTGAAGGCGCCCGTCTTTGAGGGGCCTGGATCAAGCTGATCACGCTCGGGAGGAAACGCTGACCATGCCAACTCATCCCCATTCCATCAGGCACCTGGCGCTCTTGCTCGTAGCGCTTGCCGTGTTGGCATTGACCGGCTGCAGCAGCAGCGGCGATCAACGTGACGTGGCTGAGCAAGGCTACAGTGGCTATCAGGTCGCCGGCTCGGACGTCTTCCCCGTTCCGCCCGAGATCCAACCCAATGTCGATTTTTGGCGTCATGTCTACGGGATCTGGGGACGCGGGCAGGTCGCCATCCATGACAACAGGTACATGGGCGTCATCTACGAGGTCCTGACTCTCCCGGGACCGATCCAAGAAGGTTACACGGAATCGCAGCGGCAATTGGTGCGTGCCCGCACAAGCGCCTACTCCGACCAACTCCGCGAATTGGAGCAGCGCGTTCGTACCGGGCAGAGTCTCGGCAGCACAGACAAAACGCTGCTCGCAAAATTCGAGCAAAGCGGCAATCGCGATGGCGTCTTCGGCGCCGCCGAAAGGGTACGCAGCCAACGCGGGTTACGCGAGCGCTTCCATCGGGGCGTCGAGATCAGCGGCCGCTATGACGGCATCTTCCGGGAGATCATGCGCAGTCACGGGGTCCCGGAAGATCTTGCATATCTGCCGCACGTCGAGTCGTCCTTCCAGACCAACGCACGCTCCAGCGTGGGTGCTGCGGGTGTCTGGCAGTTCATGCCCGCGACCGGTCGGATGTTCATGAATGTGAACGACACGATCGACGACCGGCTCGATCCCATCATTGCCGCAGAAGGGGCTGCCCGGTATCTCTCTCAAGCGCATCGGCGGCTCGGGAGATGGCCGCTCGCAATCACCTCATACAATCATGGCCAGGGGGGGATGGCGAATGCCAAGGCCCAGTTCGGCGACGACATCGGCAGGATCGTAAAGAATTATCAGGGTCAGTATTTTGGCTTCGCGTCTCGAAACTTCTATGCCGAATTCATTGCCGCGCGCGAGGTCACGCGCAACGCGGAACGCTACTTCCCGGAGGGCGTCCGACTCGAGGAGCCTTGGCGGCATGATCGCCTGGTCCTGCGGCACAGCATGCCTGCCGAGCATGTGGCGGGCCATTATGGCCTGACGCCCTATCGCCTCGCAGACCTGAACCTACACTGGCGCGATCGTGCCCGCGACGGTCGTGCGCCTCTACCCGCCGGCAGCACGGTCTGGCTACCCGCCGGGTCTATGCAGCGCGTCGCGAGTCATCCGCCACCCGTATCGACAACCCTGGTCGCGCGAGCCGAGCCTAAGCCCGCGCCGGCCGCGCTGAAAGCCGTGGCGAAGGCAGAACCAGCAAAACCACAGGCGAAATCGCAGGCGACGACTACCGCGAAGCCCAAGTCGAATGCAGCGGCAGCCACGGCCCGTTACCACGTCGTCAAGCCTCAGGAGACACTGTATCGGGTTGCGCTCCAGAACGGCATCTCAGTGGCCGAGCTCCGTCGCCTGAACAAGATGCGACCCGACGACAATAATATCCGCGCGGGTCAACGACTCAAGGTCGGTATTTGAAGCTCGTCCGTTGGTGTATCTGTCTGCTTTAGCGATTGACGAGGTCTGCACATCCCTTTAAACGGCAGAGCCGACTCGCTTCAACCCTAGAGCACCTTGGTCACCAGCTTGATCGCCATATCCTGAGGATCGCTCTCGATGCGGAACCCCAGCGACCTGACGAGGGCAAGCATGCGGCTGTTCGCGCTCAGCACCTCACCATCCATCACACGGAAGCCGCGCAACCGCGCGTTTTGCATCAAGGAACGCATCAGACGAGCACCGATACCCAGGTCGCGCCAGGTATCCGAAACCACGATCGCGAACTCACACGCATCCCCGCCCGGACGTGCCATGTATACCTCATATAGGCACAATCTCGCATTTTCTGAATGCCTGGAATTTCAGCGTGAGTAAAGAGTCAAGCTCCTTCTTATGTGTGGTGTGCGTTTGTTTTAGGCAGTCGGTGATTGCATTTCTGAACTCGGCGAAATTGGGGTAGTATTTTGAGTAGAGCACTTTTTTCTTGACGAACTTCCACAGCCTCTCGATCAGGTTTAAATTCGGCGAATAAGCGGGAAGATAAAGCAGGTCGATATTCAGTTGCGCAGCCAGCGCTGTGACGAGATTGCACTTCTGGTAGCGCGCATTGTCCATCACCAGCGTGATCGGCACGTCGAGATTCAGCATGGCAATGCGTCGCAAGAGGTCGCAGACGCTTTCTGCGGTGATATAGGTATCGTTCGTCACCATCACCAGTTCGTGCGTGATCGCGTTCAATGCACCGAGCACGTTGAATCGCTTTCTCCCGGCGGACGTCTTGACAAAGAGGCGGGAGAACGACCACAGAATACCGAGAAAAGAACCTAATACAAAGTGAGCAGCATCGACAAAAAAATAGCGCGTTTACCCTGTCTGGCTTCTTCGAGGCGGGGCTCTAACTTGTTGATGCGAAAATGTTCTTGCTTCTCCGGGTCGGCTCCCGATGGGATGGTTCCGACGCGTCTCGGAGCCATTCCGAGTGATTTGAGGAACCTCCCGACAACGCTTGGACTGCGCTTGATTCCCGTGAGCTCCTCAATCATGGCCGCCGCCTCGTTGATGGTCGCAGGCGGATGCGCGCGGAAATGGGCCTCAAGTCGATAGCGATGCTGCTCCAACTCGCTGATCGGGGCGTAGAAGTTGAACTCCATCAGCGTCTTGATACCACCGGACTGAAACATCCCGAGGTACTGCCGTAAGGTGTTGCTGGAAACTCCCGCGAGCCGACAAATCTCCCAGTGCGCAAGGCCCTGGCTCTTCAGCCACAGCACATCCATTCGTCTGCGCACCCTCGGGTGCGGATGCACGTAACGCAACTTCTGTATTGTCTTCAAATCCTGCTCGGAGAATTCGATTCTGATCATCGTCGCAAAAAACCTACAAGGCGGCCCGTCGGTAGCAACAAGTCTAACTCAGAGTCAGAGCGTTATCGAGCATTGCTGAGAGTCGACATGAGGAAAGTGCAATTTATGCTTATAGGAGGTATAGCGTGCGACCCCGACCTCGACCTCGGTGCCATCGTGCTCGACGACACCGATCAGGGCCATTTCGCGGTCGTAGTCGATCTGGGTGAAGCGCACCAGCATCTCGGGCGTCAACTCCTTGATCGCCTGCATGAACCTGAAATACTTGGTCTGCTCGGAAAGGCCCCGCACGAACTCCTGCTCCATCTCGGCATCCTCCGGCCGAATCGGTCGGATGGTCAGATCCTTACCGTCCGGCAATTGGACCCGTTCAATCAAATGGCTGGGGTAGGGGTGGATCGCCATATGCCCATAGGTCGTCTGCTGCGGGGGGCGATAGTCCACCTTGATCCGCGCATCCACTGCGATCACGTCCTTGTCCGTCCCGATGAGCGGATTGATGTCCAGCGCGATGACCTCCGGCAGCTCGCAGACCATCTCGGAGACCCGCTGCAGGATCTTGGCCAAGGCAACCCTATTCATGGGCGGCATGTGCTGGAAGGCGCCCATGAGACGCACGATCCGGGTATGGTCGATCATGGTCTGAATGATGAATGCGTTCAGCGGCGGGAGACCCAGCGCCCGGTCCTCCAAGACCTCGACCTTGGTCCCGCCGGCACCGAAGCTGATGACCGGCCCGAAGATCCGGTCGCGGGTGACACCGATCATGAGCTCGCGAGCCGCGCGTGTGGAGGCCATATGCTCGACCGTAATTCCTTCCATCCTCGCATCCGGGCGCAGGCGCTTGGCCCGCTCGACGATCTCGGTGAAGGTACGGCGGACCGATTGGGCATCATCGATGTTCAGACGAACACCGTCGACATCGGATTTGTGCTCCAGATCGGGGGAGTTGATCTTCATCACGACAGGGAAACCCAGTGCCTCGGCGGCCATCAGGGCCTCGTTCGGGGTGCGCGCCAGCACCGCCTGCATGGTCGGGATGCGGAACGCGGAGAGGACCGCCTTGGCCTCGATGGTCCCGAGGACCTTTCTTCCCTCGGCCATCACGCCCTCGATGATCAGCCTCGCCCCTTCGACGTCGGGGGCATCGACCTGCGAGAGTGGCCCGGGCGACTGCATCAGAAGCTTCTGGTTGCGCTGGTGGTAGACGAGGAACGAGAAGGCATCGACCGCCCCCTCGGGGCTGTCGAAATGGGGCACGTCATGCTCGGCGAGCAACGCTTGAGCCTCGGCGACCCGCTTGCCGCCCATCCAGCACGCCAGTACGGGCTTGCGGCTGCCCTTGACTGCCTCGATCACCTGCTCGGCCGTGGAGACCGGATCCCCGAAGACCAGAGGCGCCAGGATGCAGAGCACCCCATCGACCTCGGGGTCGGCGAGACAGGCGTCCAAGGCGAGACGATACCGCTCCGGCGGGGCATCTCCGATGATGTCGATCGGGTTGCCGTGCGACCAATGATCCGGAAGCGCCTTTTCCAGGGTCTGCCGAGTCGTATCGCTGAGCTGGGCGAGCGAGAGTCCGAGCTCGACGATACGATCGGCAGCCAAGACGCCGGGCCCGCCACCATTGGTAATGATGGCGATGCGATCACCCCCCAGACGCCGGCGGATCCCGAAGACCTGCGCGGCCGCGAACAACTGCTCGAGGCTCGAGACCTGGACGACACCCGCCCGCTCGGTGACGGCACGAAAAACGTCTGCGGACCCCACGAAGGCGCCGGTATGGGACTTGATGGCGCGAGTCCCGGCCGGATGCCGCCCCGCCTTCACCACCACCACGGGTTTCAGGCGGGCGGCGGCACGTAGGCCACTCATGAAATGTCGGGCGTTGCGGATCCCTTCGACATACAGCAGGATGCAATGCGTCTCAGGGTCCAATGCCAGGTAGTCCAGGACATCGCCGAAATCCACATCCGCCGCGGCACCCAGAGAGACGACCGCGGAAAAGCCGATACGCCTTCGCTCAGACCAATCGATCATGGCAGTGCAGATGGCACCGGACTGCGAGACCAGTGCCACATGCCCACGGCGCGGCAGATCTTGACCGACACTGGCGTTCAATCCATGTTGGGGACGCATGGCCCCGATGCAGTTTGGTCCCAGAACCCGGATGCGGTTGCTCCGCGCAGCCTCCACCAGCCGCTCCTGCAGGACACCTCCACGATCTCCATGCTCGCCGAATCCGGCTGAGTGAACCACCGCCACCTTCACCCCGAAGCCGCCGCACTGTTGCAGGATGGCCGGGACCCGCTCGGCAGGTGTGGCGATGAGGGCCAGATCGATATGCTTGTCGAGGTGAGTCAGATCCCGATAACAGGGCTGACCGGCAACCTGCTCATACTTCGGGTTGATCGCATAGGCATTCCCTTTGAAGGCACCGGCCAGAAGATTCCGGAAGACCATGCCGCCGATGGATCCGTCGCGGTCGCTGGCCCCAAAGACTGCCACGGCATTCGGGGTGAAAAGCTGGTCGATATCGGATACACGCATGGGACGCCCTCCCGGGCACAAAAGCGTTTAAGCTTGCAAATGGACGTTGAGTACGCTTGAGAGCCCGCTGGGTTCGCAGGGTGATGCCGACAGCGGGCAACCTATGGTCGCCGCCGGTCCGTCATACCCATCGATGACGCGTACAGAGGCACAGACAAACAACGAGAATCGCCCGGGGGCACTGCTACCCGCCTGCGATCGAGCCAAGAGGACTCCTCCATGAACCTCGCCTTCATCTCTCATCCTGCCTGTCATGATCACAAGATGGGCATGCACCACCCCGAGTGCCCCGAACGCATCAATGCGATCCAGGATCGCATGATCGCCTCCGGCATGGAGATGCTGGTGACCCACTATGACGCTCCGGAGGCGAGTCTCGAGCAATTGACGCGGGTCCACGACGAGGACTACGTCCGAGACATCTTCTCGGCCGCACCGACCGCCAGGGATGTCCTGACCTGGGTCGACGGCGACACGGCCATGAACAGCTATAGCCTCGCCGCGGCACTGCGCGCGGCTGGCGCGGCGACCCTCGGGGTCGATCTGGTGATGAGTGCAAGGCATCACGCCGCCTTCTGTTGCGTGCGTCCACCCGGACACCATGCCGGCCGGCGCACACCCGGAGGCTTCTGCTTCTTCAATAATGTTGCCGTCGGGGCCGCACACGCCCTCGCCCACCACGGGCTCGAACGCGTCGCCATCGTCGACTTCGACGTCCACCACGGCAATGGGACCGAAGAGATCTTCATCGGCGACGAGCGAGTGCTCTTCTGCTCCAGCTTCCAGCATCCCTATTATCCCGGCAGCGGAGCCAGCACGGATGCACCCAACATCCTCAACCTGCCCCTGCCAAGGTTGACCGACGGTCCGGCCTTCAAGGCCGCGATCGAGACGGCCTGGCTGCCGAGGATCGACGCCTTCGCGCCTCAATTGATCATGATCTCGGCGGGCTTCGACGGTCACGCCGAAGACGACATGGCCCACTTCAACCTGCGCGAGGCCGACTACGCCTGGATCACCCGCGAAATCCACCTCCTGGCCCGTCGGCATGCCGAGGACCGCGTCGTGTCCTGTCTGGAAGGGGGCTACAGCCTCTCCGCCTTGGGGCGTTGTGTCAGCACCCATATCGACGAGCTGATCGGACATGGCTGAATCGGGCGGCGCGAGGTCGCCTCGTCGTGCTGCATCGCAGCATTAGGATAAAGGGGTCCTGCGCATGCTGCAACGCCAAAGCCACTCGCCCAAGCCACTCGCCAGAGTCAGCCCGGAGGTCCGCGACCTTGTCGATCAGCGAAGCAGACCGGACATTCGATGAAGCGCCGGCGAGCCAGGTGCGGCATCACCAGGGAGAAAGCTCAATCGGATGCCGACGGCTCGTCCTCGTCCCGGCTTGCCCCCTTGTCCGAATCGGGCTCCCCCCGACCGCGGCGTGACGACACGAATTGGTAGTAGACTAGCCAAACTGCCAGGGCCATGAATCCGAAGAGCTCAATCGCCAAGAGTGGATTCTTGTCCATGTCTCATCCTCCCGAGTTGGAAAGAGGCTGATGATTTGCCGTCCCTGGCGCAAATCAGCGCGTTTCGAAAACCGAGCTCAGATGACTGAAAACCGATCATAGACGGAGCACAGCGGCGAGACGTCACGGAATCGTCACCCAAGCGTTCTAGTATCCTTCGGACACCCGCGAACGCACGCCGGGAGGGAGCCATTCGAAGCAGGCGTACCCCGCCGACCGTCAAAGAGATGCCGCCATGAACGACGCAGTCGCCCCCGAGGCCGTGCCCGATCCCAAGCCCGACCGGCCAGTGCAAGAGCATACCCGCACCGGGATGTCGAAGGCGTCCCTCAAGCAAGCCTATATCGACAACCTCTTCTACATCCAAGGGCGTTTTCGCGAAGTCGCGACCCCGCACGACCTTTACATGGCGGCTGCCTATACGGTCCGCGATCGCATGCTCGAACGCTGGATCAAGTCGGCTCAGCTCTACAAGACGTCCCATGCGCGCACGGTCTGCTATCTCTCGGCCGAGTATCTTCCGGGTCCGCAACTCGCCAATAATCTCGTCAACCTCGGGATCGGCGAGGTCGCGCGCGAGGCCGGCGAGGAGTTGGATCTCGACTTCACCCGGATCCTCGAAGAGGAGGAAGAGCCGGGACTGGGCAACGGTGGACTCGGTCGGCTCGCTGCCTGCTATATGGATTCGCTCGCGACCCTTCAGATCCCGGCCATCGGCTACGGGATCCGTTACGAGTTCGGAATCTTCGACCAGTTCATCGAGGATGGATGGCAGGTCGAGCGCAGCGACACCTGGCTTCGCAACGGCAACCCCTGGGAGATCCCGCGACCCAAGATCAGCTTCCCGGTCCTCTACGGCGGCCGCACCGAGCAGTCTCCGGACTCGGATCGTCGCTCGCGCGTGCGCTGGATCCCGGACATGGTGATCAAGGGCGTCGCCTACGACACCCCGATCCTCGGCTACGGCGTCGGCAATGGAAATCTCTTGCGCCTATGGAAATCCGAGGCACCCGAATCCTTCGATTTCCAGACCTTCAATGTCGGCGACTATTATGGTGCGGTCTTTGCCAAGATCCAGGCCGAGACCATCTCCAAGGTCCTCTACCCGAATGACGAGCCGGAGGCCGGGAAGGAGCTTCGCTTGAAGCAGCAGTATTTCTTCGTGTCCTGCTCGGTCCAGGACATGATCCGGCTTCATCTCAACACCGTTGGCCCGCTCGAGACCTTCCACCGGAAATTCGTGGTGCAGCTCAACGATACCCATCCGGCTCTCGCCATTGCCGAGTTGATGCGCCTCCTCATGGATCATCACGACGTGCTGTGGGAGCAGGCGTGGGCGATCACGCACGAGACCTTCTGCTATACGAACCACACCCTGCTCCCGGAGGCACTGGAGACCTGGTCGGTCACGCTCTTCGAGCGGCTGCTGCCGCGGCACCTGGAGATCATCTACGAGATCAACCAACGTTTTCTCGACCAGGTCCGCGTGCGCTTTCTCGGTGACGAGGAACGCGTCGCCCGCATGTCGCTGATCGATGAAGGCGGCGGGCGGCGGGTACGAATGGCACACCTCGCCGTGGTCGGGAGCCGTGCGATCAACGGGGTCGCCGCCCTGCACTCCGAGCTCATCAAGACGACCCTATTCAAAGACTTCCATGAGATGTCGCCGGAGCGCTTCCACAACGTGACCAATGGCGTGACACCGCGTCGCTTCATCGTGGTCAGCAACCCCCGTCTCGCCCGCCTGATCACCGAGACCTGCGGACATGAGCGTTGGATCCGAGACCTCGACTCTCTACGCGACCTGGAGTCGCACGCCGAGGATGCCGGGCTTCAGGAGCGCTGGCGCCAGGTCAAGACCGCCGCCAAGCGCGATCTGGCGACCTGGCTCAACCGTAACGCCTCCGTGACGCTTGACCCCGATGCCCTGTTCGACGTCCAGGCCAAGCGCCTCCATGAGTACAAACGCCAGCATCTGAACGTCCTGCATATCATTCGCGTCTATCAGCGCCTGAAGCAGAACCTGAATCTCGGCATGGTCCCACGCGCCTTCATCTTCGGCGGCAAGGCCGCGCCCGGGTATTTCATGGCCAAGCTGATGATCAAGCTGATCAATTCGGTCGCAGAGGTGATCAACAATGACCCCCAGGTCAATGGCTGCATCCGCGTCGCCTTCATGCCCGATTTCAACGTCAAGAACGGTCAACGCCTCTATCCGGCCGCCGATCTGTCGGAACAGATCTCACTCGCCGGGAAGGAGGCTTCGGGCACGGGAAACATGAAGTTCTCGATGAACGGCGCACTCACCATAGGGACACTCGACGGGGCCAACATCGAGATCCGTGAAGAGGTGGGCCCTGAGAACTTCTTCCTGTTCGGCATGACCGCCGACGAGGTCCGTCGCAAGCAGGCCGAGGGTTATCGGCCCTGGGACTACTACCATGGAGATCACGAGCTCAAGTCGGACATCGACCTCATCACCTCGGGGCTCTTCTCACACGGCGACACAAACCTCTTCCGCCCCCTCACGGATCACCTGATCAATCAGGATCCCTTCATGGTCCTGGCCGACTATCGCGCCTATCTCGAGTGTCAGGACAGGATCAGCGACGTCTACCACCAGCCCGGCCAGTGGGACCGCATGTCGATCCTGAACGTCGCCCGCATGGGTAAATTCTCGTCGGATCGATCGATCCGGGAGTATGCGGACAGGATCTGGGACATCAAACCCACGCCAGTGGCGTCCTAAGACGCATCCAGGGACATGCGTCCTTTCGATGTCGGGCGCGGACTCGCCGAAGCCGATAGCCATGGCGACCCCGCTTTGGCGGGACTCTTTCACCCCAAGCCTCAGGCCACGGGGAGCAATCCTCCGGCATAGGGTCACGGGAGGAGCTTGGTAGCGGAGAACCAAGCCAGAACACGTTTCGATGTCATATCGCACCGAAACGCCCGCTTTCGATTCGTTTTATTGATCTTCGACAATAAATGGCGAAACAGCCGTGTTCGCCGATGGTAATCCTTACGAGGCGTGCGCATACTCGGCGGCAACTAGGCCCGCACCAGTCACAACGCCAGCCATCATGCAACAGCACAACTCGGTCGGCGACTTACATCAAGGAGCACAGCTGCAAGCCGGACGGGTCTCCGCATCGGATGGCGTACCCAATCGGTCGGCCGACCGGTCGCGCCGGACGCTCACCGGCAGCTTGGCGCAGTCGAGAGCATCGGATGCCCGACCGAAAGGCAGCGCAACGGGCGCTGCAGAGATCGGCCTCCGCAAGCTTCATATCGCGTCACCGCATTCCACAGAACCATGCCGACAATCCGGTGACTGGAGGGAAATCCTTGCCGGTCCGCCGCGAAACCAGGCAATCCACTTAAGAGCACCCAGCCGACGGCGGCCAGCCTTCAGCATCGGTCGAGCTGTGTTTTCAGGCGGACGAGCGATGACATCCGGGCCGTCATTCAACCTGAAGAAGGCAGGATAACCATTTGATATAGAATCGCTGCCAGAGGCAGGAGGTCACCAACTCGAGACAGGATCAAGATCGGACGACACGCGCATCAAGGATCACAAGCAGTAAATAAAGCAAGGAGCAATACAATGAACGCACAGCCCAGAGCCCTCTTCGATATCACCGTCCTGATGGAGGCACTCATCAACGAGCAGGAGTCCAATAATGCATCAGCCGCCGTGCTCGCCCTTGCCGCCGCCGGGCGGGTCCAAGGCTACGTCAGCGCCAGCGCAATCGAACCCATCCACGACGAGCTGTCACGCGGTCGTGGACACGCCGAGGCTCGGGCAGCGCTGCAGCGGATCTGCGCGATTCTCACGGTCGCCCCGATCGACGCAGCAGTGATCGACGGCGCCATTGGGCTCGGCTGGCAGTACCTCGATGACGCACTCACCTTCGAAAGCGCCCGCAGGAGCGGACTCGAAAACCTGATCACCCTCAACGGTCCCGATTTCGACCACCCGGCAGTGACCGTCCAGGCTCCGGAGGAGTTCCTCGAAAGCATCCAGTAACGTCGCCATGCCCTTCTGAAGCTGAGCCCCCTGGAGCTGAGCCCCCTGAAGCTGAGCCCCCTGAAGCTGAGCCCCCTGGAGCTGAGCCCGGGAGCCGACGAGGCATCAGACGCTCGCGGGGACGCAGTGATCAAATCAGCGTTCCCCCGGCACATGGATGTGCGACCAGGTTCAAGGCGTTGGGTGGATGCGCTGCGCTTAATCCCTACGGGAAATAGCTGCACTTCGAGCTTTCGAATCCGTTGGTGATTATGCTGAGGAAGGCAAGCCATCGGCCTCTCCTTGGCCCTCAACCGGGGCTCGAGCCCTTCGAGGCTCGAGCCCCCGAGGCCGTCCTATCACCCCCTCACTCCGAGCAGTCGCTGGCAGCCATCTCACAATCCGGATAGCCGATCTCGCAGAAATCCAGACAGGTAAAGAGCCGACCTTCAAAGGCCGCATCGACAGCAATCTGACCGGATGCGGCGCGCACCTCGAATCCCGGTTGAGCCGCCGGTTGATGATCGACGAGTGCGAGCCGATCCTCCGGATAGGAGACGTTCAAGGCCACCTGCATGGGATAGTAGCCATCGAGAAAACGGCGCATGTAGGGTCCATTGCGCAGTCGGTACCGTCCTTCTCCGAGCGGAAACAGCGCTCGGGTCTCACCCCGGATGCAGAGCCTCGCCTCGGGTGAGATGTCCGCGAGCTGGACCGAGTGGCCATCGACCCAGGCACGCCCGATCCGCTCCGAGCTGACCACCTCAAGATCACGGATCGTCTCTGCATTGAAGAGGATCTGTGCCGCCCGGACCGCGTCGATGTTCTCATGACACTGAGTCAGTTGAATCCAGCCCTCAGCCAGACTCGTGCCATCGATTCGGATATGGTTGACATGCCGGTGGCTCTTGGCGGCACGATCAGGGCTGACGAAGCGCAGATCGCCGTCGCTCACGGCCGCGATGCGCTCCTCGAGGTCCATCTCCGGCCAATCCTCGTCCTCGCCGAGCACCGATCCAACCGCCAGGCACGACAGGCACATCAGGGGTATCCATCGCCAAGGGCCGGCCAAACCTGCTCGGTCATGGGTCCGTGATCCACTGGTCCGGGGCATGGGTCGCAGCATATTCAATCCTCGATGCGGTTCGGTTCGGTTCGATTCGATTCGATTCATTGACACCCTCGCATTGGCTTGGTGCCTCGCCGGCGAATGCGCAACCCTTGAGCTCAGGGATCGGCGGAAGATGCGCAAATCCTGGCAGACATCGGCACGCGATTCGAAAACGAGGCTCTCGAATCGCTGAATGTTCAGTCGCTTCAGCGATCTTGCAACGATGCACCGTAGGGTGGATAAGCGCAGCGCATCCACCTTCCGGCCTCGCAACCTGCCTCGAGGGGATCGTGGATGCGGCGCGTGCGAATGCCGTAGGTGATCCGATGATGCGTGACGCGCGCCTTATCCACCCTACAGGCTCCGCGGTACTCCGGGCGCCGACAAAAACCAACGCTGTAGGGTGGATAAGCGCAGCGCATCCACCGAACGCCCTGTCCGGTGCGCAATCCGGGCATTCCCCCACCAGATTCACCCACTATAATCCTCATCTATGCCCGTCCTCGATCCCAATCGATACCATGCCCCGCGCGACGCTGCTCAGACAACGCCTGCTGCTCCTCTTCCTGGCCGGGATGCTCCTGCTCTTCTCCCCGCTCGTGACACAGTTCGAGCACCTCGGGCGATGGATGGGGGTTCCGGCGCTCTTCGTCTATCTCTTCGTGACCTGGGCCTCCTTGATCGGCATCGCGGCTTGGATCGTCATGCGGTCACGCGATTGACCCGCCGGCAGCAAGCGGGATCCTTGCAAAGGGATCACGTCCAAGGCCAGATGCAGGCCGATTCATGTTCACTGTCCTTCCGGGTGCTTCCGCGGCCCCCGACAGCCCTCCATCCTGGAACGCCGAATGATTAGCGGCCCGCTCGTCATCGGCATCTCGTTCGCCTATCTCGCGTTGCTGTTCGCGGTGGCCTACTGGGCCGATCGCCGCGCCGAGCAAGGCCGATCCGTCATCGCCCACCCGACCGTCTACGCCCTCTCGCTGGCCGTCTATTGCACGGCCTGGACCTTTTACGGCAGCGTCGGCCGGGCGACCGAGAACGGTCTTGGTTTCCTGCCCATCTATCTCGGACCGACGCTCATCGCGCTCCTCTGGGGGTCGCTCCTGCTCAAGATGGTGCGTGTCAGCAAGACCGAGCGGATCACCTCGATCGCCGACTTCATCGCCTCGCGGTATGGCAAGAGTCAGATGCTCGGCGGCCTGGTCACCATCATCGCGGTCATCGGCGTCGTGCCCTACATCGCCTTGCAGCTCAAGGCCATCGCCTGGAGCTTCACCATCCTGCAGCACTACCCGGAGGTGAGGATGCCGGTGCACGGCGACCGACCCTTCTGGGGTGACACCGCCTTCATCGTTGCCTTGCTGCTCGCCGCTTTCACCATCCTGTTCGGCACCCGACATCTGGACGCGAGCGAGCGCCATGAAGGCATGGTCGCGGCGATCGCATTCGAGTCCATCGTCAAGCTCCTGGCCTTTCTGGCAATGGGGCTCTTCGTCACCTTCGGACTCCTCGGATGGGGTGGACCCGAGCTTCCGCCGATCAAGGATAGCGCGGTCTTGCAGCCACTTTTGGAGCCCAGCATTGCGCCCTTCGCCGACTGGTTCGCGATATCGCTCCTCGCCGGTCTCGCCGTGATGCTCCTGCCGCGCCAGTTCCAGGTCGCCGTGGTCGAGAACAGCGACGAGCGACACCTGCGCCGCGCACTCTGGCTCTTCCCGCTCTATCTGCTGCTGATCAATCTCTTCGTGGTCCCGATCGCCATCGCCGGACTCCTGACCTTCCCGGACGGGACGGTCAACGCCGATACCTTCATGCTGACCCTACCGATCGTCTTCGAGCAACCCTGGCTCGCGCTCTTCGTGTATATCGGCGGGATCTCGGCCGCCACCGGGATGGTCATCGTCGAGACCATCGCGCTCTCGACCATGGTGAGCAACGATCTGGTCCTGCCCGCCCTCCTGCGTCGCTGGCGCCGGCGCCCGCCGGCCGCCGACCTCGGCCGGCTCCTGCTCACCATCCGGCGCGGCGCCATCGTGGTCATCCTGCTGCTCGGGTTTCTCTATTACTGGCTGGCGGGCGAGGCCTATGCCCTGGTCAGCATCGGGCTCATCAGCTTCGTCGCCGTCGCCCAGTTCGCCCCCGCCGTCATCGGCGGACTCTACTGGCGCGGCGGGACGCGCGAGGGCGCTCTCGCGGGGTTGCTGGCCGGCTTCCTGGTCTGGATCTATACCCTGCTCCTGCCCTCCTTCGCCAAGTCCGGCTGGCTTCCAAGTGCCTTCATGGACTCAGGCCCCTTGGGTCTCGATATCCTGGCGCCGATGGCACTCTTCGGCCTGACCGGCTGGAGCGAGATCACCCATGGACTCTTCTGGAGCCTCACCGCCAATATCCTGGCCTTCCTCTGGGTTTCCTCGTTTCGCGCACCCAACGCCACCGAGGCATCCCAGGCCGGCATCTTCGTCGACGCCTCGCGCCGGACTGCGATCGCGAGCGCGCCACTCTGGCGCGGGAGCGCCGAGATCGCGGAGCTCACGAGCCTGGCGGAGCGCTTCCTCGGACCGGCACGGACCCGGGCCGCCTTCGCGCAATATGCAAGCTCGCGCGGACTCGCCTCGACCGATGTGCTTCCAGCCGACGCCGAGACGGTCTACTTCGTCGAGACCCTCCTCTCGGGAGCGATCGGTGGCGCCTCGGCGCGTGTGATGGTCGCCTCGGTGACCGATGAAGAGCCGCTCGGGCTCGACGAGGTCCTGCACATCCTCGACGAGGCATCCCAGATCCGCGCCTACAGCCGCGAGCTCGAGCAGAAGTCCCAGGCACTGGAGCAGGCCACCACGGATCTGCGTGGCGCCAACATCCGCCTGCAGGAGCTCGACCGCATGAAGGACGACTTCATGTCATCCGTGACGCATGAGCTGCGCACGCCGCTGGCCTCGATCCGGGCCTTCTCCGAGATCCTAAATGACGAGCCCGACATCGATATCGAGCAGCGCCGTCGCTTCCTCGGCATCCTGGTCAGTGAGACGGAGCGACTCTCGAGACTGGTCAACCAGGTCCTGGACCTCGCCAAGATCGAGTCCGGCCATGCCCATTGGCGCACCGAGATCGTGGAGCTGCAAGCCGTCATCGAACAAGCGGTCTCGGCCACCGGGCAGTACCTGGAGGATCGTGGCTGCCAGGTCCATCTCGAGCTTCCCGGCGAATCCGCGCTGGTCTGGGGGGACCGCGACCGGATCGTCCAGGTCCTGGTAAACCTGCTGTCGAACGCCGCCAAGTTCGCCCCGGAAGGCTCGGGTCAGGTTCGGATCGACCTCAAACCCGTTCCGGACGGCTGGCGGGTCTGCGTCTCGGACAACGGATACGGCATTCCCGAGAGCGACCTGGAACGTGTCTTCGAGAAGTTCCACCAGACGGCACGCGGCGGCGCCAAACCCGGCGGGACCGGTTTGGGTTTGCCCATCAGCCGCCAGATCATCGACAATCTGGGCGGACGCATCTGGGCGGAAAGCCCGCCGGGAAAAGGTGCTACCCTCTGTTTCGAGCTGCCCGCCCATGCGGCGAACCCATCGGACCCAAGGCATGACCATGAGTAAACGGATCCTGATCGTCGACGACGAGCCCAATATCGTCATCTCGCTCGAGTTTCTGATGATGCGCGAAGGCCATGAGGTGCGCGTGGCACGCGACGGTGAAGCCGGTCTGGCGGCGGTGCGGACCCACCGCCCGGACCTGGTCGTGCTCGACGTCATGATGCCCAAGCTGGACGGTTTCGCCGTGCTGGAGGCGGTCCGCTCGGATCCCAACCTGGCCGCGACGCGCGTCCTCATGCTGACCGCCAAGGGCCGTGAAGCAGAGCAGAAAAAGGGACTCGCCCTCGGTGCGGACGCCTACATGTCCAAGCCCTTCTCGACGCGCGAGCTGGTCGACAAGGTCAAAGAGCTCCTGGGTCAAGACTAAGACCGACAGGATTCATCTGGACCATGCTTGAGCAGTGTCACCCCAGGAGGCTCGCCAATGCATCGCCGCAAACTGCCGATCGGGATCCAGACCTTCCGAGAGATCCGCGAGCACGATTTCTATGATGTCGACAAGACCGGCTTTGCGCGACAGTTGGTCGAGCAGGGCAAGTACGACGTCCTGTCGCGCCCGCGCCGCTTCGGCAACTCTTCAAATCCAAGAATGACCGCATGATCACCACGCCGGAGCAACGCCATGACCGAGACCGATAACCCGGTCAGCGAGACGTCGGATCTGCTGGCCGCCGGGGGATCCGAGCAAACCCTCCTGCGCAACCTGGCGCGGCGCAAGCCGCTCGTCGTCACACCCGCGACCAGTCTGCGCGAGACACTCTATCATTTCAGCCAAGACCACCTGGACGCCGCCGTGGTCAGCGATCCCGAGAGCGGGCTCCCCCTCGGTCTGATCCGCCTGCGCGACATGCTGCACGTCATCAGCTTCGAGGGCGGCGGACTCGACGACCCGGTCGCCGTCCATATGATCGGCGCACCCCTGACACTCACCGCCGACGCACCGGCCCACCGCGCCAGGGTCATGATGGCCAAACGGGGGGTCGAGCACCTCCTCCTCACCGATCACGACGGACACCTCGTGGGTCTGGTGAACCAGGCCGATCTCCTGGGTCTGCGTGCCGGTGGGGCCGAGACCCTGATCACCGCCATCAACGCTGCACGCAACGTCGACGCCATGGCGCTCGCGGCCGATCGGGTCCGCCGCCGCGGCGCCGAGCTCTTTCACTCCGGAATGGGCGTCGAGTCACTCTGTTACTGGATGTCCGGGCTCAACGACCTGATCGCCATGCGGATCATCGAGCTCATCGAGGACGAGTTCGACCTCCCACCCGTACCCTGGTGCTGGATGGCCTTCGGCTCCGAGGGTCGCCTGGAGCAGACCTTCGCCACCGATCAGGACAACGGCCTCCTCTTCGTCCCGCCCGACCCGGAAAGCACCGAGCGGATCCGCGAGGCCTTCCTGCCTTTCGCACAAGCGGTCAATCAGGCCCTGCATTTCTGCGGCTTCGAGCGCTGCCGCGGCAACATCATGGCAGGCAACCCCCAGTGGTGTCTCAGCGCGGAGGAATGGCGGAAGGCATTCCAGAGCTGGCTGCGCGAACCCGAGCCCGAGGCACTGCTCAATGGCATGATCTTTTTCGACTTCCGCCCACTCTACGGCAGTGACGAGCCGGTCGATCGACTCCGCGACTGGCTGAGCCGCAGTGCGCCCGAGCACACAAGATTCTTCCACTGTCTCGCCGAGCAGGCACTCGGCGTCGCCCCGCCGCTCGGCTGGGCCGGACAGTTCACCTTCGATCGCAATCGTGATTTCCCCCATACCATCGACCTCAAGCTCCAGGGCGCGCGCTTCTTCATGGACGCCGGCCGCATCTGGGCCCTCAAGCACGGCATCTGGGCCACCAACACCGCCGAGCGTCTGCGCCTCGCCGGCGCCGCCAAGCGACGCGAGCCCGAAGAGGTCGCCGCCGAGATCGAGTCATTCCACCTGATCCAGCGCTTCCGCATCAACCAACAACTCACGGCCAGAGACCCCGACGCCATCAACCGCGTCGACCCCGACGACCTCAACGAGCTGCATCGGCTGATGCTCAAGGAAGCCTTCAAGCAGGCCAAGAAGCTCCAGGCGCGCTTGAAGCAGGAGTTCGGGATTTAGGGACGCGGACGTCAGCCGCTTCCTCTGGCGCACCGGCGCGATCTGACCGCAAACGGGTCAATCGTCGGCGGTCACAGTCGGGATGGGCTGCCGAACGACACCCGGCCGGCAGGCCCGAGCAAATGCCTTGGAGCAGGCGACGGGCAATCGTGGCCTTAAGCCGGAGCCCCTGATGCAACGACGCCGTGTGAGCGCCGCCTTGCCGGCGCTGACACCGGGTGGCATAGTCGCGGCATGCGGATCAGCCGAATCATCTCATGAGCTCGAGTGTCGCCCTCTATGACGCTCTGACCAGCGCACCCGACGATCGCGCTCGCGCACGCGTCATCGCCGAGGCGTTCGAGCGTCTCGAAGAGCGTTATCCCCATCTCCCGGATCTCGCCACGCAGGGGCATGTGCGCGAGTCCGAGTTGCGGCTGCAGAAGAACATCGAGCAGGTCCGGGCCGAGCTCCGCGAGACCGAGCTCCGCCTGCAGAAGGACATCGAGCAAGTTCGCGCCGAGCTTAAAGCGGACATCGAGCAAATCCGCGCCGAGCTCCGCGCAACCGAGTTGCGTCTGCTCAAGGAGATCGAGCAGGTGCGTGGTGAAATCACCCGCACCAAACTCGATCTGCTCAAGTGGATCGTCCCGCTGATGCTCGCCCAGGTCGCGGCCATCGCCGCGCTCGTGAAATTACTCTGAAAAGTCGCCCGCATCGGCGTAGGGTCCGCGGCGCCCTTTCGAGGGCGCGCCAAGCCCTGCTCTTGGAAGACCCTGACTTTCCTCGATGATCCTGTGCTCTCGAATCGCTCTTCCCTAAACTCGGCTGACCACCTGAAACGGGACAGCGACTGACTGCCTCACCGACATGACCGTGGCATTTGATCGAATCACCATCAACCCCTCCTTGATGAACGGTCAACCCTGTATCCGCGGCATGAGACTCACCGTTCACCGCGTGGTTGAAGCCGTGGCCGCTTATCCGGACCGCGCCGACCTCAAACAGGAATATCCGGAAATCGACGACGAGGACATCCGACCAAAAGCGTTGGAATAGGCAAGCGCAGATCCTTAGGAAGCGCAACACCCGCCGGCGGTGCGCTGTGCCTCGCCCCGCGCGGCACAACTCACGGGTTTGGCCAGCAAACCTGGATTCCGCTGCGCTCCATCCAGGCTACGACGGGTCTGTGGAGATTGGGAACGAGACACGAATCAGGGCTCAGCTTGGGTCCGGGCGACAGGAATCGGCACCGCGGCCCTGACAGATGTCGTCACCTTCTGACGTGCCGGGTCAACACCATGGGCCGAGTCGGGGCCCGTGGTCCAGGCGACGAAGCGGACCGATCCGCTCAGGCCCGGTCACCTTCCGATCGAGGGTTATCCATCAAGTGATCGCGCGTCGCCCGGAAAGTCCGAGATCAACCCCGAAAACGAGGGTTTATTCCCCATGGCAGACAGGGCCGGTCGCCGAAAACGTGATGCCGGTCACGGCGGCCCGAACGAATTTCACTTAGCCCCGTGCGCAGCGTCGCAGCTCGAGATCCTGGCCTCTGCTCGACACCACAAATTGGCCCGAATACTGCGCTTACTCAATCGGGACACCCAAGGACGCGACGCGACAGCGCCGGCCAAACCCGACCACCGGCACCGCCGGGATCATCACATCACAGCGAGAGCATAGACATGAAAAAACAGCAATCCGGTTTTACACTGATCGAGCTCATGATCGTTGTCGCGATAATTGGTATTTTGGCGGCGATTGCGTTGCCCGCTTATCAGGATTACACGAAGAAGGCAAAAGTGTCGGAAGTCGTGCTCGCAGCCAGTGGCGCACGCACATGCGTCACCGAGTTGGTCCAGGCCGGAAGTAGAGCTTTCGATACCTGTGATATTGACGCCGCAACTCAATATGTGACTGGCGTGTCGGTCGACTCCGAAGGTGTCATTACAGCTACCGGCGACAATGCTGCCATTGGCCATTCCGAAGCAATTAGCGTGACCCTCGCCCCTGACATTGATACGGATAACAGTCTCATTGCGGGCTGGACCTGCAGTGGAACGCCACTGAACTTGATGCCGGGGTCCTGCCGTGGTGGAGCAGCGACGCCGGATGAGACGTGAACAGGGACAGTCCAGTCGGGTAGCCGGGTGACCTTAAGGCGACCCCGACCGGGTCGCCGGAGGCGGTCCATCAAGCCGTTCGCACAAGCGGTAGCCCGCGCCGCCCCATTGATCCGACGGGATCTCGCAATCGACTTCGCGGATTTCCGAGATGCCGCGTGCTTTCACCCGCTAAGATAGCGCATAGGGAGACGTTGTTGCGAAGCCGTTTCCCGGAGCTCGGCTGCGGATATATCTCATGCATACCTACGAAGACGATATCGTTGCTTGGGCGAACGAGCAGGCTCGCCTGTTGCGAGCAGGACAGTTCGACCGATTGGACATCGCGCATATCGCCGAGGAGATCGAGGACGTGGGAAAGAGCGAGCAGCGTGAGCTGGCGAGCCGAATGGCCTTGCTGCTGGCCCATCTCCTGAAATGGGGGTACCAACCGGATCGACGCGGCGCCTCATGGGAGATCACCATTCGCAATCAGCGCAATGGTGTCCGGCGTCGTCTGGCGAAGACGCCCAGCCTGAAGACAGACCTTGCTGACACAGAGTGGTGGGACGACGTTTGGGGTGACGCAACCATCCAGGCGGTTCAGGATACGGGGCTGACAGAATTTCCCGAACACTGCCCTTGGTCGTCTTCGCAGGTCCTGGATACCGGATTCCTACCCGACCTCGATGACACGCCGACCTAAGCCGCGCCGGCCTGTTGCGTTCGCCTTGCGGCCGGCGCGGCGAGTGCAACTCGAGGATCCCGGGTCGCGCGGTCGGTGGGGGTTGCCACAAGGGGACGATGATTGAGGGCGGCTTGCGACTGAAGGTCGAGGATCGCTCCCGCTTGATCGCTTCATCCCACCTTCGTCTCCGCACGCCGCAGGAGAGCGTGTTTCGCCCTCGCACCTTGAGCGAGCCGCCCTTCTCAATGATCCGCACTTCCGTGCCGTCTTGAGGAGACTTGACCAACGTCAAGGCCAAACCGACAGGCCCTGGTTAGCTTGGGTCATCGCTCGAAGGAAAGCCAAGACGCATGCGGATCGAGACAGGTATCAACAGAAAGAGGCCAATCAGCGTCTTTGCGCTCGGCTTCCGGCCTTTCTTCCTGGTCGCAGGCATCGCCGCCGTGGTCTCGGTCGTCGTCTGGCTCGCCATGCTCAGCGGTCTCCTCCCGCAACCGGGCTATCTGGCCGGGCCGGCCTGGCATGCGCATGAGATGCTGTTCGGTTATCTGGCGGCCATCATCGCCGGATTCCTCCTGACGGCCGTACGCAACTGGAGCGGCATGGATACCGCGACGGGCAAGGCGCTCGCCGGTCTGGTCGGACTCTGGCTGGCCGCGCGGCTGATGCCCTGGCTCGGGCTTCCGCCGCTGATGGTCGCACTCACGGATGCCGCCTTCTTCCCGGCTCTGGCGATCGCGCTCTGGCGGCCCCTTTGGCGCGGTCCGAACCCGGTCAACCGGGCCTTTCTGCTGCTGCTCTCGGGCATGAGCATCGCGAGCGCCCTGGTGCATCTCGATACACTGGGTGTTCTGCCGGGTGGTCTCGCAAGAGGTCATCGCCTGATGCTGGACCTGGTCATCCTGACCATGCTCCTGGTATCGGGCCGGGTCATGCCCTTCTTCACCGAGCGCGGGATCATGGGTGCAAAGCCGCGGAGCTTTCCGCTCGTCGAGCGCCTGACCTTTTTCTTTGCCGGAGCGCTCTTGATCGCCGACCTCGTTCAGCCTTACGGACAGCTCGCAGGGGCCTTCGCGATCGGCTTGGGACTGCTGCTGTTGGTCCGGATCCTCGGGTGGCATGACCGCCGTGTCTGGACGACGCCCATGTTGACGGTGCTCTACGCGGGCCTGCTCTGGCTCGCGCTCGGGTTGATCCTGGACGGGCTGCCCGCCTTCACCGCGTTGCCGCCGCGCGGCGCGCTCCATACCCTGACCATTGGGGCCATCGGGGTCGTCACGCTCGGGATGATGGCCCGTGTCTCGGTGGGTCACACCGGGCGACCGATGCAGGCAGCCGGCCCGACCATCGTCGCCTTCGTCCTGATCAACTGCGCCGCCGGCCTCCGCGGCCTTGCACCTCTGATCTACCCGAGCGCCTACCAGACCTGGTTGATGAGCGCCGGTCTCTGCTGGATCATCGCCTTCGGCCTTTTCCTCTGGGTGCATGCACCCATGTTGGTCAGACCGCGACCGGACGGAAGACCCGGCTGAAGATGAACCCATCAGGTGTCTCGTGACCGAGGCCGACGACGACGCCGAACAGATCTGGCCCAGTGTCGATTACGCGCGACAGGTCGAGCGGCTGCGCGCAGCGGTTGGCGGAACCATCTATCTGGTCGAGCTCGAGCCGACCGAGGTCCAATTGGGGATCCGTCAGACCGGGCAGCCTCATGTCCTGCTCGATGTCCTGGAGTTCCCACGTCCCGATCCGACGCGGGGTCTCGCCCCGCACTTCATCCTGCTCGACGATGGCCGCGGCCTGAACCTGGGCCGCATCGCCCGCATCAGTGTGGAACGCGCCTTCAGTCCAGCGATCGATCAGGTCCTCTATCAGGATCACCAGGCCATCCAGGGTCTCCTGTTTGCCGAACGACGCCTGTCGGCAAGCTTCATCGCCGAGCGCTCGCGGCAATTGCTGGGGCAGGTCCTCGGCAAAGAGGAGATGGGGGCGGACCCGGCTCGAGGTCATCTACAGGGGCCGATCGAGCCGGGTTGAGGACGCGACAGGGCTGACCGCGCCGTCCGGGGCCACGCACCAACCCCAAGTCAGCCCAAACGCCCCGCATTGAAGTCCAGCACCGCCTGGCGAATCTCTTGCGTCGTGTTCATCACGAAGGGTCCGTGCTGAACGATCGGCTCGCGCAGAGGCCGTCCGGCGATCAGCAGGGCACGGGCCTCGCCGGTTGTCTCGATCACAACACCGTCAGCATCCGGCTCGTTGGCCAGGATGGCCATGCGCTGCGCCGGGACCGTCCGGCCGGCGATGCTTAGGCTGCCTCGGTAGCAGTAGACGAAGGCATTGTGGTCGCTCGAGAGCGGCTGCTCGAAGCGCGCGCCAGCCGGCAGATGCAGATCTAGGAAGACCGGCGCCGTCGTCTCGCGCGTCACCGCACCCGACACGCCATGGCTGACGCCAGCGATCACCGTGACCGCGACGCCCTCCTCCGTCGAGGCGCGCGGCAGCTCGCCCGCGGTGAAGTTGCGGTACCAGGGGGTCGTCATCTTGTCGCGTGCCGGCAGATTCAGCCAGAGCTGAAAGCCTTCCATCCGGCCCTCCGCCTGCTGCGGGATCTCGGCATGGACCAGTCCTCGACCCGCGGTCATCCATTGCACGCCACCGGTCTCGATGAGCCCCTCATGACCTGCGCTGTCACGGTGCAGCATGCGCCCCGCGATCATATAGGTGACGGTCTCGAAGCCTCGGTGCGGGTGGTCGGGGAAGCCGGCGATATAGTCGTCCGGATCATCGCTTCCAAAGGCGTCGAGCATCAGAAAGGGGTCGAGCCGATGCTGGAATGCCTGGGTCAGGACACGGGTCAGGCTCACGCCGGCACCGTCGGAGGTCGCTTGACCAACGACCAATTGCTCGACGCCGCGCGACTGTTGGATCCGCTCGGGGTGGGGGATCGGATTGATCTGCAGGTTGCTCATCGGATGGTCTCGTTCACGGATGGGGATTGACTACTGATGTATTGGTGCTTTGCATAGTAGAAAAGACCCCGCATCGGATAACATTATCCCATCCATGGAACGATTCGACGCCAACGACCTTTTGATCTTCGCGCACGTTGCGGAGGCCGGCAGCTTCAGCCGCGCCGCGGAGCGCATCGGCCTGCCGAAGTCCACCGTCTCACGACGCATTTCCTCACTCGAGGAACATCTGGGCGAACGTCTGATGCTTCGCACCACACGGCGTCTCACGCTGACCGAGTTGGGCGAGCAGCTGCTGGAGCACGCTCGGCAGGTCGTCGACGAGGTCGACGCGGTGCGTGCACTGGCCGAGCATCGGCAGGCCACACCGACCGGTCGGCTGCGGGTCTCCATGCCGAGCGATTTCGCCAACCTGCTGCTGAGCGAGATGCTGGCGACCTTCATCGAGCACTGCCCGGCGGTGATGCTCGAGCTGGATCTGTCGCCGCGCCGCGTCGATCTGCTGGGCGAGGGATTCGATATCGCGGTTCGAACAGGCGCACTGCCGGACGACGCCCTTCTGGCCGCGCGTCGTCTCGCGGTCTTCCCGATCGGTCTCTACGCCGCCCCGGGCTATCTGGCCGAGCGCGGCGATCCAGGGAATCCGGATGACCTGCTCGGCCATGAGACCCTGGGGCTGCTGGGACGGGACGGCGCAACAAGGCGCTGGGACCTGAACGCGGGCAGCGCGCGCTGGGAAGGCCGACCCGCCGGCCGGGCTTCGGCGAACTCGCCCGAGATCCTGATCCGACTGGCCGTCGCCGGCGTCGGGATCGCGGCCGTCCCGGACTGTTTCGCCGCACCCGGCGTGGTCCGGGGTGAGCTGCGGCGTGTCTTGCCTGACTGGTCGCTCCCGGCACACACGGCGTGGGCGGTCTTTCCCGGTCGCCGCCTGATGCCCACCAAGACACGCATCTTCATCGATATGCTCGAGACGGCGCTGAGCGGAGCACCGGGGAATATCGGGGTCGGGTCGGGGTCGGGTTGAGCCAACCCGGATCCGATCGGCGTTCCGCGCGGGACATGGATGTGCCGGCTTGTCATCTTCAGTCGCCTGAGCGACTGAAGATGGCGAGATTCGGAAACCGCGTTTTCGAGTCGCGTGCTGATGTTCGCCAGGGCTGGCCAATATCGTCCATCGAAGCCTCGGTTCTCCCTCCGGACGGAGGTTGATCCAATGACCGGAGAATGTGATGCCGGTGTGCGGTCGGCGTGCGGCTTGGCATCGAGGTTACCGGAATTCACCTTATGCGATTGAGCTGTCGGAAGAAACGATTCTTGAAGAAGGGACTGGGCTGGGTCGGGATCGCGCTCGCGGGCTTCGCGGCGCTCTCGATCCTGATGGTGCTCTTGCTGCGCTGGGTCGATCCGCCGACATCGGCCTTCATGGCTCAGCGCTGGGTCGCGGGCCATTTCGAGCCCGGCGATCCTCCCTACGTCTACCATGAATGGGCTGATTGGGGATCCATCCCCGCAGTCGTCAAGCTCGCCGTCATCGCCGCCGAGGATCAGCGGTTTCCAAGCCACCGGGGTTTCGACACCATCGAGATCGGGCGGGCGCTGCAGCACCGTCTCAACGGCGGACGGCTGCGTGGGGCGAGCACCATCAGCCAGCAGGCGGCGAAGAATCTATTCCTCTGGTCCGGGCGAGACCCGGTGCGGAAAGGGCTCGAGGTCTGGTTCACCTTCTTGATCGAGTCCCTTTGGTCCAAACAGCGCATCCTGGAGGTCTATCTGAACATCGCCCAGCTCAGCCCGAACACCTTCGGCGTCGGCGCCGCGAGCTGGCGCTATTTCGACCGCCCGGTCGTCGCGCTCAGCGCGGCGGATGCCGCCCTGATCGCCGCCGTCCTGCCCAACCCCAACGTCTACCGGCTCGAGGCGCCATCCCCGACCGTCAAGCGACGCGTCGCCTGGATCCGTCGCCAGATGACGCAGCTCGGTGGCGTGGCCTATCTGGACAAGCTCTGAGCCGCTCCCGACGCAACAGGCATGGTCGCCCCTGAACACGGGCCGAGTCGGATGCGGGAATGGGTCATCCCTCGACTCTAGCCGCCCGCCTTCGCCCAAAACGCATCCAGAGCCGCGATGGTTTCCGGCAACCGCTCCCACTGCGGCAGGCCCATGTTCGGCTCCAGACGGAGCCTGGACCAGTTCGGGTGCAGGGCGACGAAGTCGTTGAGGTGGTCAAAATCGATGTAGGGATCGCGGTCGGCGATGGCCAGAACGGGTAGATGTGTCAGCTTGGCGTAGAGCCGTTCGATCGCCCCCGGGGTGAAGAGCTGCATCGAGAGAAAGACCAACGGCGCATGCCTGGCCCCCGGCTGATGGGAGGTCGCATAGGCGTAGTCCAGGATCTCCTGCGGGGGCTTGCCGACGAATGAGCGCCCGAGGTAGTAACCGATGCTCCGCTTGGATGCGACCAGGTTGAATAGGGCCTGGCTCAGGAACGGGATCGTCAGGACCTTGTGGGCGATTCGCCCGACGCGCGGGCTCGGCGGGACACGCCGACTGAACCCGGTCGGCGAGATCAGGACCAAGGAGGCCACCGCTGCGTGTTTGGCGCTGATCGCACGTGCCGCAAACTCGGCACCGAGCGACAGTGCAACGAGATCAGCCGGCTCTCCGACGACCTTCTCGAGAAACGTCTCGAGAGCACGGGCGTAGAGCTCCGGGGTATAGCCTGCAGCGCGTCGCTCGGAGTGGCCGAAGCCTGGGAGATCCAGGCTGTAGACCGGGCGTTGAGACCGATAGTGATCGAACAGTGGCTTCACCTCGAAGCTGCTGGGTGCTGCATTGACGCTGTGCACCAGCACCAGCGGCCGCCCCTGTGCAGAGCGATCGGCGTAATAGGCGAGACGCCATCCGCCCTCCATCACGACATCGGCACGTGGTGCCTCCACCGCCTCCGGGAGCTCGTCCGTGCCACCTCCGCCCTGCCCCTTGTGCCGGCTCGCCCTGGCGGGACGGGGATTGGATACCATCTCGGCCGATTCCTGGATCTCTCTGGTCATGCTGAAGTCTCCTGCCTGCGAGCTGTCGGTCGTGAGCTGCACGCCGGTCCGGAGCACATCGGCCAGAGCCGATCCCCGGGCCGCCAGGCAGATCGAATGGCTGCAGATTATCAGCAATTCCAATTTCCACCCAATCACGACCGGCGCGACCCCGGGATCGCCGACGTTAGTCGGCGGTCCCGCGAGCGGGTCGGTATCCGGTCTGGTGCAAATCCGGAATTGCCGGATCGAGACCATTTCTGCGCCGCCATCGGTTGCGCTAGGATGCAACGAGATCCACCGGCCTTGACCCTTCCTGACCCAAGATGTCCACCGACACCCCGTCCGTCTTCAGCGACCGTTATGTCTCCTTTCTCGGACTCGATTGTGACCAGAGGGCACAGAGGTTCGTCGCCGAGCTTCGCGGTCTGATGCAGGACCCCAACCGGCAGGATCCCTTCTGGACCTACCTCGCGGCCAAGCTGGACCGGCGGTCCGGCCCGGCACATGACGAGCTCTACCATATCCACTGTCACCTCAACGACATCCGCGACCTCCTCGACCGTCTCGCGGCGCCCGAGCTGGTCGCCGAGCTGGACGTGCTCGAAACCGAGTGTTGTTGAATCGCGTCCTTTGGGGGTAAGCGCGGTTTGCGCGTGGCTTCAACATGTGATGATGACTCGGGCTTTGTGGGGACGCGATTCAAGATTTTGAGTTTTCTGAGCTGACACCGTGACTCGGCGGTCCGCAAAACCCCGGGACCGCCGACTTTAGTCGGCGAGAATCCGCGAGCAGGCAGCAGGCCCCATCACGGGCGGAGTGCCCGCACTCGCGCCGACTGAAGTCGGCGGTCCAGGGCGACGCCGTCCTGGCATGTGCGGGGCTTGCATTGCGGCGAAAAATCCTCCTGTGCTGGGTATACTTGCCGGGATCCGAACCTCGCCGCCCAGAGACCATCCCATGCACCAGTACCGCTCCCGCACCACCACACATGGCCGCAACATGGCCGGCGCCCGCGCACTCTGGCGCGCCACCGGCATGACGGACGCGGACTTCGACAAGCCGATCATCGCCGTCGTGAACTCATTCACGCAGTTCGTGCCGGGCCATGTCCATCTGAAGGATCTCGGCCAGCTGGTCGCACGCGAGATCGAGGCGGCCGGAGGTGTCGCAAAGGAGTTCAACACCATTGCCGTGGACGACGGCATCGCCATGGGTCATGGCGGCATGCTCTATTCGCTGCCCTCGCGCGAGGTGATCGCCGACTCGGTCGAGTACATGGCGAACGCCCACTGCGCGGACGCGCTGGTCTGCATCTCCAACTGCGACAAGATCACACCCGGGATGCTGATGGCGGCGATGCGTCTCAACATCCCCGCCGTCTTCGTGTCCGGCGGACCCATGGAGGCCGGCAAGGTCATCCGGGCCGGCAATGAGCTGCATCTCGACCTGGTCGACGCCATGGTCGCCGCCGGGGATCCCAACCAGAGCGACGCGGCGGTCGCCGAGATGGAACGCTCGGCCTGTCCGACCTGCGGCTCCTGCTCGGGCATGTTCACCGCCAACTCCATGAACTGCCTGACCGAGGCCCTGGGCCTCAGCCTGCCCGGCAACGGCTCGCTGCTCGCCACCCATGCCGCCCGCAAGGACCTCTTCCTCGAGGCCGGGCGTCTGATCGTCGAGCTCGCCCGCCGCTATTACGAGCAGGATGACACCAGCGTGCTCCCGCGCTCCATCGCGACCTTCGATGCCTTCGAGAACGCCATGAGCCTCGATATCGCCATGGGCGGCTCCACCAACACGGTGCTGCACCTGCTGGCGGCCGCACACGAGGGCGGCGTGCCCTTCACCATGGCCGACATCGATCGTCTCAGCCGTCGTGTCCCCAACCTCTGCAAGGTCGCGCCCGCGACCCAGAAGTACCACATGGAGGACGTCCACCGGGCCGGCGGGGTCATGGGCATCCTCGGAGAGCTGGACCGGGCGGATCTCATCCATCGCGAGATCGCGACCGTGCACAGCCCGACCATGCGCGAGGCGCTCGAGCGCTGGGACATCCGACGCAGTGACGACGGCGAGGCCCGCCACCGCTACCTCGCGGCACCCGGCGGAATCCCGACCCAGGTCGCCTTCAGCCAGGCTTGCCTCTGGCCCGATCTGGACCTGGATCGCGCCGAGGGCTGCATCCGCGACCTCGAGCATGCCTACAGCCGGGATGGCGGTCTGGCGGTTCTCTTCGGAAACCTGGCCGAGGAGGGTTGCATCGTCAAGACCGCCGGGGTCGATGCCAGCATGTTCGAGGTCGAGGAGCTGCGCTACACCACCAGCGTGCCCACCTCGGTCATCCGCACCTTCGTCGGACCGGCCCGCGTCTACGAGAGCCAGGAGGACGCCGTCACCGCCATCCTCACGGACCAGGTCAAGCCGGGCGACGTGGTGGTGATCCGCTACGAAGGCCCCAGGGGCGGACCCGGCATGCAGGAGATGCTCTACCCGACGAGCTACATCAAATCGAAAGGACTCGGAAAGGTCTGCGCGCTCATCACCGACGGCCGCTTCTCCGGCGGCACTTCCGGACTCTCCATTGGTCACGTCTCGCCCGAGGCCGCGGAAGGCGGTCTGATCGCACTCGTGGAAGACGGCGACCCGATCGAGATCGACATCGCGAGCCGACGGATCCATCTCGCGCTCGAGGATGCCGTCCTCGCCGCCCGCCGAGCCGCCATGGAGGAGCGCGGTCATGACGCCTGGAAACCACTCGACCGCCAGCGCCAGGTGTCGACCGCCCTCAGGGCCTACGCCCTCATGACCACCAGTGCGGCACACGGCGCCGTCAGGGACCTTTCACGACTCGAAGGTCAACGGAGCTAGCAGCCCCGGCTCATGGCGTCGCCCATGCCGTTCGTGACGGACGGGCGCGCCAATGGGATGTGTCCGCAGGAGAACCGCGGAGTGCGTGGCTATCTACCGGCCTATCCTTCTGCTCTCCTGAGCCGACCCCGAGATCTCACTTAGGATCCACATCGGGTCACGACTCTCCGGCCTGGCTCTTGTGGAGCTGCCGGATCTCGTCCTGGCGCCGCTCGATCTCGCGGCGAAACTCCCTTCGCAGGAGGGCGCTCTCGTAACGACGACGCTCGTTGGGCGTCTCGATGTTCAGCGGGGGCACCTTGACGGGGCGGCCCTGGTCGTCGACCGCGACCATGGTGAAATAGGATGTCATGGCGTGGCGATTGGTCTTGTGGATGATGTCTTCGGCAATGACCCGGATCCCGACCTCCATCGAGGTGTTCCCCGTATAGTTGACGGATGCCAGGCAGGTGACCAGCTCACCCACACGCAGAGGCTGGCGGAAAAAGACCTGATCCACGGAGAGGGTGACCACGTAGTTGTTCGAATAGCGCGCTGCGCAGGCGTAGGCGACCTGATCGAGGAGCCGCAGGGTTGCTCCGCCATGGACATGGCCTGAAAAATTGGCCATGTCCGGGGTCATGAGCAGGGTCATGGTCAGGCTCTTGTGTTGTTGTTCCATCGCAGGTGGCGACTCGTCGGTTGATGAGGGGGCTTGGTGCTTGGATGATCCGGGAGTATCTTACCCGGCGCTGTCAGCATCATGGGTCGGCGCTGCGGCGTCGGCAACTCGTCTCGGGATCCGGGAGGATCATCCGGGTGACGGCGAGCGCGCGACAGCGGCTTGACCGGAACCGATGGGCCGCAGAGCGGATGACCCAAGGCCCGGAATCCGGACGACCCAGGACCCGGCTCGACCTAGTGTCTCGCACCGGCCCGCACTTTCGCTCTCCACCCCTTTAGGTCTCATCATGATGCATGGGCACAGGCACCTTGCACTCGCAATCCCCTTGGGCGTCCTCGCCCTCCTCCTGCCCGGCCTGTCCCTCGCGTCGGGATCCGCCAACTGGATCGACCTGACGACCCATCCGGTCGGTTATTCGGCCCTGATCATCTTCGTGCTCGCCTACGCGCTGGTGATGGCCGAGGAGTTTCTGCACCTGCGCAAGTCCAAGCCGGTCATCATCGCGGCGGGGATCATCTGGGCCATGATCGCGTACGTCTATGTGCAGCAGGGTTTCACGCACGAAGCCGAGGCGGCGGTGCGGCACAACCTCTTGGAGTACGCAGAGCTGATGCTCTTCCTCCTGGTCGCGATGACCTACATCAACGCCATGCAGGAGCGCCAGGTGTTCGATGCGCTGCGGGCCTGGCTGATCCACAAGGGCTTCGGTTTTCGCGCTTTGTTCTGGATCACGGGTGGTCTGGCCTTTTCGATCTCGCCGGTCGCCGATAATCTGACCACTGCACTGCTGATGTGTGCAGTCGTATTGGCCGTCGGCGGCGACAACACGCGCTTCGTGACCCTGGCCTGCATCAACATCGTGGTTGCCGCAAACGCAGGTGGCGCCTTCAGCCCCTTCGGCGACATCACGACGCTCATGGTCTGGCAGAAAGGCATCGTCGACTTCTTCGGCTTTTTCGCCCTCTTTGTGCCTGCCCTCGTCAACTGGCTGGTGCCCGCCGTCCTGATGCATGGTGCGGTGCCTGACCTCAAACCGCTGACCAACTCGCGGAACGTGCCGATGAAACGGGGGGCACGGCGCATCATCGCCTTGTTCCTGATCACGATCATCACCGCGGTCAGCTTCCACAACTTCCTGCACCTGCCACCTGTGATCGGCATGTTGACCGGACTCGGGTACCTGCAGTTATTCGGCTTCTATCTGCGGATGAGCCATCATGGATGGCAACGACGCAACGGCGAGCGCGCGAATCAGATCGGGGACGTCACGCCCTTCGATGTCTTCAACAAGGTGGCCCGTGCTGAGTGGGATACCCTGCTGTTCTTTTATGGGGTCGTTCTTTGTGTCGGGGGCCTCGGATTCATCGGTTATCTCGCACTGGCCTCCGATGTCATGTACCACCAATGGGGACCGACAGCAGCCAACGTGGCCGTCGGGATCTTGTCCGCCGTCGTCGACAATATCCCGGTGATGTTTGCGGTCTTGACCATGCGCCCGGAGATGGACCAGACCCAGTGGCTCCTGGTCACCCTGACGGCCGGGGTGGGCGGCTCGCTGCTCTCGATCGGCTCGGCGGCCGGTGTCGCGCTCATGGGTCAGGCCCGCGGCGCCTATACCTTTTTTGGGCATCTGCGATGGACACCGGCGATCGCGTTAGGCTATGCCGCCAGTATCCTGGTGCATCTCTGGATCAATGGCTGACGTTGAGTCTGGGGCTGGGACTGGGGGCGGGACTGGGGCCGAGACTGGCGCGGTGCCGCCGGGATGGAGCGCGTGACGCGCCGATCGCCCAGTCGGCGTTCCGCCCTGTGCACCCTACTGGTCGCGCTGGCCATCGCTGGCGCCTGGGCGATCGAGGGCTTTCGACCAGGGCTGATCCCGGCGGGATGGTCCTTGGCCGGGACGGGCCGGATCTGCCAGTTGGACAGGGTGCTGGACGGAGACTCGCTCAGACTGGTCTGCGACGGCGACTCCGTGGAGGTGCGTCTCTATTGCATCGACGCACCCGAGAAGGGCCAGCAGCCCTGGGCCGACCGGTCTCGAGCCCATCTCAGGCGGATCACACCCAAAGGGGTCGAGATGCGTCCGATCGAGACCGACCGCTTCGGGCGGACCGTGGCCGAGGTCTACACGACCGGCAGAGACGGGTTTTCGCTGAATCTCGAGCAGGTCAAGCGCGGCCATGCCGCGGTTTATCCCCGCTTCTGCGAGGAGCGGCGGTTCTTTCGGGCGGAGCGTGAGGCCCGAGCCGCATCGCTCGGCATCTGGGCCTCACCGGGGAGTCACCAAACACCGTGGGTTTTCAGGCATCGCCGATGAGCGATGGGCATCGGGACCTGGATTTCGCTGCGCTGCATCCAGGCTACGGGGTCGGCTGCATCCAGGCTACGGGGTCGGCTACATCCAGGGTACGGGATGTGTTGCGGCCAGACCGCGCGCCGGGGTCCTTGGGGCCTCGCGGATCGGATCAGGCCCTCAAGATCCGCCCGGTCCGCCCGTCACGAATGCACGACGGCTGATCCGAGCCGACACAGGCACCGGTGAGGATGTAGTCTGGGGGCATCTCGAGCGCCATGCGTAACTGCAGGGCCGTTCTGGCCGGTCGTCGCTCGGCCTCGTTCGCACTGGTGGACACGATGGCTCCGCCGACGATGCTGCAGAGCGCCGCGGCGAGCGGATGGGCGGTCACGCGCACCGCAAGGGTCTCGAAGCGTCCGGTGAGCCAACCGGGCGTCTCGTCGCGCGCGGGCAGAAGCCATGTGTTGGGGCCTGGCCAGGTCGCGCGGATCTCCGCCATCCGCTCGGCCGACAGCGGCTCCACGAAGGGCTCGAGCTGGGCTGGGTCGGCGGCGATCAGGATGAGTCCCTTGGCGATATCGCGTCGTTTCATGTGGAGGATCCGCTCCACCGCATCGCCGTCCCAGGGATCGCAACCCAATCCGTACACAGCCTCGGTCGGGTAGGCGACCACACCCCCTCGCCGAATGATCCGGGCGGCGAGTCGAAGTCGCTGATACGGCAGGAACCTGGACATCATCGGGGAACCAAGCGAGCGGGGCGAGATCCCATGATGGCAGTGGAATCGCCAGCCGGAGGGCGTCGCGGAGTGGGGCATCCGCTCCGATTGCCCGATCGCAACGAGTCTGACGACCGGGAAAGCGTATACTGTAACGGTCCTGGCCGCCTTGGACCCCTGCCGAAAGCAGGATCTGCGACATCGGGCCACGCGGGCGGCTCTCTCGGGGCCAGAGTCGGGGCTCCCGCACCCTTGTCGGACCTGGGCACACTTATCACCCCTATCTGTTCGTCCACCGGAGTTGACCTCATGACACTGATCAAGAATGTTGGAAAAACCGATCGAAACATCCGTCTTGCCGCCGGCGGTGTGTTGGTCCTTCTGGGGATCATCACGAATACGGCACTCTTTTCCATCCTCGGGCTGGTCGTGCTCGCAACCGGTGCGATCGGCACCTGCCCGGCTTACATGGCCCTGAAGATGAATACCATCAAGGACGACAAGGGCTGATCCAGCCTCCAACGGCCGGCCTCCAGCCACCGCCGGGCCCCACCCCGCTCACAAGCGCGGTCAGGGGAAGGCGGGGGCTGGCGGCAGATGGGCCGAGACCGCAGACTCCCGAGCCGCAACGATCGATCCTCAACGAACGCAATCCCGGGGTCGACGACTTACAGTCGTCTACTTCGCCTGGCCTGACGGCCAGCAGGATCGAGTACAACCCGACGACCCCTGGGACCGCGCTGAACGCGCCTTGACCGAGCTCATGAGCCAGGTCACACCGGCCGTTGGAAGAGGTAGTGGCTCACAAACCATTCCTGTCCCTTACGATAGCCGAACAGCTCGGCGCAGGCCATGAAAAAGAGCCGCCAGCGCATCCACCAGACCCCTGCCTCCGCGCTCCCGTAGGTCTCCTCGAGGATCGGCCACACCCGATCGCGGGCGGCATCCATCCTGGCCAACCAGGCATTGAGCGTCCGCTCGTAATGCCGACCGTCCCAGCGCCAACGGGTCACCAGCTTCAGGTGCTCCTGGAAATGCAGCGGCAGGTCATCGCTCGGCATGATGCCGCCGGCGAAGAAATAATGACTCATCCAATCGCTCGGCCCCACATCCTCGAACGGATAGGGGTGCTCGCGGTGGACGAAGATGTGCATCAGGAAGCGCCCTCCGGGTTTCAGCCAGTCGTGCACACGCGCGTAGAGTGCACGGTGGTTGCGCATATGCTCGAACATCTCGAGCGACACGATCCGATCATATTGACCATCGGCCTGAAAGTCGTTCATGTCGGCAGTGATGATCTCGAGATTGGTCAGACCACGCCGATCCCGCTCCGCCTCGATGAAGGCGCGTTGCCCGCTCGAGTTCGAGACCGCGGTGATGCGACATCTCGGGAAGCGCTCGGCCAGATAGAGACTCAGAGCACCCCAACCACAGCCCAGCTCGAGCACCCGATCACCATCCTGAATGCCCGCCCGCTCGGCGGTGATCCGCAACGACGCCTCTTCGGCCTCTTCGAGCGTCTTGATGCTGTCGGGCCAGTAACAGGAACTGTATTTTCGACGCGGACCCAAGACCAGGTCGAAGAAGCTCGCCGGAAGCTCGTAGTGCTGCTCGTTCGCGCGCTCCGGCACCTCGGCAATCGGTGCGGCGTCCATCATGGCGATGAAGTCGCGCTTGTGCTGCATCGCAGCCTCGCAGTCATCCATCGGCAGCGTCGATAGGCGCTGCCGGAGCAGGGCTCGAATGCCGCTGCGCGTCACACTGTCGGGAACCTTGCCTTGCTCGACCCAGCGGATCGCCGTCTCTGTTGCGCGGACCATCACATTCTCTCTCGCTTAGGGTATTGTTTCGATGCCCTACAGGTATTGTCGCATCATCCGAAGGGCAAGGCGGAGCCCATGGGTTCCCGCTGCGACGGCCTCAGGGCCGAATCGAGGATCATCCACGAGAGGCGACTCCCCGTTGCGACGGCGAGACACGACCACGACTCATCTCCTGCCTTCCATCCGAGCCCATGCAGCCGCTGCCATGGTGGCCCTGCTCGGACTGCTGCTGTCGCTGGGCGCCTTCATCGCGGTGAGAGGCGACCTGGAAGCGCACCAGGAGGCGGAGCTCGAATGGGTCGCGCACAACCGGATCAATGCCGTCAAGAAGGAGATCAAGAATGGGCTGGACGCCATCCAGGCCATCCGCGATCTGCTGGACGCTGCCGACCCATTGACCCCGAGCGGCTTCGAGCGCTACGCCCAGTCCCTACTCGCCCGCCACCCTGGGATCCAAAGCCTGGCGTGGATACAAGTCGAGAGCCCGGAGGTGCCCGTGACGCATGACGTCCATGCACCGATCATCGTCGTGGTCCCCGATCGCAAGGGCGCGCAGTCGTTTGGGCTCGAGGACCTGTCCGGCACCATGGATCCGGAGCTGACCGAGCGCGCTCGGGACAGCGGTCAGCCGGTGGCGAGCGCTCGAATCACCCTGTCTCGGGGAGAGGAATCCAGGTATGGATTCAAGGTGTTTCAGGCCCTCTATCGGACCGGTGCACCCACCGACACCCCGGACCAGCGTCGCGCTGCACTGCGCGGATTCGCGGTCGGCGTCTTTCGCATCGATTATCTCGTGCATTCCGCCATCGAGGCCCTCGAGCCACGCGGCGTGGAGCTATTGATCCGTGACGAGTCGGCGCCGCCCGATGAGGCATTTCTCGAGTTCTACGCCAGTCGCCTGAGTGCCCCGGCAGTCCCGCATATGAGTAACCTCGTCGCACCGGAATGGGACCTGAAGGACGCTCGCCGGATCACCGACACCTTTACCCTGGCCGACCGTCTCTGGTCGATGACCTGCTCGCCCACGCGCCGGTTCCGCAGCGCCGAGGGTTTCAGGTATGGCGACTGGGCCGTGCTGATCGGCGGTCTGCTGCTGACCCTCGTCATGACCCTGTTCGTCATTCATACACGCAACGCGATCCGCGTGCGAATGCGCATCGAGCAGGAGCTACGCGAGTCCGAGCAGAAGCTGCGCGTGCTTTTCCATCAGTCCCCGGACATCATCCTGACCGTCGACCGGACGGACCGGATCCTGATGAGCAATCGCCCGAGGGCCGACGACGAGATCCACTGTGCGGTCGGGCAATGCGCCGCAGACATCCTTCCGGAACGAATCCGGGCACGCTACCATCAGGCGCTGGAGCTGGCGTTCAGCTCGGGCGACGCCGGCAAGCTGACCCTGGCCAGGGATGATTCACGCTGGTGGGAGCTGCGCATCGTGCCTTTGCGGGTTGCAGGCAGCCTGATCGCCGCCATGATCATCATCACGGACGTGACGGACAAGCGGATGCTGGAGATCCATGCCATTCGCAACGCCCGCCTCGCGTCGCTCGGTGTGCTGGCCGCGAGCGTCGCCCACGAGATCAACAACCCCAACAATGCCATTCAATTCAATACGTCGATCTTGACGAGAAGCTGGGACGATATCCTCAGCGTTCTGAGCCGGTTCCGGGATGAACATGGCGACTTCACGATCGGCGGCGTGCCGGTGGAACGGGCGATTGCCGGCATGCCCCGATTGCTCGCCGGTATCGATAAGGGCTCGAGACGAATCCACGCCATCGTCGGAAACCTCAAGCACATGGCTCGGCCGGACGAGGGCGAGCTCGATCACCGTGTCGACCTGGCCGATGTGCTGGAAGACAGCCTCTCGGTCCTCCAGAGCCAGGTCCGTAAGCATTGCGACGATTGCCGCCTGGAGATCCGCGAGCCGCTCCCGCCCGTCCAGGGCAACCACCAACAACTCGAGCAAGTGTTCATCAATCTGATCCTCAACGCCTTGCAGTCGCTACCCGACCCTTCCGCCAGGGTCCGTATCGGCGCCTATCTCGAGGACGAAGGGGAGCTCATCCGGGTCTCGGTGCGTGACGAAGGTTGCGGCATCCCGGAGCCTGTGCGCGGCAGGGTGCTGGATCCCTTCTTCACGACGAAGAAAGGGGATGGCGGCACCGGCCTGGGTCTGTCCATCTCGTATCGCATCATTCAAAACCATGGAGGTCGGATGGACATCATCTCAATCCCCGACGGCGGAACAGAGGTCCTGGTGCGCCTTCCGGCCTTCACCGCGGTGTGACGGGAGCAGGCCGCGATGAGTCATCCAAACAGTCGGTCCGTCGTCCTCGTGGACGATGAGGACGACATCCTGTTCGGCGCATCCTATCTGCTGAACTGTCACGGCATCATGCCGGTGACGACGCTCAGCGATTCGCGCGACCTCCTGCCCTTGCTCGATCGCGAGGGCGCCGCTCTGGTGCTGCTGGACCTGCTCATGCCGAATCTCTCCGGCCTGGATCTGCTCCCGCAGCTGATTCAGGGGTATCCGGAGATCCCGATCGTGGTCATGACCGCCTCCCAAGAGGTGGAGACCGCGGTTCGATGCATGAAGGAAGGCGCGTTCGATTACTTGGTCAAGCCTGTCGAAGAGAACCGGTTCGTCTCCTGTGTGCGCCGCGCCCTGGAGATCCGCACCCTGCGCGAGGAGATCGGCAGTCTGCGCCACAGCATCATTCGCAACAGCCTGGAGCATCCGGACGCCTTTGCCCCGATCATCACCTGCAGCAATCGGATGCGGGCGCTGTTCCGATATGCCGAGGCGATCTCGGGCTCGTGCGAGCCGGTGCTCATCACGGGCGAGACCGGAACCGGAAAGGAGCTCATCGCTCATGCCATCCACCGTCTCAGTGGTCAGAGCGGAGAGCTGGTCACTCTCAACGTTGCCGGGCTCGACGACAGTATGTTCTCGGACACCCTGTTCGGGCACGTCAAGGGCGCCTTCACCGGAGCGGACAAGGACAGGGATGGATTGATCGCCAGGGCCGCCGGCGGCACCCTCTTCCTGGACGAGATCGGCGACCTGAAACCCGCCTCCCAGGTCAAGCTCCTGAGGCTGCTTCAGGACCGCACCTACTACCCGCTTGGCTCGGACCTACCGCACCGCTCCAATGCACGGGTCATCGCCGCTACCAACCAGGTCTTGCAGCGCAAGCTGACGCGCGGCAAGTTTCGTCAGGACCTGTTCTTCCGCCTGGCCAGTCATCCGATCGATCTGCCCCCGCTACGCGAGCGCATGGAAGATCTGCCGCTGCTCCTTCATCACTTCATCGAGGAGGCCGCCGGATCCCTGGACAAACCCGTCCCGAGCCCGCCGGATGAGCTGCTCACCCTGCTTTCCATCTATCGCTTTCCGGGCAATGTCCGAGAATTGCGGGCCTTGATCTTCAATGCGGTCGCCCAGCATCGAAACGGTCCGGTCCTCTCCATGGAGAGTTTCCGCGCCGTCATCCGCAAGGAGCAGTCCACCGCTGCCGTCGAACGCCTCGCCGAGCCGGGCGAAGAGTCGTCGTGCCTGGGTATTCCGGGGCGCTTCCCCAGCCTCAGAGAGGCCAATCTGTTCCTGGTCGAAGAGGCGATGCGGCGCGCCAAGAACAACCAGGGGATCGCCGCGTCGCTGCTCGGCATCACCCGGCAGTCGCTCAACCGACGTCTCCAGGGCATGCGTCCAGACTAGCCCGACCCGAGCCCAACCCGAACCCGATGCCGGTCAGTGTCGTTCGCTGACCCTGGATCCGGCCATTGATCAGGCGCGCCTGCCCCAAGCGATGGAGCAGCATCCGCCCACCTTTTGCGGGTGCAGCGGATGCTGCACCGGATGCAGGTCGCACGCAGACTCAATAGGCTGTTTATCCGAGGTTTTTGCATCCTCAAGGCCGCCGCGCGACACATTCTGCTGCACACCCGACACGCCTTTGCAGCGCCCTCCGAGACCCGCTAAGCCTCTATTTTTCAGCATCTTTTAATGCCGCTTCAAGGCTGGCGTGCCGATTGCTTAGCTATCCATCAGGATTGACGACGCGGCGCCCTGCATGCTGGTGCCGCGGCGACGTCGAGATACGAATCGCTCGAAGGGCGCGCAGCTCAGGACGACCGGCGCGCCCGCGCCCCGGATCGAATCGACCGAATCCCCTACGTCGGAAGCTCCCAACCCAGCCTCGGCGCCTCCAGTGGCCGTCGCCGGCTCGTTCGGTTCGCCCCCGTCACCCACCGCCATCGTCCCGAGATCGACTCCGGACAACACCCATGAGGAGCCTCACATGATGTCGAGCACCTTTACACCGACACGCCGGCTGCAAGTCGCCGCCCTGGGCTATCTGCTGATCCTGCTCAGCCCTCACTTGAAGACGTCCGACCCACCGACCGCCATTGCCGTGGCTGCCGTCTTTGCGGCCGTCGCCATTCTGGCCCTGCGCGCAGCCGCGCCGGGGCTGGCTCGCTCCCACCCGGCCAAGCAGCAGACCCACCCGATCCAATCCGGAAAGGGTCGCCTCACGAAGCGTCAGCGCCTCGCCATGATCGACAGTGTTTGACCCACGACAAACGAGATTCATTCGATGAAGACACCAAGCCTCACGCTATTCGGAAAGACCAAGACCATGGAAGGCATGATCGACGATTTTCTCGATCAGGTTTCGAATGGCGGCATGAAATTCGAGCAGGGCGTCGAAGCCTATCTCGACAGTGGTCCCGATGGGACCTATACGAATATGGTCAACCAGATCCGCAGTATCGAAGTGGAAGGAAATCGCTTGCGCAGAACCATCGAGATCCAACTCCATACCGAGATGTTGATTCCTGACCTGAGAGCCGACGTCCTGAGTCTGATGGAAGACCTCAACTATCTATTGGGGCTCACAGAAGACACCTTTCTGGCCCTCACAGTCGAACGCCCGACGATGGATGGGATCCATAAGGCCGACTTCAGGCTGATGACCTCGCACGCCGTGAAGACCATGGAGGCGGCCGTACTGGCAGCCCGTGCATTCTTTCGCAACATTGCCGCCGTCCGGGACCACCTGAATAAGGTGGGGTTTCACGAAGAGGAAGTCGATCAGATCGCAACCCGGCTGAAACGGGCCATTTTCGACTCCGACATTGGTCTGGATCAGAAGATGCACCTGCGTTATTTCGTCGACAAGATCGACAGTCTCGCGGATGAGGCCGAGAGTGTCGGCGACTGGCTCGCGATCTATTCGATCAAACGCGCCATGTAGCGGGCGTTCACCATATACAGGCATTGACGGTCTTCCAACGCCCATTGCGGGAACGATTTCTATGGAATTAACGGTTTTGATTTTTCTCTCCAGCGGCCTATTCCTGGGCTGGTCGCTGGGCGCCAACGACGCCTCCAATGTCTTTGGGACGGCCGTTGCAAGCCGCATGATCCAGTTCACCACCGCCGCCGTGATCTGCACGGTCTTCGTCATCCTCGGCGCGGTGATCAGTGGCGCCGGTGCGGCACACGGGCTGGGTGCGCTGGGCACGCTCAATGCGCTGCCCGGTGCCTTCATGGCCGCCTTCTCGGCCGCACTCACCGTCTATTGGATGACACGGAGCGGCCTTCCTGTCTCGACAACCCAGGCCGTGGTGGGAGCCATCATCGGCTGGAACTGGTTCAGCGGGTCCATTACGGACGGCGCGGCCCTCACCAAGATCCTCGCGACCTGGGTCGCCTGTCCCATACTGGGTGCCGTTTTCGCTGCACTGCTGTACAAGATCACAACCTTCGTGATCGATCGATCGGGCATCCACCTGTTGCGACTCGACACCTATACTCGGCTCGCGCTCATCCTCGCCGGAGCTTTCGGCGCCTACAGCCTCGGCGCAAACAACATCGGCAACGTCATGGGCGTCTTCGTGTCGGCGTCGCCGTTCACCGATCTCACGCTCAGCTCTTGGCTGAGTATCTCATCCGTTCAGCAACTCTTCCTTGTGGGCGCAATCGCGATCGGTGTCGGCGTATTCACCTATTCGAAACGCGTGATGTTGACGGTCGGACAAGGCATCGTGCCGCTGAACCCGGTCGGCGCCTGGGTGGTGGTGACCGCGCATTCGGTCGTGCTGATTCTCTTCTCGTCCATCACTCTGGAGCACTTCCTCGCCTCCAACGGCTTGCCGACGATCCCTCTGATTCCGGTCTCGAGCTCTCAAGCGGTCGTTGGGGCTGTGATCGGCATCGGATTGCTGAAGGGCGGAAAAGGGATTCGCTGGCGTGCCCTCGGGAGCATTGCCTCGGGATGGGTGACCACGCCTATTGCTGCCGCGCTGATCTGCTTCGTGATGCTGTTCTTCCTGCAGAACGTCTTCAATCAAGTGGTCTATTACAAGGACCACTATACCTTGAGCGAAGCAGTGATCGATCATTTGCAGGATAAAGGGATCCCGAGCGAAACCTTGACGCCGCTGGCAGGCGAGGACGCGATTGGTGGCGTCAACTTCCGTCAGCTCTTACGCAGTCGCACGGATGTGACCAGGACTGACGAGGACCAGGTCATCTCGGCAGCATACGTTTACCGGATGCGGATCGAAGCCGGGCTGCTGGATGAGATCGATACAGAGTATCTCAGCTCGGAACAGTTAGAGGCATTGAGCGCCCTGGTCGGTCGTTCCTTCGAGCACAAATGGCAGCTCTATGAGGCGCTGTCCGGAATGACGTCGGCATGGAAAAAGCTTCCGGACAATAAGCTGAACAAGCCGCTCAACCAGCATCTGTCCCAGCAGTTGGCATATGTATACGGGCTATTTCACACGGTGGATGACGCCGACGCCGCCCGCTGATCCTCGGTAGCCCTGTTTCGCCGTGCCTGCCGAGGCACGGCTTCTCTGCCGGCTCCGGCTCCCGCTCGCTCGGGAGTCCTTGGGGCGCGCTGTCATACCGAGGGTCCTGCAGAACGAGTATCGGATTTGCAGCAACCGCTCGAATCCGATCCGCCTGAGGTCGCCGACGTCCGACAGGAGGCACCGATGGAGCCACGCCCGACCCGCTGACCCTGCCCGGGCTGATCCGGGCAGATGATCCGGGCAGGATGATGGGTCAACCCTCGACCACTGACGCCAGCGCCAGCTTGAGCGCCGCCTCGCGGTCCTGGACCCAGCGCTCCTCTGGCATGACCCCGCGCAGTCCGACGTGCTCCAAGCGCTCCCTCGGCTGTCCGTGGACGCCGACCATGTAGACGTCCGATCCCTGGGCCAACACATCGCGCACCATGGCCTCGACCGCGACCGCGGTCGTCACACCCAAATGCGGAACCTTGCTGAGATCGACCACGACGGCCTTTGCGCCCTCGAGCCTGGGACCCTGGCGACTGATCGCGGCCGCAGCACCGAAGACCAGCGGGCCACTGAGATAGAGCACCTTGAGTCGCCCTCGACCCTGAGCAAGCATGGACCGCTCGTCGCAGGTGAGCTCGGCACACTGGCCCTCGTCACGCTTGCGCCGCGCCGGAAGCACGCAGACCGACTCCTCCTGGACATCGGCAAGACGTCGGATCGTCAAGACGTTGGCGACGAACAGCCCGATCGCCACGGCCGAGATGAGGTCGACGAAGACCGTCATGGCGATGACACCGTACATGATCAGCGCACCCTTGATCGACACCCGATGGGCCCGGCTCAGGAAGCGCCAGTCGATGATGTCGATGCCGACCTTGACGGCAATACCGGCGAGCACAGCCAGGGGGATGTTCGCGGTCAGCGCACCGGCCCAGACGACGACCACCATCAAAATGGCCGCTCGGGTCAGACCGGACAGCGCCGTTCGCGCGCCGGCCTGGATGTTGACGACGGTCCCCATGGTCGCTCCCGCCCCCGGCAGGCCACCGAAGAGACCGGACGCCAGGTTGCCCATGCCCTGCCCCACCAGTTCCTTGTCCGAGTTGACCGGCTTGCGGGTCAGGCTGCCGGCAATCACGGACGTCAACAAAGCATCGACGGAGCCGAGCAAGGCCAGGACCAGTGCGTCGATGACGATGATCTGCCATTGCGCGGCACTGAACACAGGCATCTGCAGCGACGGGAGACCTGCGGGTATCTCCCCGATGCGACGGATGTCCTGGTCACCCAGCCACCAGACCGCGAGCAGGGTGCCGACCACGAGCGCGATCAGTTGCGGCGGCAGGATGCGCTTGATACGCGCAGGCATGAGGAACAGGATGGCCAGGGTCAATCCAGCGAGGATTGCCTCTTGGGGGTCGATGGCACGGAGCAGGTCCGGAACGGCCTGCAGGGTCCCCATCACGCCGCCGCTCGGCGCCGGCTGTCCCAACAACCCGGGAAACTGAAGGATGATGAGGATGAGGCCGATTCCGGACATGAACCCGGAGATGACCGTAAAGGGCATCATGGTGACATAGCGACCCAGCTTCATGACCCCGAAGGCCATCTGAAACAGACCGGTCAGCATGACCACCGTGAATGCCATCGCCATACCCTGCTCCGGGTTGGCGGCGATCAACGAGGCGATGACGGCCGTGAACACGACGGTCATGGGACCCGTCGGCTCGGAGATGAGCGTCGGCGTGCCGCCGAACAGGGCAGCAAAGAGGCCGACCAGGACCGCGCCGTAGAGTCCGGCCTCGGCTCCCGCACCGGACGCCACGCCGAAGGCGAGCGCCATTGGGAGCGCGATGACCGCGGCAGTCACACCGCCGAAGAGGTCGCCCCGCAAATTGTCGAATCGGATCTCGTTCAGAACGCGCATACCGGACTCCGTGTTGTGCCGTGAGTGCGAAGTATTGGGGTCGCTTTCCTTAAACGATAATCGACGATTTTTAAGTTTTGCATCGATCATGATCTATGAGGTTGTCCTCGGCGTCGCGAGACGACCCTGATCTACCGGAGACTCGGACATCTCGACCGGCCAGTCTTGGCACGCCTCGCAAACCCGGACTCCCTTGCCGGCCCGAGCTCGAGGGCAGCGAGCCAGCCCCGGCGCATGCACAGTCCGGTGTCGATCGATGCCTCTCGCGAAGAAAAAACCCGGATGAGCGGCGATCGACTGGCTTTCCCGATCCTAATTCAGCAAAGAATCGATTACTATGTGCGGACAGGGGTTGTTCGAGGGGCGCCGCGGGCACGAAACCTGGCGGCCTGAAGAGGCCATATACAATCGTCGATGTCACCGATAGAAAGAATTGATTTTTTTCTATGCGTCGACCCAAGGTAGGGTTACACCCAGAGTTCGAAACGGCCTCCGCAGGCGAGGCGGACAAGGCACAGACCACAGGAGCTGACCATGAGCGTGAAGACCTACGATGCCGGTGTCAAAGAATACCGGGACATGTACTGGACGCCGGATTATGTCCCCCTCGACACCGACCTCCTGGCCTGTTTTAAATGCACCGGCCAACCCGGTGTTCCGCGCGAAGAAGTCGCCGCGGCTGTCGCCGCCGAGTCATCGACCGGGACCTGGAGTACCGTCTGGTCGGAGCTGCTGACCGACCTCGAATTCTACAAGGGCCGCGCCTATCGCATCGAAGACGTGCCCGGCGACAAGGAATCCTTCTACGCCTTCATCGCCTACCCGATCGATCTCTTCGAAGAAGGCTCGGTCGTCAACGTCCTCACCTCGCTCGTCGGCAATGTCTTCGGCTTCAAGGCCCTGCGTCACCTCCGCCTGGAAGACATCCGCTTCCCGATCGCCTACGTTAAGACCTGCATGGGCCCACCGAGCGGCATCCAGGTCGAGCGCGACAAACTGAACAAATATGGGCGTCCCCTCCTCGGCGCGACCATCAAGCCGAAGCTTGGTCTGTCCGCGAAGAACTACGGTCGTGCGGTCTACGAGTGTCTGCGCGGCGGCCTGGACCTGACCAAAGACGACGAGAACGTGAACTCCCAGCCCTTCATGCGCTGGCAGAACCGCTTCGAGTTCGTCGCCGAGGCCGTCTCTGCGGCCCAGGCCGAGACCGGCGAGCGCAAGGGTCACTACCTGAACGTCACGGCTGCAGATCCGGAGCAGATGTACGAGCGTGCAGAGTTCGCAAAGGAGCTGGGCCAGCCGATCATCATGCATGACTTCCTGACCGGCGGCTTCACGGCCAACACGGGTCTGGCGAAGTGGTGCCGCAAGAACGGCATGCTGCTGCACATCCACCGCGCCATGCACGCCGTCATCGACCGTCATCCCAAGCACGGCATTCACTTCCGCGTCCTGGCCAAGTGCCTGCGTCTGTCCGGCGGCGACCACCTGCACACCGGAACCGTCGTCGGCAAGCTCGAGGGTGACCGCGGCTCCACGCTCGGCTTCGTCGACCTGCTGCGCGAATCCTTCATCCCCGAGGACCGTGCCCGCGGTATCTTCTTCGACCAGGACTGGGGCTCCATGCCCGGCGTCTTCGCGGTGGCCTCCGGCGGTATCCACGTCTGGCACATGCCGTCCCTGGTGACCATCTTCGGCGACGACTCGGTCCTGCAGTTCGGCGGCGGTACTCAGGGCCATCCCTGGGGCAACGCGGCAGGCGCAGCGGCGAACCGGGTCGCGCTCGAGGCCTGCGTCAAGGCACGCAACGAGGGACGTGAGCTCGAGAAAGAGGCTCGCGAGATCATGACCTCGGCCGCGAAGCATAGCCCAGAGCTGGCGATCGCAATGGAGACCTGGAAAGAGATCAAGTTCGAGTTCGACACCGTCGACAAGCTCGACGTGGGCTGATCCGTGTCGGCCACCAACCTCCCGCCCCCGGCATCGGCCGGATCAGAGGCGGAGGGCTGGTGGCTCACGAGAGTCAACGAACCGGGCACACATCACATTCCGAGCACGAGGACCTGAACAATGCCATTCCAAGCGACCCTGGGCGACTACCAGACCAAGCAGACCCTTGAGACCTTCGGCTTTCTGCCGCCGATGACGCAAGAAGAGATCTTCGATCAGATTGCCTACGTCATCGCGCAGGGCTGGACTCCGGGCATCGAGCATGTCCATCCCAGCAAAGCCATGAACCACTACTGGACCATGTGGAAGCTGCCCTTCTTCGGGGTGAAGGATCTGGGTCAGATCGTCAGCGAGCTCGAGGCCTGCCATCGCGCCTATCCCGATCACCACGTGCGCATGACCGGCTACGACAACTACACCCAGAGCCAAGGCTCCTGCTTCGTAGTGTTCGAAGGCCGCGGCTGATCGAGGGTTGTCTTCAGCTCGGGGCAGGCGCCGCGCCGCCGCCCCGACGATGACGAGTACCTGACAGACCCAGTGTTTCAACAGCGAGCGGGCGGAGCGACGCCTGGCCGCGACATCGAGGCAACAGCGGGTTGACCCCGACGCCTCGATGGCGGCCTGAGCGTTCAGCGCCCAAGGGAACGACCATGGCGAGCAATGCGAATCTGAGATCGAGCGGCCGCGAGGCAGCCTTGGCACGGCGCCGTGCCATGTCCACCCTCGGCAAGCGCTCCGGAACCGGCGGTGGAGCCGCGGAGCGGAGCCGGACGCCAAAAGAGGTGCCTGCCAGGCGTGCGGCAACCCCGCAACCGCAGTCCGCTGTCTCCGATTCGGGTTCGGCCCTTGCCAGATCGGCGATGTCCGCCCCCTTGTCGGCCTCGCCCGCCCGGCGTGCTCAGGCGCCGGTCACGCCGGCATCCTCCAGTCGTGCCCAGGCCCGGTCCCGCAGGGAAGCCCTGTCGCGTGCCGGCAAGCGCGCCGACCGTACTGCGGACCGCACGCGGACCCCGGCATCCAAGCCCTCCGCAAACATCGCTCGTGCCGAGGAGACCCGCAGCGGTTGCTCTTGTGGAGGCACCAAGGGTCGCGAGTGCGACCGGACGTCCACAGCTGTCGAGCCCAGCCTCGGCGCTCCTCGTACCGACTTCGACCGCCCCGGTCTTGACCGCGCGGCATCCCGTTTGAGCGGGGCAACGCCGAGCAACGGGGCTCGGAGCAACGGTAAGCGGATGACCGCGGCCAAATCGACGGGGCGCATGCTGGCGCTCGCCCGGCGCTCGGCCCAGTCCGGGCGTGGCAAGGCCGCGATCAACACCCCGGCGACGACTGCGAGTCTCGCCAGACAGGCGAACCCGGAGCTTTCAGGACGCGAGCTGGCACAGACGGTGCGCGCCCATCGCAGCGCGAGCGGCTCCGCCGGGACGCGTCGCGGGCAGCCGACCGGGCGGGTCAGACCCGGGCGCGAGCGCCCTGTCGGCGGCGCCGAGGATCAGCCCTGGAAGGTGGGTCTGAGCGAAACCGCACAGGGCCAATTCGTCACCGGCACGAGAGTCGGCCGCAGCCGCTCGGTGACGGGTGACGAGCCGAGCGTCTGCAGGGATGTCACAGGCACCGAATACATGGGTGCCGAGATCTTCCGGGAGTTCTGTCAGGCCGAGCCACCGAAACCGGTTGCGAAGGTGCGGACGACCAGTACCGGCCAGGGCAACAAGGTGACCGGCAACGAGGTTGGCCGCTCGACCAAGGTCACGGGCGACGAGCCAGGCACCTGCAAGACAGTGACCGGCACCGAGTATCTCTCGGCAGAGCAGTCGAACGCCTTCTGCGGGACCGCACCCGTACCGAGTGCACGTCGCACCCTGCACACCCAGACCGCGGCCGGCCGGCCCGTGTCCGGCGTCGTGGCCGGACTGTCGGCGAAGGTGACGGGGAACGAGAGCGGCGCCGGGATTCAGCCGACGGGAAGCCAATATATGTCGGCGAGCGACGTCAATGCCTCCGACCTGAAGAAGGCACCGCCGAAGGTCAACCTGACCCACACACTCAGCGGCGGAAGCGTCACCGGCACACGCGTCGGTCGCAGCGCCAAACTGACGGGTGACGAACCCGGCAGCTGCCGCCTGGTCACTGGTGATGAATACGTTGGCAGTGAGCAGTACAAGGAATTCTGCAGCGTCCAGCCTGCGCCGATGGAGCCGCCGAAGGTCGGCCAGTCCACGACCCCCAAGGGTCTGCTCGTCTCGGGGACTCAGACCGGGCGCTCCGGCCGGGTCACGGGTGACGAACCCGGCACCTGCAAGGTCGTGACGGGTACCCCCTACGCCGGGATGGAGCAGACCGCGACCTACTGTGCACCTGAGCAACAGCGCTCGATCGCCGAACGCATGCAGCCCATGGCGGCGGCCAGGAGCCCGAGGATGACCGGGATCCAGCCGGGGATCGGTGGTGTCATGACGGGCGCTGCAAAGGGTGCCTGCGAGGATGTCACAGGCACACCCTATATCGGTGCCGATCAGCTCGATGAGAGCTGCGGGAGCGGCGCCATGCCCGGGCATAGCGATTTCCCGCAACCGATCGACGGCGCACCCTGGCAAAGCTTCAGCGTCAACTCCCCCGCGCGACAGGCATTTCAGGCACGTCAGGGCGGCGGAGTGACCGGAACCGCCTACGAGCAGGAGGGCAAGATCACCGGCCCTTTTGGCATGGGCACGGGCAAGATCACGGGCACTGAGCAATTCCGCTTCGACCGTGGCCAGTCCGTGCCGGGAAACCTGTTGGAGATGGAACCGGTCGAGGTCGCCGACGCAGGTGTGCCGCCATCCCCCCCCCGCTCCCGCGTCACCGGCGAGGGCCAGGCCGCCGGCGGTAAGATCACAGGGGATGATTGGGATCGTGGAGACCGCGTGACTGGAACCGAAGGGCCCTCGGCGCGGCGGCGCAATCCGACCCGTCCTGGCGCGGCAGGCGCCATGGCGCCGGTGAAGCCCAAGCGCAACGAAGATGTGCCGGCGCCAGTCAGCCGGGTCACGGGATCGAGCGGCAATACCGATCGCGGTTCGCTGATCACCTACTCGGGTGGCGCTCGGGGCTGACGCCGATGATCGGGGGCTTAGCCGCCCACCGATCCCCGGCCAACATCCGAACCTGATCAATATTCGAACCTGAAGAAGCCAACGAGGTCATGCCGAGCCAACGCCGCCCAACCCGCCCTAGCCTGATCTGGGCGTCCGCCCATCAGACTGCGGCGCCGCGCCGCCGGGACGAGCTGCCCGCGGCCGGGCTACCAGTGGCCGATCCACCCGTGACCGAGCCGGTGGCGACGCCAGAGCCGCGGATGAGCGTGCGGACGCCGCGCGCCCGTCCACGGCCGACTGCCCCCTCGAATGGATCGGAGGGCGCTAGACGGGTGGCTCGCAGGATCAAGCTCGGGCAGGCGCTCGAAGACGTGAAGAGCGGGCGTCCGATCGCTGGACTCGCGGCGACGTTGCACCCGCTGACGGATCGCGGCGCGAACGCGCGCCTGCAAGCCTACGACGAGACGATCAAGTCGGCGTTCGACCGGATCGTCCCAGTGCTCAAACGACTCTCGGCGCTGGGCTGGACCCCCGACTTCGAGACGCAGGCGCAACGTATCGCCGAGGCCGAGTTGGGATTCTCATTGCCGGCGCGCGTCCTGGAGGATGCCTGGGTCGGCGGGCTCGATCTGAAGACGCTGTTCGCCTGGTCCGTGTTCGAGACGTACCGGCGAATGTCCGACGACTTTTTCTCGAACGACCCGCTCTGCGGGCGCGAGGTCGAGGCTTTCGACCACTTCATTCAAGCGTGCGGCTTTCATCTGCTGGATGTGACGCCCTGCGCCGACGGCCGCCTGGCCCATGCGATCAGCTATGTCCTGCGTTTGCCCTTCGGGGCCGTGCGGCGCAAGTCTTACGCCGGCAGTCTGTTCGATGTGGAGAACACGGTTACCAAATGGGTCGAGGTGGAGCTGGATCGATTCCGCGAGGGACGGCCCAACACAGCGGATGCGCCGACCCGCTATCTGAAGGCGGTCATCTATCATTACAGCTCGCTTGATCCGGCACACCAGGGCTGTGCTGCACACGGATCGAACGACGCCGCGGCAGCTCAGGCCGCGCTGGATCGGTTGATGGCGTTCCGGCAAGCGGTCGAGAACAGCTTCTGCTGCGGCGCATCGGTCGCGCTGCTGCTGATCGGGCTGGACACCGACACGGACGTCATCCGCGTGCATGTCCCGGACGCCGAGGGCACCATCGATCTTGCCCAGTCGGTTGACGCCGTCAAGGTGTACTCGATCACGCGTGACTTGGCCCCGGACGCTGCCCGCGCCCGCATCGCCGAGTTGGTCAGGGCACACGCCCCAGGGCCGTCGGACCCGGGGATGGTTCGCCTGGTCTCGCAACTGATCGAAAACAACCTGTCGCAGATCGACTATGTGCGTCAGGTCCACGGCGGACACTACAGCGACGCCGGCCATGCCGAACGTTTCATGGGTGTGGGCATCGGCTTCGAAGAGATCCAGCTCCGCAACCTGACCTACTTCGCCTACCTCTATACGGTCGAAGAAGGGACCGCGGATCTGGATGTCGGATGCAAGATCTTCGGCGGGCTCAACGTCTCGCACCGGCTCCCGATCCCGGTCGTGATCCGCTTCGATTATCACGGGCGCGTGCCTGGCGCGCGTGAACGGGCGGTCACCCGGTGCCAGCGCCTCGATCGGGCGCTTGCGATGCGGTTTTCGGAGCTTGCCGATCAGGGCCTCCTCCACAGGTTGCTCGCCGTTCGCGATCGTGACGCGGGCAGCGGTATCGAGATCGTGGGAACCTCGCTGAACCTCGATCCGGTTGGAGGGCACTGATGAAGATCTGCCAGGTGGAACGCCCCTTGGTCTCGACCAATCGCATCCCGGGGTTCGAGCACAAGCACCTTTTGGTGGTGCGTGACGGCAGCTCGCAACAGGTTGCGGTCGACGCTGTCGGTTGTGTTCCGGGCGACTGGGTCATCTGTGTCGGCAGCTCTGCTGCTCGCGAGGCCGCCGGCAGCAAGGAGTATCCGAGCGATCTGACGATCGTCGGCATCATCGACCGCTGGCCACCCGAGACCGGCACGTCCGGCTCGAATCAACCCGGGTCGGCCTGATGGAGATTCGGCAAGTCGTCGGCTCGTTGGTCTGCACACACCGGATCTCGGGGCTCGGACACCTGGATCTCAGGGTCCTGCAAGACGTGAATGGCAAGCAGTACGTGGCCACCGACCCAGTGGACGCCCGCCCAGGCGACTGGGTGTTCGTGGTCAGTGGATCCGCCGCCCGTTATGCGATGGGCGACGCCGGCATCCTGACCGATCTCACCATCGGCGGGATCATCGATCACTGGGAAGCGGAGCAAGCCGCGGCCGACCAGCCGACCGCGACCCCCTCCGCGATGGCTGCCTGAGGGCCTTCCAAGGGCTAATTTGAGCCCACTGGAGCCCAACTTGAGCACAGCGGAGCGGCTGGCGGTGTCCGCATCGGCGGACAACTTTGAACTGGATTGAAGGTAATTGGGCGGTATCGCCCGCGGCGACTTGGTACACAGAGGAGACACGAACGATGGCAAGCGACAAATTCGGAATCGCGCTCGGGATGATCGAGACCCGCGGGCTGGTGCCTGCGATCGAGGCGGCGGATGCCATGACCAAGGCCGCCGAAGTGCGCCTGATCGGGCGCGAGTTCGTCGGCGGCGGTTATGTGACCGTGCTGGTACGCGGTGAGACCGGGGCGGTCAACGCAGCCGTGCGTGCCGGTGCCGATGCCTGCGAGCGGGTCGGCGACGGACTGGTGGCGGCGCACATCATTGCCCGTCCGCACCGCGAGGTCGAGCCGATCCTGCCGGTCGGTGGCCCAGCCGTCGACTGAACCGCCGGATGACCCAAAGGCCGCGGAGTCGCGGCCTGCAATGATGATTTTTTTGACGAACAGTTAGAGATCGGAGATGACAGATGGCCAGTGAAAGCTACGGTATTGCTTTGGGTATGATCGAGACGCGCGGGCTGGTGCCTGCGATCGAGGCGGCGGATGCCATGACGAAGGCCGCCGAGGTGCGCCTGATCGGGCGCGAGTTCGTCGGCGGCGGTTATGTGACCGTGCTGGTCCGCGGCGAGACGGGTGCCGTGAACGCAGCCGTGCGTGCCGGTGCCGACGCTTGCGAGCGTGTCGGCGACGGTCTGGTTGCGGCGCACATCATTGCCCGCCCGCACCGCGAGGTCGAGCCGATCCTGAACAGGACCCTGCCTGCGGCGGCCGACTGATCGAGCGCCGTCGACGACTGCAGCCGCCTGATGCCGGCGGCGAGGGTCCAGCCGCATGAGACACGCACGCATACATCCTCGTACCCTTGGCTATCTCGGTCGCGCCTTGAGCTTGGAGCTGTCCGCGGTTCAGCAGTACATGACCCAGGCCTCGCTCGTCGAGGCTTGGGGACTGTCCGAGGCGGCCACCCGGCTGCGCGAGGAAACGGCCGAGGAGATGCAGCACGCCGAGCGCATCATCCAGCGCATGCTCGCGTTGGGAGTCGCACCGAACGCGTCACAACTTCGGCCGGCGGGGGTTGCCCGCAACCTGGTCGACCTGCTCCGTCAGGACGCCGTGCTCGAAGCCGAGATCGTCGCTCTCTATCAGGAGGCCGTCACCTTCTGTCATCGCGTCGGGGACCAGACCAACGGGGATTTCTTCCTGGGATTGCTTCAGGAGGAGGCTGCACATGCGCAGGAGATCGACAACTGGCTGGCGTCTCTGGGCGTCCCGCGCTATCGTGATGCTCACGAACGCGCTTATTTCTAGAGCATCACCCCCATGAATCAGGCTTGGACCTCACGTCAGCGTCCCCCGCGACTGGAACGTCGCCTGGAGTTCGTCGACTACGAGGCGACCCGTGCCTTCCTCGACCGGGCCGCAGACCTGTCGGAGCGCGCCGGGATCTACCCGGACATGAGCTTCGGCCGCACCTATGTGAACATCACCCTGCATGCCGAGGACGGGGCAAGCGAGGTCGGGGAACCCCTTCACCGGTTCGCGAGCGACTTGGACGCCCTGGTCGAGACCGACCCGGCCAGCTGACACCGGACCGATTCATCCCAGTTTCTGAGTCCAGTCTCCGAACGACCCGTTGGGGCGTCATCGCCCTTGACCTCAATCAGCGATCCATACGAGTGAGTCCGCATGAGCGATCAAGAGAGCAACCAAGAGGTGCCCCAGAGTACAGAGGCACCATCAGAGGCAACGGCGACATCAACGGCCGCACCTCGAGCGCCCGCAAAATCGAGATCCCCCAGCCGCACGTCTGCGACAACGACCGGGGCCGGAGCGACGACCAGATCAGTGAGCAAACCAGGAACATCCTCGCGTCCCGCAATGGTGCGAAAGGCTCCCGCCAAGACGAGCCAGGATGACAAGACCGCTGCGGCCGATAACAGCCCGCCACGGCGGCCCCGCGTTTGGCCGGATTGAAGGCCGTCGGTCCCGGAACGAAAACCTCGATCTCGGCGACAAGGTCGAAAGGATTGGATGGACGCCAGGCCGACCTATCACGAGATCGATCGACTGCGTCCCCGTCGGCCCGTCAGTCTCGAGTGACGGCATGATCCCCCCGGCCCCGACCAAGAAGGGAGCTTCTCAGGCGGAGATCATCAATCGATTCGTCCGTCACGCCACGCTGCGCCAGCTTCAACTGCTCGAGGCGATCGTCCGCCTCGGGAGCTTCACGCGTGCCGCAGAGGAGATGTTCCTGACACAGCCGACCGTGTCGATGCAGATCAAGAAGCTGACGGACACTGTTGGGATGCCCCTGTTCCTGCATGTCGGACGCAGTGTGGAGCCCACGGACGCGGGTCGCGAGGTCTATGCCGCCTGCCGCACCATCCTGCGGACCCTCAGCGATCTCGAGATCAAGCTCGCAGACCTCAAGGGACTCAAGAGCGGACGTTTTCGTCTCGGCGTGATCACGACCGCGAAGTATTTCGCGCCCGAGATCCTGGGTGGCTTCTGTGAGCAGTTCCCCGGCATCGACGTGTCGCTGAAGGTCACCAACCGCACGCGCATCATCGAGCGAATGGCGGCCAATGACGACGACCTCTATATCTTCGGTGAGCCCGCGAACGCCGGACTCGACGTCGAGGCGACCTACCTGGCGCCCAACCCGCTGATCATCCTCGCACGGAACGATCATCCCTTGGTCGGCCAGTCCGGGATCAGCATGGAGCGTCTTGCCGAGGAGCGCTTCATCCTGCGCGAGCCCGGGTCAGGCATCCGGGACGCAGTCGTGCGTCGCTTCGTCGAGCAGGGTCTGCGTCCCAACGTCCGCATGGAGCTCGGCAGCAACGAGGCCATCAAGCACGCCATCATCGCCGGGCTCGGCATCTCCGCACTCTCGCTGCATACGCTGACACTGGACGGAGGCGCGGGACGCCTGGCCATGCTCGACGTCGAGGGCTTCCCCATCGAGCGCACCTGGTATCTGGTCCACCCCAAGGGCCGAGACCTCTCCACCATCGCCAAGACCTTCCTGGCGTACGCGGTCGACCGTGAGCGCGAGATCCGCGCGACGCTCGATCAGACCTACGAGCTACTTCGGACCCCTACCCCCCTGTAAGACCGGGATCCAGCCGCTTGGATCGGCTGCGCTTGAAGTGGGGAGCCCAGCGCGTGGGACGAAACGCGCTCGGTCGGCCATTCGCCTGCCAAACCCAGGCTCAAGGCTACGGGCAGCTTGCACCGCGACGCGCAGATGGTTACGCTTCGCCAAATTTCGGTAATCCCGCAGTAACCGCATGGTCGTTTTTTCGGAGGGCGCCGACCGATCTGAAGCCCCCGTCGTCCAGCCGACGTCGGTACGGGCTGGCGTCGAGCCCCGCGCGCGATGCGCAGGTCGAGCATTCCCCGACTGCGTACACAAAGTCACCTTGATCGTTGCCGCCCCCAGCGTCCCTTCCCGACCGACACCGATTCGCCTTTCCGGGGCGGCGATCCGCCGGCCCGAGGACATGACGGAGCCCTTTGGCTCCAAACCGACCGGCGTCGCCGAAAGGCGCCCCGGATCCTCTGTTGTCGAGGGATATCCTTGTGAAAATACTCCCTAAGCACTCGCTGAAGGCGTGGATCGAGCGCCTGCATGCGACTCACCGTGTTGTGGCCCCTCGAGAGACCTTCGGCCAGTACATCTTCGAGGAGATCGAGAATGCGGATGACGTGGTTCTCGATTACCACACCAGCGTACTCCCGCCGAGAAAGTATCTCCTGCCCCCGCGTGAAGACCTCTTCGCCTTCAACGCCAAGACGATGGAGATGTCGCCTCTGATCGAAGAGATCGAGCCGACGGTGATCATGGCCCTGCACACCTGTGATCTGCACGCCATCACACTGTTGGACAAGATCCAGGGCACCGGCCACGCGGATCAGCATTATCAGGCACGGCGGCGCAAGACGACGCTGGTCAGCATCGAATGCCTGAAACGCTGCATGGAACACGCCTTCTGCAAGAGCATGGGTACGCTGGCCGTGCCGGAGGGCTTCGATGTCCATCTGACCGACCTCGGCGACCGTTATGCGGTCGAGATCGGCTCCGAGCAGGGCGAGCAGTTGATCGAGGGATCGAGTCTGTTCTGGGAGCCCATCGAGGCCGATTACGACCGAGTGAACGAGGTGATGGCCGGAAAGTGGCCCAACTTCGACTACCGCCTCGACTGCGACGTGACGGAGCTTCCGGATTTGCTCGGGGCCAGTCAGGACAGCGCGCTTTGGGACGAGGTCGGCGACGCCTGCCTCGCCTGCGGTCAATGCACCAAGGTGTGCCCAACCTGCTACTGCTTCGATGTCCTGGACGAGATCGATCTGAAGCTCGAGCACGGCAAGCGCTTCCGTGTCTGGGATTCCTGCTTGATCGAGAAATTCGCCGTGGTCGCGGGCGGCCACAACTTCCGCAGCTCCCAAGCCCGTCGGCTACGCCATCGCTTCATGCGAAAAGGCAAGTATCAATACGAATCCTACGGACTGCTCGGATGCGTCGGTTGTGGCCGCTGCGCCCTCTCCTGCCCCGCCCACATCACGCCCGTCGACGTGCTCAACCACTTGGCCACGCGCCGCCAAACCTCGACCGAGGAGGCATCGTCGTCATCATGACCACACTGCTGCGCGAAACACTGACGCGATCGTCCATTTACATGCCGACCCCGGCGCGCATCGTCGAGGTCGAGCAATTCACCGAGGTGGAGAAGTGGTTCCATCTCGAGCTGCCGAGCGGCTTCAGCATCGACCACAAGCCGGGTCAATTCGTCGAGGTCTCGATCCTGGGGATCGGCGAGGCGCCCATCAGCATCTGCTCCTCGCCCGCGCGCAGCAACGGCTCCTTCGAGCTGTGCGTGCGTCGGGTCGGAAAGCTGACCGATGCGCTGCATCGGTTGGATGTCGGCAGTATGATCGCGGTCCGCGGACCCTTCGGGCATGGATTCCCGATCGATCGCTTCCACGGCAAAGACATCATCTTCATCGCCGGCGGGCTCGGGCTCGCACCGCTGCGCTCGCTCATCACAGAGGTGCTGGACGAGCGCGGCAAATACGGGCGTGTCGCCCTGCTCTACGGGGCGCGCACACCGAACGATTTTCTGTTTCCTGCCGACCTCGCGGCTTGGGCGAAACGCGACGATGTGGAGTGTCACGTCACGGTGGACCGTCCCACCGAGGGATGGGATGGGCCGGTCGGCGTCATCACCACATTGCTGCCGAAGATCCAGTTCCCTGCGCGCAACACGGTCGTGGCGATCGTTGGCCCGCCGGTGATGTATCGCTTCGTCCTGGACCGGCTGCTCGATGCGGGGATCGCCGAGGGCAACATCTGGCTGAGCTTCGAGCGGCAGATGAAATGCGGGGTCGGCAAGTGCGGGCATTGTCAGATGCATCACATCTACACCTGCCAGCAAGGTCCCGTCTTGTCGTACGCGGAGGTCAAAAACCTCGAGGAGGCCTTGTCATGAAACCGAAGGTCGCCTTTTTCGAATTCACGAGCTGCGAAGGCTGCCAGCTCACCGTCCTCGACACGCTGCAACGCCATCCCGAGCTTCTGGAGGTGATCGAGATCGTCCAGTTTCGCGAGGCGATGACCGAGCGCAGCGACGACTATCAGATCGCCTTCATCGAGGGTTCCTGTACGCGACCGTCCGACGAGGAGAAGATCCGCGAGATCCGCGAGCAGGCGCGGATCGTCATCGCGGTCGGCGCCTGCGCCCATCTGGGCGGGATCAACGCGATCCGCAATCGTATGCCGCTCGACGGCGTGCGCGAGTACGTCTACGGCGATAAGAAGGACTGGTTCGAGACCTATCCGGCACGCCCGCTCAGCGCCGTGATCAAGGTGGACGCCGAGATCCCCGGCTGTCCGATCGACCGCGACGAATTCGCCATGGCGGTCACGCATCTGTTGCAGGGACGTCTGCCGGCGATCCCCGATTACCCCCTCTGCATCGAGTGCAAGCTCACCGAGAACGTCTGCATGTTCCTGCGCGGGCAGACCTGTCTCGGGCCCATCACACGTGCCGGCTGCGACGCCATCTGCCCGTCCTGCGGTCAAGGCTGCGAGGGGTGTCGCGGACTCATTCCCTCGCCCAATCTGGGGGCGATCAAGGATGCACTGCGCGAGCGCGGTATGACCGAAGAGCAGATCGATGCCCGGTTGTCGCTCTTCCTCACCTATCAAACCATGCAAATGGAAGGAGTGACGCCGGCATGAGTACGCTGAAGGTCGATGTTCATCATGTCACCCGCGTCGAAGGCCACGGCAACATCGTCGTCGATGTCGAGAACGGCGAGCTGACCCAATGCGATCTCCAGATCGTCGAGACGCCCCGCTTCTTCGAGGCGATGTTGCGCGGTCGCGCCTATGACGAGTCGTCGCACATCACCTCGCGCATCTGCGGGATCTGTGCGGTCGGGCACGCGACGGCCTCGCTGCGTGCGACCGAGCAGGCGCTCGGGGTGACGCCTAGCCTGCAGACGACCCTGCTGCGCAAGTTGAACTTTCACGGCGAGATCCTCGACAGCCACATCCTGCACATCTATATGCTGGTGGCGCCCGACTATCTCGGGCTCGGCAGCGTGATCCCGCTGGCCAAGAGCGCGCCGGATCTAGTCCTGCGCGCATTGCGCATGAAGCAGCTTGCCGGGGATCTTTGCGCGACACTTTGCGGGCGGCATACCCATCCCATCTCCATGACGGTCGGCGGCTTCTCGCAGTTCCCCAAGACCGCGGATCTGCTCGCTCTCCGCGAGCGCCTGGTCGCCTCGCGTGCGGACTGCGACGCGACGATCCAGCTCCTGCAGGGTTTGGAATTCCCGGCTTTCGAGCGCGACACCGAATACGTCGCCCTGCATCGGGACGACGAATACTGCTTCATCGACGGGTCCATCGCCAGCAGCGACGGCGGGATTCGGCCCCTCGCCGATTATCGCGATGTGACCAACGAGACCATCGTTGCGCATTCGTCCGCCAAGCACACCCGCCATCGGCGAGAGTCCTACATGGTCGGGGCGCTCGCGCGCTTCAACATCAATTACGATCGACTGCATCCCCGCGCAAAGACCGCGGCCGAGGCACTTGGCCTTCGCCCCAAGACGATCAACCCCTATCTGAATGCGGCGGCGCAGGCGGTGGAGGTCGTCCATTGCACGGAAGATGCGATCCTGCTGATCGACCAGTTGCTCGACCATGGGGTCAAACCCGAAGAGCCGGCCGCGCCGACACGCACGACCGGCGAAGGTGTCGGCGCCGCCGATGTGCCCCGCGGGACGCTCTTTCATCACTATACGATCGAGGACGGCAAGATCGTCGGTGCAAACTGCATCATCCCGACCGGGCAAAACCTGGCCAATATCGAGCTGGACATGCGCGCCCTGGTCCCGACGATCCTCGACCGAACGCAGCAGGAGATCACCCTGGCACTGGAGATGCTAGTGCGTGCGTACGACCCCTGCATCTCCTGCTCGACGCATATGCTCGACGTGAAATTCGTTTAAACCGCGTTCTCGCGGGAGATATCTTGGCTGGAGTGGGCTTGCGGACGCACAGGGACAAACGACCTCCGGAGTCGACGCGGTTCAACATGATGGATATTTTCCGACCGACATGCTCGTGACGCCGTGCCCGAGGCGTCGCGCAGTTCCCGGCGCTCCGCGCCGAGTGCCAGCTTCGCCGCAATGATCAAAAAAGCCCCCATGACCACGCTCATCTTGGCGTTGGGCAATCCCTTGCGCGGAGACGACGGGGTCGGCGCGGCCGTCCTGCAGGCTCTGCCCGCCCTCCCCCCCGGCGCGACGGGCCTGGATGGAGGCACACCCGGGCTGGGATTGGTCCTGAGCCTGCAGGGCTACGATCGCGCCATCATCCTCGACGCCGCCGAGTTGGGCGAGACACCCGGGACTTGGCGACGCTTCACCCCGGACTGCCTGCGAACCCCGGACTCGGACCTGCGCGGAACCCTGCACAATGCCGGCCTGGCCGAGGCCCTGTTGCTGGGCGAGGCGCTCCAGACGCTCCCGCCCGAGATCATCATCTTCGGGATCCAGCCGGGCGCGATCGGCTGGTCGCCCGGATTGACCGCGGCAGTCGCCGCAGCGATCCCCGGCCTCTGCGAGGCCATCATGAGTCTCCTGGCGCTTGAGTCAATCGCGGGATCACCGTCGACCATTCCGGGGCCCGGCACGAATGACGCTGAGATAATCCCAAACCATTGAAAAGATTTGGAAGAGCTGGCAAGGGTGGCACAGAAGCTGAGTACATCCCCTATTTCTCGCTTGTCCATCTCCCCGCACCCCATCGGATGTGATGGCGCCGGATTTCAACAGATGCGGCTCAGCGTGTTCAGCCCAGGCCAACTCTCGCCCTGCCGAGATATGGGTAATGCCATGCCTAAGCGAGGGTCTTTGACTCGCCCCCC
>RRYU01016675.1_pt1 | contig 80429 bp, 65 predicted proteins | sample 2162651 | NCBI WGS metagenome assembly RRYU01 (sample SAMN10267283, study PRJNA491782) | microbial mat metagenome | isolation source: biomat in the production well | place: Japan: Minami-Kanto gas field, natural gas well KTG3 | collected 2017-06 | reverse complement strand
CCCCCCCCTCATTATCCCTATGCACCTCTTTTTGCTTCTATTTTAGTTTACTTCTTTTATCCTAACAATGGTGCATATGTATCTGAACTTATTCATAATTTATTGTTCTATTGACATCGTTTGTGTTGTAGTTGCTTCTAAGAATCTGCCCAAGCTTTTCTTTTTTAGAATTTGAAATAAAGGCATGTGATAGTGCATCAACATTACATTTATAAAAATGTTCTAATTCCCAGCCAAAGGTGGTGACGAGTTTTTTATACTCATCGGTTAATGTTACATTTACCAAGGACCTGCCATCAGTATTAATACCAATCGATACACCGGACTTGAAAAGAAAGTCAATGGGATGATTGGAATATTCCTTATACATATCTGTTTGTATGTTACAGGTAGGACAAATCTCCAGATGTATTTCATTCTTTATTAGAAATTCGATCAATTTCTTATCCTCAATGCTTCGTACTCCGTGACCTATTCTTTGGGGTTTAAAATGTTCCAGAGTCTCCCACACACTTTCAGCACCTCTTGCTTCACCCGCGTGTGCAGTTCTGGGAATATCTCTTTTGATGGCATATTTAAACGCTTTTTTATGTGAGTTAATGGGAAAACCGGCTTCATCTCCGGCTATATCAAAACCAACAATATTTGCATTTTTCATATATCTTTCTACTAATTTGATAGTTTGGAGGCTTTTTGCTTCATCATAATGGCGAAGCGTACATAATATAATTCCACATTTAATGCCTGTTGAATAGCTATTTTCTTTTACACTGTCGGCCACTATTTCTACAACATCCTCGGCGGATAATCCTTTGTCCAAATGTAGAAATGGGGCAAAACGAATTTCTGCATAAATAACATTTTCTTTTTTTAATTGAACAAACAAACCCTTTACTACTTCTCTAAGCTGTTCGTCCGTCTGCATCAATTTAATTCCACTGGATGCATATTTTAAAATAGCAGCGAGATCTGTGCATTTCTTGGGTGATGTGAAATTCTGTTTATATTCTATTTCTGATATATCCGGTCGCAGTTGTTTGACAACATCAAAGCTTAATGAACAATCAAGATGAAGGTGAAGCTCTATTTTGGGTAATGATGAGATAATTTCATGGTTCATTTTCATCTCCAATATTTAGTTTTTTTGTGCCCAACATGTTTATGTCTAAACATGTTGAATATATTAATTGTCTAAGAAAATAGGATTTTTAAGTGATCAATTAATATTTTGATTCCGATAGAAATTAAGATTAAGCCGCCGATTATTTCAATTTTCCTTTCAAAATAATGCCCAAAGCGGTTACCAAAATAAACTCCGAAAATCGATAGTAAAAATGTTATGATTCCAATTATTATTGCCGGGAGTGCAATGGAAACGTTTAAGAATGATAGACTTAGACCAACGGCCAAAGCATCTATACTTGTCGCAATGGATAACATCAGCAAAACATAAACATTCAGTGGATCTACCATCTTGCTATTTACTTCCATTTTAGATGATTCGTAAATCATTTTGCAGCCAATAATACAAAGAAGTCCAAAGGCTATCCAGTGGTCAATACCTGAAATGAAATCTCGAAAGCTCAGTCCTGCTGACCACCCGATTAATGGCATAATAGCCTGAAATGAACCAAAAAATATGGCGATTTTCAAGGCATGATTGATTCTTAAGTGTTTTATGGTTAATCCGCTGGTAATGGATACGGCAAAAGCATCCATTGCTAATCCGAATGCTATAAATATAATTGAAATAATGTCCATTTATGCCTCTTTTATTAAGCTCCTAAAGTCAAAAGGCCTTTTAATTCGTCTGATATCCCGCTTACTAACCTGATTTCTTGACCATTTCAATGTTCTCTACTAGCACCCAATTATCCATCATGTTTTTAAAATATCTCTGGGGTACTTTTCCTCCCGTTGCACCACGAACGAATTATCATGGATTTTTTACCACAAAATCCTTCTTTTTGGGGAAAAATATTAATAGGGTGACAAGCTCTAACTTCCCATCTATTTCTAATTTATTTCATTAAGTCTTCCGAACGATCAAAAGGAATCCGGTAGATTTGCAGAATTTCCTGATGTGTATTTTTTGCCATTTCCCGGTCAATCACAATTTGCTGGTCCCATTTATTTTTTAATATAAGGTAATCATCCTGAATTGCTTCAACTTTTGTCACAAAATCACTCAAATTCCATATTTTTTCACCGTTAACAGTATCAACCACCCAGGTTTTTACATTTTGATAACCTTCATTGACATCAGCAGCCAAAGCTTTTAAAAGAACCACCACCTGCTGATCTTCTTTTTCGGGAATATTGTTCTGCAGGTAATGGATTAAATCCGTAGGGGCAGACTGATACCACTGTGAACCCCAGATATGCAATAAATTCTTGCTCAAGGGACAAAAAATCAAACCACCGTAAATATAATAGGAAGGCAAGGTCTCGTATTGCTCCATACAAACAAGCCAATCTTTCTGTGAAGAACGATGGAGATTCACATTTAAGGATATTTTTTCACCGTTCCTTAAAATATCCATTTGAATGTTTTCACCTATCTGCTTTTCCTGAACGGCATAAGTCAATTGAGTTCTTTCATTGGTTCTAAATTCGATGGTTCCGTCATTCCCCACTTCATAATTTCCGATAGAGAGCAAAATATCATTTGCTTGCAAGTTTCCGTCGGATGGGGAACCGGGAATAATTTGATTGACCAATACACCACTCATACCTTTTCCCATCTGATAATATTCCCTTAAGCCCTTATTTTCCATATCCTGCAGACCCACACCCAGGCTGGGATAGCCGTCATAAGTTCCATCTTTTAAATCATCAAAAAAGTGGCGGATAACCGGTACCGGTACCATATATCCGATATTTTGGGAAGTAGGAATACCTTGCATAACTACTCCGACGATTCTATCATCCACTAAAACCGGACCGCCACTATTTCCGGGATTAATGGCTGCATCGATCTGCCCGGCTAGAAAAATCGAAGAACTATGAACATACGGCTGATGCTCAATTCGAGATATGATTCCCTTGGTGATGCTTAACATGTCACCGCCCATAGGGAATCCGTAAACAAGGACTTCCTGTTGAGGTTCGGGTAGTTCACCAAAAGTTAAAAAAGGTTCATCTTCAAAAAAGCTCGGGTTTTCTACTTTTAATAAAGCCAGGTCGGTTAAATGGGAAACTGCAATCACTTCCGCACGATGACGTTCGGTGTCTCCGTATTTACGAACCTGAAGGAAAGTATGGTCGGAAACGACATGGGCATTGGTCAATATCAGATTATTTTCGATAATACAGCCGGACCCGGAACCGCCCCGGGGTCCCTGCATACTCCAGGGATTATAGTAATCCGGAGAATTGCTTACGACATAAACTTTTACAATGGCTTCTCTGACATCTTGAACCTCACCGAAAACTGAAGATGTAAAAAGAAATAATAACATGGTGATAAAAAAGAATATCAATATGCATTGTCGGTAATTTTTAAAAAGCAAAGGTGAGCTTAAACTTCTTAATCTATTTTGTTTTTTCATTGTAGTAACTCCTCTTCTATTATTTTCTTTTTTCGGGTTTCTTGTTACTTTTTTCTTTGTGCATATTTTCATCAGCCATTCGGATTAATTTATTTATTGGTTGTGGATTATCCGGGTCATAATACGAAATACCAATGTTAAAACCAATTTTATATGGTTTATTAACGGTTTTGTTTAACTCGATTAATTTATCGTCAAAACGTTCATTGATTATTGGTAGATCTTTTGGAGAGCTTCCCGGAAAGATTATTAAAAACTCATCTCCTCCCATCCGGGTGGTAATATCTACCTCTCTCAAAGTAGATTTAAAGAGCCTTGCCACCTGGGTAATAACCATATCCCCTTCCTCATGGCCGAATTCATCATTGATATCTTTTAGATTATTCAAGTCACAATAGGCTAACAATAAAGGGGATTTATCCCTATTGCATAGTTTTATCTGTCTTTGAAGAAGATCCAACCCATACCATCTATTATATACTCCGGTAAGAGGATCATAATGAGCTAACCTTTTTAATTCATCTTCCATGTACTTCCTCTCGATAGAAGTAGCTACCTGCTCAGAGACAAATTCCATAATTTTGATATCTTTCTCGGAGTAGAGTTTGGAATCGGTGTAACTTTGCACTACCATAGTTCCGATAACTCTGCCTTCTACTTTTAAGGGAACACCTAACCATATAGAGTTATCAGTAATAGTTCCAACGATGTTAAATTCCCCTTCAGCAGCCATTCTCTTTAATTTCTTGTAATCAGCCAGCAAGGGTTGCTCAGTCTTTGTGACATAAGAGGTAAGAGAATTGGCTTTACTAAAGTGAGTGAAGATGGGAAATTTTTTATCTTTTTCATCTATATGATACGGAAAACTTAGCTCGTCTTTTTCATAATCTACTAAGGCAATGTAGAAATTAGTGGTATCGATAATTTTACCTAATTCCCGATGAATTAAAGGATAGAGCTGTTCCAGAGATAGGGATGAATTGGCAGCTTTGGAGATATTGTATAAGGCAGTATTGAGCAGCTCACTCTGATTACGTTCGGTAATATCGCGCGTATTTGAGACAAATCCGTTAATTGCAGGATTATTGAGGTGGTTAAGGCTTTTTCCTTCCAATACTCGCCATGTACCGTTCTTATGTTTACATCGATATACGGTGATTAAAGGTTTATCCGGTTTTTGCATGATATTTACAAAACCTTCGGTAACTATCGGTAAATCATCAGGATGAACGATATCGTTACTGGGTTTACCGACTAGCTCTTCCGGCCTGTATCCCAGGATTCGTTGAACCGAAGGACTTATATAGCGAAGGATCCCTTTTGAATCAACTACCTGGATGATATCTGTTGAACTTTCTATTAAAGTCCGGAAACGTTCTTCATTCTCATACAGAGCTTCTTCTATCTGCTTGTGCTCGGTGATGTCTTTCATAATACCTAACATCTGATGTGCTTTTTTATCTTTATCTAATAGAAAAAATCCATTGTCTTCGATAAATTTATATGTTCCATCTTTACATTTAAATCGATAATTGATATCATATTTATCGCCATTTTTCATAGCATTAGCAAGTAGCATTAAAGCATTTTCCCGATCATCGGGGTGGATTAAGTTTTCCCATAATGATATATTAATATTCTGAATTTCTTCAGAATCAAATCCTGTAACTCCTTCCGTATCGCCGTACCAATCTATTTCACCACTTGGGATATCATAATCATATATCATTTGTCCCGATTGTTCCGCTATAAAACGATAATGCTTCGCACACTGTCGAAATGCTTGTTTTGGTTTTTTGCGATTGTTGGAGTTATATGTTGCCTTTTTCTTCGACTTTTTTCCTAAATTTTCCAATTCATTCATTAACTCTAGCTTTTTCTTATCCACATCTTCCGTCATGTTCGCCTCCTAATAATAAGGATACATATTATAAAAGATAACGAATTATAAAGCTATATCACGCCCACCCAATTTATTCAAATAAAATGGGATGTGTTGATATTTATTTGATTATATCACAACTACATAAATTGTAAAAAATCTTCTTTTTCATAAATAAATTTAAGTTTAAAGGGGCAAATCTTTATTCTCAAATCTCTCTTTTACTTGAGCAACAAAAGTATCAATTATCATTTCTCTTGTACTATCCTGAAAACCATCATACTCTATAGATACAAAGGGAATATTATTATTATCATATCTAAATTTTGGAACAAATCCGGCTACAATCAATCCCGGCATGCAGTTAAAGGGGATAACACTAATAATGCCATCCAACCCCCTTTTTACATAATCTACTGCCTTTCCCATGCTTACTATGGCCTCTCCTACAATGTAATGTCTGGTGTATTTCTCACCATTTGATACTATCTCTTGTGCAGTTATATCATCAAAGCCTTGCATATATGGTAAGGTTGCATTAAACAACATGTGCTCATACCCAATCAAAATCTTATATATTGTTGACTTTAAAATCCATTCTTTAAAATATTCTTTTTTTCTATTTAATCTGAATTTTTCTTTTGCAAGAACAGATGTAATATAATAAGAATAAATAAGATATTCTGTTGCCGGAGCCAGCCAGGTTTCCATCCCCTTTCCTTCAAGCCTTCTTATAATGTATTGATTGGCTTGCTCATGAAGCCTTACAAAGAACTCACCCGCTATGCCTATCTTAGGTTTTTCTTCATTCGTTCTTTTAACCTTGGAAAATTCACCTTGAGCTTTTCTTAAGATTTCCTCAATGGGGGATGATTTTCCACCAAATAAATTATAAAAAAATGCTTTCCCAACAGTTAAAAAGGTTTTAATTTTTCCAGGATTAGTTTTTGATTCTTTTAAATAATCAAGAAGATTCTTCGCGTATTTCTCGTAAATCTGATCTGAGACTCCTTTATTAACCTCATAAGGTCTTGTATGCATTCTCATTTTTTCAAGTTGGTCAACTGCAGTTATACCGCACCATGCCTTAACTAATAAAGACGTACCAAGATTAAATTCAATTCTCCCTTCGCCACCGGTAATTATATCAACATATATTCCCTTTTTCTGGAATAATAGAGATTCCAGACTTGCATACTGGCCTAGTCTACACGGGCCACAGTCGGTTGCTGCCTGAAAAAAGGCATATTTTTCCTGATCAAATCCCGGTTTTTGTATAAAATTAAGCATGGCCTCTGTAGTATGTAGATAAGGGGTGCATACCAAGCCGCACGTACAGCTTCTCGCTCTTTCCATGGTTTCATCGGGGCTTACCTCCAAAACCCTTGACTTAATTCCATAGGCATTAAAAACAGCAGATAATGCATCATTATGTTTTGACATTGGAGGGATAAAAAGAATTTTTTTGCCTTTGATCTTACCAAGACCTTTCAATTTAACACTAAATACTTTGCTGGTTTGTTTTGCTTCTATACCCAGGTAAGATTTAACTGTGTTAAAAAACGCCTGTAATCTGGTATCAATTCCGGCATCCCCGGTATGCTCATCCATCTCAACCGTTAAGAATGGTTTTTGTGTTCTGCATCTCATTTGCTGGTTTATTTGGGCATCAGGGCCACAGGCGAAATAAGTTATATCGATTCCAAACAGGTTTTTATTTTTATTCAATAATTCAATTGCAGCCAGTTTCTTTTGCCCCTGAATCCAATACATTTTTGGCATTTGTTTGGAAATATCTATTAGACCTATGGGAGCAAATTCAAGGGGTATTGCCAGATAACCGGCATTTAATATTTTATTTACTATATCATTATTAACATTTGCATCATAAGCTGTGTATGGTCTTGCCATTACCAAAAAGGCAGGTTCGTTTTTTTTACATTTCTCTTTAATGGAATCAAAGACTTCTTTTATTTTTTCCTCAATTTTTCCATCAAACTTTTTTTTGTTTACTAATCCCTCTTGAAGCGCAGCTCTAACATTTTTTGTGCAGTAACCCATCTTTGCTACAGTTTTCTTCATCTGATCCTCAATATGCTCTAACCCCCAGTCAAAAAATAGTGAAGGAGAAAGTAAGTTTTTTGGATTGAGTCCCGCTTTAATAAGCTTTGGTGCAGATATCATAAGATCCGGTGTAGACTGTGTCCATAAACACGTGACACAATACTTATAACCACGAGTTGGTTCTCCTGTATTCGCAATATGGGGAATAAAAATGAAATCAACACCTTTTTTTAAGAGATTATCAACATGGCCATAGGCTACCTTAGCCGGGAAACAATATTCTGCTGGTACTATCTCTAGGCCACGATTAATTATATTCCTATTAGTTTTATCTGAGACAATGGTTTTTATGCCTAAATAATTAAAAAAAGGAATAAAAAAAGGTGAGAAATCATTAAATAATAAACCCCTTGGAATTCCTACTCTCATTTGCATGCATCCTCCATTATTTTCTGCCTTTCTTTAAATAAGTTAGGTGACTTTATTTGCTTCTCATCCTTTTTTGCACTGTATCTCTGGCATCTGTCACCTATAAAATAAAATATCTTTTCCTTACCTTTAATTTCAGCCCTGGTTATATTACAATCATTTCCGCAATCTTTGTTGATACATTCATAAGGTCCTACATTGTATTTTAGATTTGATATTTCTTCAAATCCTCTAAAATTACCTAAATTAGATATATTATATGCATATTTTGCTGCACCTATTGCTCCGGTTATATGCGGCCAAGGAGGTACAATTATTCCTTTTCCGAGAACAGTTTCTAGAGCAGCAACTTGTCCAAGATTAAATGCAGTTGCACCTTGAAAAACAACCTTTTCTTTAATTTCAAGGCCGCTAACTACCTTTGCTAAATAGTTTCTTGCGGTTGCTAAGGCAAGAGCAGCGCATAAATCCTCCAAAGATACATTGTTTTGTTCGTATTTTATTATTGATTGCTCTGATAAAACCGCACAAGTACTATCTATATCAGGGGGATTTTTTGCTCTTAATGCAATGTCCCCAAAATCTTCAATTTTAATGCCTCTGCGCATAGCATATTTTTCAAGCAATGCTCCGGTTCCGGCAGCACATGCATTATTCATTGCAAAATCAACGACAACGCCCTGGTTAATATTAATAAATTTTGAATCCTGCCCACCAAACTCAATAATACTAAAATCCTTTTGAGGATATACTGTTATTATGCCTGCTGCCTGTGCAGTGATTTCATCAACAACATGTTCTTTGGAAGCGCCAACTATAAAACCAGTAAGCTGTCTTCCGCTTCCAGTTGTTCCTGCAACAACTTTCTCAATTTTATAGCCCCTTTCAATAACCTGATTATATACTTTGTTTATAACATCAATTGCAGCCCCAACAGGGTCTATCTCTGTTCTCCTGTAATGATAAGCAAGCAATCTAAGTTTACTGTTAATTTTTGTTATTAATGCAGCCTTTGTACTAACAGAGCCTATATCAATTCCCAAGCCAGCTAAAGGAACATCTGCACCATAAGGCCAATCTTCTTTTGGTTTTATAATTTTGGATTTTTTGAGGATTAGAGGGCCCCGTGATTCATAGTTAAAGGGTTTGGTCAATTTTTGCTCTAATTTTTTTATTATATTATTCAGATAAACCTTCTGACCATATGATGCTGCACCAATTGCCCCAATATGCAATCCCTGTTTTGGAATGATAACTCTTTCAGAAGAGATTTTGCATAAATCCATTAGATGTTTAGCGAAGGTCTTGCTAAGTGAGAGACCGCCAATAAGAATAATCCTACCTTCAGGGAGCATTCCATTCGAGAGAATGTTTTTAAAACTATCAGCAGAGGCTCTATAAAGTGAAGCAGCCAATACTTCTTTTGGTGTTCCCTTTTGTTGCTGGTGTACAATATCAGATTCACGGAAAACACCACATTTTGCAGAAAGCTTTATGGTATTTTCGGTTTGATTGGCTATATTAGACAGTTCCTCTATTGAACTATATTTAAATCTTTTTACCATATGCTCAAGCAACAAACCTGAACCGGCACCACACTTATTCTGCAGATAATTATATTCTAGAATAATTTTTCCACTATTTTTATCTTTTCTGAATTCATAACATCTCTGGTTTGATGCCCCAACATCAATGACTGCAAACTTTTCATTTACCTTAATGTTTAAATCAAGAAATGCGATACCCCCTTTAGTCGCAATTAATTCACTTATCATTTGTTTTTCATTTAGGATATCTGATAAAGAAATTGAATTAACCCCTGATACACCAAGGTAAACCTCATTGCTGTATTTTGTAATAATTTCATCTAACGTTTCCTTTAAAGCATAAATTGGTTTTCCATTTATTTTTTTTAAATAAGAAGTTATATTTTTTCCATCTACCACAACTGCTTTAAGATTATCAGAACCAATATCTATCCCAATTCTTTTCATGTCGGAACCACTGCTTTTCACCTTTATATACTTTAAACTTCTCCGATTTTAATATTGCCATTCATTACGGAGTCCAATTTATGGATTCTATGTAAACATTTGCATATTCATTCTGGCACTAATGTTACCCGGACGGTAGAACAGTATTAAAGATTTATCAAAATACAGCAGCATCTTTGGTGACTGTTTATTTTAAAAATCCTTCTTTTTTAAGAAAATAATTTATTAGATATACGCTAAAAGTTACATAATTATTGAATTAGTACCCCTTCCCTATGAGACTTTCAGTACAATGGCATTAGTTAGGGTTTATTCTTGATGTAATTTCGTGGACATCTGTGGAAAATCCATTTTTGTAGATTTTTTGCCTAATTTATGGAATATTTTCACCCACCAGTATTCTACGCTAAACTTGAAATTGTGCTTATGCCAAATTCCTAAAATTAAAATCCAAATTATAGTATTTAAACCACCAAAAATTAAACAACCATTTATGGATTGATTCCAAGCGGGTACTATATAGTCAAGTATTTTTCCAAAAATCTCAGAGAGAAGCGTTTCAGATAAATATATGGTCAAGCTTATCCTACTGAACCATTTTATAAAAGCTATATTGGTAATCTTTTTATTTCTAAGTTCAAAGACTAGCAGAAAAAAGGATACGATTAAAATGAAAATGCCTAACTCCAGGTGTGTTTTGAAATACCAAAAATAATCTGCCTTCGAGATTGTCTTTGGGAAATTCATGCACCCGGTTAATCCGTATATAAAAAAGAAGAGACCTGTTGGCACAATGATTTTCTTGATCAGGTTTTTCCTTTTTTTATATATCATGAGTCCTATGATAGAGGCAAATAGACCATACGCCAAATAAGGAAATAACGGATAAGGATTTGCTATGGTAAAACCAAGCATGGCAGCTAATAAATAATTCTTTGCCTGTATTGATTGATCTAATACGCCATAAAGGAAAATCCTTGTAAACGAAAAGAGCATTATCACAAAACCCGATATCCCTAACACTAGATAATTCCTTATTTCTTTTTCAAGCCCTTTATTTTTCAGCAAAAATAACAATAGTGCCGTTACAATTATCATATTTAATCCTATTGTTGATATGGAAGAACCCTCAAAGAATTTAGTTATGCCGGGCAAGGTGAACTGCATATTCCTTATAGAACTTGCCACTACGGTCATGTCCGGCTGATTGCTAATAAAATCGATATTCCATCTGCCAAGAAAGATATTTAATATAAAATGAATTATTACATAAATGCATCCCGCAATTAATAAAAAAATAGCATGTTTTAGACCATTCGGCTTTTCGATTCTTCCGGAAAGCATGAGTGTGTTAACAATTCCGGAGTAGAATATCAGTAAACCTCCCCATAAAATCAGGAAACTAATAATTACAACAATCATTGGTGGATTATTAAAATCAATTTTGTGGATATTTGCATAATTATAAACAGAAGTGTGAAAAAATACGACCAGGATTAAAGATATCCCTCTTAAAAAATCTAACGAATCTATTCTTTTATTCATTTTTTTGTCCTATATTACATTTAATCCTTACAAGTTTATTTGATTTTTCATTCATTAAAAGCGGGCAAAATATAACCTTAATTTCTGGTTCGATACAGCCGCATTCTGAAAATACTTTTTTTATTTTTTGTGTCAATTGCTCTTTGGCTTGTTTTTTATTCGAACCTCTCCTTAATTGTATCATTAGGGTAATCTCTGTATAACTTTCTTGTGTTGCCTGATATTCTTCAATGTCTTCCGAAGTAGAAATTATTGTTCTGCTGATGTAATCCTGGAATATAAATTGAGGATTATTTGTGTCTGTTCTCAATCCCCAAAACATATTATCTGCTCTTCCCTGAATCTGTTTAATCACCCTGAAGTTTGAACCGCAACTACATTTTTCTTTGCTTATGGTTATTATGTCATTTAGTTCGTATCTTATTATCGGTTGTGATTTTTTATGCAGATCGGTAACCAAGAGTTTGTGGCATGGTTCACTGTCTTTTGTGGGAAATCCCCTGTCATCAAAGAGCTCAAACAGAATCATATCCTCATTAATATGCAGATTGCCATGCCTGCAAGTTAGAGCATAACACCCTTCGCTGCCATGATAGATTTCATGAATCTTGCAATTGAAAATATTTTCTAAATATTTCTTCACCTCGGGATACAAGACTTCGGCATAAGCGTATACAAATTTTGGTTTTATTTTTAGACTTCCTTTTTGCAGCTCTGCTGCCAAAAATTTCAACATACTTGGAGGAGCAGACACGATGTTTGGATTCAGTTTTTCAAGCTGTTTTATCGTTTCTTCTGTGGGCTGTAGCTGGTTAATATAAGTAAGTTTATTCCCTGATTGGTTGTAATTAAATGCCGGTGTATTTACTCTTAAAATAAAAGCACAATTTAGTTTTTCCCCTTTTGGTAAAACCAATCTTGAAGCATACATTGCTTTGATGTAGTTCTCTTCTTCTTTTGTGGTAATTACGATACCTTTGTTTCCGCTTGTTCCGGAAGACATGCCTATATTAATACCTTTAAACCTTACGGAGAAGTCTCTGGTTTTTTCAACATTCAGAGCAAAATTTATTAAATCGTCCTTGTTCAATCCCAAGGTGTTATATTCGGTTAAATTGTCCATCATTATCTTTTTGTTGACTGTCGGTAAAGATGAAAATTTATTGATATCATGCTTATCATAATGTTCCTTAAAGAATTTTGAATGTTTGACAGCATACTTTACAATTTCTTGTACTTTTCTTTTTTGATATTTCTTTGTGTCTTTTACAGACCAAAATTTAAAACGATATTTCGATAAAATATAAAAAATAAGTGGATATCTTGTTTCATGTTCCATATTATACCAATACCCCCTTCTCATTTTATGTTTTTAGATGTTTAAGAAAGCGGATTATATTATATTATAACATAAGTTTAAAAAAGCTTTCTTTTTTGGAAAAATAATCATTAAAGGGGAGACGTACTTTACTTTTTGTCATGTATTAATGCTGGAATAACATAATATTAAATGTCACTGTGAGCTCTGATTTATCAGAATGTGACAATCTCGAATATGTTATAAAAGTATTATTGGATATCATTACCAATCAGGGATTTTTTATTGCCTTATCGCTTCACATGATTTTTCTTGTAGACAGATTATGCAGGAGATAATGTTAGCCCAGAAAGAGAGTTATCGATAGATTTTAGGAAATACTAAAGAGACGCATAATACTAGCTAGTTTAAATCAACAGAATCGGGAGTACTATTCTCTGCGTTTTAGGGAAGTGCAGAAAGAATTATGAATAATTTTACCATCTTCCCAATCTATGTTTATTTGGCTTTAAATCTCTTGTAGAATTATGGTAAGAACTCAATCTATGATAATGAGAGCTAACGTAACTATTAGCATATTTAAATAAGGATATTATTTTATAGAGATTTATTTTTTTAACAGAAGATCGAAGTACAAATTTAAATAACTTCGGGAAATTCAAGAAACATCGCCTCCTTTTATCGTTTAAGGTGGGTTGATGCTAATAGAATAAAAAAAAATGCCCACCTTTTTTATCTTTTTAAAATAAAAAAAATCGGCAGTTTGACGGTCATGTCACTAAAAGTGATTTAGACCCAAAGCTTTGTGGCCTATCCTTTCGGATAGTGTACCTTTCTCAACTTTTCCTGGGGTATTACTTTATTACTTCACCTTCTTATTATTGATATTTCAAAAAATTATTATATTTATCTTTAGCTGTTTATTCCATATACGACATAAATTCCAAAAAACCTTCTTTTTTTTGAAAATATTTTAAAATATTTTAATAGTGGTGGATAATACATTATAAAATAGACTTTTGCGGGTTTGGTGAGCAAGCCTGTTATTAGGGAAAAGTAAGAAAATAATGGGATTAGCGCGTTGCTACGCTCCTCGCAATGACAGAAGGATAGATTCCCAACGACTGTATATTATTTCTATTGCTTCATTTTCGCTAGTTTCATCTAAATCTATCCATTTGATATTTTCTATTTTATTATTAAACCAGGTCATTTGTCTTTTAGCATAATGCCGGGTCTCTATCTTTATCAGATTAATAGCCTCTTCTTTGGTGTATACACCATCGAGATACTTATCTATCTGTTTGTAGCCTAAACCCTGCATTGAAATTAAATCTCCCTTACAATCCATCTCTCTTAAGGTTTTAACTTCTTCTATAAATCCATCCTTGAACATCTTATCAACTCTTAAATTAATCCTTTGATATAGATTCTCTCTATTTCTTATGAGACCGATAATATGATATTTAAATTTTGTATTTTTCGTAGAAGTTTTTTTCTGCAGATAAGAGATAGTTTTACCGGTGGATTTAAAAACTTCCAAAGCTCTGATTATTCTTCTTAAATCATTTGGTTCAATTTTTATAGCAGAATCGGGATCTATTTTGCATAATTTATTATGCAAATATTTTTTGCCGTGAATCTTTGCTTCTTCTTCCAAGAGTTCTCTATACTCAATATCCTTGGCAGGCCCGGCAAAAAGCGGATTAATTATCGAAGAAATATATAGTCCGGAACCACCCACTAATATCGGTATCCTGCCTCTTTTAAAAACTTCTAATATAATTTTCTCGGCTAACTCACCATATTGTATTACGTCAAAATTATCTGATGGGTCGACAATATCTATCATATGATGTTTTATTGCTTTTAATATGCTTTTGTCAGGTTTAGCAGTTCCAATATTCATATATTTATATATTTGCATGGAATCAGCGGAAATTATTTCAATATCAGGGGTTTTTTGAGCTAATTTAACCGTAATATCTGTTTTGCCTACCCCGGTTGGACCTAATAATATTAGTAAATTATTCATTCTATTATTGTTCATTTAATTAGTTCTCCATACAAAGTCCAGGCGGTTGATTTTATTATTTTAACTTTAACCAATTTTCCCAGCAAGTCTTGTTTGCTGGTGAAAACCACGGTTTTATTAGTTCCAGTACGTCCGGAAAATTGATTCTCAATATTCTTTTTGGATTTTTTATCCACCAGGATATAAAATATTTTTCCTTCAAGCTTTATATTAATTTTGGCTGATATTTCCTGCTGTAAGTTAATAAGTTTCCACAGCCTTTCCTTCTTGAGCCCTAAGGGAACCTGATCGGGTAATAGTGATGCAATGGCATTTTCTCTATTAGAATATATAAAAGTATATGCTTCGTCAAATTCTATTTCTTTAAAGGCATTTAGAGTATCATGAAAATCATCTTCAGATTCTCCGGGAAACCCTACCATTACATCTGTAGTAATTGCGATATCATCTATATTACTTCTAATTACTTTAATGATATTTTTGTAATAATCGATGTTATATTTTCTGTTCATCATTTGAAGTATTTTACTTGAACCTGATTGAATGGGCAAATGGATATGATTGCAAACTTTATTACAGTTTTTTATTGTTTTTACCAAATCGAAAGAAAAATCTTTGGGATGCGAAGTTGTGAATCTTATTCTTTCTAAACCGTTAATGTCATTTAATAATTCCAATAATTTCGAAAAATCAACAGATTGAGAAAGGTCATTGCCATAAGAGTTGACATTTTGGCCTAATAAATAGATTTCTTTATACTTGTTATCTGCTAAATCTTTAACTTCTGATAATATTTCGGAAACTCCCCTGCTCTGTTCGGGTCCCCTGGTGTACGGGACAACACAGTAAGAACAATAATTATTACAGCCTCTCATTATTTGAATCCAGGCAGATATTTTGCTTTCTCTTTTAACCGGAAGATTTTTTAAGCTAAATTCAGGAGTATTTCCACAAGAGATATATTTATTGTTACCATATTTTACAGCACCAATGATACTTTCTAAATTATTAACTTGAGAGGGGCTAAATATAAAATCAACATAAGGAGCCCTGTTGAATATATTCTCTTTTTCTTTTTGAGCCATACACCCGCATATACCTAAAATTACACTGGGGTTCGTTTTTTTGATATCCTTTATCTTCCCGATTAGGCTGTAGATCTTTTGTTCGACTTTAGCCCTAACACAACAGGTGTTTAATAAAATTAAGTTAGATTTGGCTATATCTTCTGTGATCGAATAACCTAATTTTCCTAATTGGCCAATAATATATTCTGAATCATTGACATTCATCTGGCATCCAAAGGTTTTAATGAATAGTTTTAGTTTACGTGTCATTATCAATTTTCCTTGAATTAGTATAGTAATTTAAATTATAAAAAAAGAAATTACAGATTTTTATGTTATCTGCAATTTCTTTTTTTATTCCCGCATAAGGGGATCTTTTATTTATTTTGCGTATTCGATTGAACGAGTTTCCCTGATTACTATCACTTTAATTTGACCGGGATAATCTATGTGCTTTTCAACTTTTTTTGAAATATCTCTTGCTATCTTTTTTACGGTGTAATCATCAACCTCTTCCGGATTAACGATTATCCTTATTTCTCTGCCCGCTTGTATGGCAAATGCTCTTTCAACTCCTTCAAAGGAATTTGCAATTTCTTCTAGCTTCTCCAATCTCTTTATATAAGTCTCCAGCATTTCACGTCGAGCACCGGGACGAGAAGCAGATATCGCATCCGCAGATTGGACTAAAACAGCCTCAATTGTTGTAAATTCTACATCGCAGTGATGAGCGGCTATTGCGTTAATTACTTCAAGAGTTTCTCCGCTTTTCCTGGCAATTTCAGAACCAATTAAAGCATGGGGACCTTCTATTTCATGGTCAACAGATTTTCCAATATCGTGAAGCAGTCCTGCTCTTTTGGCCAGTTGGGAGTTTACTCCTATTTCTGAAGCCATAATTTCAGAAAGATATGCAACTTCTATTGAATGCTGTAGAACATTCTGTCCATAACTTGTACGGTATTTCAATTTCCCTAATAAATTAATTAATTTTGGACTTATATTTTTTATATTTGTATCAAATACTACTTTTTCTCCTTCTTCCTGTATCTTATTATCAACTATTATTTTTGTTTTTTCTATTATTTCTTCAATCCTTGCCGGTTGTATGCGGCCATCGACAATCAGTTTTTCCAGGGATAACCGAGCGATCTCTCTTCGTATAGGATCAAATCCTGAGATGATAACCGCTTCCGGGGTATCGTCTATAATCAAATCAACTCCAGTTAACATTTCAAATGTCCTGATATTCCTGCCTTCTCTTCCGATTATTCTACCTTTCATGTCTTCATTAGGTAAATCCACAAAAGATGTCGTGGTTTCTACCGTATGATCAGAAGAATATCTTTGAATCGCAAGTGATATAATGTTTCTTGATTTTTTATCTGATTCTATTTTTGCTTGCTCTTCAATCTCTTTTATCATCTTACCGGTTTCATGGGTAAGTTCTTTTTCTAAGCTGCATAGAAGTTCTTTTTTCGCTTCTTCTACACTCATATTTGAAATCTTTATTAATTCATTTTTTTGCTCTTGGTATAAATTATTGACCTTCTGCATATTGTTTTCGAGATCTTTTTCTTTCTGATTTAATGATCTTTCTCTTTTCTCAAGTGACTCTATTTTTTGCACCAAGCTATTGCTTCTGTTTATTAAGCTGCTCTCAAGTCTTTGCATTTCAATTCGTTTTTGTTTAATTTCTTTTTCAGCATCTCTCTTAATATTGTAGGCTTCTTCTTTTGCTTGCAGCTCTGTTTCTTTCTTTATTGAATTAGCTTCTCTTTTAGCATTTTCTATAATATTCTTGGAACTGATTTCAGCTGATGACATTTTTGATTTGGCAATATACTTAGTGAGTAAATAACCTATTGCTATACCAATAGTGATGCTTAGAATAATAATATAGTAAATTTTAATATTATTTCACCTCCTAATATTCAATTTACAAGGTACATAAGATATCTTTAATTTATATTAACTTATGACATGATTAAATTTGAATTTTAAAAATTGAAACCGTAATAATTTAATAAAAGATTATAAGAATTATATAAAATTACTGAAAATATTTTAACCTGTATAATTTAAAAAGTCAAACTCATATACGGTGATAAGTGACGAGTAATAAGCACCTATTTTCACAATTTTAAGATTTTAATTTTGTTACTCATTACTCTTCACTTATCACTGTATCATTATTATTCAGTTCATCGTAAATGTTTTTTGCGACTTCACATGGAAAACCCCTTCTTACTAAAAAATTATATATTTTTTGGGGGTCTATCTTAATATTTTTTATTTTGGATGACACGATTTTTTCTTTTATAAGATTTCGGGCTAAGGCTAGTTCATCAACTTCCTTGTATGTGTTGTCTATAGCTTTTTGGATAATATCCTGTTTAATTCCTCTTATTCTTAATTCTTGATTCAATTTGAATCTCCCTATGGGCTTATTATGCAATTGAAATTGTGCCCACATTTCAGCGAAAAGTTCATCGTTAATATAATTATTATCCTCTAACCAAAATACAAGATTGGCGATTATTTTTTCAGGATATCCTTTGTTGTTTAATTTCTTTAATATTTCATATCTACTATAAATTCTTCGGGATAAAAGCCTTAAAAGATATTCCTTACCTTTTGCGATTTTGTCTTCTAAAATTATTTTTTCTACTTCTTGTTCGGATAATTCTTTTCCCGGAAAAATATCTAACAGTTTAATGGTATTTTCATTTAACCTGTATCTGATTTTATTATTTATATGAATAATAACTTGGTTAACATTTTTTCTATCATAATTTATGGAAGTAATTTTATTTATTTTTATGAAACCTCTTTATTTGTTTCTTTAGCAAGTCCAGCAGCGGCAAGTATACTATTTTCTATTTCTTGGGTAATTTCAGGGTGTTCCTGCAGATATGTTTTACTGTTTTCACGTCCCTGGCCAAATTTGGTATCATTATAAGATATCCAAACTCCTGATTTTTGTAAAACATTATATTTAATTCCTAGATCAATAATATCTCCTTCCCTGGATATCCCCTTACCAAAGATAATATCGAACGTTGTTTCTTTGAAGGGAGGGGCCAATTTATTTTTTACCACCTTTACCTTGGCAGTTATTCCGATGTTATCTTCATCTTTTTTAATGGTGGCCTTCCTTCGAATATCCACTCTGATTGTAGAATAAAACTTGAGAGCTCTACCACCGGGAGTAGTTTCGGGATTACCAAAAAAGACACCGATTTTTTCTCTAATTTGATTTACGAATACAGTTGTAGTTTTTGATTTACTAATAATAGCAGTGAGCTTCCTGAGAGCTTGAGACATTAATCTCGCCTGTAATCCCATATAGGAATCACCCATATTACCCTCTATTTCTGCTTTAGGCACCAAGGCGGCAACCGAGTCTATCACAACAACATCAACCGCATTACTTCTAACTAAAGATTCAGCTATTTCTAAAGCTTGCTCGCCGGTATCGGGCTGAGATATGATTAACTCATCTATGTTCACTCCAATACTTTTAGCATAATTAGGGTCCAAAGCATGCTCAGCATCGATGAAAGCAGCAATGCCGTTACTTTTTTGAGCTTCAGCTATAATATGTAAAGTGAGTGTAGTTTTCCCGGAGGCTTCAGGTCCAAAAATCTCGATTACTCTCCCTCGCGGAACTCCACCTATCCCAAGAGCTATATCCAAGCTTAGTGAACCTGTTGAAATGCTGTTTTTCACAGAAATCTTGGGACGATCCCCCAATTTCATTATGGAACCTTTTCCGAATTTCTGTTCGATATTCTGCATGGCTATATTTAATGCTTTGTTTCTTTCCGGATTATTCTGTTGCATTTTGTCAGTCATTTTTTAGTTTACTCCTTTATATTTCTTTATTATATTAACAAATATTTTCGTAACATGCCTGGTTATCTATATTTTTTAATAAAGGGAATTTAGCGGTAATATTATATATAGGTCCATTTGAAGTTAACGTGCTTTCCATAAGGTCAATACTGGTAACTTCTTGAGATAAGTTGTTAACCTTAATTCCCTTTAGTATTTGGTTAAAAATTGCTTTATCTTTAATATATTTTACCCTTCCGATGGTTATGTGGCTGGAAAAGCCCTTATTATCTTTGGGGAAACCTTTATTAAATAAATCTATCTCCAGGGAATTATATAGCTTTTCCAGTTCATTTTTGCCTTCTTTAATCCCCGCCCATAATATGCGAGGCATTTGGTAATTTGGGAATACTCCAATATGCGAAGAAAGTTTTATTAAAAAAGGGCTGTGTTGATTAGAAATTTCTTCCAATCCTGATTTTATTAATTCCGATTGTTTCAGAGATATATAACCTAAAAATTTTATAGTGATGTGTAAATTATTTTTTTCAACCCATTTTAATTTAAATTCAGGAATACTTATGCCATCTTTAAGGAAAGCTAAATATTCTTTTATATCTGAACTTAAATTAACAGCAATAAAAGCCCTTATATTATCCAAATCTTTATAGTGAACTCCTTTAATTACAGAAAATTTCAAAAGCTTTTAATTATAAATTAGTCGTTAGTTTTAAATAAAAGCGAAAAACCATAATTCAAAACTTAAAACTTTCTCTCTCAATGCAATTAAATTAAAAAATATCATTTACGTTTGAGTTTTTTCTTAATTGCAATTTATATTTTTGTCTGACTGAATTTAAAAAAATTATATATTCGTTAGTCTTATAATTAGGATAGGTGTACTCACAAGGAACAAATGATTTATTTATAAATCTTAGTGTAATTTCGGCATATATCCCCTGGTTAAGGTAAATTCTCGATGGTCCATTTTTAGTGCTGGCAAGAATATATTTATCCAGGGTAATATACCCCGGATCAAGATTTATCTTTCGTTTACGATCAGACATATTTTTTTTGGAATTTTCTTTACCGAAATTACTTTCTAAATCGTTAGTTATTTTTTTTATTTCTGCAAGTTCGTCCTGTTTGATTAGAGTAGAAAAGGAAAATAACTTCTGTATTAGTTTTTTACCGAATTCTTTCTCGTAATAATCCGTAAAATCAAAAGGCTGAACGCTGCTTTCGATATCAACTTTTCCAAACCTTTTCTTTAATTCATCTTTATATAAACCAAATAGACATTTATCAGAAGTAAACATGCTTATTATAAGTTTGGCCGGTTTTGCTAAAAATAATTTTCCCACTTTTTAATATAGTCCTAACTTTTCAGCTTTTGTATTAAATTCCACCAAACTGCATTGCAGTTACTTGCCTGGAAGGTGGGTATCCACAAAAAACTAAATATTCTGTGTAGGATTAAAATTATATTTTAAAAGGTAATTATCAATAGTACCTTTGCTAATTTCAATTATTTCATCATCGTAATATGCTTCAATTTTAGCAGGGTATTCAGTGATAATTTCTATAGTCTGCTCAGTTTCCCAAAAGTATTCTTCTCCCTCAAATAATATTCCTTCAAAAATTATTTTATCTTCTGAAACAATTTTTAACCAGGACCTATTGTTGGCTATTAATTTTAGAATAGGTAATTTTTCCACTAAAACAATATCCGGTGCTGAATATTCCGCGATAATGGCTTCTTCCTCTGATTTAATCAATTCGTCGGATAAGGTTCTTGTATCATCCGTTTTTTCCGCAACATTTATGCCGGTTTCACTTTCTATTACAGGCGAAGGAACCGGGAAATTCTGGGCTTCTTTAATAGAGCGATTTAATAATAATAACCCAATAAAGATTATAAGGACAAAGCTGGTTAAATAAACATACTTAACGGGAAAGAAAAATCTTTTTTTCTCAAAAATAGATTTATCTTTTGTTTTGAGATAAACATTTTCTTCTTTAGTTTTTTCTAATCCAACCTTTTGTTTATCCAAATTATTATAAGTTTGGACTATTTGATTAATATTCTCTTCATCTATACCGAGATATTTACAATAATTTCTCAAATATCCTATAATGTAAGTTTTGCCGGGAATTATGTCTACATTGCCTTCTTCAAGAGATTGCAAATATTTTTTACGTATCTTTAAATCCTTCTCCACTTCAATTAATGAAATTCCGCTTGCTTCCCTTCTCTCTTTTAAGAAATTCCCAATATCTTTCATTTAATTAAATTCTTCTCCTTTTTGGAAATTGTACTATTTGTTATATTATATACCTAAAACATTTATTGGTCGAATTATTTTGTATATTTTTAACTTTTTATCCTATTTCTTTTTCGTATGGTATTCCACTCGCCGCCGGAGGGGTTGCTCTTCCGATGGCGCTTACTAATACGAAAATTGCCAATAAGTAAGGAACCATGTGAATAAATTGTACCGGAATAGCCAAAACGCCTTGTAGCCTCATGGCCAAAGCTTCTCCGATTCCGAAAAGCAGGGCGGCTCCTGCAGTACCAAGAGGAGTCCATTTTCCAAAAATCATGGCTGCTAAGGCGATAAAGCCTCTGCCTCCGCTCATTTCTTTTACAAAAAAATGTGCCTGTTCCAAAGATATAAATGAACCGGCTAATCCGGCAAGAGCTCCGGAAGTAATAACCGCTATATATCTCATTTTAATAATATTTACTCCCATGGTATCGGCAGCTTGAGGGTATTCTCCAACTGATCTTAATCTTAGTCCAAAGGGAGTTTTAAATAAAATTATGTGTGATAATACATAGATTATTATAGTTACGTATACTAAGGGGGAATAATGAGCAAAAATAATAATAATATTTCTTGCAAAGGCTGAGCCTTCTTCTATACCGGGAAGAGGTAACCCCCAAATTGGTAAATTGCTTTTAGCCATAATTTGAGTTTCGCTAAATAGAAGCCAGCTAAAAAATACAGTGATTCCACTGGCGAATAAATTAATAGCCACACCGCTCACTATTTGATTTGCCTTAAAAGTAATACAGGTGATGGCATGTATTAATCCCAGTAAAACACCAATAAAAATTGCACCCAAAACACCCACCCAGGGATTTCCGGAAAAATTAGTAACTGCAATTGCGGCAAAGGCTCCGGTTAATATCATTCCCTCTAATCCAATATTAACAACTCCTGACCTTTCTGAAAATAATCCTCCCAAACCGGCTAAAGCTAAAGGAATCGCTATTCTGATAGATGAAGCGACAAACTGAGCGTTAAAAATATCACCAAACATTATACTATTTTCCTCCTTTGGCGAATTAATCTCTTCACTATTTCGTCACTGATTACTACAAATATTACTATAACAGCTTGTAATACCATAATAAGTTCCCGAGGTATTCTTCCTTCGGTATATATATTAACTATTGCACCACCATAATTTAAAATACCAAATAAAATAGCAGACAAGACTACTCCCAGAGGGTGATTCTTACCTAAAAGTGCCACGGCAATCCCGTTAAATCCTAACCCGGTAAAAAGTTCCTGTCTCCAGCGATATTTAAAACCCATCACTTCATTAGTTCCTACTAAGCCGGCAAAAGCACCACTTATTACCATAGCCAGTACAATATTTTTTGCTACACTTATTCCGCCATACTCGGCAGCCAAAGAACTATAACCAACTGCTCTGATTTCATAACCCAAGTTTGTTTTCCATAAAATATAGTAAGCTAATATGGCTACACTTATGGCAATAAAAAAAGATATGTTTACTTGATTATAGGCGGGGAAATCTATATTTAAAAACTTAAAAATATTGTAAAGTCGGGGAAGACGAGCAGCTTCGGCGATTTCACGGGTATGAGGGATCATCTGTTTTACGCCAGCCGCAACCATTGCTTCAGTTGCCGGTGCCTTAAATTTTAAGACAAGAAAGAAAGTTAAAGAAGCGGCTATCCAGTTCATCATAATAGTAACAATGACTTCGTGTACCCCTGTTTTGGCCTTTAATATTCCGGGAACAGCTGCCCATAAAGCACCTCCTGCCGCTGCAGTTAAAATGCATAAAGGAAGAAGTATAAAAGCAGGCAAATTAGTGAAGGTAAACCCAACCCAGGTAGCCAGAAAAGTGCCGATATACATCTGTCCCTCTCCACCTATATTAAATAAGCCGCAGCGGAAAGCAAAAGCGACTGCTAATCCGGTAAATATTAAAGGGGTTGCTCTGAACAGCACATTTCCCCAGCCATCCCTATTACCGATAGCGTTGCTGAATAAGGTCTTGTAAACAAAAAATGGGTCTTCACCAATTAACAAAATAACAATTGCTCCAATCAATAGTGCAAATGTTACGGCAATTAAAGGAGTAATTTTTTCTAAAATAGTATAATAGTCAAATTTTTTAATACTTTTCAAATTTTTCTTCCTCCATAAACTACTTGGCCTTTGATATTTTTTTATTCGAAGTAGAGCCGGTCATTAATAAGCCTATTTCCTTTTCGTTTGTTTTCTTCGGATCTAAAATATCTACTATTTCGCCTTCATATATAACAGCAATACGGTCAGATAAAGAAAAAATCTCTTCCAAATCAGCTGAAATTAGTAAGACTGCTTTTCCTTTGTCTCTTTCATTTAATATTTGTTGGTGTACAAATTCAATAGAACCTACATCTAATCCCCGGGTTGGTTGAGCTGCTATTAATAGCTTCGGTTCACCGTATAATTCACGAGCAACAATTACCTTCTGCTGGTTGCCTCCGGATAATGATTTCAAAAAATTATCCTTATCGGAAGGCCGTATATCAAAATTTTTAATTAAATTATTAGCATGATTATTGATTTCAGGAAAATTTAAGGTTAAACCTTTATTGAAAGGTGGACGGTAATGGCTTCCTAAAATTAAATTTTCGGCAACCGTATAATTTGAAATAATTCCACGTTGTCTCCTGTCTTCAGGGATGTGAGCAATTTTATCTTCTCTAATACTTCGGGGAGAATAATTAGTAACATCGGTATCATATAAAGATATTTTACCGCTTGATGCCAGGCGGAGTCCGGTAATAACTTCTACTAACTCGGTCTGTCCATTTCCTTCTACACCGGCAAATCCCAGAATCTCTCCTTCCTTTATTTCAAAAGAGATATTCTTTACAGCCGGTAATCCTTTATTATCAAGCGCTTTTAGTTTTTCTACTTTTAGAGCTGTTTTCCCGGGGCTATGGGGTATTTTTTCAATCTCAAAAATAACCTTTCGGCCAACCATCATGCTGGCAATTTCTTCCTGGTTGGTATCCTTGGTATTTTTTACTCCTACTACTTTCCCCCTTCTCATTACAGTAACCCGGTCGGAGAGTTCTTTTACTTCATTCAATTTATGAGTAATAAAAATAATAGTTCTACCCTGTTTTTTTAATGATCTAAGTATTTCGAATAGCTCTTCAACTTCCTGGGGGGTTAATACCGCAGTGGGTTCATCCATTACCAAGATTTCTGCTCCTCGATAAAGTACTTTAATAATTTCTACTCTTTGTTGAATCCCCACAGAAATACTTTCTATTTTTGCCTTGGGCTCAATTTTAAAACCCATACTTTTAGATAATTTTTCAACGCTCTTTATTGCGTTTTCCATATCAATTAAAATATTATTTTTTTTAGGTTCCATTCCCAGGATAATATTTTCGGTAACCGTTAAAGGCGGTACTAACATAAAATGCTGATGAACCATACCAATCTTTAAATCGATAGCTACATTGGGATTGGCAATATTAACTTTTTTCCCATTAATAAATATTTTGCCGGAATCAGCCTGATACAGTCCATACAAGATACTCATCAGGGTTGATTTGCCGGCTCCATTTTCCCCTACCAGAGCATGTATCTCTCCCTTGTAGACGGTAAAATTAACTTTATCGTTGGCAACTACGAGAGGGAATCGTTTGGTAATATTTTCCATTTTTAAAGCAATCTCGGGCAATTGGTAAATCCTCCTTCGGTAATTTGCACTTAATTTTAAGATATTGGAGGTATCCATGTAATAATGAATACCTCCAATACATTCAAGAATACGCTATTTAGTTACTCGGTAGGAACAACAATTTCTCCGCTTATAATTTTAGCCTTTGCTGCTTCAACTTTGGCTATTATATCAGCAGATACCAGATCTTCATTATACTTATCCATAGCATAACCAACTCCGGAATAGGTTACATCTCCAACGGTAACGGTTCTGTCCAAACCAAATACTTCAATACCGCCTTTGAAAGTTCCTTCAACTGTTGCTTGTATTGCAAGATATATTGAAACATCAACTTGTTTTAACATACTGGTTAAACCGAAGTTTTCTCCGGTTTCTTCGATATATCCCATATAGTTCTGATTGGAGTCTACTCCGATTACAAATCTTTTTCTTTCTTTGGCAGCTTCGAATACTCCGGCTCCGGTTAGACCTGAAGCATGATAGATAATCCATGCTCCGTTATCATATTGTGATAAAGCTAATTCTTTCCCCTTTACCGGGTCAGCAAAAGCGATGGGGGTATCACCGGCATAAGCAGAAAGAATATTACAATCGGGGAAGACGCTTTTAATTCCGGCAACGTAACCTGCTTCGAATCCACGAATAAGAGGTATATCCATTCCACCTACAAATCCGACTGTATCTTTTCCATCTTCCAGTGCTTTTAAACCCGCAATCATACCTACCAGGTAAGAACCCTGAGGTTCCGGAAACAACAGAGACACTACATTAGGTTTATCAGGGATAAATCCATCGACAATGGCAAATTTGGTATCAGGAAATTCATCCGCTACGGTAACTATTGCATCGGTAAATAAAAATCCTACTCCAACTATTAGATCATAACCTATCATAGCTAAGTTTCTGAGATTTACTTCCCTATCTGCATCTACCCCTGGTTCCAATTCGATACGTTTAATGTCAAAATCAGCCGCTGCCCATGCTAAACCCCGGGATGCTGAATCATTGAATGATTTATCACCTTTTCCGCCAATATCAAAAACCAAACCAACTTTAAGCGGTTCTGCAGCAAAAACGGTCGAAGAAAGACATAAGCCTAAGATTATTGCCAGTACGACTACTCCTAATAGATTCTTTTTCATTTTTGAAATCTCCTTTCATTTTTAAAAATTCTAAATATCAGAACTTTACTTTTATGCAGACAGAAAAATAATTCATCTACCACCTCCTTAAAGATAAATTTCTACTATAAGTGTTGAGATAGTTAGTTATTTTAGGTTCCTTAATATAATAATACGACACTGATTATTTTTTTCCTGCATAGAAATGAAAAAATATTTATTATTTTTCATAGTTATTTAAATATTCTTCATTGGAAATTAATATTTTTCTGGGATTTCGACCATCATATGGTCCCACGATGCCCTTTTTCTCCATTACATCTATCAATCGAGCTGCCCGGGTATAACCAATTCTAAGCTTTCGTTGCAATATTGATATTGAAGCTTGTTTACTATTTATAATGATTGAAACAGCATCATTGAATAATTCATCTTCTTCCTCTTCTTCTGTTTCTCGAAGCAGACCTTTACTCTTTTTATATTCTAATACTTCTTGTTCGTATTCAGCAGAAGGGGAATGTTTCATTAAATGGGATACTACATTTCTAATTTCTTTTTCTACTACAAAAGCTCCCTGAGCCCTGATTGGCTTGGAAGCACCAACCGGGGAAAATAACATATCACCATTTCCCAACAATTTTTCGGCACCATTAACATCTAATATAGTTCTTGAATCAACCTGAGTAGACACTGCAAAAGCAATTCTGGAAGGAAAATTCACCTTTATCGAACCGGTAATAATATCAACAGAAGGACGTTGAGTAGCTATTATTAGGTGAATACCGGTTGCTCTGGTCATCTGGGCTAATCTACATAATGATTCCTCCGCTTTTACCGGAGAAGAAAGCATTAAATCAGCTAATTCATCGATTACTATTATTATATAGGGCAAAGGTTCAGTATCATTATTGATATTTCTAACATATTCATTATAGCCATCTAAATTCCTGACTCCTACTTCTGCAAATATTTTAAATCTTTTTTCCATTTCAGAAATTGCCCAATTTAAAACTTTAATAGCTTGATTTGTATCGGTTACTATAGGTATTAGTAAATGAGGAATTCCATTGTAAATATTTAGCTCCACTCTTTTTGGGTCGATCATAAGAAATTTTACTTTTTCCGGACTTAGTTTATATAGAATGCTTAATATTACATTATTTATACATACACTTTTCCCCGATCCGGTTGCTCCGGCAATTAGTAAATGAGGGAGTTCGGTTAAGTCAGCGATTATGGGTTTTCCTCCGATATCTATTCCCAAGGCTATGGGTAATTTATGTTTTCCATTTTGAAATTCGCTGCTTTCCAATGTTTCTTTTAAATACACATTTATTCTTTTACGGTTTGGGACTTCGATTCCCACAGCATTTTTACCGGGTATCGGTGCCTCTATCCTGACTGAGGCTACAGCAAAAGATAAAGCGATATCATTGCTCAAATTAGTAATTTTGGATATCTTAACCCCCGGTGCAGGATGAATTTCATATCGGGTAACAGTTGGCCCGTGTATAACCCCAACAACTTTTGCATCAATTCCAAAATTAGAAAATGTTCTTTCGAGTGTTTTGATATTTTCCTCAATATTTAATTTGGCATCTGTTTTATCTTCAGCGAAGGAGTCTGTTAGTAGAGACAGGGGTGGAATTTGATAACTGTCAATCTTGGGTTCGAGTTTAGATTCCTGGTAATCTTCATTGAAAATTGTTTCTTCCTCTAATTTTTTTTCTTTTTTCTTTGGTCTTTTTATTTTAAATATTTTCTTAGGTATTTCATCTTTTTCGTAATCTTGATAATCAAGTTCTTCTTCGCGTCTTGAGCCTTTAAATATTTTTGTCCCTATATTTTTTAGAATATTGTAAATATTATTCAATATTGTCTTTATTTTATTTCCCAAGTTACTAAAAAAATAAAAATATGAAATTTCAGTTATGAATAAGGCAGATATTAAGCTGAGAGATACCAGAACAAGATAAGCGCCTTTTGTCCCAAAGTAGAGATATAGGGAATTGGCGAAATAATAACCTAACAAACCCCCACCAGCGCCCTTTATAGCCAATAAATATGAATTGTCGAGTAAAAGCAATCTAATGTGGATAAATATAATAAATATTATAAATAAAAAACTAACACCGAAGAGTTTATGATAAGGGTTGGGTGGTTTAAAATTAAAAAGAATCGCAATTCCCAAAAATAATAACAGTATTGGGAAAATGTAGGCACCAAGACCAATATTGCGAGTTGCGGTTTGAAAAATGATTTTTCCTACGATTCCCATTTTGTCAGTGAAGATAAAGGCAAAAATATATAATAAAGAAAATGCAATAAGAATTATACTTATGGCTTCGTTTTTAGTATTCTTTCTCTTTATTTTCAATTTATTAAAGTCCTCTCGATAAAGATATCCAAATTGTCAAACCAGATATAATCCAAAGGTAATATGAAAAAAAGTGTATTTTACGATTTTTTAATAAACTTATAAATATTTTCATAGCTCCGTAGCTAGATATAGCGGCTGCTAATCCGGATAATATCAGAATAGACAAATCAATATTTAATAAAGACAATTTTTCCATTTTAAATATTGAAGCCCCTAAAATGATCGGTATGGATAGTATAAATGAATATTTTGCCGCGAATTCCCGGTCTAAATTCCTTGACAATCCGGCAATCACGGTTAAACCGGACCTCGATATTCCCGGAAAAATAGCGAAAACCTGAGCCACCCCTATTATAATAGCATCTTTGTAAGTGATTTCCGAAATATTTTTTCTGCCTCCTACGAATTTTTTATTACCGAACCAAAGAAAGGCTCCGGTTATAGTTAACATATAGGAAGCTATTATTGGTTTGCTAAAAAGCATTTCAAAATATGAACTGAAAGTATATCCGATAATAGCTGCCGGCATAGTACTGATTACTAAAAACCAGGCGAGTTTTGATGATGAATTATTTTTATAGACATTTGAAATATTTTCTCCATGAGACATCTTATAAATACTATAAAAAAAAGAAATTATCAATTCTTTTATATCTTTTTTAAAGAGTACTATTACCGCTACAATTGTTCCAAAATGTAAAAATGCTTCAAATGCCGCACCCGGTAAATTTAGATTTAAAAAATATTTTGCAATTACTAAATGCCCGGAACTGCTTACTGGAAAGAATTCAGTTAATCCCTGTATTATCCCTAATAATATAAACGACATATATTCTTTTATATTCCCCTAACCCTTGGATAATTCGTCAATTACCATTAAACTAATGTTATTAGCGTGATCTCCAATTCTTTCCAGGTTACTTATCAAATCTAAAAAAATAACACCGGATTCAGGATAACAAATGCCCTGATTTAGTCTATTTATATGGTTATCACGAAGTTCCTTTTCTATTTTATCAATTTCGTCTTCTTTTAAAGATACTTCCCGCGCTATTTCTATATCTCTGTTTTTTAATGCTGAGATTGATTTAGTTAAGGAAATTTGAACTTTAGAAAACATAAATTTTAGCTCATCCAAAGCTTCTTCACTAAAAGGTAATTTTTCATTTATTTTTTCTTCAGCAAGTTCAGCTAGATTTTCAGCGTGGTCACCTACTCTTTCTACATCATTTACTATGTTCATTAGATCAGTTAGTCTTTGTGATTGTATGGAACTGAGGGATCTTTGAGATATTAAAACAAAATATTTGGTAATTTCTTTTTCTAAAGTATTTACCACTCCTTCTTTTAAGTATACGCTTTTTAAGACATTTGGGTCATTTTGAATAAAAGACATCATTACATCATTTAGCATGCTCTCAACCATTCCGCCCATCCTAACCAGTTCTTTAGTTGCCTGACTCAAGGCTATGGATGGAGTATTTAGCATGTCTTTACTTAGATAAATCGGACCCTTTTTTAATACAATTTCTTCACCGGGTAAAATTTTAACAATAAATTTGACGAAAACATTAAGAAAAGGAAGCAAGATCATAGTATCAATTACATTAAACATGGTATGGGCATTTGCAATCTGTCTTGGGATATTAATTGAAGTTAAGGATGCTAAATATATAAATTTACTTATAAACAATGAAAATAACAATACTCCTAATGTTTTAAATACTAATTGAGAAAGTGCCACCCTTTTTCCGGTAATAGAACTTCCTATGCTTGCAATTAAAACCGTAATGCATGTTCCGATGTTGCTTCCCAACATTAATGGTATTGCCGTATTCAAGTCAATCATGCCCTGTAAAGACATGGCAATTACAATAGCTATAGTTGCACTACTGCTTTGAATTATCGCTGTAAAAATTGTGGCTACCAATATGCCTAAAAAAAAGTTGTGAGAAATGCTTGCTAATAAATTAATAAAAGGAGCATAATTTCTTAAGGGGCTTACTGCATGGGACATAGTGTATAAGCCTAAAAATAATATACCAAAACCGAGTAATATTTGACCAAAATATTTAGAACTCTTTTTTTTAGATAAAAAATTTATGATAAAACCTATGCCAATTGCCGGAAGAGCATACTTCTCCAAGCGAAAAGAAACAATTTGAGCAGTAATAGTTGTACCAATACTGGCTCCCGCAATCACACTTATGGCTTGTTTTAGATTTAATAAACCCGCATTTACCAACCCAACGGTTATAACACCAGTAGCGCTACTGCTTTGTATGATGGAGGTTAATAAAGTTCCGGTTGCAACACCCATTACCGGTTTATTGGTTAATAACTCCATAATTTTTTGTATTCTATCACCAGTAACTTTTTGCAAACCATCACTAAGCAGCTGCATTCCGTATAAAAAAAGTCCCAAACCTCCCATCATACCAAAAATTAGTTCAATGGTCATTGAATACCTCCGCTTAGATAAAGTATCGAGTTCCTATGCCGCTGTGTCCAAATCCGCCTTCTCCCCTTTTGGTCTTATCCAAAGTCTCTACAAGTTTAAAATTAGGGAAAAATATTTTTTGGATTACTAATTGGGCTATTCTATCTCCTCTTTGAATAAAAAAATCTTTTTCGCCTAAATTAATTAATATTACTTTTACAATGCCCCTGTAATCTGAATCAATAGTACCCGGAGTATTCAGAACAGTAATTCCGTGCTTAAGGGCTAAACCACTTCGAGGTCTTATTTGTCCTTCATAGCCTTTAGGGATTTTAATTTTAATCCCGGTGGAAATCAATTTAATCTTCCCCGGTTTTAATATAATATCTGATGCTTCTGCGGATAACAAATCAACTCCAGAGGAGAATTCACTTGCAGAAACTGGCAAGGGCAAATCCTTGCAACCTCTGCTCTTTTCAATTTCTATTTCTATTTTATTATTTTCAATAATTAAATCCATTTTTTTGTCTACTTATTATCTATATTACAACTATAAATGTCAGTCGTAATTTTCACCTTTTTTATTTGTGTCATCTTCTATGATATTGATATTATTTTCTTCATCTTCTATTCTTCTTAAATCAACTCTGCCCTGATCATCAATTCCAATACATTTAACCAATACATCATCATTGACTCTTACTACATCTTCAACTCTTCCAATGCGTTTTCGAGATAATTTAGAAATGTGGACCAGCCCTTCTTTGCCGGGAAATATTTCTACGAAAGCTCCGAAATTAGTTGTTCTGGTTACCTTCCCTTCATAAGTTTCCCCTACTTTAGCCTCTCTCACCATGTCTTCAATCATTTTTTTTGCCTGGTTTAAAGATTTTCCATCTGGTGATGCAATGAATACTTCTCCATCATCCTTAATATCGATAGAGGCACCACTTATTTCTATAATTTTCTTGATATTTTTTCCGCCGGGACCGATTACCATGCCGATTTTAGCAGGGTCAACATGTATAACTGATATTTTTGGTGCATAGTCAGATAAATTTTCTCGAGATTTTGCACGCACCTCATTCATTTTATCAAGAATATATAGTCTTGCCACTTTTGATCTCTCTAAGATATCACCTAATGTATTTTGGGGAATACCGGCAATTTTTAAATCCATCTGAATAGCAGTGATACCCACGCAGCTTCCAGCAGCTTTAAAGTCCATATCTCCATAATGGTCTTCTAATCCTAGAATATCAGTTAATATTTCTATGTTTTCGCCTTCTTTTACTAATCCCATGGCAATTCCAGCAATAGGTCTTTCCAAAGGAACTCCCGCATCAAATAATGCCAAACTTCCCCCGCAAACACTAGCCATGGAAGAAGATCCATTGGACTCTAATATTTCTGAAACTAGACGGATAGTATAAGGAAATTCATCTTCCGGGGGAATTAAAGCTTTCAAGGCCATTTCTGCTAATGAGCCATGACCAATTTCTCTTCTTGATTGACCTCTTCTCGGTCTTACTTCGCCAACGCTAAAGGGTGGAAAATTGTAATGCAGATAAAATCTTTCTGAAGATTCTTCTTCCAGAGTGTCAATAAATTGTTTATCTTTTATCGTTCCTAAAGTAGTTACAACTAAAGCTTGCGTTTGTCCTCTGGTAAATAAAGCGCTCCCATGGACGCGGGGTAATACCCCGGTCTCACAACTAATCGAGCGTACTTCATCTAATTTTCTCCCGTCTACTCTTATTTTTTCCTTAATTATTAAATTGCGAATAGCTTCCTTACAAATTTCATCATAGATTTCTCTTACAAGAGGTAATTTATCTACTTCAACAGTTAATTTTTCAATAATCTGATTGAAAATGTCTTTTAATAAATCTTCTCTTTCATTTTTTTCATTTATACAGATAGCTTCTTTAATTTTTTCTTTATAGAGGTCTTGTATTTTTTTACGATAATCATCCGCTAACTCTGCAGCCTCCGAATATTGTTTTTCTTCTTGTATATCAGATTTTCCCAAAATATTTGCCAGTTTTTCCTGACCCTCTATAATTATTTTAATTGCCTCCTGTGCAGTACTGATTGCTTTTAATATAATTTCTTCAGGAACTTCTTTTGCTTCGCCTTCCATCATTATGATTGAATCTTTTGTAGCGGCAATAATTAAATCTAATTCGGTATTTTCTAATTCCTGAGGTCCAGGATTGACTATAAACTCGTTATCTACTAATCCGATTCTTACAGCCCCTATGGGACCTTGAAAAGGAATATCCGATATCCACAAAGCCGCAGAAGCTCCTATCATAGCCAATATATCCGGTAAGTTTTTTTGATCATATGACAAAACAGTTGCAATGACCTGAACATCGTTTCTATATTCCTTGGGGAACAAAGGCCGCAATGGACGATCAATAAGTCGTGAAGTTAATATCGCATTCTTGCTCGGCCTGCCTTCTCTTTTGAAAAAACCACCTGGTATTTTACCAGCGGCATAAAATTTTTCCTCATAATCCACCATTAAAGGGAAAAAGTCAATTCCTTCACGTGGTTCTTTGGAATAGTTTGCTGTTACCAGAATAATGGTTCCCTCACAACTAACTACTATCGAACCGGCTGATTGTTTAGCAATCTTACCGGTTTCAATATTTATTATTTTACCATTTAAATTAATTTTAATTTCTTTAGTTCCTAACATTAGATAATATTTATCCTCCTTATTATCTGAAAAATACGCCTTGTTGTAAATATTCTTTCTTAATTATATTGGAATAAGGTTTTCCGTAAGCCCTAATTAGTCGTTAGTTACAAATAAAAGTTTTCAGTTATCGTGTATAGCTAAAAATATAAAACGAAAAGCGAAAAACCATAATTCAAAACTTAAAACTTTTTCTCTCAATACTAAATTTTAAGTTCTGTTTTTCATTCTTTATCTTTTCATTTTTGCTATACAGTATAAGAGATAAGAAAGATGAAGCTCAATAGATAAAACAATGTATTTAATTTTAAATTTTAAGCTATGGCTTTTAGTTTTGCGCTTTGCGTTTTTCGCTATTCACTGTACGCTCTACGCTAGTTTTGTTCACTAATGACTACTTTGTTATTTTCGTAAATTTAGTGATTTAATAATTTCTCGATATTTATTAATATCTTTATCCTTAAGATAATTTAATAGTCTTCTTCTTTTACCTACCATCTTCAATAAACCTTGCTTTGAATGAAAATCTTTCTTATTTTTGGTTAAATGTCCGGTAAGATCATTTATTCTTTCGGTCAATAAAGCAATTTGAACTTCCGGTGAACCCGTATCAGAAGTATGATGTTGATATTTTACTATTACTTTTTCTTTCTCGTCTTTAATAAAAACCATATTATTTGTCTCCTTATATTTTGTATTTGAAATTTATAACAAATTAATTATAGCATTATAACTTATATATTTTATCATAAACAATTATACCCTTCAACCTATTTGTTCGTATATCGTATATCGTATTTCGTATATCGTTAAGAGAATAGAAGCCAGAAGACAGAATCTGATTTCTTCTATCTCCTTATCTAGAAACTGTAAAATAAGAACTGAAAACTGAAAACGTGTATTTAATACTAACGACTAATTTAACTGGCAAATTGGGTAACCGGATAATTAATACCCTCTACGCTATCATGCCATGCTTGTCTTCACTCATTACTTATCACATTTTTTTTCATTTTTTGGGCTGTTAAAATATCCTCCTCTATCTGTTTCTTTAATAAATTTGGATGGCTAAAGTATTTTTCATCTCTTATCTTTTGCAATATGTTGACTACTACTTCTTTATTATATATTGCCCTATTAAAATCAATAATGTGAACTTCCATAGTTCGTTCTGTTTCTTTAAAAGTTGGTTTAATGCCTATATTCATTAAACCGCAATATTTGTTATTATCAATTTTAATTTCCACCAAATATACTCCGTTAACCGGAATTGCCTTATCCGGTGGTATCTCGATGTTAGCTGTAGCAAAATTTAATAATTTCCTTCCCCTGCCCTTTCCGGAAACTACTTTTCCCGAAATTGTGATATTATGTCCTAACATTTTTTTTACTTTTTCGATTTTTCCTTGGCTAAAATAATCTTTTATTATAGTACTGCTGATTACGGTACTGTTTGAAACTATCGGCTTTAATATATTTGTTTTAATTTTATATAACTTGCCATATTTTATTAAAGTATCGGTATCCCCTTTTCCTTGAAAGCCAAATTTATAATTAAAACCCACAAAAAGTTCTTTTGTCTGCAAACTGTTCACTAAAATATCAGCAATGAAATCTTCAGGCAGCATCTTACTAATTATTTTATTAAATCCAATAATAAGAAAAATATCAATATCTAATTTTCTAACCAGGCTTATACGTTCCTCCAAAGTAGTCAACAAAAAAACGTTGCTTCTCGGGTTAATTACTTTATCGGGATGAGGGTCAAAAGTGACAACAATACTTATTCCATTATTCTTTTTTGCATTATCAGCAGTAAGTTTTATCAATTTCTGATGTCCCAAGTGCACACCATCAAAAACACCTAAAGCAATATATCGCTTCTTCTCAGGTAATATTATGTTTTTTGAGTATCTTATAATTTCCATAATTAATTATTTAGAACCAAATTAGCAAATTTAATAATTACTAAAAACCTTAACCGGTTTAAATAATATGTTGCCCCCGTTTTTATTTATGGAAGAACCAATGGACAGTAAATTGCCATCTATATCAAATATTTTAACAAATATATTATTTTTTATTTTTAGCGATATCGGGACCTTAATAATTTGTTCACTTGATATAACTCCACCATTTAGAACGGTTTTGGTTGCTTCACCTTTTACAGTTATTTTATTAAAATCTTCCAGAGCAGAATCAATGCTAATAAGATATCTTGCTCCCAAAGATTTATCTTTTTTTAATTTGTCCAAATCCAAAGAATTTTCAGCGTTAAAATTACCGATTTTTTTTCTTATCAGATTTGATAAATAAGCACCGCAGCCCAGTTCATTGCCTATATCGTTGCACAATGTTCTAATATATGTGCCCTTTGAACAAATAACCTCAAATTTAATTATCGGATTCATACCATGACAAAAACTTAATAAATTGAGTTGATATATTTTTACTTTCTTGGGATTTCTCTTTACTTCTATGCCCTTCCTGGCCAGGAGATATAATCTTTTTCCCTGATAATGATTTGCGGAAAACATCGGGGGGACTTGGTCAATCGTACCTTCATATTTACGAAATATATCTTCAATAATTTTTTCATCAATATTGTCACTTACTTTTCTTTCTTCAATAATCTCCCCTTCTGAATCCTGTGTATTAGTGCTTATACCCAGAGTCATTTCTCCCTGGTAATGTTTCTTCATGCCTACTAAAAATTCAACAATTTTTGTAGCTTGACCCAGACATAACAATAGAACACCGGAAGCAGAAGGATCTAATGTACCTGCATGCCCCACCTTAGGAACATTTAAAATATTCCTAATTTCTTTTACAGTTTGATGTGAACTGATTCCTTTTGGTTTAAATATATTTAAAATACCGTTCATCTATATTAAAAATCATCACTTTATTCTTAATTTCAAGAATTTAATCTTATTACTCATTGCATATTACTCATCACTTTATTTTATACTCGATACGCGATACTAATTTGTCTTGTTTCTTCCCTTTCCCAAATCAACTAACCAGCCAACTAATTTCTATCTACCAGGTGTTTAATATCATCAAATAACTCCGATAGTATTTTTCCTTTTATTTTATCCAGCTTCCCCACGCATATACAACCGGCTGCATTTTGATGTCCACCGCCTTTGAATTTTCCAGCAAATTTATTTACGTCAAAATTACCTTTGGAGCGAAAGCTAATTTTTACTTTATTATCTTTGGTTTCCCTGAACAAGATCGATATCTCAGTATTATCCAAGGTTGTAACGATATCGATAATTCCTTCTATTTCCTCATCCTTTGCTTTTGTATCATTAAACATCTTTCTGGTAATAGTTAGCCATGAAACATAATTAGAATCATCCGTCTCCAAAGTCGAAAGAGCTTCCCCTAATAACTTCAATCCGGAATAGGTGTTTCTATTATAAATATTGTTCGCAATTAAATGTGGCTTTATTCCTTTAGAAGTCAAATCGGAAGATATTTGAAATGTTTTTGAACTAACATTTGAATACCTGAATGAACCGGTATCAGTTATTATAGCAGTAAATAAACAGGTAGAAATATCTTTATCTAATAAATCTATATTTATAGATCTAATAAGTTCAAAGATAATTTCTCCGACAGAAGAAACAGAACTATCTACATAATTTAAATATCCGTAATTTTCGTTACTTTTATGATGGTCAATGTTTATTACTGTCTTTATATCTTTAAATATTTCGTATGCCTTTCCAATTCTTTTTGCATTACTGCAATCAAGCACAATTCCCACATCTATACCTTTTGTGTCGATATAATAATCTTCCAGGCAATATGCTTCACTGCTTCCCGGTAAAAAATCATATATTTTCGGTAATCTATCTTGATTTAAGATAATAGGATTCTTATTAAGTTTTTTTAAAATTAAATAAAGGGCAAGTTCAGAACCAATTCCATCGCCATCCAAATTTACATGGGAGGTAATCAAAAAATTATTATTTTTTTGCAATATTTTGATAATTGCCTCAATCTTATTATTCATTATTTTCATCTTTCTTTAAATTTGACTGCTTTTCGCGAACTTCTGTAATAATTTTTAATAGTTTGTATTGATGTTCCAAGTCTTCATCGATTTTGAATTCTATTAGTGGCACGAATCTTAATTTTAACTCCTTCCCCAACTCAACTCTGATAAATTTTGTGGCATTCCTAAGCCCTTTCAAAGTTTTTCTTTGTTGAGCTTTATCATTAAAAATTGTTACAAAAATATCAGCATATTTAAGATCAGATGAAACTTTTATTCTGGTTATGGTAACAAATTTGATTCTTGGATCATTTATTTTGCGATATATAATATTGTTTATTTCTCTTTTAAGAGATTTTTCTAACTGTTCACTTCTCTTAAATGACGACATTATGGTTTTCCTTTAATCTCTCTAAAAGTATAAAATTCAAGTATGTCTTTCGGTTTAATATCGTTAAATTTTTCAATACCGATTCCGCACTCAAAACCCGTATTGACTTCCTTTGCATCTTCTTTAAATCTTTTTAGTGAAGATACCTTTCCTTCATATATTAATTTACCATCTCTTATTACTCTTATATTATCATTTTTTGTTATTTTTCCGTCAATTACATAGCTTCCGGCAATTGTTCCAATTTTAGGTATTTTAAATATTTCTCTTACCTCTGCTTGTCCGCATATATATTCTTCGATTTTTGGTTTTAAATAACCTTGTAAAGCAGATTTAATTTCATCTATCAGATTATAAATTATTTTATACAATCTTATATCAACCTTCTCCGATTTAGCTATTTTTTGGATATTCGAATCAGGGCGAATATTAAAACCGATAATTACTGCCCGGGAGGCAGAAGCTAACATAACATCGGTTTCAGTAATATTTCCAACGCCTTCATGTATTGTTTCGATTGATACTTCATCGTTTTCAACTATAATTTTCTTTATGGCTTCTTGTAAAGCATCCAGGGATCCTTGTGTGTCTGTTTTTAAGATTATTTTAAATTTATCTACCTTTCCTTCTTTTATTTCTAAAAATAAATTATCTAAAGAGATTGTTGTTTTTTCAATGACTTTACTTCTTTCCTCATCTTCTCTTTCACTGATTATAACTTTAGCGAGTTTATCATCGGGTACTACATGGAAGTAATCACCTGCTTTGGGTATCTTGTTAAAACCAATAATTTCCACCGGGGTTGAGGGGCCTGCACTTATAATGCTCTTTCCTTTGTCATCATTAAGGCTTTTAATTTTGCCATACGATAAACCTGTAATAAAATAATTACCTATTTTTAATGAACCATCTTGAATTAATACTGAAGCAACAATTCCTCTTTTTTTATCCAGCTTGGTTTCTATTATTAAACCTTTTGCCGGAATATTAGGATTTGCCTTTAAATCTAACATCTCTGCTTGCAGAGAAATAGTTTCTAATAATTTTTCAATTCCTTTGTTTTGAAGAGCGGATACCTCTACCATTAGAGTTTCTCCCCCCCATTCTTCAGAAACCAAGTCGTATTTTGTTAATTCCTTTTTTACTTTTTCGATATTAACGTTGGCTTTGTCGATTTTGTTTATTGCTACGATGATAGGAACGTTGGCAGCCTTTGCATGATTGATTGCTTCCACGGTTTGAGGCATTACTCCATCATCTGCAGCCACGACTAAAACTGCAATATCTGTAGCCTTCACCCCTCGAGCTCTCATGGTAGTGAAAGCTTCATGTCCCGGGGTATCAATAAAAACAATTTTTTTATTTTCTATTTTAATTTTGTATGCTCCAATTCGTTGAGTAATTCCCCCCGCTTCACCTTTGCTTATATCTGTTTTTCTTATTGCGTCAAGAAGGGTGGTTTTGCCATGGTCAACATGTCCTATAACAGTAACAACAGGAGGTTTCTCAATTAATTTTATAGTTTTGTCTTTTTCTATAAGACTACTTTTTCTTTTTAATTTATCAGAAAATTCTATTTTGTATCCGTATTCTTTAGCTATCTTTTTTAATACAGTTACAGGAAGTTCCTTATCAATTGAACTAATTGTCCCGAATTTCATGATTGTTTGAATTATCTCTGATAAAGATATTTTTAGATGAGAAGAAAGTTCTTTTAAATTTGGCAGTTTATTAATTTCTATAACTTCAAGTTCTTTCTTCTTTTCAGTTATCTTTCTCTTCTTTTCAGAACTAATAATTTCTTTAATTAATTCGATGGTGTCCTTGTCTAAGGTACTCATATGATTTTTAACTTTTATTCCCTCTTTATTCAAAAACCCTAGAAGTTCCTTAGCTGGTAGTTTTAATTCTTCGGCTAGTTCGTAAACTCTCATTTTCATGGCATATCACCCCCGCAATAAGTTATATAACTTTTATTTGTTGACCGATTGGCTAATTCTCCAATTTATCAATTAAATTAACCGTAATAGCATTTCTCTATTCTGATTCTTTCTTGATTTTTTTTATTCTTTAACCAGCTAACCAATTAACCAGATAATTAATTTATTTTGTATTTTTACCTATGTTTTCTAAAAACCATTTTTTTAATTCATTAAGTGTTTGCAGCGGAATGTCCTGCTTCAAGGATTTTGCTAGATTATTTCCCTTTAAGGCAGCCTCTAAACATTCGATGTTACCACAAAGATAGGCTCCCCTTCCGGATTTTTTACCTGTCTTGTCAATTTCTATTTTTCCATCAGGTGTTCGAATTATTCTAATCATTTCTTTTTTAAGTTTTTTAAAGCGGCAACCGATGCATGTTCTCATTGGCATTTTTTGATTATTTATCATTTTTTATTCTTTCTTCTATTTTCTTAACCATTTAACTAATTGACCAATGCAAATATCTTTTATTATTAATGCTATTATTTTTCTGATTTATCTTCTTTGGGATTATTTTTATTTTCTGCGTTATTTTCTTCTTTATATTCTGATTCACTTCTTATGTCAACTTTCCATCCGGTTAATTTTGCTGCAAGTCTTGCATTTTGTCCCTCTTTTCCAATTGCCAAAGAAAGCTGCTGGTCTGGTACAATTACCGTAGCAGTTTTTTCTCTTTCAATAAGATCTACCCGTATAACTTTAGCCGGACTTAATGAGTTAGAAATTAATACTTTTTCATCATCACTCCATCTTATTACATCAATCTTTTCATCTTTCAATTCCAGCATAATTGATTTTATTCTTGAACCTCTATCGCCTATACACGCCCCTATCGGGTCTACCCTTTCATCTTTGGAATATACTGCGACTTTTGACCGCTTACCCGCTTCCCGAGCTATATTTTTTATTTCCACCAATCCTTCATGAATCTCGGGTACTTCTAATTCAAATAGACGTTTTAATAATTCAGGGTGGGATCTGGAAGAAAATATCTTGGGCCCTTTAGATGTTTTTCTTACTTCGAGAATATATATTTTAATTCTTTTCCCTTTATAGTACTCCTCATTTCTCATTTGTTCATTGGGTAAAAGCAGGGCTTCTGTTCTACCTAAATCTATAACAACATTTCCATGTTCTACTCTTTGCACAACTCCGGTAACGATATCTCTCTCTTTGTCAATATAATTATCATAAATTACATTTCTTTCAGCTTCTCTAATCTTCTGGACTATTACCTGCTTCGCCGTTTGGGCAGCTATTCTCCCAAATTCTTTAGGCGTAGTTTCTATTAAAATAGTATCTGCGATATTGTATTCTTCCTTTTCCGATATTGCCAAGTCATCTATACAAATTTCATTTAAAGGATCTGAAACTTTTTGTACAATCGTTTTCCTGGTAAACACTTTAATCTTTCCACTTTCTTTAGGGATATCTATTATTATATCACTTATACTGCTTGCATAATTTTTTTTATATGCTGAAATTATTGCTGATTCAATCGCTTCTATCAATATATCTTTAGAAATTCCTTTTTCTTTTTCTATTTCATCTAATACTTTTATTAAATTTACATTCATGGTTGACATGCTACTTCCTCCTTCACATCAAGATGTTTCTAGTTAATTAATTACTTAATATATAACAAAAGAGTGGTGTTGAATACCACTCTTTTGAGGAGAACAACCTTTTTACTTAAACACAAGTAATTATAACATAGAACTATTTATTTGGCAATATTTTTGAAACAACATAATTAGAACGGATTTGGTTTAATCTGACCCTAACTATTTCACCTTTTTTACCAACAAACCCTGGGATTATCACTTTAATATAATTACCTGTAATGCCCCGAGAGTATTTATTACCTTCCTTATCCTTTATCTCGTCCTCGATCAGTACATCGTAAATAATACCGAGGTGTTTTAATTGAAAATTGTAATGTAATTCTTTGGACAGGTCTTGTAACTTTTTGCTTCTTTCTTTTTTTGTTATATTATCGACTTTATTTGGTAGTAAAGATGCTAAACAATCTTTGCGGTTGGAATATTGAAAAACATGAATTTTTGCAAAACAGATTTTTGGGATAAAATTAATGGTTCTGTTGAAGCTATCACTATCTTCATTAGGAAAACCCACCATAATATCTGTGGTTATAGCTATGTCAGGTATTGTTTCTTTTATCAGGGAGATCTTTTTATAAAAAATCGAGGTATCATAAGGACGATTCATAAGCCTAAGAATTTTATCATCACCGCTTTGCAGAGGAATATGCAAATGATGGCAAAATTTAGGGCATTCTTTAAAAATACCTAATAATTCATCATCTATATCAATTAATTCTATTGAACTTAAACGAATTCTTTCTATTCCCTTAAAATTACTGATCAGAGGGATTAATTTTGTCAATTTTATCTTGACTTTATCTATATCCCTTCCATAACTGCCTAGATTGATTCCGGTAAGGACTATTTCTTTGACCCCGTTATTATCTAAATTTGAAACTTCTTCTAATACATCTTTTATATCTCTACTTCGTTCAGAACCTCTCACATAGGGGACTTTACAGTAAGTGCAGAATCTATTACAGCCATCTTGAATTTTAAGCAGTGCACGTGTATGCAGATTACTTGATTTGTTCTTGAGGATATTGTCATATTTTTTTAGATATTTTATTGGTTTTACTCGGGTTAATGTATCAGGGGAATCTTTTTTTTCTAATTGCTGCAAAATATGGTTTTTTTCCTCATTCCCTACAATCAGGTTGATTCCGTCTATCTTTTGCAGATCTTCATAATCAGATTGTGCATAACAGCCGGTTACAATTATTTTTGATTTTCCATTTTGACGTATAGCTTTTCTTATCATCTGTTTAGATTTTCTATCTGCTTCCCGGGTGACAGTACAAGTATTTATTATATAGATATCTGCATTTTGATGAAAATCTACTATTTGGAATCCTCTATCCTGTAAAAAATTCATAATGCTTTCTGTTTCATATTGATTTACTTTACATCCGAGTGTTTTAAGGGCAACTTTAATTAAAATATCCCTCCTTATTTGCTTTAGCCGAAAGCATCTTTTATTTTTGCAAAAATACCCTTCTCTCCTAATTTTTCTAAATCTTCACCGCTTAATTTTGCATATTTTAACAACAAATTTCTTTGTTCATCATTTATTTTTTTGGGTATCTCTACTATAATTTTAACGTACTGATCTCCTCGTTGCTTTGTGCCGATTTTGAATATACCTTTTCCTCTTAGCCGAAAAATATTATTAGATTGGGTGCCTGCTGGAATTTTTATGTTTGTTTTTTCTTCTAAAGTGGGAACAGCGATTGTCCCTCCCAATGCTGCCTTTACAAAACTAATTGAATGAGTACAACTAATATCTATTCCGTTACGTATAAATATTTCGTGTGGTTTCACATATAAGACAATATACAAATCTCCGGAGGGCCCTCCCCGTTCACCAGGTTCACCCATTCCGGTTAATCGCAATTGGTGACCTGAGTCGACACCGGCAGGTATCTTTATTTTAACTATTTTATTTTTCTTTACCTTTCCCGTACCTCTACAATTGACACATTTGTCTTGTATTATTTTTCCTTCACCCGCACATCTAGGACAGGTTTTTACATTTACAAATTGACCAAACATTGTACTTTGAGTGCTTTTGACCTCGCCTGTTCCATGACAATCAGGACAGGTCTGTGGAGAAGTCCCGGGTTTAGCTCCATTTCCCTTACATTTCGGGCAATTTTCCCAATTAGGAATTTCTATTTTTGTTTCTTTGCCGAAAGCAGCATCTTCGAAACTTACTTCTAAATTATATCTCAAATTAGCTCCCTTTTGAGCACGTGTTCCTCTTCCACCTCTTCGAGTGCTTGTTCCAAAAAAAGAATTAAAAATATCCCCAAAATCTCCAAAATCACCAAAATCAGAAAAACCCCTTCCTTGAAAATCAAATCCTCCCATACCTTCGGCTGAACCAAATTGATCATATCTTGCTCTCTTTTCCGAGTTACTAAGTACCTGATACGCTTCATTTATCTCTTTAAACTTTTTTTCAGCATTACTGTCGGAAGAATTTCTATCAGGATGATATTTTAAAGCAAGCTTCCTGTAAATCTTTTTTATCTCCTCGGGAGTAGCATCTTTTTTTACTCCCAAGATTTCATAGTAGTCTCTTTTTGTCAATTAATGTTTCCCTCTTTCCTCGTATATCGTATATCGTATTTCGTGAAGAAAATCAGTTTTCAATTAATAGTTGTTATATATAATATAAAAAAATTGTAACTCACAACTTGTATCCTGTATTTATATTGTTAAACAGGTTAAGCGGGTAACTGGACAACTAATATCCTGTAGGTTACCCGCTATTCAGACTTATTTTTGTCTCTTTACCAGATACTATTCACTAACGACTAATTCAATCCTTTTTATCTTCATCTTTTTCGACTTCGTAATCAGCATCAACTACTTTTTCCTCTTCCTTTTCATCTTTTTTATCAGATTCACCGGCTTTCTCGCTTTCCTTGGCTGCTTCTTGTTGTTGTGTTTGAGCTGATGCTTTTTTGTAAATCTCTTCTGCAAGCTTGTGTGAGGAAGTAGTTAGTTTCTCAATATCAGATTTTATTTTTTCCACATCATCTTCTTCCAAGGATTTCTTGAGATCTTTGATATCTTCATTCATCTTGTTTTTTTCGTCCTCACTAACTTTATCTCCGGATTCTTTTAGGGTTTTTTCAACAGAGTAAATTAAAGTATCAGCCTGGTTTCGAAGTTCAATTTTTTCCTTTGATTTTTCGTCCTCTTCAGCGTATTTTTCAGCTTCTTTTACTTTCTTATCTATTTCTTCGTCACTTAGTCCGCTTGAAGCAGTAATAGTTATTTTTTGTTCTCTCCCGGTACCCAAATCTTTAGCTTTAACATTAACGATACCACTGGCATCTATATCGAAGGTTACTTCAATTTGAGGAATCCCTCTTGGAGCTGGAGGAATTCCGACTAATTGAAATCTCCCCAAGCTGGTATCGTCCTTAGCCATAGGCCTTTCGCCCTGTAGTACATTTATATCAACAGCCGATTGATTATCGGCAGCAGTTGAAAATATCTGACTCTTGGATGTAGGAATAGTGGTATTTCTTTCAATTAATCTGGTTGCTACTCCACCTAAAGTTTCTATACCTAAAGATAGAGGTGTAACATCAAGTAACAAGATGTCCTTCTTTACTTCACCGCCTAAAATGCCTGCTTGAATTGCAGCGCCTATTGCTACTACTTCATCAGGATTAACTCCCTTATTTGCATCTTTTCCAAATATTTTCTTAACCGTTTCCTGTACTTTGGGCATTCTGGTCTGTCCGCCAACCAATATGACCTCATCAATATCCTCCGCTTTTAATTTAGCGTCTTCAAGTGCCTTATGACAGGGTTCTATGGTGCTCTCAATAAGGTTAGCAGTAAGCTGTTCTAATTTAGCTCTGGTCAGGGTAACGGTTAGGTGTTTTGGACCGCTGGCATCAGCAGTGATAAAAGGTAAATTAATCTCAGTTTCTAATGATGAGGATAATTCACATTTTGCCTTTTCTGCTGCTTCTTTTAATCTTTGTAAGGCCATCTGGTCATTTTTTAAATCTACACCGTTTTCTTTTTTGAAACCGGCAACTAACCAATCAATTATTTTTTGATCGAAATCGTCACCACCTAAAAAAGTATTGCCATTAGTTGATTTTACTTCATAGACTCCCTCTTCACCGATTTCCAAAATGGAGATATCAAAAGTACCACCTCCGAGATCATAAACTGCTACTTTTTCATTTTTTATTTTATCAAATCCATAAGCGAAAGCGGCTGCTGTCGGTTCATTTATAATTCTCAATACATTTAATCCGGCAATTTTACCGGCACTTTTAGTTGCTTCCCTCTGGTTATCATCAAAATATGCCGGTACGGTAATAACCGCATCGTCTATTTTTTCACCAATATGATCTTCAGCAGATCTTTTAAGCTTTTGTAGTACCATAGATGATATTTCTTGGGGACTATAAGATTTATCTTTGGCTTCTATTTTGACATCAGTATGTCCTCCAGGAACTAATTTAAAAGGTAAGTACTTTTTTGCTTTTTGCACTTCTTCATCATTATATCTTCTGCCAATAAGTCTTTTAACTGAAAATATTGTATTTTCAGGATTGGTAACTGCTTGTCTTTTGGCCAATAAGCCCACCAATCTTTCACCTTTTTTAGTAAATGCAACTATAGAGGGAGTGGTCCTGCCTCCTTCTGCGTTTTCTATAATTACAGGTTTTCCGCCTTCTATAACTGCGACAACAGAATTAGTTGTCCCTAAATCGATTCCAATTATTTTTCCCATGATATTATCTCTCCTTTTCTTATTATCTTTTTATTTAAGTTATTTTTTATTGCTATCTTTCTTCTCTGAATTTGAAACTGCAACTTTTACCATCGCCGGTCTTAATATTTTAGATTTTATATAATAACCCTTTTGGAATTCCTCTATTACCGTCTCTTCCGAATATTTATCTGTGTCGATTTTCATTACTGCTTCATGTATATAAGGATCAAATCTATGACCGATTGACTGAATAGGTTTTACCCCTTCTTTGTTTAAAATATTATGAAATTCCTTTAAAATATTAGTAACGCCTTCTTTTATGGCCTTGGCATTTTTATTATCTTTTGCAGAATCCAATGCTCTTTCCAGATTGTCTACCACACTTAATAGGTTATTTAATAGTTCTGCGTTGGCGAATTCTATGAATTCTTTTTGTTTTTTCTCCTGCCGCTTTTTATAATTATCAAAATCAGCTTGCAACCTTTCTGAATGCTTTAAATACTCTTTTGCTAAATTATCTTTTTCCTTGGTTGTCTTCTTAATTTCTGTTAATTCCACTTCAATATTTTTTAACAATTCTTCTTTTTCTATTAATTTTCGGATTATTTCTTCTTTGTTCATTGATTTATATTTTTTACTTTCTGTTAATTTTGTTTTTTTGTGCGAATCCATCTTATTCTTTTTGTCAAACATCATTAATCCCCCAAGAATGAATATTATAAAAGAATCTTAAAATTCGGATAATATCTCGCTTAATTTATCAGAGATATATTCAGCAATGGAAACCATTCTGGGATAATCCATTCTGGTTGGGCCTAATATTCCAATTGCCCCGGCAGATTTACCTTTAATGCTGTATTCACTTGTTACCAGACTGCAATTTTGCATTTCTTTTAATTTGCTTTCTTTACCAATAATTATTTTGGTCTTTCTTAAGCCTAAATATCCTCTTATTGTATCCGCTAATATATTTTCTTCTTCAATTAATGACAATATGTAATTTAATTTATCTGTTTCCTTAAATTCAGGATGTTTTATTATATTAATTCTGCCATCCAAATAAACTTTATTTTCAGAATATTCAACATCAAAGCATTCTTCTAAAAAATTGTGGATATAGTTAAATTTTTCTTGAAATGAAATAATTTTATCCAATTCATCCAATAACATATTATTCAAATTGGTTATATCAATATCTTCTTCTGCCAATTTTCTATTGATAAAATTAGATAGATAGTTTAATCTTTCTTTGTTTATTTCCCCAGAAACGTTAATTATTTTTTGGCAAACCAATCCCGCATCAGTAATTATAACTGTTAAAATGCGGCTATTCCCTATTGAAATAAACTGAATATTCTTTACAACATTATTATAGATAACCGGTGCCAACACGAATCCTATATTGTCGGTTAATTTAGATAATAATTGAGAAGTTATCTTCATCGTTTCTTCAAACTCTTTATTTTTTCTATAAATCTGGATAATTTCTCTCTTTTCTTTTTCTTTTAAATAGTTTTTCACCATTAAATTATCTACATAAAACCGATAACCTTTATCCGTGGGAATTCTTCCAGATGAAATATGCGGCTGCCATAAATAATCATATTTTTCTAATAGATACATTTCATGTCTTATGGTGGCAGTACTTAAATTCAAATTATATTTTTCCGCAATTACAGCCGAGCTGACAGGTTCAGCAGTAGTGATATATCTATGTACCACTGCTGTTAATATATTTTTCATTCTTTCATTTAATTCCATTTTTGCACCTCGTTTAGCACTCTCCCTATGAGAGTGCTAATTGCCTTAAATAAGATATCATCATAGAACCTATTTGTCAAGATATTTGGAAAAATTAATTGGTCAATCAATAAATTCCCTAAAAACAGTATTGGCCAGAAAAATACCCTTCTCGGTCAATTTTATCTTATAATTGCCTTTTTGTATCAATCCCGAGCTAACCAATTTTTTAATTGTCTCATAAAAAGTATTATTAATATCAACTTTAAATCTTTTAGCGAATTCTTTATAACTTACCCCATCTTTGGTCCTCAAACCTAAAATTATAGTCTCTATCATTCTTTTTCGTAAAGATAATCTTTCTCCATTATCAATAGGTAATTTACCGGTCATCGCTTCTTTGATATATCTTGCCGGGTTTTCATAATTCATATACCGATACCCATTTATGAAAGAATATGCCCCTGATCCTATTCCTAAATATGGTTTATTCTGCCAATAAATCAGGTTATGCTTCGATCTCTTATGCGGACGAGCAAAATTCGCTATCTCATAATGCTCGAAATTGTTCTCTTTGAGGAAATTTATTGCGAGGCTATACATGTTAAATTCTTCATCCTCGGTGGGCAGCTTTAATTTTCCTGCTATATGTTCTTCATAATATTCTGTTCCCGGTTTTATAGTCAGATTGTATAGGGATAAGTGGTCTGTTTTTAAGGAAACAGCTTTTTTTAATGTATCTTGAAGTTCTTCTGTGGTTTGGCCAGGTAGGGCGAACATAATGTCTATATTGATATTATTAAACCCTATTTCTCGGGCCAATGAGTACGAATTGATTATATCTTGTGTATTATGTATCCTGCCTAATTTTTTTAAAAACAAATTATCGAAACTCTGAGCTCCTAGACTTAACCTGTTTACTCCCGATTCAACTAATACTTTTATTTTATCCCTATTTAATGTTCCCGGGTTAGCTTCTATAGTTATCTCTGCATTTTTATCAATGATAAATTTGTCTCTACAAAATTCTAATATATTGTAAATCTGAATACCGGATAAAATTGTGGGAGTGCCGCCGCCCAGATAAACAGTCTGTATGTGACCCTTTTTTAATTTTTTAGAATAAGCGGTTATCTCTTGATATAGTGCAGAAATATAGGAAGAAATCTGTTTATCTTCTTTTAACTGGTAAGAATTGAAGTCACAGTAAGGACACTTTGATATACAGAAAGGAAAATGTAGATACAATCCTAATTTCATTAGTTATCACCTGATTAAATTTTTAGTATTCCTAAAAATGCTTCCTGTGGAATTTCTACCTTTCCAATTTTTTTCATTCTCTTTTTCCCGGCTTTCTGTTTTTCCAATAGCTTTCTTTTTCGGGTAATGTCTCCTCCGTAACACTTGGCAGTTACATCTTTCTTTAGCGCCTTGATGGTTTCTCGGGCTATAATCTTACTTTCAATTGTTGCTTGTAATGGAACTTCGTACATTTGACGGGGGATAATTTCTTTTAGTTTTTCTACTATCTTTCTAGCCCTTGCATATGCCTTATCTTTATGTACAATAAAAGAAAGAGCATCTACCAACTGATGATTAACCAGTATATCAACTTTAGCTAATTCAGAGGGTTGATATCCAGCAAGATCATAATCAAGCGATGCATATCCGCTGCTTATTGATTTCAATTTATCATAAAAATCTAAAATAATTTCATTTAAGGGAAGATGATAATCTAATCTCAAGATATTTTCATCGATATACTCCATATTTTTAAAGCTCCCCCTTCTTTCTTGTACCAAATCCATTATTCCGCCGATACACTTACTGGGGGTAATAATATTTACTTTTACGTATGGTTCTTCAATTTTTTCTATATCATTCCGGGAAGGAAAAGAGGTAGGGTTGCTTATTTTCAACATTTCCTTTTTCTTTTTAGTTACTTGATACATTACACTCGGTGTAGTGGCGATTAAATTTATATTGTATTCTCTTTCTAATCTTTCCTGAATAATTTCCATATGCAATAATCCCAAAAATCCACACCTGAAACCAAACCCTAAAGCTTCTGATGTTTCTGCTTCGCTAAAAATAGAGGAATCATTTAATTTAAGCTTCTCCAGAGCAATCTTAAGATTTTCGTATTCCTTATTATCAACCGGGTAAATACTGCAAAAAACCAAAGGTGTAACCTTTTTATATCCCGGAAGCCTCTCTTGGGATGGGTTAGCAGCATCTATTATAGTATCACCTACCTGGGTATCTTTAATATTTTTAAATCCGGCTATTATATATCCTACCTCCCCGGCAGTAAGTTTTTCTGTAGGCTGCATCTTGGGACGAAAGATTCCTATTTCTACAACTTCGTATTTTATATTATTAGACATGGTTTGAATAATCATATTTGGAGTTATTGTACCATCTACTACTTTAACATAGACAATCGTTCCTTTGTATGGATTGTAGACCGAGTCAAATATAAGTGCCCTCAAAGGCTGATTTGGACTTCCTTTTGGTGACGGTATTTTACTGATTACCGCTTCTAAAATATCAGAAGTTCCTATTCCTTCTTTGGCACTTGCCAAAATTATTTCTTCTTCTTTTATTTCTGAAATATTTTGCAATTCTTTAGTTACTTTATCAGGGCTTGCGGTGGTAAGGTCAATTTTGTTAATTACCGGAATTATTTTTAAATTATTTTTTAGCGCTAAATTAATATTGGCTACGGTTTGTGCTTGAACGCCCTGGGATGCATCAACAATCAATATAGCACCCTCACATGCCGCAAGACTGCGAGATACTTCATAAGAAAAATCAACATGTCCCGGAGTGTCAATTAAATTCAAGATGTATTTTCTACCATCTTTTGATTGGTAATATAATCTTACTGCTTTTGATTTAATAGTAATTCCCTTTTCTCTTTCCAGATCCATATCGTCTAACATCTGTTCTCTTTTTTCTCTCTCTGAAATTGTTCCTGTAAATTCCAATAACCTATCGGCTATGGTTGATTTTCCGTGATCGATATGGGCGATTATAGAAAAATTCCTGATGTTTTCAATATCGCAATGATAATCCTTTAACATTACTTACTCTCTACTCCTTAAGATTTTTTTTATGCTTTGCCTGAAATATCTAACTTCTCTTACACCTAATATATAACTACTGACCAAATATATCAAACCAGCGCTAAAAATAGAGGCCGTTACCTGAATAATCTGATCATATTTATTGGTCAAGTCTAACACGTTACCAAAATAATTACCAACTAAAACGCAGGTTATTCCTAAAAATATTGAAGATATTACAATTTTCATCAGAAATAGCGCTTGCGATTTTAATTCAATATCACCGATTTTATCCTGCAAAACTTTTAATAATATAATCAGATTCAATATGGCTGCTATTGATGTAGCTAATGCTAAACCGGAGTGAGCTAAAAATCTAATTAAAATTAAATCTAAAGCAATATTAATAAATACTATATAGAGTCCGATCTTTACCGGAGTTTTGGTATCTTTTAAAGCATAAAAAGACATGGTAATTAATCGAACGCAGGCAAAAGCAAACAGACCAATAGAATAATATAATAGGGCACTTGCAGTCATGCTGGTTGCCACACTGCTGAATATACCGTGCTCGTATATTAAACGAATCAATGAATCTTTTAACACAATTAGTCCCACAGCTGATGGAATAGTGATGAATAATAATATTTTTAGGCCAAATAATAATGATTTTTTAAATTCTGTAATATCATTTTTTGCTGTCTGCTTGGCGAGCGTTGGGAAGATAGCAATAGATATAGCAATCCCGAATGCCCCCAGAGGAAATTGAACTAATCTATTGGAATAATACAAAGCTGAGATGCTTCCGTCAATTAGAGTAGAGGCAAGTGTCCTATCCACAACAACATTAATTTGAGTAACAGCCAAGCCAATCATTGCCGGTACTAATAATTTTAATAATTTTATTAACCCCGGATCTTTAAAATCCACGACAAAACTATATTTAATCTTTTTTCTCATCAATTCCGGGGTTTGTATTAACGCCTGACCTATTCCTCCCAAAATTACTCCCCAGGCTATACCAAATATACCATATTTATAGCTTAAAGTAAGGGTAAAAACAATAATAGAAATATTTAGGATGGCCGGTGATAAGGCCGGTACCAAAAAATGATTATAAGAATTTAAAATACCCATAAATAAAGCAGCAATCGCTACGAAACCTATGTAAGGAAATATAATTCTGGTAAGATTAACAGCCAATTGATATTTATATATATTACTTTTAAATCCAATAGCAATTATATTAATTAACAAAGGAGCTCCCCATATACCCAACATCACTACAATCATTAGAATGATAATTAAAATATTCAAAACATTGCTGGCAAAATATTCGGCTTTTTTTCTATCATAATTGAATAAATATTCTGTAAATATAGGTATGAAAGCAGAATTTAAAGCGCCTTCTCCCAAAAAACTCCTCAATAAATTAGGAATCATGAAAGCAATAAAAAAGGCATCGGTTTCAATCCCTGCTCCAAACCTATTGGAAATTACTATTTCTCTGCCCAAACCTAATATTCTACAAAATATTGTGGCAATTATTACTATTCCTGCGTACTTGGCAATTTTATGTCTTGTTTCCATTATCTTTTTTGCTTCCTGTCTTATATTTTCTTAACGTAATATGCGATACGAATTAGTTGCCAGACCTAAATACACCTATTCAGTTTTTAGTTATCGGTTTATAGTTATTAGATAAAAAGAACCGGATTCTGTATTCTTGCTACTGTCTCCTGAATTACTTCTTCTATTTTCTCAACCAGTTAACCAGGTAACCAATTAACTAACTAACTATTATATATGCTCCACGCTTATTTTATTAGACTTGCTTTTAAATAAAAATAATGTTAAAATTACCAAGTAAAATTAATATTATCGAAAGGAACTAATTATGCCTCAAATAAAGTCAGCAATAAAACGAGTTAAAACCTCTGAGAAAAGTCATTTAAGAAATATATCGTATAAATCAAAAGTAAAAAGTATCATTAAAAAATTTAATATTGCTCTCTCCGAAAAAAATAAAGAAGAAACAAATAAATATTTTAAAGACTCTGTTTCTATTTTAGATAAATCTGTCAATAAAGGTATATTACCTAAAAATAATGTTTCTCGTCAAAAAGCAATGTTAAATAAAAAACTAAATACTTTGATAAAACCGGGAGAAGCTAAGGAGCTGGCAGCTTCTGCTCCCAAGAAAGCAGAAAAAGTTCAAGAAAAGCCAGTAGTTAAAAAAGTGGTAAAAGCTGCGAAAAAACCTGTTGCCAAAAAGGCAGCAACCCCCAAGAAAAAAATAGAAACTACAAAAAAAACAGAAACCAAAGAAAAACCAATGGCCAAAGAAACAGTAAAAGCTGTTGAAAAACCAGAAATTAAAAAAAGTGAAACAAAAAAAGTTAAAATTAAAAAAGAAAAATCATAATTAAAAATTAAAAAATATTTTTAGTTTACGGGTCGGATTTATCCGACCCGTTTTATTTTGCTATTTTTTGTTTTATAATCTTAACAACCAATTCTTCCAATATAATCCTGGGTTCTTTCTGACTATCTTTAAATTCTAAATCTGCGATATTCAGCAATTCGTAGGATTTACAAATTTCCTTGATAGTATATTTTTTTGATTGTTTTATGATTTTGTCAACGACAAAGTAAGGAAGTTTCAGATTTTTTTCTACTTCTTTAAAATTGAATCCATTTGCAAGCAATAATTTTGTTTGAAAGATAAGCTTTATTTGCCGGTGTATCATGGCAAATATGGACAAATGATGAAGGTCGCTTTGATTTAGCTTCACCATACCTTTTACGGCGGTTTCTACATCTCTATCACCGATAGAATCTAATACTGTAAATATATTAACTGATTCTGAACCACCTATCGTTACCATAACATCTTCTTTCTCTATTGTTTCCTGGTTTTTTGTAAAAATATCGATTTTTTCTATTTCATTAAAAAGACGGGCTAAATCAGAACTAACTATAGATTGTAAAAAAAATAGGGCTTCCTGGGTAATTTTCTTATTACTTTGCTTAAATTTAGATTTTATCCATAAAGGCAATTTGGCTTTATCTGTTGTGCTGAAATTTGCTGCTACCCCTACCCTTTTAATTGCGGTGATCAATTCTTTATTTGGCTTTTCTTTTTTGTAAATAATTATCAGAGATGAAAATTTACTTTTTAAACTTATTCTATTTAAATAATTTACTAATTTCTTTTCTTCGTCCTTGCTTATTTTTTCTGCTTCTTTTATTACTACTAATTTGTGTTTGGACAACAGGGGTATTGTTTCCAAATCATTTATTATTTTGTTTATTAATAATTTATCACCGTAAAATATTTGGTAACTCAGTTCTCTATAGGCGGAATCAGTTAATCTATTTCGAAGTTTTTTTAGAACATCTTCTTTTAAATAATTTTCTTCTCCGTATAACAGGTAAACAGGAAATTTTGTTTCTTGCTTTATAAGACTTAGCATATCATCATAATTCATATATTTTTTTTGGTTCATCTTAATTATTTTCCCTCAGTGTTTTTATCCAATATTCCTGGCCATTTGTTCTTATAATGACTGTTCCATTAATATCTGTTCGGTATATTTGTATGTTCTTATCCTCTAATCTTTCTATAACTTTTGGCGAAGGATGTCCAAATCTGTTTTTGCCCACAGTGATAACCGCGATTATTGGATTAACTTTATCTAAAAATTTAAAGTTAGTAGAAGTCGAACTTCCATGATGGCCGACTTTTAATATATCGCACTGCAGGATATTCTGCCAGACCAGCAATTCTTTTTCTGCAGCTTCCTCTATATCTCCAGTAAAAAGAAAATCTGCATTTTTATAGAACAATTTTACCACAATTGAGGCATTATTAAAATCAGAATCGTCATAGTAATCGGAATCGTTCAAAGGATTTAGTAAAAATATTTCTAAATTGTTACCAAGAACAATATTATCTCCGGCTTTAGCTTTATAATACGGTATGCTTTTTGCCTGTATTATAGAGATAAATTCTTTATATTCTGATGAATCACATGGTAACCCGCTATCCAAAACCATATTTACTTTAAATTCCTTCATTACCGGTAATAATCCCTCCAAATGATCTAAATGAGGATGAGTTAAGATTATTAAATCTATTTCATTTATCCCTTTTCTTCTCATGTAAGGAATAACGATTTTACTTCCCACATCAAAATCACTTTGAGGGCTTCCTCCGCCATCGATTAAGATATTAATCCGGTTAGGGGTTTCAATCAGAATACAATCACCCTCTCCAACATTTATAAAATTTACTTTGAGATTGTCTGCCGGGTAAAATACTTGAAAAATAACTAGTAATAATATAACTGATAATACAATTAAAGCAGCTTTTTTCTTTATTTTCTGCAAAAGTGCTTCTTTATAGAACATTTCGATAATAAAAAATACCATTAGATAATATAAAATAATTACCATGGTCGAAGGTTGGGCTACGTAAATAAAAGCAAACGGAAGCAAGGAAAATGTTTTTACTATTAAGGTTATCAGATACAACACCAGGCAATTTGCCCTGGCAATCATAGCGGCCAGAGAGATGCTTGCCATACCGATAAAAAAGGTTGTAAATCCTAATATTACTGCTATCCCGGCTAAAGGAATAATAAATATATTGGAAATAATGGAGATCATCGATACTTTACTGAAAAAATATGCAGAAAGAGGGAAAATCCCTATCCAGGCAGCTGTAGAAACTGCCAAAGGATCTCTAATCCAAACTACTATTTTAGAAAATACTCCCTGAATGATCGGTGTCAAATTTATAATAGAAAAAGTTACCATAAAGGACAAGAGAAAACCAGCATCATATAGTATTAAGGGATTTGATAATAAGATTAAAAACCCTGCAAAAAATAAAGAAATATTAAGATTTCTGCTTCTGTTGATTAGTTTCCCGCCTATTAATAGAGTAAACATAATAGCAGCTCTTAATACCGAGGGACGAAAACCGGTTATAGATGCATACATTATTAGAATTAATATCAAAAGAGGCAATTTAATTTTCTTCGGTAATCGTAATGCACTTAGGATCGCAAGCAAAGCCATGGCGATTATTCCCACATGTAAACCTGAAACTGCTAATATATGCATGATTCCTGCTTCCGAGAATATTGCCTTTAAATTCGCTGGAATAAAAGCTTTTTCCCCTAATAGCATACCGATAAGAAGGTAATTGTAAGGAGGGGGCAAGGTCTGTTCTGTAATCTCTTTTATTTTATCTCTAGCTGATAAGGTAAAAGACATCAAATAATTAGAATTATCTTCACCGATTTTCTGAATATCTTTTTCCTGCCAGATATTGAGGTAAGTAAAGATTTTTTCTCTGGCTAAATACAATTCATAGTCAAACTCGCCAAAATTCTTCTGTTCTGCAGGTTTCTCTAATTTCCCTTTAATTTTAAGCACATCTCCATACTCATAGGAACAATTCTCCAAATAGGTATTCACTAATATTAACCCTTGTGCTCTAATATTATAATCTTTCTTTTCTATTTGGCTTACTTTTATTTTTATAGATACCTTCTCTTGATCAAGATAATATTCTTTATCTATTACTGTACCGATAATAGTGAATTTCCTGTCTTCTATGAAATTTGCTATATGGTTAGCCCCGATTGGATTTGAATTAAGGTTATAATTAAATATGCCGAATAAAAATATTATTAAAAACAAAAAAGCAGTGGTTATATTCCACTGCGTTAAAAGACTTACAACTGCAATTATGGTCAAAAATATTAAAATAAAAAACAAAAAAGTTATATTTACACTAATGAATTTACCATAAATTATTCCTACTATATATAGAGCTAAAATTATAGGTAAAGGTCTGGCAATATAATGATTATTTTCTGAAGAGATATCTTTTACTGGACACAAATTAGATCTTTAATTCCTTCAAATTTTTTTTCAGCAATTCCGGAAACATCTTTTATATCATCGATAATTCCGAAAAACCCGTTTTGATTTCTATATTCGACTATTCTTTCTGAAAGAACCGGTCCAATTCCGGGTAAAGTTTGTAACATAACCGCATTGGCAGTGTTAATATTAATTTTTCCGGATATAGAATCCGTAGTAGCAGCATAGGATACAGCCTCGATTGCGTAATCTTTGTTTTTGTTTATTTCTTCTCCATCTTCGCTATACGTTTTATAAGGAATTACTATTTTTTGCCCATCCTTTAGAAGAGCAGCAAGGTTAATTAAATCTAAATTTGCTTCCCCGGTTTCTCCACCGGCAATTTTTATCGCATCCACAACTCGATCTGTTGATTTTAGTTGGTAAACACCGGGGCTCTTAACTGCACCGGTAATATGGATAATGACTGAAGGGGTTTCTATTTGTGCTGGGAAACTATTTTCTGAAATATCTGAAGCACGATTTATAGTGATATTTTCTTCGTTATTAATGTTTCTATATAACACTATTCCTGCGCCAATTATTATTACGATTAGTAGCAAAGTTATGGTCATCTTTTCTTGATTGGAAAAATTAAACATAATTATATTCTCCTTAATTCTTTACTAGCAAAGAGCGTACAGCATTTAGCGTATAGTTCTGTTTTATTCATTCTGACTCCTGAATTCTGGCTCCTGGCTTCCATCTTCCTAAATCAACTAGCCAACTAACTAATTTATTCGCTAACAATTTTCTTTGTCTTTAATCTTAAAGTATCTCTTTACCTCACCAACATTATATAATGAACCGGTAATGCATATTAAATCATCAGCCTGGGAATTCGATAAAGCACAATTTATAGCCTGGGGGATATTTTCTGTAACAATTATTTTATTCTTATCTATATATTGCGCTGCTTCTTCAGCAATTGACTGAGGAGAAGCTGAACGAGGGTTTTGTGCCTTGGTAGTAATAATTAAATCCGAATCATGTGTTAATATTTCTATTATTTTTTTATAATCTTTATCCGCAAAAATAGCTAACACCAGGATAAAACGGGAGTATGAGAAAATCTCATCCAGGGCTTGTCGCGCTATCTTTACTCCATTGGGATTGTGTGCACCATCCAATACTAACCGGGGATTATTCCGAATGATCTCTAATCTCCCCTCCCATCTAACTTTATCCAGGCCGTCTCTTACTGCTTTTTCGGAAATATTTATCCCTTTGATATTAAGAGCTTCTACAGCTCCTATAGCAGTAGCAGCATTGTCAGCTTGATGCTTGCCCAATAAAGGCGTGTGAAGATTTTTATAGTTATTATAGATTCCTTTATAATCAAATACTATACCTTTGATATCAGATTTTATTATTTCATAATTTATTTTTTTTCCAGCACTATAAATAATAGAATTTTTTTTATCGGTTATTTTCTTGATTTCCCGGTAAACCTCATCATATTGTTTTGAAGATATTACAATACCATCCGGTTTAATAATCCCTCCTTTTTCTCTGGCAATTTCCTCTAAAGTGTTTCCTAATTTATCCATATGGTCATAATCGATATGAGTAATAACTGAAATTAACGGTTCGCAAACATTTGTTGCATCTAATCTTCCACCCAATCCTACTTCCAAAACTAAAAAATCTACCTGTTGTTCGAAAAAATAGAGAAAAGCTAGAGAAGTTATAACTTCAAAAAAAGTAGGATGGCCATAAGATGGTGTATCGGCAACTTTTACTATGGAAGGTTTGATTCTTTCTAATAATTCGCTTACTTTTCCCCTGCTAATTGGCTTTTGATTTATTTTAATTCTTTCGGTAAAATCAACCAGGTGGGGAGAAGTGTAGAGACCAACTTTATAACCGGCAGATTTAAGGATTGAACTAATCAGGGAAGCTGTCGACCCCTTTCCATTTGTTCCGCCTACATGAATTATTTTTAATTTTTTATGAGGATTGTTTAAAAAAGAAAGCAAATAATTTATATTCTTTAGTCCTAACTTTGTGCCATATTTAGTTAAGTCATAAATATAATCTAATGCTTCGGTATAAGTTGCCACATTTACCTCTTAAACGATTTTAGGTTATTTTCCAATCTTTCTTTTATATTTCTTAAATCATCTGCTTTTTCTTTTTCCTTTTTGACAATATCTTTCGGGGCTCTGGATATAAAATCTTGATTATTTATTTTTTTAAAAGTAATATTCAGTTCATTGCTTATCTTGGTTAATTTTTTCTCTAAACGAGCTATCTCCTCTGAAATATTTATTATATCTTTTAAGGGAATAAATATTTCAATCCCCTCCAAAACACCTGTGGCTGAATATTCTGGTTTTTCAATCCCCGTTCCAATTTTAAACGATTTCGTTTTAATCATAGCTTCTATGTAATAAGTATTTTCTTTAATTAACTTCAATTCATCTTTATCACTAACATCTATATACAAATCAATCTCTTTGCTATATGAAATATTCATATCTGACTTAATGTTTCGTATAGTTTTAATAATATTCATTATTTTGTCAATCTTATTCTCTGCATCTTCGTTTATAAATTTTTCCTGGTATTTCGGCCAGGGTGAAAGCATGATGCTTTCACCTTTATGAGGCAGCTTTTGCCATACTTCTTCGGTTATGAACGGCATAAACGGATGTAGAAGTCTTAAAGTATTTTCTAAAACAAACCAGAGGACATATTGAGATGTACGTCTTTCTATTGTATTATTCTCCTGATATAATTTTGGCTTGCTAAATTCTATGTACCAATCGCAAAATTCGTTCCAGGTAAATTCATAAATAATTTTGGCAGCTTCACCATATTTATATTCATTCAGATATTCGGTAGATTGTTTAATAGTTTTATTTAACTTGCTGATTATCCATTTATCAACCAAAGTCATTTTTAATTTTTCTTTTTCTATTTTATCAATATCAAAATCTTCGAGGTTCATTATGGAAAACCTTGATACATTCCATATTTTATTAGTGAAATTTCTAAATCCTTTAATCCTCTCTTCCGATAGACAAATATAATTTCCCTGTATAGTTAAAGCAGCGAGGGTAACGCGTAGAGTATCAGCACCGTATTCATCAATCACCGATAAAGGATCAATTACGTTTCCACTGGATTTACTCATTTTTTTACCTTCTTCAGCCTTAATTAAGGGATTTATATAAACATGCTTAAAGGGCACTTCACCGCAAAACTTTAATCCCATCATAATCATTCGAGCTACCCAAAAGAAAATAATATCAAAACCGGTAACTAACGTCGATGTCGGATAGAAGCATTTTAAATCTTCTGTCTCTTTGGGCCAACCCAAAGTAGAAAAAGGCCACAAGGCAGAACTAAACCAGGTATCTAAAACATCCGGGTCTTGCAGTAAATTATGACTGTTACATTTTCTACAGATTTTCGGATTTTCCAATTCTACGATTATTTCCCCACAATCCTGACAATACCAAACGGGGATACGATGCCCCCACCATAACTGACGCGAGATGCACCAATCTTTGATGTTTCTCATCCACTCATAATACACTTTTTCCCAACGGGAAGGTACAAATTCAATTTTACCTTCTTCCACAGCTGATATCGCCGGCTGAGCAATTTCTTTCATCTTAACAAACCATTGTTTTGAAAGATATGGTTCAATAATAGTTCCACATCTGTAGCAATGCCCGATAGAATGTGTATACTCTTCTATATTTTTCAAGAATCCCTTCCTATTTAATTCATTCAAAACTTCTTCCCGGCATTTAAATGCGGTTAAATTTTTAAATTTTCCTGCCTGTTCATTCATGGTGCCATCATTATTTAATAAATTAATTACCTCAAGTTTTTGTCGTTTTGCCAATTCAAAATCATTTATATCATGTGCCGGAGTTATCTTTACTGCTCCTGTACCAAATTCGGGATCAATATAACTATCAGCTACTATCGGTATTTCTCTATTCATTAAAGGTAATATAGCAGTTTTACCGATGAATTTTGTATACCTTTTGTCATCTGGATGTACAGCTACTGCAGTATCACCAAGCATAGTTTCCGGACGGGTAGTAGCAACTGTAATAATATCTTCCTTGGAATCTTTTATAGGATAATTTATATAGTACAGGTTCGCATCTTCCTCTTTTGATTCAACCTCGATATCAGCCAAAGCAGTTTGACATCTTGAACACCAATTTATTACATAATTCTCGCGATATATCAAGCCTTCTTTGTATAATTGCACAAATACCTTTCTAACCGCTTTGGACAGTCCATCATCCAGAGTAAATCTTAATCGCGACCAATCACAAGAGAAACCTAATTTTTTTAATTGATTTATTATATTATTTCCGTATTCTTCTTTCCATTCCCATACTTTTTCTACAAACTTTTCTCTTCCTAAATCGTACCTGCTTTTTCCTTCTTTTTTAATTTTTCTTTCTACTACATTTTGAGTAGCAATTCCGGCATGGTCAGTTCCTGGCAGCCAAAGAGTATTATAGCCATCCATTTTTTTCCATCTGATTAGAATATCCTGCAAAGTGTTATTTAAAGCATGCCCAATATGTAATGACCCTGTGACATTGGGCGGGGGTATGACTATAGAAAAGTTGTTTTTTTTATTTTTATTATGTTTTGCTTTAAAATAGTCTTTTTCCAACCAGAATTTATACCACTTTTCTTCAACACTTTTAGGATCATATACTGAGGGTATTTCATCATTTAATTTTTTCATTATTTTTTTCCTCCTAAAGTGAAAAATAAAAGACTTCTTTCGTTTCTAAAAGGACGAAAGAAGTCTGTCCGCGTTACCACCTTAATTCCTGCTTAAAAAGATTATTAAAATATCCATATTACACAGGCTCTCAATATTTAAGTTATAGCGTAACTACCGGTTAATCCTACTCTTACTCTTCAGATTAACTACCAGGGGATGACTTTCGAATAAAATCAGATAAATTCTATTCTACTCTTCCCCTCTTCGTTTTTAATATTTTATTTTTTATATATTACTATAGGTTTGATTATAAGTCAATTTTAGAAAGGATTTCTGGTAAGGGCAATTTTTAAAACTTCATCTAGATTATTTACCATAACAAATTTTAATTTTTTTTTGATGTCATTGGGCAAGTCTTCTAAATTCTTAATATTATCTTTAGGAATTATGATAGTTTTAATACCGGATTGATAAGCAGCAAGTATTTTTTCTTTTAAACCCCCTACCGGTAAAACTCTTCCCCTTAAGGTGATTTCGCCGGTCATGGCTACATCTTTTTTTATAGGAATTTCTGTGAGTGAAGAAATCAAAGAAGTTGCCATGGTTATCCCGGCTGATGGACCGTCTTTTGGTATTGCCCCATCCGGAATGTGAACATGAATATCACAATTTTCGTAAAATTTATTATCTATTTTAAATTTTGCTGCTCGGGAACGAGCATAGGTTAAGGCGGCTTTCCCGGATTCTTGCATTACATCTCCCAATTGTCCGGTAAGGGTTAATTTACCTTTTCCGGGCATTACTATGGTTTCCACAGATAATACTTCTCCGCCAATTTCAGTCCATGCTAAACCTGTTGCCAAACCAATTATATCTTCCTTTTCAATTTTATCAATTTTGTATTTTGGTATTCCCAGATAATTTTCCAGGTTTTTCAAAGTGATTCTGATTCTTTTTTTACTTTTAGAATATATCAGGCTTAAAGCAACTTTTCTGCATATAGAAGCTATTTCTTTCTCTAATCCCCTTACTCCCGCTTCGTGAGTATATTCTTTGATTAATTTTTTCATAGCCTTTTCAGAAATTTCTATTTCATCTTCTTTGAAACCATGATTATTTAATTGCTTTGGCAATAAAAAGAGCTGAGCTATTTGTAATTTTTCATATTCGGTATAACCAGGAATATTAATTATCTCCATCCTGTCCCTTAAAGAATAAGGTATTTCCTCTTCATTGTTAGCAGTAGTGATAAACATTACTTCAGAAAGGTCGAAAGGCACTTCTAAATAATGGTCGCTAAAAGTGTTATTTTGTTCAGGATCCAGTACTTCCAGTAAAGCAGAAGCAGGATCACCTCTAAAATCCATACTCATTTTATCAATTTCATCTAATAAAAAAACGGGGTTTTTAGATTTTACGTTAACTATTCCCTGGATAATTCTTCCGGGCATAGAACCGATATAAGTTTTTCTGTGTCCGCGAATCTCAGCTTCATCCCGTACGCCTCCCAGAGAAGCCCTGATGAATTTTCTACCCATTGCCCGAGCTATTGATTTTGCCAATGATGTTTTACCTACCCCCGGAGGACCTATCAAACACAGAATTGTTCCAATTTGTTTATTACTCATTTTTTTAACTGCCAGGTATTCTAATATTCTTTCTTTAATATCTAATAAACCATAATGATCTTCATCTAATACTTCTTTAACAAATTTTATATCTAATTTTTCTTTGGTTCTTTTATTCCAGGGGAGAGAGATAATCCATTCTAAGTAATTAATTATTACACCGCTTTCAGCAGATAAAAAGGGTATTTTCTCTAAACGATTTGTTTCTTTAATACACCTCTCCTCTACTTCTTTGTTAAGTTTTAAAGACATTATTTCTGCTCTTAATTCATCGGTTTCCGAAATATTCTTTTCCTTGTCTCCTAATTCTTTTTGAATCTCTCTTAATTGCTCTTTTAGATAATAATCTTTTTGGTAATTTTCTAAATTTACTTCTACTCTTTCCTGTATACTTTTTTCCAATTCCAAAATACTTACTTCTTTTTTTAATATTACAATTAACTTCTCTAATCTTTCCAGAGGATTAATCATTTCCAGTAAATCTTGCTTTTCTTTTACCTTTAAAATTATATTTGAGGAAATTACATCCGCTAATTTATCCGGTTTTTCGATATTTTTTACGGATAGCATTATCTCAGATGGAATCTTATTGTTTAATTTTAAATATTGTTCGAATCTATTAACTGCCAATCTCATTAAGGCTTCTATTTTAAGATTTCTACCGTTTTTTATTTTTATTTTTTCCACTTGTACTTTAAGAAAATTATTATATTCCTCAGTATTTTTTATCTTTGCCCTGCCCAGTCCTTCCACTAATATCTTTATAGTATCATCGGGTAGTTTATAAATTTGAATTATCTTGGCAATTGTTCCGATAGAATATACATCTTCTGATTTTGGTTTTTCTACTTCGGGATTTCTTTGAGCTGCCACTAATATAAGGCTTTTTAAATTTATTGCTTCCTCTAAAGCGCTAATTGACTGCTCTCTCCCGACAAAAAGAGGAATAATCATGTTAGGAAAAAGAACTAACTCTCTTAGTGGCAATAAAGGTAAAATGTTTTTATCTATGTTTTTTATATTTTTATCATTCATGTAAAATATTAAGTCTCCCTTTTTTTCTCTTATTTCGTATATGGTTAACAGACAGGACATATGTCTTCACAGAATTCATAAATATTTTTTGTAATAGTCGAATGTATCCGTCTCAGATAATAATCTAGCTCAATCTCTTTTATTTATTTTCTTAACGATTTACGACGTACGACATACTATATACTATTTATGCTGTTTCTTTTTTATAATTTTCTCTATGTTTTATTATTTCGGGCATCTGTCTTTTTTTTACAACTTCTTCGGTAATTGTGCATTCTTCAATATTTTTCTCCGAAGGTATCTGGTACATTACATCTAATATTGAATCTTCCATGATTGAACGCAAACCCCTTGCCCCTATTTTTCGTTTTATACTCTCTTCCACGATAGCTTCTAAAGCTTCCGGAGTAAGGTTAAGTTTCACACCCTCCAATTCAAATATCTTTTTATATTGTTTTGCTATGGCATTCTTAGGTTGGGTTAATATTTTTATTAAAGCATCTTTATTTAATGTTTCTAATGTGGAAATTATATGCAGTCTACCTACCAATTCAGGTATCAGACCATACTTTATTAAATCTTCCGGTAAAACATTTTTCATCAATTTATAATTTTCTTCTTTATTATTTTTACTTTTAATTTCCGCTTTGAATCCGATATTATTTTTACCCATTCGGAAGTTTATGATATTTTCCAACCCTTCAAAAGTCCCTCCACAAATAAATAATATTTCCCCGGTATCTATCTGGATATTCTTTTCTTGCGGATGTTTTCTTCCTCCGTAAGGAGGAACACTTGCAACCGTTCCTTCAATAATTTTCAGGAGGGCTTGTTGTACTCCTTCGCCTGATACATCTCTGGTTATGGAGGGATTTTCTGACTTACGTGCTACTTTATCAATCTCATCTATGTATATTATTCCCTTTTGAGCTAAATTTATATCGTTGTCAGCTACTCTTAGTAAATTCAGAAGTATATTTTCTACATCGTCGCCAACATATCCTGCTTCAGTTAGAGTTGTTGCATCGGCAATAACAAAAGGCACATTTAGTTTTTTGGCTAACGTCTTGGCTAACAAGGTTTTTCCACAGCCAGTAGGGCCTATTAATAAAATATTGCTCTTTTCTAATTCAATTTCTTCCTGTTTCTTATTATTTTTTTTATCTATCTTATCACTGGTGTTACTTTTTATTCTTTTATAATGGTTGTATACAGCGACTGAAAGTATTTTTTTTGCCCTATCTTGCCCCACTATATATTCATCTAAAAAAGTTTTAATTTCTTTGGGAGAAGGAACATTTTTTAAATCAAATAAACTACCCTCTTTCTTTCTCCTATCAAATATAATGTCATTGCATACCTTGATGCATTCATCACATATGCAAACATCAGGTCCTGCAACTATTTTATAAACTTCATCTTGACTTTTGCCGCAAAACGAACACTTCACTGTTTTCCACCTCTTTCATCTAGTATTTCGTATATCGTATTTCGTATATCGTTAAAGCTTTTTTATTAAACTTGAAATCATCCTGCAAATATGATCTAATTTTTCAATCAATTTTGCATCTTCATTTTCATTTATATATTTTAACTCTTTTGCTATAATTATTTGCGTTTCTAACTCAGCACAACTTCCTAAAGCTATAAACAAAAATTGTTTATACTCCTTATTGTGAAACCTTTTAAATCCTTCGGCAATATTAGAAGGTACGGAAATTGCAGAACGTCTTAATTGTGAAGTTAAACCGAACAATTCTTCTTTGGGAAATTTCTTAGTTAAAATATAGATATCACTAACAATTTCTATCCCTTTTTGCCAAATTCTTAATTCTTTAAAACTTTTTATTTTTTCTTCTATTTTTTTCAATTCTACTTATAATATACTATTTATTCTTTTAATTTTGTCTTCATCTTAATACGATATACGACATACGATATACTATATACTATTTTATTGCTTCTTCTCTGCTCTTAATTACTTCATCGACCAATCCATATTCCTTAGATTCTTGAGCAGTCATATAGAAATCTCTATCAGTATCCTTCTCTACTTTTTCAAATTTTTGTCCGGTATGGTGAGTTAATATTTTATTTATAGTATCTTTAATTCTTTTTAATTCCCGAGTCTGTATCTCGATGTCTGTTACCTGGCCCTGTGCTCCCCCCAAGGGTTGATGCACCATAATCCTTGAATTGGGTAAAGCAAATCTTTTTCCTTTTGCACCTGATGCTAAAATTAAAGCAGCTCCACTTGCTGCCATGCCTATACATATTGTTGAAACATCAGATCTTATATATTGGATGGTATCATATATAGCAATGGTAGAGCTTACAGAACCACCCGGGCTATTAATGTAAATATAAATATCCTTTTCAGGATCAGTGGCCTCCAAAAATAATAATTGAGCGATTATAGTATTAGCAGTTGCATCATCTATCTGTGTTCCTAAAAAAATTATTCTGTCTTTAAGTAAACGAGAATAAATATCGTAAGATCTCTCCCCTCGAGGAGTTTGTTCTACTACAATAGGGATTAAAGTCATTTGGATTTAGCCTCCTTTTTAGAATCTACTATTTTTATTTTACTACTTAAAAAATCAATTATTTTTTCTCTTTTTATACTTTCCTTTAAACCATCTAAATTATTATTCTTTTTAAAAGTTGCTTCCACCTTTAAAGGTTCTTGTTTCACCTCTTTGGCAATCGTTTTAATTTTATCTTTTACTTCTTTTTCGGAAACTGAAATGTTCTCAGTCTGGCTGATTTTATCTAAAACCAATTCTTGCTTTATTCTTTTTTCAGCAACAATTCCGTATTCCTTTTTGATTTTTTCTTCATCGGTCTTAATGCTCTTGTAATAATCCTGCAAAGACAAATCTTTAGATTTTAAATCATCCTCCAAAGATTTCATCATATATTCAATCTCTCTCTTAATTAACACTTCCGGTACCTTTACTTCACAAATATCGGTTACTTCTTCCAATAGTTTACGCTCATAATTATTTTTATTCAACGTCTCAAGCTGCTTCTCTAATTTACCTTTAATGTCCTTTTTAAAATCACTTAAATTTTTGTAATTACCTGCTGTTTTAATAAAATCTTCATTTACTTGAGGTAGCTCCTTTTCCTTTACTTCTACAATGTTAACTTTATAGGTAATTTCCTTGCCTGCTATTTTTTTATCCTTAACATCCTTGGGAACTAACATTTTTATTTCTCTATCATCTCCCGGTGAACAGCCAATAAGTTCCTTGTTGAATTCAGGAGGAAGTTTTTCTCCCAACTGAAAAATTTGTTTTTCAATTTTACTTCCTTCAATTTCTTTTCCCTCTAAATATCCTACGGAATTAATTACTAAAAAGTCACCTTTCCTGGCTTTGCGGTCTTTAACAACTTTTAATTTAGCAAGATTTTCCTGAATTTTTTTTATTTCGTTGTTTACATCGGTATTTGTAACTTTTACATCTTCTTTTTGAATGCTGATTTTATCAAAAGTACCTAGCTTTACTTCTGGTCTAACCTGAACAGTTGCTTCAAAAATTAAAGGTTTATCTTCTTCTATTTGTATTACTTTAATTTCAGGTTGATTTATAGGATGGATATTATTCTTCTCTATGGCTTCGAGATAACAATCCGGAATTAATTTTTCAGCAGTTTTTTCGTAAAAATATTCCTTGCCCAAATGCAGATTTAAAATATTTTTAGGAATCCTCCCTTTTCGGAATCCCGGTATTTTTACTTCATAAGATGTGTCATTGTATACTTTATCTAAACTGCTATTTACCTTTAACTTATCCGTTTCAATCTTAAGTTTTACTTCATTTTCTTTTTGCTTCTTAATTTCTACCTTTACCATTATATAAAAACCTCCGACGATTCAATTTGTAATAATTTGCGAGATACAGATTCTGGCTCTTGTTTCCTGAATTCTGTCTATTTCTTCTTCTCTAACTACACGCTCCACGCTGTACGCTCTACGCTAAACACTAGTCCCGTTGTCCTGTTCTGTAATTGTAACAAAGCCGCAAAATATTTTGCGGCTGTTTCAGTCTATTTCATTGTCCAATAGATAATAATCGATATTTATTTCCGCTTTTTGTGCGAATTTAATTAATCGAATCAATATAAAATATTCTCGCTATCCAATAAAAATTCTTGTTTTTGGTGCGAAGGGCGGGACTCGAACCCGCACGGAATTACCCACTGGATCCTAAATCCAGCGTGTCTACCAATTCCACCACCCTCGCATTTATATTTTTTGGTGGGCCGTACAGGACTCGAACCTGTGACACCCTGATTAAAAGTCAGGTGCTCTACCACCTGAGCTAACGGCCCACAAATTAAAAAAACTAAATGCTTATACAAGATATAGTATCTAGTTAAGAAAAGAAAGAAAATTATAGAAAAAAGTAGCATTCTTCTTTTTATCTAAAATGCCCCACTAAAATTTACACTAATCACATAATACTATATTTTTTAGTAAATTTCTACAATTATATTTGGCGCGCTCGGAGGGACTCGAACCCCCAACCATCGGATCCGAAGTCCGCAGCTCTATCCAATTGGGCTACGAGCGCAAATTGGCAAACTGGGGTGAGCGAGGGGATTTGAACCCCCGACCTCTGGAGCCACAATCCAGGGCTCTAACCAGTCTGAGCTACGCCCACCATATTCTATTTTAAAATGGCGCGCCTGGAGGGAATCGAACCCCCAACCTACGGATTAGAAGTCCGTTGCTCTATCCTATTGAGCCACAGGCGCGAGATATTACAATGGAGCGGGAAACGGGTCTCGAACCCGCGACAACTAGCTTGGAAGGCTAGTGCTCTACCAACTGAGCTATTCCCGCAAAGTCGGGGTGAGAGGATTTGAACCTCCGACCCCCTGCTCCCAAAGCAGGTGCGCTGCCAAACTGCGCTACACCCCGAAACAAAAGCTATTATATAGGAAATGTATATATAAGTCAATGAAAAAATAACAATTTGTATCACGTATATCGTATATCGTATATCGCAAGGAAAATAGAAACCAGAACGATCTAACTAGTTAACTAATTCTTTTATAATATCAACCATCTTTCTCATTGCTTTGCCCCTATGACTTATGCGGTTCTTAATCTCATCTCCTAATTCCGCAAAAGTTTTACCGTACTCCGGAACCATGAAAATAGGGTCATAACCAAAACCATGCTCGCCTTTTGGGGTAAAGGAAATGTTCCCATTACATTCTTCCTTGATCGTATACATTTTTCCATTCGGAAAAATAAGTACTACCACGCAAACAAATTTCGCATTCCTTTTATCTATAGGGACATTTTCTAACAGTTTAAGCACTTTATTTATACGCTCTTCATCGCTATTTCCCCACCTGGAAGAACATATCCCCGGTTTTCCTTTTAAATATTCAATTTCTAATCCCGAATCATCCGCTAAACATATTTTACCGGTAAAATCCGAAAATTCTCCGGCTTTTTTAAAAGCATTTTCCTGATAAGTTTTGCCATCTTCCTCAATTTCCGGAAGATGAGGAAAATCTTCCGTAGTTAAAATCTTTATTTTGGCATTACTTAAAATATCTTTTATTTCTTTAATCTTGCCCGGATTCTTTGTTGCAATAAGTATTTCTAACATATTTCTCCCAATATGTTCTTTTCCATTTCAATTATCTGTTTTATTCCTACCTCTGCCAATTTAATCAATTCCTGTAAATTTCTTTTGCAAAAAGGTTTACCTTCGGCCGTTCCTTGAATCTCTATTATCTCTTCTTTTTCAGTCATCACCATATTTAGGTCAACCTGGGCATGAGAATCCTCTTTAAAATTTAAATCTAACAACATTTCTCCGTCAACTATTCCCGCGCTGATTGCCCCTACATAATCTTTTATAGGAATATTAATTATTTGTCCTTCGGCTTGTAGATAATTCAAGGCATCAAAGAGAGCAATGAAAGAGCCGATAATAGCTGAAGTTCTGGTACCGCCATCGGCTTGAACTACATCACAATCTATCCATACGGTTCTCTCTCCTAACTCACTTAAATCCACTACCGACCTTAGAGATCTCCCTATCAATCTTTGAATTTCAGAAGACCTTCCGCTTATTTTACCTTTTACTGAGTCCCTGATATTTCTAATTTGATTTGCCCGGGGAATCATGGAGTACTCAGCTGAAATCCAACCCTGCCTTGTCCCCCTTAAAAATAAAGGAACTTTATCTTCAATGGAAGCGGTACATATTATTTTAGTATCTCCCATCTCCATAAGGGTAGATCCTTCTGCGTATTTTATGTAATTTCTCTTAATTTTTATTGGTCTTATTTCATCATATTTTCTGTTGTTCGATCTAAACATTTCCCCTCCATCATTTTCGTATTTCGTATTGCGTATTTCGCCAGAGAAACAAGATACGATTTTATTCTATCTTCTGATTTCTTTCTCTACTTAACGATATACGATATCCGATATACTTCTTTTATCTTTTCCTCGCAAGTAAGTAATCTGCCAAACTTTTCAATGTTGCTGCTTTATAACCGAATATTTCTAAAGATTCTTTTGCTTCATTAATTAATCTAGCGCATTCAATTTTTGATTTTTTTAGCCCGAATTTATTAGCATAGGTAGGTTTTCCTATATCCCTTTGATCTTGCATAATATCTAGCATATCATCAATAATTTGAAAAGCCAATCCCATATTTTCACCGTATCTGCTTAATGCTTTTAATTGCCTTTGGTTTGCTCCGCATAATATTGCGCCCGCTCTGATGGAAATACAAATCAAGGCAGCAGTTTTTTTCATGTATAGATTAATTAAATCTTCTTGTGTAATATCTTCATCCTTTAAGGAAATGTCTTCAACTTGTCCGCCCAACATGTTTTCAGTTCCGATATAAAAGGATATTTCTTTTATTAATTTTAAAATAGATTGATTTTTTATTTCTTTAACTTCCGAATTTTTAATAATCAAATTGAAACCGGAAATCAAAAGAGCGTCCCCTGCCAATACTGCTATTGCTTCTCCGAATACTTTGTGATTGCTTGGTTTACCGCGTCTAAAGTCATCATCATCTATACAGGGAAGGTCGTCGTGGATCAAGGAAAAAGTATGGATTAATTCAATTCCACAAGCCGCTTGCAATACACTTTTGGAATCTTTCCCAAATAATTCAGCTGTTGACAAAGTTAATATCGGCCTTATTCTCTTGCCTCCACCAAAAACACTATAGCGCATTGCTTTATGGATAATCGAAGGTGATTTTTCTTCTGATGGTAAATATTCATCCAAGGCTTTATCTATAATATTTTTTTTATCATCCAAATATTTTTTAAAGTTCATCTACTGTATCTTCTCCTTCTTTTTCAGAAAAAGGTTTTGTTGAATAACTTTTGTCATCCTCGATTACTAATTGTTCTATTTTTTTCTTGGTTTCATTCAGTTTTTCCAAACATATTTTTGATATATTCATTCCTTCTTCGTAGGCATTTACTGATTCATCCAGGGTCAGTTCACCTTCCTCTAATTTTTGCACGATTTTTTCTAATTTTCTTAAATATTCTTCAAAAGAAATATCGTCTGTTTTATTCTTGTCTTTCAATTTTAAACAGCCTCCTTTTTTTTCACTTTGCTTAATATTTTGCCGTCACTTATGATAATTTCAATTTCTGTACCGATATTAATTTGTTTCAATCTTCTAACAATTTCTCTGCCGGGAATTTTTCTACAGATACTATACCCTCTATCGATAATTGCCCAGGGGCTTAACGAGTCCAGTCTCTGGGAATCCTTTTTTACTCTTTCCTCATATAATTCTACTTTATGTTTAATCCGTAAACTTAAGCGAGCGCAAAATTCATCAATATACTGATAATATTGATTAATTTTATTCTCAGGTTTTTGGTATTTAAGACTTTTATTCACAGAATTTAGATTTTCTGTTTTTAACTCAATATTTCTTTTAACCGCTCGGGTTATCTTACTTTCTAATAAAATTAAATTATTTATCAGGCTATCTTTATCCGGTATGGTCATTTCAGCAGCAGCGGAAGGAGTGGGGGAACGCAAGTCTGCCACAAAATCGGAAATAGTAAAATCTGTTTCATGACCCACAGCAGAAACTATGGGGATTTTAGAATTATAGATACTACGAGCTAATATTTCTTCATTAAATGCCCATAATTCTTCCAGTGAGCCTCCGCCCCGGCCAATTATAATAAAATCTAAATCCTTAAAATACTTATTTAAAAAATCTATTTTTTTAGCAATTTCCTGAGCAGCAAATGCACCCTGCACCAAAGAAGGAACAACTAAAATCGAAAGATTGGGATATCTTCTTAATGAAATAGTTATAACATCTCTAATTGCCGCACCGGTAGGCGAAGTTATAACCGCAATATTTTGTGGGATGAGAGGCATTTTTTTCTTAATGTCTTCCGAAAAAAGACCCTCGGCTCTTAATTTTTCCTTCAATCTCTCAAACGCCAAATAAAGTTCACCTTTACCGGCTTCAATTATTTCCCTGGCATATAGCTGGTATTCTCCTCTTTTTTCATAGACACTAACATCTCCTCGCACTTTCACTTTCATTCCGTCGCCAGGCATAAATCGAAGATTGGAATTACTGCCTCTAAACATTACACATCTAATCTGGCTTTCCTTATCTTTGAGCACGAAATACATATGTCCGGAAGAATGCAGCTTAAAATTGGATATTTCTCCCAATATCCATATATCTTGGAGATTGTAATCATTTTCAAAAAGTTTTTTTATATAATTATTAAGTTTGGAAACTGTAAATATTTTTGATTCTGTATAGTTCATCATAATCATTTAATCTATTTTCTCTAATATCTTATCATTCTTATCAATTTTTCCTAAAACCCCGTTTACAAAACTAAAGGAACTTTTAGTTCCGTACTTTTTCGCTAATTCAACTGCTTCGTTAATAGAAACACTTTTGGGTATATTTTTTAAGTACAGTATCTCATAAATTGTCATTCGAAGAATATTTCTGTCAATATTTGTGATTCTTTCTAAAGACCAATTGTTGGCATAGATATTAATAACTTCATCAATTTTGGATAAATTGCTTAGAACTCCTTTTACCAATATCAAAGTAAATTCCTTTACCTCAGCTGAAAAATCACCATCAGATAAAGTATATTTCAACACTTCCTCGATATTAGTGCTAACTAAATCAATTTGAAATAACACTTTTAAGGCCGTTTCTCGGGATAATCTTCTTTCTCCCATTACTCCTCCACTTGACAATCTGGTTAAAAAACTTTTACAAACAAATTGGAAGCAACTAAATCTCTTTTACTTTGTGTTTTCTTGGGAAACTGAATCCCTTGAACATGAATATCTATTTCATTAATATCTGTACCTAATTTTTTCATAAGGCTATCCTTAACTCTACTCTGAATATCCCAGGCTATATCAGGTATCCTAACACCATACTTTATAATAATATATAAATTTACTAAAAGCTTATTCTCTTTTATCTCTGCTTTTACGGTACGGGAAGCTTCTTCTATTTCATCTTCGTCCGTATCTCCTCTTAATATATCAGTAATCTCATTTATAATTGATTTTCTGCTTCCGACCACACCTTTAACGTCCGCTAAATTTACACTAATTATATTCTCGATTGTTTCTTTGGTAATATTTATTTCTCCCAAATCGGTTCTAACAGTTTGCAATGTATTGTTTCACCTCAATTTCCTATATCATATAACGTGCAACGTTCATCGTACTGTATAGTAACGTTATTGAAATACTTATTCTATAGAATCTATTTTTTCTTCTCTTTCTCTTTTCTTCACGATATACTATATACGATATATTATATACGATTATTATTCTCTCTCAATATATTTTCTCTCCCGGGTATCTATTTTTATTATATCTCCTTCTTTTATAAACAAGGGTACTTGAATTATCGCTCCGGTCTCTAAAGTTGCCGGTTTAAGCGCACCAGATACTGTATTCCCCTTTACGCCGGGCATAGTTTTAATAACTTTCAAACTCATAAAATTGGGTAATTCTACTCCTATTACTTCTTTTTTACAAAATGTAACATCCACATCATTACCCTCTTTTAACAAATCAGTAATTTCTCTTATTTGATTCTTGGATAAGGAAATTTGCTCATAGTTATCTTTATTCATAAAATTATAATCATTACCATCACTATACAGGTATTGCATGGTACTCCTATCAATTATAGCTTGTTCCATTTTTTCACCTGCTCTGAAAGTTTTGTCTATGATAAGCCCGGTTTTTAAATTTTTAAATTTAGTTCTTACAAAAGCACCGCCTTTGCCGGGTTTTACGTGTTGAAAATCCACAATACTGTATATTTCACCATTTAATTCGATAGTTAACCCTCTTTTAAAATCGCTGGTAGAAATCAAAATAAACCCCCCTTACAGGCAGACACAAGATCTACCCCTACCTCTTTCTATATAAATTTTTTACAAAAACTTTCTACTTCTTTTCTTACTTCCTCTTTTGTTTTCTGATTTTCCGTATCGTTCAGAACTCTGTCTATCATCTCGGCTATCAGTCCCATATCTTTCTCTTTCATTCCCCGGGTAGTCACTGCAGGAGTCCCGACTCTTATTCCACTGGCAATCCAAGGTTTTTGAGGGTCAAAGGGAACCATATTCTTATTAACAGTAATTCCGGCTTCTTCCAATGCTTTCTCTGCCTGTTTTCCGGTAATTCCCTTGTTTCTTAAGTCTACTAACATCAAGTGATTATCAGTTCCACCGGATACTAAATTATAACCTAATTCCATTAATTTATCCGCCAAAGTGTTAGCGTTTTTAACGATTTGATTCTGATATTCCATAAATTCCGGAGTCATTGCCTGTTTGAAAGATACTGCTTTAGCAGCTATAACGTGCATTAGCGGACCGCCTTGAATCCCGGGGAAAATAGTTTTATCAATTACCTGGCCAAATTCCTCCTTACACAAAATTAAACCGCCTCTCGGTCCTCTTAAGGTTTTATGGGTGGTTGTGGTAACAAAATGGCAATGAGGTACAGCACTTTGATGAAGGTCTGCAATAATCAATCCGGCTATATGAGCTATATCCGCCATTAAATAAGCCCCTGCTTCATCGGCAATTGACCTAAATGCGGCGAAATCTATTTCACGTGGATAGGCACTTGCTCCGGCAATAATTAATTTCGGCTTATTTTTTAGAGCTAAATCTCTTAAATCATCATAATCTATTCGTCCGGTATCTTTACCCACTCCATAAGGAACAATGTTAAAGAATCTACCCGAGAAATTTACAGGACTCCCGTGAGTAAGATGACCTCCATGAGAAAGATTCATTGCTAGAATAGTATCTCCCACTTCTAAAACACTAAAGTAAACCGCCATATTAGCCTGTGAGCCGGAATGAGGCTGAACATTGGCATGTTCTGCCTTAAATATCTTTTTTGCTCTATCGATAGCTAAATTTTCCACAACATCGATATATTTACATCCACCATAGTATTTTTTCCCGGGATAACCTTCCGCATATTTATTAGTTAAAACTGAACCTTGTGTTTCTAATACTTCGTGGGAAACAAAATTTTCTGAGGCAATTAATTCAATGGTGTATTTTTGGCGATTCTCCTCATTCTTTATAGCTTCAAATATTTCTGAATCCACTTTCTTTAAATTACTCATACTTTCTCTCCTTTTTACTTATTAATTACATTATTAAAGATTTAACAATTTTGGAAACCAGGTTAATATTTCATAACCTTCTTCAGTTATTATAACCGAATCTTCAATTCTTACTCCGCCAAATTCAGGCAGATATATACCGGGTTCAATGGTAACCACCATGCCGGGCAATAAAATTATCTCATCATTAAACGAGACTCTGGGCATTTCATGAATATCCAACCCTACTCCGTGACCAAGGCCATGACCAAAATACTTCCCGTAACCTTTTTTTTCAATTATATTTCTGGCAACTGCATCTACTTCCCTGCACTTTAAACCCGGTTTTAAAAATTCGAGAGCAGTTTTTTGGGCTTCCAATACAATTGAAAATATCTGCTTTTGTTTTTGATTCTCTTTACCTATAATTATGGTGCGGGTTATATCGGAATTGTAATTTTGGTAATTCGCTCCCATATCAATTGTGATAAGTTCCCCTTCAACGATCTTCTTTTCAGAAGGTTTTCCGTGAGGTAGCGATGATCGTTCTCCCGAAACCACAATTGTTTCGAAAGCTTCCTTTTGGGCGCCTTTTTTTCTCATAGTATAAGCTAACTCAGAGGCAATATCAAGTTCTCGCATACCAGGTTCTATTGTTTCAAGCACATCCTTCAAACTTTCCGTGGTTATCTGGGCAGCTTTCTTCATTTTAATAATTTCTTCCTTATCTTTCACCATTCTTATCCGCTCAATTATATTTTTTGCAGGTAATAATTTTACCGATTCAAAGCTATCAGAATACTTATTAAAATCAGCATAGGTTAAATTATTACACTCAAAAGCGATTTTTTTTATCTTTCTTTTCCCTAATATCTTTTTTAATGACAGGACACGCGCATTTTTTATTTTTGGTTCATCAATAATAATTTTAAAATCAGGACTTTCCTTTTCGGCCTGTTCCGTATAACGTGAATCGGTCAGTAAATAATTATCTTTATTAGTAATTAGAGCAAGTCCTTCACCGTCAAATCCGGTTAAGTAATATACATTTTTTAGGTTAGTTACTAAAAACCCTTCGATTTTCTTGTTTTCTTTTTCTAACTTATCTCTAAATATTTTTAATCTCTCTTTAATCAAAGTTTACCCCTCCCCCTCTACATTTATCAATTATTTTCTGATTTATCTCTTCAATAGATAAATCGGTCACATCAATAATATAATCTACTGCCGGAAAACTTGGAGTTTTTAAATTTAAGATATTTTTTGCAGATTGAAAAACCTGATCCCATTGATTTAGTAAATGAGGCTTTCTATTGTTAGATTTATTTCTTTTAAAATCTGTTTTACCGGTAATCAGGTTAACTAACCAACCATTCTGTTTCAAATTCTTTACATTGTTCTTATTCAGGAGACTTCCTCCGCCAACTAATATTACTGAATTGGAGATATGTGAAATTTTCTCGATTATTGAGGTTTCTAAAGACCGAAAATGTTTTGCCCCGGTCTCTTTTAGTAATTCCGGCAGTTCTAAACCGCTCTCCTTTTTTATAATATCATCGGTGTCTACGAATTTAATCTTCAGCCTGTTCGCCAAGTCTTTGCCTATCGCTACCTTATTTGTTCCTTCCATTCCGATTAATATTATATTCTTCATTATTTTTTAATCTCTCCCACTAAATCATACTCTAAAGCTTCCGTCACTTTAACTTTTATAAACTTCCCGACGTGAGCATTATCTCCATTTATTATAACTTTCCCATCTATCTCCGGAGCATCAGCTAAAGTTCGCCCGATAGATATTTTTGGTTCTTCCGATTTTATCTCATCAACCAGTACTTCTATCTGTTTTCCCTTATAAGCACTGTTTACTTCTTTGGAAATTGTCTGTTGAGCAAGCATTAATTTCTCTAAACGTTCCTTCTTAACCCGCATAGGAATCTGTTGGGAGAAGTTATAAGCAGGTGTCCCCTCTTCCCGGGAAAAAACAAAAGCACCTAATCTTTCAAACCGAAATTCCTTCACAAAACTCAATAGTTCTTCAAAATCCATATCAGTTTCACCGGGGAAGCCCACCATAAAAGTAGTGCGTAAAGTTATATTAGGAATTCTATCTCTTAATTTATTTATTAATGAAATAACATATTCTTTTTTAACCGGCCTGTTCATTCTTTTTAGTATTTTATCACTTATGTGCTGTAAAGGTAAATCCAGATAGGGACATATCTTGGGATAATTTGCGATAACTTCAATTAATTCATCATTATAGTGAGCCGGATGGGTGTATAAAAGTCTTATCCATTTTAAGTGATTTAATTCAAGAAGAGAAAGTTTTTTTAACAATTCAGCTAATTTGTATTCTCCATAGAGGTCAATACCGTACAAAGTTGTATCCTGACCGATCAAAATAATCTCGGAAAGATTTTGTTTTTCGGAAAGTATTTTTACTTCTTCAATTATATCATCCATCTTCCTACTGCGATAATTTCCTCTGAGTTTCGGTATCAAACAATAAGAACAATTATTCTGGCAGCCTTCGGATATTTTAATATAGGCATAATGTTGCGGGGTAAAAATGGTGCGGGGAGTATTATGGTTATAAAGAAATTCAGGTTCGGGACTAACTTTATAGCTTTGTTCTCCTTGTAATACCCTTTCTATCACATTATCAATATCTAATAAATCTCCCACTCCCAAAAAAGCATCGACTTCAGGAAGTACTTGACTCAGATTGTCATCTTTATATCTCTGGGGAAGACATCCGGTTACTATTATATGTTTTATCTTTCCTTCTTTTTTTAACTTTACCAGATTAAGAATTTCATCAATAGATTCTTCTACGGCGTCTCTTATAAAACTGCAGGTATTTATAATCACTATATTTGAATTATCAGTTTTCTCGCTTATTTGGTATCCAACTTCTCTTAACTTCCCACAAATAACTTCACTATCAACAAAATTTTTAGGACACCCTAAAGATCTAATTCCAATTTGCATATTTTCTAATAACCCTCTCTCTTAACGAAAGAACCTATATTTTTGCTTATTATCCGCCTCTATTGCTTTCACGTGTTCATCTACAACTTCAGGCGGGCTGCCCTTAACCAAACCAACTAAACATATAATACCGATGATGATATCTTCAAAAAAACCAAAAAACGGGATTAAAAAATCCGGTAATAAGTCATAGGGTGATAATACATAGGCGATTGCCCCGTAAACCAATAATTTTAAATAAAAAGGAACTTTTCTATCTCTAAGCAACCTCAAAGACAATTTTATAAAATTAGGTATATGAAATATTATTCTGGCTAAATATAGCTGTTTTTTTAATTTATTATACGGGTCTTTATTTTTTTCGGACATATAATTTACTCTCCATGCCTCTTTGTCACTCCATTTCCATCTTACTGATTTTAACATAGCCTCCAGATGAGCGTCAATTAATTACATTGGCTGTAAAATAAAATAACCCCAAAATTAATCCGGGGTTATTTTTGTCTATTTTTCTTTTTATAGGGGGGGGG